>Ga0105240_10005863_pt1 | contig 18207 bp, 13 predicted proteins | sample KBSC54metaG_FD_80426 | JGI IMG/M metagenome (GOLD analysis project Ga0105240, IMG submission 80426) | Corn rhizosphere microbial communities from Kellogg Biological Station, Michigan, USA - KBS C5-4 metaG | ecosystem: Host-associated > Plants > Roots > Rhizosphere > Soil | place: Michigan, USA...
CGATCGGCGCCGGCGACTTCGACGAGTTGGTCCGGACGCTCCAGCGCACTTTGGGCCTGACCGTTTTCATGGTAACCCACGATCTGGACAGCCTTTATACCGCTTGCGACCGCATAGCCGTTTTGGGGAACGGTAAGATCATTGCCGCAGGATCAATTGCCGACATGAAGGCATCCCAACACCCCTGGTTGCGGCAGTATTTCAACGGCAAGCGCGCCCGCGCCGTTGTCAGCTAGAGTTCCGGGCAAGTGTTCTGGGCAAGTATTCTGGGCAAGTATTCGGAGTAATTGATGGAAACGCGGGCGAACTATGTCCTGATCGGATCCTTCACGCTGGCGGTGATCGCAGCCGCGTTCGGCTTCGTTTTGTGGTTCCAGAGCCTCCACACCACCAAGCAGCGCGACCCTCTTCGCATCATCTTCGAGGGACCCGCTGCTGGCCTTCGCAATGGTGGCAGCGTTAATTTCAATGGTATCAGGATAGGGGAGGTCATATCGGTCAAGCTCGACAATCCGCGGCGCGTGGTCGCGCTCGCCCTGGTCGAGAAGAACGCCCCGATCCGGAAAGACACGGTGGTCGGCCTCGAATTCCAGGGCCTCACCGGCGTCGCCGCCATCTCGCTGAAGGGTGGCGATGAGGCCGCGCCTCCCGTGCCGCTCGGCCCGGACGGCATTCCCGTGCTCACGGCCGACCCGAACCGGCTCCAGGACGTCACCGAAGCCATCCGCGGCACCTTGCAGAACATCAATACGATCGTTGCCGACAACCAGATGGCGGTGAAGAACTCGCTGGCCAATCTGGAAACCTTCACCCAGTCGCTGGCGCGCAACTCCGAGAAGATCGACAACATCATGGCTCGCCTCGACGGCGTGATGGGCAAGGCCGACAATCTGATGCTTGGCCTCAACACGCTCGCCGGCGGCAAGGATGGCGGCGAACTGTTCCTGACCGTGAAATCGATCCGCGAGCTCGCGGAAGATTTCGACAAGCGCTCTGGCGCCCTGATGACGGATGGCCGCAAGACCCTCGGCGACATCAGTCGCGCCGTGAACAATTTCGACCGCAACCCGACCCGTGTTATCTTCGGCGCGAGCAGTTCCTCTTCCAGCAACGCCCAGGCCGCGCAACCGGCGCCCGCACCCGCGGCGACGGAGCGGCGGCGGTAAGTCGGGCCACACCGACCGGCTTGTTTCCGATTCAACTGTCAAACAGCAATCGGGCCGCATGGTTCGAGACGCACGGCGTTGCCGTGTTCCTCCCCATGAGGGTCTGATTTCGGCGCAACTTGCTCAACCTCATCCTGAAGAGCACGCGGTGGCGTGCATCTCGAAGGATGGGCCGCAACACGACTGAGGCCAAGCGTTCGCATTCCCGCGGCATGATTTGCCCGAGTTGTGCCAATCACCGCCCTTCGAAAGAATGGAGGGCGCAGGGAATGCCGGGTGTTTTGCGCACCCGTAGCCGCGCGTGCAAGGGTAGAAAGCACACGCGTTAGTCACCACAGGCACGCCGAACATTCCGGCATTCCCTGCGCAATGGGGTATCGGCTTATACGTGATCTCCCCGGTGTGCCGGGCTTTTTAGCCACCGTCGCCTTGCCGGCGTGTCGGGCCCGTAGGGCCGACATCGCCTGTCTCGGCAAGACTTGACGCCAGCGTCGGGGCGCCAGGACCACACGATTTCGCCGTCCGCGTTGGCGTCACTCGTCGAATGATGCCGCAGCGTCCATCGCATCCGGCTCCCAACGTCCGTGACGATCGCGAGCCGCCCCCTCCTAATGGGTGCGGGATGCGTGCAGACAATCATTAATTTCGGAAAAATGGAAGTGAAATTTTCGCGACCGAAGGAGCGGCAAGCGAGATCGGCCTGAGATCGCTCGACAAATTAGATTTTTCGGACAGCCGATTTGTGCTGAAAAATCGGCCGTCCGACGAGCCGACAGCGCGAATATCGATCAGGTGATTTGCTCGTCGTCGGGCAAATCACCTGAATGCTGGGCCCAGGCCTTCGCATCTATTTCGCTGGTCGAAGAGGCACCGCCTGATGTCCGGTCGGTGACGTTCTCTTGGCTGCTTTGCCAAATCGCGCATAAAGCGCCGGCAGCACCGCGAGCGTCAGCAGCGTCGCGCTAAGCAGGCCGCCGATGACCACCGTCGCCAGCGGTTTCTGGACTTCCGCTCCGGTGCCGGTCGCAAACGCCATCGGGAAGAAGCCCAGCGACGCCACCAGCGCCGTCATGATTACTGGCCTCAGTCGGGTGAGGGCGCCGTCCTCGATCGCGGCAGACGTCGGCATTCCGCTCTCGCGCAATTGGCGGATGAAGCTCAGCATGACGAGGCCGTTGAGCACCGCAACACCCGAGAGTGCGATGAAGCCGACGGCGGCCGAGATCGAAAATGACATATCGCGCAGCCACAGCGCGAATATTCCGCCACTGAGTGCCAGTGGCACCGCGCTGAACACCAGAAGTGCATCGCGCACCGAGCCCATCGCCGCCACGAGCAGCAGGAAGATCATGATAAAGCAGACCGGAACGACGATCGCGAGGCGCTGCTTGGCGACGACAAGGTTCTCCGACTGTCCGCCCCAGTCCATCCAATAGCCGGCCGGTAGCCGCACCGTTCGAGCGATGCGCTGCTGCGCCTCGTCAACTACCGAGGCGAGGTCACGTCCGCGTACATTGGCGGTGACGACGATGCGCCGCTTGCCGTTCTGCCGGCTGATCTGGTTCGGCCCCTCGGAGAAGGAGAACTTTGCTACGCGGTTGAGCGGCAGGCTCTGGACCGGTGCATTCGGGGTGGCTCTCGGCAGCGCCACCGGCAGGTTAGCGAGCGCTTCGAGGTCCGAGCGCACATTTTCGGGCAGGCGCACGATGATGTCGAAGCTGCGGTCGCCTTCGAACACCACGCCGGCCTCCTGACCGCCGATCGCCGCGCCGATGACGTCCTGCACCTCCGCCACGCTCAATCCCCGGCGCGCGATCGCCGCCTTGTCGACCTTGATCTCGAGGACGGGAAGGCCGCCCACTTGCTCGACCTTGACGTCGGCGGCGCCCGGCACGGCGCGCAGGCTGGTCGCGACTTCGCCCGCCGCTCGCAGCATCGGCTCGAACTCGTCGCCGAAAATTTTCACCGCGATGTCGCCACGCACGCCGGCAAGCAGTTCGTTGAAGCGCATCTGGATCGGCTGGGTGAACTCAAAGAGGTTTCCGGGCAGCCGGCTCACCGCTTTTGATATCTCCTCAATGAGCAACTCCTTAGTCATCGAGCGGTCGGGCCATTGGTCGTGAGGCTTGAGGATGATGAAGGTGTCGGATGCGTTCGGCGGCATCGGATCGGTTGCGACCTCGGCGGTGCCGGTTCTCGAAAACACGAAGGCCACCTGGGGGAAGCGACTGACCGCCTTCTCCACGGCGAACTGCATAGCTTGCGATTGCGTCAGCGACGTGCTGGGGATGCGGAAAACGGTCAGGGCGACGTTTTTTTCATCCAGAGATGGGATGAATTCCCGCCCCAGCTGCGTGAAACCGAATGACGCCGCGACGAATAGGACAATTGCGACGGCAATGACCGGAGAGGGCGAGCCGATCACCCGGCGCAGGACCTGCCGATAGACGCGCTTGAGAAAGGCGACGAAGCGATTTTCCTCCTCCCGAACGCGTCCCGACAGGCTGATGGCGATCAAGGCCGGAACCAGCGTCAGCGACAGTACGAAAGCCGCCGCAAGCGCCAGGATGACCGTGAGCGCCATCGGCCCGAACATCTTACCTTCTACCCCGGTGAACGTCAGAAGCGGGACATAAACCAGCAGGATGATGGCTTGGCCATACAGGCTAGGCCGCACCATTTCGATCGCGGAGGCGCGCACGGTGGCAAGCCTTTCCTCGACCGAGAGCAGGCGTCCAAATTCGCGCTGCTTCTCGGCAAGATGCCGAAGGCTGTTCTCGGCAATGATGACGGCACCATCGACGATCAGGCCGAAATCGAGCGCGCCCAAGCTCATGAGGTTGGCGCTGATATGTCCGCGCCACATGCCGAACGCGGTGATCAGCATCGAAAGAGGAATCACCAGCGCGGTGATCAGCGCCGCGCGGAAATTGCCCAGCAGCAGGAACAGGACCGTGACGACGAGCAGCGCACCCTCGCTGAGGTTGCGCGTGACGGTGCCGATGGTGGCATCGACAAGCTGGGTGCGGTCCAGAACCGTAGTGACCTCGACGCCGGCGGGCAACGAAGCGGCAATCGCGCGCAGTTTTGCATCCACCGCTGATGAGACCGTGCGGCTGTTGGCGCCGACCAGCATCAATGCGGTTCCGACCACGACTTCACGGCCATTCTCGCTCGCGCTGCCAGTGCGGGTTTCGCCGCCGATCGACACCTCCGCTAGATCACGGACGCGCACAGGTACACCGCCGCGGGTGGTGACGACGACAGCGCCGATTTCCTCTATGCTCTCGAGCCGACCGCCGGAACGGACCACCACCCCCTCGCCATTGCGTTCGATGTAGCGCGCGCCGCGGCTGACATTATTGGCTTCGATGGCCTTGGCGACGTCTGCGAAGGTCAGGCCGAGCGCGATCAGCTTCGCGGCATCGGGATTGACCTGATATTGCTTGAGATATCCCCCGATCGAATCCACGCCGGCGACGCCGCCCACCATCTTGATCTGCGGCCGTATGATCCAGTCCTGGACGGTGCGCAGATATGCGCTCTTCTCGATATCGCCATCGAGCAACTGGCCGTCCGGCGTGAGAAAGCGGCCATCATGCTGAGGTCCTGCCATGCTGTCGCGCTCGACCGTTTTGCCGGAAAAGCTAACGGTCCACATGTAGATCTCGCCGAGACCAGTCGATGTCGGCCCGATCTTTGGCTCGATACCCCGCGGCAGGCGGGAACGCACCTCCGTCAGGCGTTCTCCGACCTGCTGGCGCGCGAAATAGATGTCAGTGGCCTCGCTGAAGACTGCAGTGACCTGCGAAAAGCCGTTGCGCGACAGCGAGCGCGTGCTTTCAAGGCCGGGGGCGCCGGCGAGCGCAGTCTCGATCGGGAGGGTGACCTGTTTCTCGATCTCGATGGGCGATAATGCCGGCGCAGTCGTATTGATCTGGACCTGCTTGTTCGTGATGTCGGGCACGGCATCGATCGGCACGTGCGTAAGCGCATAGGCGCCGAGAAACGCCGCGAAGGCGCCGGCCACGACGACGACCCAACGCCGGCGGATGGCGAAATCGATGATCCATTCCATCATGCGTCTTACTCCTGCTCCGCCTCGGCTTTTTCCAACTCCGCCTTCAGCGTGAAGGTGTTGGTCACTGCGATGGTTTCGCCCGCGGACAACCCGCTTAGTATCTCGACGTCGTCATCGTCCTCGAGACCGGTCCGAACCGGACGAGCCTCGAATCCCTGGCCATCGCGCACGAACAATGTCGGTGCGCCGCGGATTGACTGCAGGGCATTCTTGGGGACGATCACGCTCGATGTCTTGCCGTCGAGCGGAATCTCCGCTGTGACGAACGTGCCGGGCTTCCAGCGGTGATCGGGGTTCGGCATGCTGGCGATGACGCGCGCGTTGCGGGTCTCGCGGTCGAGCAGGGGGCTCACGAAGATCACGCGTGCCGTGGCTTCGCCCTCAATGCCGATGGCGCGAATCGTGACCGGTCCGCCCTCGCGCACCGAGGCGATGTCCTCGGGCGAGATGGCAAGATCGATCCAGATATCGTCGAGATTGACGACCACGAAGAGCTCGCTTTCCAGCCCTTCTCGTCCGACAAGGCCGCCCAGATCGACGCGCCGCTCCGAAACCCGGCCGGCGATCGGCGATCTGAGATATTGCTTGCGCAGGCTCTCGGGAGGCTGGTTCGGCAGGTCCGCGATTTCGCTCTCGGACAGGCCGAGTGCGAACAGTTTCTGGCGCGCGCTGTCGAGCTTGATCTGGGCGTCGTTGGCCGTCAGTCGCGACCGCAAGAATTCGTTTTCCGAAAGAGCGCGGCTCTCGGCCAGGAGTTTCATCCGGCCAAACAGGGTCTGCTGCAACTCGCTGGTCAGGCGCGCCGCAAGATATTCGGCCTTGGCGTCAGCAATCTCGCGGCTTTCGATCGCGGCGACGATCTCGCCTTTCTCGACATTGTCGCCGAGCCGCTTGCGCAATTCAGCCACGGTGGCGAGAACGCGCACCGATACCCGCGCCACATGGTCGGCATCGGGCACCAGTGATCCCGGGGCTAGGAAGTGACGCTTGAGCGTGCCGCCGAATGCCCGGACCAATGTGATGCCGGCGTCGCCGATCTGGCGTTCCGAGAGAGCTACGTGCTCGCGGCCGTCATGCGCAGCATCCGCGACCTGCGGTGATGCTGCGGCTTTTGGATGCACCGTTGTCAGCGACAGCGGCCATCCGAAGGCCACGACGGCAACAATTGCGGCAAGGCCGGTGCATAGACCAGCAGAGAACAGAAAAAATCGTTTCATGGGCGCCTTCTCGCGACGGCCAGCGGTTAGCGGCCGTAGTTGGTGCGGGATCAATGCGAGAAACGCTCCGCCCAAGAGAGGGCGAAGCTCGCTCGGCTGTTAAAGCCGAATCAGGCGCGAGGTGGCTTGAATGGACATGTACGGTCGGCCGCCTCCGGCACACGCATGCCGCTGAAACGATAACCGTGAACGACGTATTCGACGACCGTCATCGTATCCTGCGGGGTCACGCTGGCCATATGCGCCAGACAATGGTCGCCGTGGGGACTAGGAGCGTCGGCAGGAATGTTGCCGGAGTTGTCGCAACCAGTCTGGGCGACAACCGAGATGGTCAGTTTGCCGTCGTCGGCATCGGCGTGCCAGCCGTGAAAGAATGACAGTACCAACGCGCACGAGATCAGGACGGCCAGCACCGTGCGCCAGCGACACACGTCGCGCGTGACCGGCATCGAATGATTTGCTCGGGCGCTTGCGTCCATGCGCGCTAGTTAGCGTCGGCATGGCTGGTTTACAAGCCAGAACGCGCCGCGCCCGCAAGCGAACATTATTACATCTCCACGCTGAATGTCATTGCAGCTGGCTATGGGCGGACGATGGGAGAGGCGCTGGCGGCATATCGGATCGTCGTTGCCATAAACCGGCATCGAGACCCATTCCACTCTTCGCATTTCCCTGCTGTAATCGGTCCTGTTCAGCACCGGTTTCCGCAGGACGTGAGGAGGGCTATGAGGCGACGTGACTTCATATCGCTCCTCGCTGTGGCGGCCACGAGCCCGCTCGCGGCCCGCGCGCAGGGGCTGCGCCAGACTCGGCGGATCGGTGTTCTGACGAGTTCGGACGAGGCTGACCCTGAAGCGCAGTCCCTGGTGACGGCGTTTCGGGAAGAACTTGGAAAACTCGGCTGGACCGAGGGCCACAACATCGAAATCGATATTCGCTGGTCGAAGGCCGACGTCGAGTTGATGAAGCGATCCGCGCAGGAGCTTGTTGCGCGTCGACCCGATTTGATTCTAACGAGCAGCACACTTGCCACCGGAGTGATGTTGCAACAGACCCGAACCATTCCGATCGTTTTCCTGCTGGTTGCCGATCCTGTCGGTAGTGGCTACGTCGCGAGCCTCCCGCAGCCCGGCGGCAACGCCACCGGCTTCACACCGATCGTAGGTTCGTTGGGCGGCAAATGGGTCGAGTTGCTGAAGGAGATCGCGCCGCGCGTCGGCAGCGTCAACTTGATGTTCAACCCGACTGCGGCAACCTTCATCGGAGCCTTCCGGGGCTCCTTTAAAGCCGCCGCGGTGTCTCTTGGTATTGAAACGAATGACGCACCCGTTCGCGACATGCACGAAATTGAACGCCTCATTTCCACGAGTGAGCCGACCAGCGGTGTCGTGATGATACCGGATGCATTCACCGTCACGCATCAGGCGGAGATTGCCGCGCTGGCAGCCCGCTATCGTGTTCCCGTCGTTTCATGGTCTCGCTCATTCGCCAAACTCGGCGGTCTGATCTCTTACGGTCCTGTTCTCGTCGACGAGTACCGGCGCGCGGCGTCCTATGTCGACCGCATCCTCAAAGGCGAGAAGCCGGGAGAGCTTCCTGTGCAGACGCCTGTCAAATTCGAGCTGGTGGTCAACATCAAGACCGCCAGGGCGCTGGAATTGACGGTGCCGGATGTGCTGCGCGCCTTGGCCGACGAGGTCATCGAGTAGGGCGAACATCCAAGCCGCCGGCCCCGCAACCTTGCCAGCGCTCGCCGGCCGCAGCTTCGGAATCGGCGAGTTGTTTGCCTTGAACCTTCACTATGCCACGGAGACCTACGTCTAGGGCGCAAGGTCTCGTGTGACAGTCGTGCTCGCGCCGTTGCGACGCTGCATTAGACAAGGGGAGGGATTGTCATGGAAATCCGGGCATTCGGATACCTCGGCGTCGGAACCGCGAAACTGGACGACTGGACGACGTTGGCGACGAGGGGGCTTGGCATGGAAGCTGTCGACCGCGGCGGCAGCACGCGCGCTTTCCGCATGGACGACCGGAAGCAGCGCCTTGTGCTCGATGGCACCTTGCCTGGCGATGTGAACTATTTTGGCTGGGAGGTCGCAGACGCCGCTGCGCTGGAGGCTCTCGCTGCAAGGCTGGAGCAGGCCGACGTTGTCGTGCAGCGCGAGCCGATTGCGCTTGCGGACCAGCGCTTTGTGTCCGGACTGATTTCGTTTCGCGATCCGGCCGGCAATCGTTTGGAAGCATTCCATGGCGCCGCTGTTGCTGATACGCCGTTTCGGCCTAGCCGCTTGATTTCGGGATTTCGCGCTGGCCCGCTTGGGATGGGGCATGTTCTGATTACGGTGCAGGACATCAAAGCCGCATTGTTGTTCTACCGCGACCTGCTTGGCTTTCGCATCAGCGATTATTCTCTCGCGCCGATCAAGGCCTATTTCCTGCACGTCAATCCGCGGCACCACAGCATCGCCCTCGTCGAGGCGCCGGTGAATGTCCTCAACCACCTGATGGTCGAACTCTATTCGCTTGACGACGTCGGGCAGGGATATGATCTGGCCCTGATGGATCGCGAGAAGATTGTCGCGACGCTCGGCCGACACAGCAACGATTTCATGACGTCCTTCTACATGCGCACACCCTCGGAATTTTTTGTCGAATATGGCTGGGGCGGCCGCGACGTCGACGACGCCACGTGGCAGCCGCACGAAGTGGACACGCTGGCAAGTTTTTGGGGCCACGACGGACTGTTCCGCGCTGTTGGCGGCGAGGATCCGCCTGCCGAGTTGCGGCATGACACACAGAACCGGCAGAGACGGGCGCCGGTTCAGGTGATCGACGGCAATTACGCGCGCGTCAAAGGCGTCTGCCCTTGGTGGGATGCCGTAGTAAAGATGCAGAGCCGGCAATGACAATCAGCGCCGCTTTGGCGGCCGGTGAAGCTCGCCTGAGCGGACTAGGTCGGGTAGCTCCCAGATGTGTTCATCAGGAACATAACAATTGTTAGGTCTCGCGCCTCGCGCCAACCCCTTCCGCGAGCATCAAAAGAAACCTCGCCAATTCGCGGCCAAGTTTAACCTTTGTTGAAAACAGGCCGCGTCTGCTGTGCTTTGTGACCTCCGGCGTGCGTAAGCCGCGCCAGGGGCTGATTGGAAATGACGGATACGAATATGACGGCGCTGGTTCAGCGCCTTCGCGCGACCTCAGGTGCAGGAGAAGATGATCTGCGCGCGCTGGAAGCCTTGCCTTATGCCCTTCGGAACTATCGCGAGAACCAGACGGTGCTGCGCGACGGCGACCGCCCGAGCGAATGTTGCCTGATCGTCGACGGTTTCTGCGTCCGTTCCAAGACCATTGCGGACGGCAAGCGGCAGATCCTCTCGATTCACATCCCCGGCGACCTTCCGGATTTGCAGAACCTCCAGCTCTCGACCATGGATCACGATGTCGTGGCACTCTCCAATTGCACGCTGGCCTTCATTACGCATGCGGCGATCAGGGACCTCATCCGGGCGCGTCCGACCGTCGGCGACATCTTCTGGCGGGACACGCTGGTGGATGCCGCCGTGTTCAGGGAGTGGATTGTCAATGTCGGGCAGCGGGCCGCTCACAATCGCCTGGCGCATATCATCGTCGAGCTGCGCGAGCGGCTTCAAATGATCGGACGCGTGACCGGCAATGCATTTGCGATGCCCCTGACACAGGAACAAATCGGCGAAGCCATGGGAGTGACCAACGTCCACACCAACCGCATCCTTCGCCAGCTCCGGCTCGACGGGGTGCTCGAGTTTCATCGCGGCGTGGTAAAAATTCTCAATGAGCACAAGCTCCAGGAACTTGCTCAGTTCGACGGTCGTTACCTCCATTCATCGCCGTGCAGCTGAGGCTTGGCCATGGCATGCTTTCATTTTGACATTCACGAGAATGACAGGTTCATCGCGGATGACGAGGGACGCTATCTCGATGACGAGGAGCGCGTTCGCGCGCTGGCGGTCGCTACCGGTGCCTCCATCGCGCGCGACGCTTTTGTCGAAGGCAGTGCGAGCCGCATCGTCATCGACGTTCGCAAGGACGATGCTCACTTCATGCGCGTGGTGATCTCGCTTTCCCTGGAATAGCCCGGGCGTGCTCGCGACGGGTTAATTCGCGCTGCCGCATCACTTGATAGATTGAGGTGACCGCGGCGGTTCAGGTGCCGTCGCAGCCGGTTGGAATCTCTGACTTCAGCCCGCTCCAAACTGAGCGGGTTTTCTTTTTTTGTGGATCCACGCCGCGAGTTTCCCGTCCTGCGCCGATATCGCAGTGCCGCATGTTTGGAACTGTCCGCGGCTTTGTTCGTTTGAGGCTCATCCCTCCATGAAATCTCGAAAGGAACCGATCATGCAATTCAAGATCAGGACGGCTGTTGTTGTTGCAGCGATGCTCATGGCCAGTGCGCCGGTCGCTTTCGCACAGGGAGGAAGCACCGACCAAAAATACAACGCGACCGGTTCGCAACACGTGGGAAGCAAGGGAGGCATGACCACGAATGAACATGCGACCACCGGATCCACCTCCGGCATGCACCGATCGAAGACGCATTCGATGCGGGGCGAGACTGCACATCACGCCACCAGCAAGAGCAAATCGACGGGGCAGGGCTACTGAGGCTGCTCTCCGTCTCTGAATAGACGTTTCCCGCCACCGGGATCCCAGACCTGAACTTGTTGCATATAGGCCGGGCCCGGCGGCGTGGCTTCGAAGACATGCCAACGAGGCGGTAGGGAGGCCGCGGAGGTCCTTCCTATGCCCGTCTCTCATCATCAAGCTTGGCCGCGATCGCCGCTTCCACCTCGCTTGCCAAAGCGCTCAAATGCTCCGCCAGCCGTGTGAACAGCTCACGCTTTTGACGATCGGTAGCGAGATCCCGGATCAGCGCGCATTCGGCTGCGTCCGTACGCAGCTTCTCAAGATGCACTCTCATGTCCTGCATTTGCCGTCCCTGCGATTGGCATGAAGCCTAGCAAGTCGGCGCAGCGCCGAACGCAACAAATGTTAGGTGCGTCTGCAAAACGAAACGGAGGCCGCAAGGCCTCCGTCCTTTGGTGTGCCGTGTGGTTCGCGAGCCTCAGCCCAGCCGCCCCGCCGCATGCGCGAGCAGGGTGTAGACAAGGCCCGTCTCCGAGGTGAGGTGGCTGCGCAGCGCCTGCGGGCCACGGTCCTCGCGCGCAACCTCGTCGAGGAGACGCTCGAACTCGGTGATGTAGCGGTCGACCGTCTGCTTGAAGGCGCGGTCGGCGCGGTACTTGCGGGCGACCTCGTCAAAAGCCTTCTGGCCGGCGGGCGTATAGAGGCGCTTGCTGAAGGCCTTGCTCTCGCCGCGCTGGTAACGGTCCCACATCTCGCCTGCGAGGTTGCGGTCCATCAATCGGCCGATGTCGAGCGACAGTGACTCCAGCGGGTTGCCGCTGCCGCCGGCGGGCGACTGGGGCGCGCGTCCGCGCTGGGGCGGAGTCGGCGGAGGCGCGGCGACGCCGGGTCCGTTGTCGGCGCGGCTTAGCAGGTCCGACAACCAGCCGTCGCCGCGACTCTGATCGGCCACGGGGCTGACCGGAGGCGCTTCGGTGCGGCGCGGCGAGGGCATGCCGAGATCGGGCGGGGGCAGGTTGGAAGCGCTGTTGCCGCCGGTATCGCGCATGCGTGGAGGCTCGCTGGCGCGGCCGCCGGCGACGGCAGCCATGATAGGCTCTTCCTGGCGCTGCACGGTCGGACGGTTGGAGACCACGTCCATGCCGCGGCCGTGATGAGCGACGATGCGGTTGAGCTCGGCGAGCGCCTCGATCTGGTCGACGATCACCTTGCGCATCTGCGCGGTCGACTCGGCGGCCTCCTGCGGCATTTCCAGAACGCCGCGGCGGAGCTCGTTGCGGGTCGCTTCCAACTCGTGATGCATCTCGGAGGCCATCTGCTTCATGCTCGACACCAGCGTGGCGAACTTCTCCGCAGACTGCTTGAACATCGAATCGGCTTCGTCCGTGGTCTGCCGGTAGATGTCGTGCATGGCTTCCACGGTCTGGCGGTGCTCTTCCTCGGACGCGGCGCGGACCGCCTCGAACTGGCGGCTGATCGCGGCAGATCCCGCGCCCGCCGTTTCGGCGACCACGCGCGCGATGTCGCGGGCGCGCTCCTCGGCGGCCGCGAGCGATTCATCCAGGAGATGGGTGAAGCGCGACAGCCGCTGATCGAGATCGGCGGTACGCAGGTCGATGGTCGTGACCAGCGATTCCAGCGTGGCCTTGCGTTCCGCGACCGAGGAGGTGGTGGAACGGTTGGCCTGCTCGACCACGGCGGCGGCCTCGACCAGGCTGCGGCCGTGCGCGTCGAACTGGGTGGAAAGCGTACCCAGATCCTGCAGCGCCTTGGTGGTCTTGTCGTTGAAGATGGAGAGCTGGTCTTCCAGCGTCTGGGTCGCAGCGCCGTTGCGCGCGGTGACGTCGTTCATCGCCGAGACGAAGTCGGCAACGCGGGTCACGAGCGCGCGCTCCAGCGAGTTGAGGTTGTCGTGGGCGCCGGTCAGAACTTCCTGCAACAGGATATTGCCTTCGCGCAGGCGCTCGAACAGGGCGACCGTGTCGGTGCGCAGGATCTTCGAGGTCTCCTGCATTTCGGTGACGGCCGCGACCGAAACCTGGCGCGACTGCTCGATCGCCGCCCGCGACGACTGCTCCAATTCCTTCAGCGAGCGGTTGAGCGCGCCGGTGGCGATCTCGCCGGCCGAGGTGATGGTGCGCGCGACGTCGTTGCCGTTGCCCATCATCGATTGCGAGAAGGCCTGGCCGCGGGTCTCGATAGACTTCAAGGCGTCGGAGGTGACGCGGTCGATGTCGACCGTGAGCTGGCTGGTCTTGGCGGCGATGGCTTCCACCAGCGTGCCGCGCTTGCCGTCGATCGCCAGCGACAGACGGTCGGTCTGCTGCTGCACATAGCTCACGATCTCGTCGGTCTTGCCGCTCATGGCCGCGCCGAGGGTATTGGAGGCGGCGAGCACCGAACGTTCGATCTCGGCGGCCGTCGACTTCATCTTGGAGGAGGCGTCGTTGGAGGCGCTGACGAGCGCGGTCTGCGCGTTCACCGCGCTGGTCTGGATGTTGTCGGTGGTGTTGGCCGTGACCGTCGACAGCGAGCGCTCGATGTCGACCGAGATCGCCCGGATCTGGCTCGCGGCATCCGCCGAGGTCGCGGTCAGCGAACTCTGCGCGTCGCGGGCGCTGTTGAGGATCGAGGCTGCGGTATCGGCACCGACTGCCGACAGCGTGCGCTCGACATCGGCGGCCAGCGACTTGACGTGGTTGGCGGCCTCGGAGGAGGCGCTGACCAGCGTGCTCTGCGCCTCACGCGCACCGGCGGTGAGCGCTTCGGCCGTCGAGCTGCCGACGATCGCCAGCGTGCGCTCGACATCGGCGGCCAGCGACTTGACCTGGCTCGCGGTCTCGGAGGAGGCGGCAAGCAGGGTCTGCTGGGCATCCCGCGCGCCTGACGTGACGGCTTCGGCGGTCGCTGAGCCCGCGAGCGAAAGCGAGCGCTGCACGTCGGTGGCGAGCGATTTGACGTGGTTGGTGGCGTCCGTCGAGGCGGTCACCAGCGTGGTCTGCGCCTCGCGTGCGCCGGCCAGGATCGAGGCGGCGGTCGCCGAGCCGGCGGCGGTCAGGGTACGCTCGACATCGGCCGACAGCGCCTTGATCTGGTTGGCGGCATCGCCCGAAGCCGAGACCAGTGTCGCCTGGGCGTCGCGCGCGCTGGTCAGGATCGAGTTGGCGGCACCGGTGCCGACCGCGGTCAGTGCCCGCTCGACCTCGGAGGAGGTCAGCTTCAACTGGGCGCCGACATCGGAGGAGACGTTGAGCAGCGACTGCTGCGCGGTGCGGGCGCCGGTCTGGATGGTCTCGCTGGTGTTGACCACGAGGTTGGTCAGCGAGCGCTCGGCGTCCTCGACATGCGATTTGATGCCGGCCGAGAGGATCTCGGCGCGCGCCATCAGCGCGTCGCTGGCCTGCCGTCCGCTGCTCTCGATGCGGCCGGCAACCGCTTCGACGCGCGAGCCGAGCAGGTCCTCGAACTGCGCGATGCGATTGTCGATGTCGCTCGCGATGGCGCCGACCTTGGTGTCGATGCCCTGGTGGATGTCCAGGAAGCGGGCCGTGATGGTGTTGGACAGCTCGCTGCTGCGGCCGTTGATGGTGTCGGAGACGTTGGCGATGCGACTGTCGACCGCGGCGATCGCCTGCGCGGTGCCGTCGGTCAGGGAGGTGGTGAGCTGATTGAGCCGCGAGTCGAGCGACTGGATCACCTGCGCGGCGCCGCCGGTCAGCGAGCTCGTCAGCGTCGAGATGCGGTTGTCGATGGTGTCGGTCACCGCCTTCGAGCGGGTGTCGAAGCTGGTCTCGAGCAGCATCAGCTTGTTGTCGACGATCTCGGTCATCGAGCTCGAGCGGGTCGCGAACGTCGTCTCGATCGACTTCAGGCGATTGTCGATGGTGTCGTCGAATGCCTTGATCCGCGAGTCGAGCGAGGTGTCGAGATGGGTGACGCGGTCCTGCAGCGTGGTCTCGAACTGTGCGAGGCGCTGGTCCATCGAGGCGGTGATCTCGCCGCCATTCGAGGTGACCTTGCTGTCGAAATTGTCGACATAGTTCTTCAACGTATCGGCGATGTGCTGGGTGCGCTGGCCCATGCGATCGACGATGTCGCCGCCGAAGGTCTTCACCGTGCGGTCGAATTCCGAGACGTGGCGGGTGATGAGGGCGCCGAGCGTGTTGGAGTCGCGGGAGAACTTTTCGGCGAGTTCCGAGCCCTGGTTCTTCATCAACTCGTCGAAGGCGCTCATTTGCAGCGAGAGCGTGTCATGCGCGGTCTCGGTCTGGCCGACGACCTTGGCGACCAAAGCATTGACCGTGGCATCCAGCGCCTCGCTGGCCTTTTCGCCTGACGTGAGGACCGAGGTGGCGAGCCGGTTGCCGGCATCGTCGATCTTGCCGACGGGGTCGTTGCTGCGCAGCTCGAGCTCGAGCAGCAGCGAGTCGGAGGACGTCTTCAGGGAATCGTGGACCTGCTCGGTGCGGTCGGAGATGCCGTCGACGATGTTGGCGGAACGCTGCTCGAAATCAGAGGTGATGCGGTCGACGCGCTCGTTCAGCATGTCGTGGACGCGGTCGGCGAGGTCGACGAACTCGTCGTGGACGTGGCCGGTCTTGAAATTGAGGCTGGTGGTCAGCCGCTCGGAGGCGTCCAGCACCGCGCGCGTGGTCTCGGAGGATGCTTCCTCGAGGCGGTCGAGCAGGTCGCCGCCGCGCTCGCCGAGCGCGAGAATCATGTTGTCGCCGGCATTGGACAGGGCAGAGGTGATGTGGGCGCCGCGCTCTTCCAGAGCGCTGGTGATGCTCTTGGCGACCTCATCGACGCGGGAGGCGATGGCGTCCGAGATCAGCGCGATGTCATGGCGCAGGTCGATCTGCACGCCGGAAATAGCGCTGCGCACCTGCTCGGCCTGGCCGACCAAATTGTCGCGCTGATGGGCGATGTCCTGCAACAGCGCACGGATGCGCACTTCGTTGTCGGTATAGGCGCGCTCGAGCGCTGCGACCTCGTTGGCAACCAGCGTTTCCAATTCACCGGCGCGCGCGATCGCGCGCTCGACGCCGTCGCCCATTGCCGCGACCTCGCGGCGGATCGCCTGGCCGACCGTGACCATGGAATCGCTCGCCGCGCCTTCGGGCTCGGAGAAGCGGATCGCGACCTGCGCCATCGACTGCGCGATCATGCGCAATTCCTGGCCGCGCCAGGCAAGACTCGCGAGGAAATAGAACAAAAGAACGGGCGCGAAGAACAATGCGGCAAGGCCTGCGATCACGAGCACGCCGCCCGAGCCCTGGCTCATCGAAGCCTGCAGCGAGGGCAGGGCAAAGATGGTCAGGAGGCCGCAACCGACGATCCAGACGCCCGCAAACAGCGTGGCGAGCGTGTAGACGTTGCGCGCCGGGCGGCCCTTCTGGATCGCCTGCAGGATCTGGCCGATGGTCTCGCGGTCGTCATTGGCGGGGCGGCGCGTCACAATGGGCGCGCGCGACTCCTCTATGGGCTCGAAGGAAGGCGTTTCCATGCGGGGCTGACGTGCTTCGAACACGGGCTCGAACGAGGGGGTGGCCGGCGGCACCGGCGGCGCCACTTCATCATCATGGTCGTGTTCATCGCGCGGGGCGGAGCGGCTGGTATCCGCGTTGATGTCGCTGATGTTCAAAGCTTCCTGAATGGCAGAAAGCGCAACCTCAGTGGGGTCTTTGACCTTCTTGGGATTGTTTGCCATGTGAGTCCGAGCCCTCTCAACTAAAACGCGTGTCCCCCGGCGAGCTCTGCGCGAGCGCCCCCTCGCAAAAGCCTAGAAACCGGCATCAAGCCCTAAGCGGTACCGAAGCGCGACCCGAGGGCGCGCTTGCCCGCAAATTCGCCGAGCATCCTATTGGCTGGACGTCGCGAATGAAATGGCGCTGGTTAATACAATCTTAATCATCGTTAACAGCACAAGCCGGTAAGGCATTAAAAGTCCACGAAATTCCCAGTTGCTTTTATAGATTGTGGCGACTTATGGTCAAAACCGCGGCAAACCGACGGCCGGTACGACAAACGTTCTGTTAACCATGTTTTCGATTGGACGCCTCGATGCCGAGGCCGCGCAAGGGAAAAGGTGGCGATCTGGATTTAAATCCTGAGTCTCCTCTCACGGACGCTTTTCGGATGCCGTCAGGCCCGCCCGCCACCGATCCTGGCTCGCTCGATTTCGATCATCTCGAACGCATGACGTTGGGTGAAGAGGCGCTGGAGCGTGAGGTGCTCGAGATGTTTCTGGCGCAGTCCGCTCGGCTGCTCGAGATACTCGCGAGCCTCCCGGTCGAAACGCCGGCGCTGGCGCATACGCTGAAGGGTTCGGCGCGGGCGATCGGTGCCTTCAAAGTCGCCGAGCGCGCGGCCGCGCTGGAAGCGGTCGGGCAGCGGGACGATGGGACAGAGGCGTTCGCTGCACTTCGCCAAGCGGTCACCGAGGCACGCTCCGCCATCGAAGCGCGGCTCGGCCGTTCCTGATTCCCGCCCGTTCCGGCCGTTTCAACGGCCCGGCTCCCTAGCGCTGGGCAAACCGACCCGTTATAGGACAGCCCGGACCTTAATTCTCCCGCTAGCACGAGCACACATGGCCAAGATCAATTTTGTCGACCACAAGGGCGAAAGCCGAACCGTCGATGTCGAGAACGGCGCGACCGTCATGGAAGCGGCGATTCGCAACGCCATTCCAGGTATCGAGGCTGAATGCGGCGGCGCCTGCGCCTGCGCGACCTGCCATGTCTATGTCGACGAAGCCTGGCGCGAGAAGGTCGGCCCGCCCTCGCCGATGGAAGAGGACATGCTCGATTTCGGTTTCGACGTGCGGCCGAACTCGCGCCTGTCGTGCCAGATCAAGGTTTCGGACGAACTCGACGGGCTGACCGTCTCCACGCCCGAGCGTCAGGCTTAAGCCTTAAAATTTCGGCTGCGTGATCTTGAGTCCCTTGCGCAGCCAGGGCTGGAATGCGGCGACGATTTCCGCGGTCAGCGGCATCGGCTTGTGCGAGACCTCGTCGATCAGGACGCTGACCGATTGCGCGGAGGCGACGCATTTGCCATTCGAGAACACCACCTGGTCGAACGTCACCGAGGTGCGGCCGAATTTCACCAGCCCCAATCC
>Ga0105240_10005865_pt1 | contig 18203 bp, 14 predicted proteins | sample KBSC54metaG_FD_80426 | JGI IMG/M metagenome (GOLD analysis project Ga0105240, IMG submission 80426) | Corn rhizosphere microbial communities from Kellogg Biological Station, Michigan, USA - KBS C5-4 metaG | ecosystem: Host-associated > Plants > Roots > Rhizosphere > Soil | place: Michigan, USA...
CCGCAATCGATACCCTCGAGGTCGGCGGCGGTCTCCAGCAGACGGTCCAGGGCTTCCGTGAGATCGCTGGTCACACTCAGCGCCACGCCCACGTCCCGCTGAGCTTCCAACAGCTGCTCGGAGCGCTTTCGCTCGGTGATATCTTCAGTGATCCCGACAATCCGGTACACCTCCGAGTTTTCGTTGAACACTGGGAAAGCGCGGTCATGGACCCAGCACAGGGAGCCGTCCGGCCGCTGCACGCGATACTCTTCGTCATAATCCCCGGTAATCTGGCGGGTATGGGTCGCGAGGGTCACGCGCTCTCGATCCTGCGCATAGACGGCCTTGAGCCAGGTCTCCGGCGCGGTATAAACCGTCTGCCGCGGCTGCCCCCACACCGCCTCAAATCCGCGGCTGACATAGTTGACCCGAGTTTTGGCCGGGTCGGTGACCCAGAAAACCTCGGTAATGTTCTCTGTGACCTGGCGGAAAAGCTCGAGGGTTTCGCGAAGGCGCACGGCCGTCTCTTTGTGTTCTTCCACCTCGCTCTGGAGGCGACTGGTTCGGTCGTGAACGGTCTGTTCGAGGTTGCGCGTGAGCCGCCCTACCTGGGCGGCGAGCCAGCCCGCGGCGGCAAATCCAAGCAGCCGGATCACCGCGTTCCAGTAAACAACCCAGTTAGGGAGCGGCAGGCCGGTGGGTTGGGCGCCGTCGAAATAAAGGAAGGCTCCACCTGTGAGGGTCACCAGCAGCGCTGCCCGCGTTCCGCAGGCCCAACCTACAAATGCGCAACCGAACAAGTAGAACAGGTCAAAATTCAGGCCGCGGGTAGTCGCGAGGTCAACGACGCCAACGACGCTGACGTAGCAAATGCCGAGGATGGTAATTCGGGTGCGGGGATTCATCCCGGTGAGCTGACCGCTGGCGGGGGTCGGTTCTTCCGAGTCGGCCGTTCGCAGAGCGGCAGTAATCGAGCCCAGGAGATTTCCCAGCCAACGCGCGAGCTTTTGCATAGGTCCAGCCAATCTAAAGTCCGAGAGAGTGGAGGACGGCCACCCGAATCCTCGCGTCTCTTTTTTTAGAGTGTAGCAGAAGCCAGCGGGAAGGGAATGAGGATTCGGAACGGTTTCGGGAGGGGTCGGTGAGGCGCGCGGGCGGACACTGGACACCCGAAGCCGGCTGCAAGCCGGCGCTCCGGTTAGGGATAGGGGTTGTGTCAGCACGGCGGGCCAGCCATAATGCCAACATGAGCACCACCCTGGAAGTGCGTCTTCACACGTTCACTGCGCCTTTAGCACGCGTCTGTCTCTGGCATTTGTGCCGTCGAGGGGTGCTTTTGATGATGGCAGCAGCTTTGCTGGCGCCCTGGGTGAAGGCGGCCGAGCCCAATGCTCAGCCCGGGCCGCGAGTGCTCCCTGAAAACATGCTGCCGAACGACACACGATTGGGGCCGCTTAAAGATTTAGACGGCTACTTCCCCTTTCATCCATTCCAGTTTCCCGCCCCCTGGTTCCACCGCGCCGAGCAGGTCCGCCGGCAGATACTGGTGGCTCTTGGGCTCTGGCCGATGCCCGAAAAAACACCCCTGAACCCGGTGATCCATGGCAAAATGGATCGGGGAGATTACACGGTCGAGAAGGTCTATTTTGAAAGCTACCCCGGCTTCTTTGTCACCGGGAATCTGTACCGTCCGAAAGGAAAGTCCGGGCGACGGCCCGCTGTCCTGACCCCTCACGGCCATTGGAGCAAAGGTCGGTTTTATGATCAGGGTGAACTGAACGTTCGCAAGGAAATCGTCGACGGCGCCGAGCGTTTTGAAGAAGGTGGCCGGAGCCCTTTGCAGTCCCGATGTGTCCAACTGGCGCGCATGGGCTGTGTGGTTTTCTTCTATGATATGATCGGTTACGCGGACAGCGTGCAGATTCCAGAGGAGCTCGCGCACGGCTTCTCGAAGCAGCGACCCGAAATGAATACCATCGAGAACTGGGGCTTGTTCAGCCCCCAGGCCGAGGCTCACCTGCAAAGCGTCATGGGCTTGCAGACCTGGGACTCGATCCGCGCTTTGGATTTTCTGCTGAGTCTGCCGGACGTCGATCCTGACCGGGTGGGGGTGACCGGGGCCAGTGGCGGAGGAACGCAGACCTTTATTTTGTGCGCGCTGGATCCGCGCCCGACCGCCGCTTTTCCGGCGGTGATGGTGTCCACGGCGATGCAGGGCGGCTGCACCTGTGAAAACGCGAGCCTGCTGCGAGTCGACACGGGGAATGTTGAATTTGCGGCCCTGTTCGCCCCCAAACCTCTGGGCATGACGGCGGCGGACGACTGGACCAAGGAGATGCCGAGCAAAGGGTTCCCGGAATTGAAAACGCATTACGCCATGTTGGGTTCATTGGACAACGTGATGCTGAAGCCACTGGTGCATTTCGGCCACAACTACAATTACGTCAGCCGAGCGGCGATGTACGGCTGGTTCAACCGGCACCTCAACCTCGGGTTGCAGGAACCGATTGTGGAAGAGGATTACCGACGGTTAACGGTCGGCGAAGCTTCGGTTTGGGACGATACTCATCCAAAACCGGAAGGTGGCCCGGACTTCGAACGCAAGTTGCTGCACTCTTTGGCGGAATCAGCTGAGAAGCAACTGAACATTGCTTGTGAATCTTCGGCCCAATACCGCGACTTGGTGGGCGGAGCTCTGGAAGTGATGATCGGGCGCAACCTGGACGAGACGGGAGAGGTTGAATTGCGCAAAACAAGAGCGCAGGACCGCGGCGCCTACCAGGAAACCTGCGGTCTTTTGCATAACATCACCCATGGCGAAGAGATCCCCTGCGTGTTGCTGGAACCCAAAAAGCAGAATGGCCGAACCGTGATCTGGGTCGATGAAAAGGGCAAGGCCGGTCTTTACGAAGCCGACCAGCCCTCGAGCGAAACTCGACGACTGCTCGACGCCGGTTTTAGCGTCCTCGGAGCGGACCTGCTGTTCCAGGGCGAATTTGTTCACGCGGGTCAGGACATGACCAAGAACCGGCTCGTCAGCAATCCGCGAGAGTTCGCGGGGTATACTTACGGCTACAACCGCACTTTATTTGCCCAACGAGTGCACGACATCCTCAGCCTGATCAAGTTCGCCGGCAGCCGGGGCTCCGGACGGGAGAGTTTGCAAGTGGTCGGGCTTGCGGGAGCTGGACCGTGGGTCGCCGCCGCGGTGGCACAGGCTGGCCCGGCCGTGAATTCGGCCGCGGTTGATACTGGAGGTTTTCGCTTTGGCAAAATTCTCGATCTGCAAGATGTCAACTTCCTGCCCGGGGGCGCCAGATACGGAGACTTGCCTGGTATTCTGGCCGTTTGCTCACCAGTCAGCCTGTGGCTGGCCGGCGAAGGGAAGCAAGGCCCGTCGCTGGTCCGGAGCATGTATGAAAAGAACGGCGCGGCCAAGAGCCTGACCACGTTCGAGGGCGACGGACCACGGGCGCGAGCCGCCGCAATCGAATACCTGATTGCAAACTCCAGCGTGAAGTAGCCGGGCACAATTTTCATTTGTCGCGGGTCTGGGGAAGATGGCGGTCGGCAGCCCTGACCATTCGAGGAGTGCCCCGTCCGGCCAAATGGGACGCCAGAGTTTTGGCCAGGTATTCAACCCGGATTTCCTCGAGAAAACGCCCCATTGCGGCTCGCGGCGCAGCAACGGAGGGTTTTTCAGGGATGTCGAAACATTACCAGTATTTGATCGTTGGGGGTGGAATGACTGCCGACGCCGCTGTGCAGGGGATTCGGGAAGCCGACCCTCGTGGGACCATTGGAGTTCTCAGTGGTGAGCCCGATCCTCCCTACAATCGACCGCCCCTCACGAAGGGCTTGTGGAAAGGGGATTCTCTCGAGAGCATTTGGCGCAATGCCGCCAAGACACAAGCCGAATTGCATCTTGGGTGCAGGGCCAGGTCTTTGGATCTCTGGCGTCGGCAAATAACAGACGACGAGGATAGAGAATTTTCTTTTGACAAACTTCTGCTCGCGACCGGCGGGGAACCCCGGCGGCTTCCGCTCGGAAGCGAGGGGATCGTCTATTACCGGACCGTACGCGATTATTACCTCGTCCGCGAGCTGAGCCAGAAAGGGCGACGGTTCGCGGTGATCGGTGGAGGGTTCATTGGTTCCGAGATCGCCGCGGCACTCGCCTTGAATCAGAAGCAGGTGATCATGCTTTTTCGAGGAGCGGGAATTGGGAGCCGCATGTTTCCGCCAGACCTGGTCTCGTTCCTACAGCAGTATTACCGCGATCGTGGTGTGGAGGTGCTGCCCGGAGAGCAGGCCACGAGTTTGGAAAAAACGGGCGACCAATATCGGTTGAGAACCGGAAGTGGCAAAGAGTTCCTGGTTGATGGAGTGATCGCGGGCCTGGGCATTCGGCCCAATGTCCAACTCGCCGAGGCAGCCGGGCTCAGAATCCAGGAGGGCATCGTGGTGGACGAATTCCTGCAAACCAGCCACCCGGAAATCTTCGCTGCCGGCGATGTCGCCGCCTTCTACAATCCGGCGCTCGGGCGGCGCATCCGCGTCGAACACGAAGACAACGCGAACAGCATGGGCCGGCAAGTGGGGCGGAATATGGCTGGAAAACCTGACCGGTACGTCCACCTGCCCTTCTTTTACTCGGATCTTTTTGATTTAGGCTATGAGGCAGTCGGCGATACCGATTCACGGTTGACCATGTCTGCCGACTGGAAGGAACCCTTTCGAGAAGGTGTAATTTACTACCAGCACGAAGGCCAGGTGCGCGGCGTTGTGTTGTGGAACGTCTGGGGTCGCGTGGACGCGGCGCGACGACTTATTGCCTCAAGAAAACACTTCCGCCTCGAGGAGTTAAAGGAACAATTGCTCGAGGCCGCGTGAGGGTATCCCCGGCGGGGCAGCCTTTGGCGTCGGTTCTCCATGTCGCCACTACGCGTCGATCTTCATCCGCCGGCAGTTAGAGCGGATCGGGTGGCGCAGGGTTGGAAAACGCCGCCAACTCCCGGTCCAAGATGATTAGCGTTTGTTGGCGGTCGGGCCGTATCGGAAACGGCGGGTTCGACCGTCCCTTCGGGACGGGGCTCCCCACGCGGCGCACCCCCAACGTTAAAACGTTGGGCTATTACCATTCATCCCTCCGGGATGGGACCCGGTCACACCCTAGACCGGTTCGTCCGGGACGGGACCCGGTCAGGCCTTACACCGGTTCGTCCGGGACGGGACCCGGTCACACCTTAGACCGGTTCGTCCGGGATGGGACCCGGTCAGGCCTTAGACCGGTTCGGGGTGCACCCAGGGGGATCGATACGGTCGGCGAAGGAGCCGATTCGCTTCCTCATCGCCGATGACCCTGCCCTTGACGGGATCCCAAGCCAGGCTTCGCCCGAGTTGCATCGACAGGTTCGCCAGGATGCACGAAGTCGTGGAGATATACCCTTGCTCGATATCCGCCACCGGCCGACTCCGGTCAGCGATACAGCTCAGCAGGTTTCGCATGTGACCACGAATGGCGGAAGCGACGTGGCGCTCGAGGTCCTTTTCGTCCCGGTCTTCGGGATACTTCTCGTACTCGTAGAGGGCGTCTCCGTGCATGGGTTTGCCGTCGCCGAGGGGCGTGTAATCATAGCTGAAGACGCTGGCCTTGAGGGTGCCTTTATCTTCATAGAGGGTAGCGGACCAGGGATATTTTTGGTCCGGCATGTCGCCCCAGGTGCGGTGCGTCCATACAATCTTCAGATCGTCGTAGTCGAAAGCGGCTGTTTGCGTGTCACTGATGTTGGCTCGGCTCTGCTTATCGACCAGGATTCCTCCGGATGAGCTGACGTTCTTGGGCCACCCCAGGTCCAGCATCCAACGGACCATATCGAACATATGGATGGCCATATCACCCACAATGCCGTTGCCGTATTCCATGAAAGCGCGCCAGCCACGAGGGTGCACCAGTTTGTTGTACGGAAGCATGGGAGCAGGCCCGGTCCACATCTCATAATCCAGGTAATCGGGAGGCGCCGAGTCGGGGGGATTTTCAGTGGCTCGCATATGCCAGTAACAACAGATCTCCACGAAAGCGACCTTACCCAGTTTGCCCTCTTTGATAACGCGATCCCTGGCCTCGATCAGGTGCGGTGTGCTCCGGCGCTGCGTCCCGACTTGCACCACGCGCTTATGTGATCGGGCAGCCGCCAGCATCGCCTGCCCTTCGACAATGTCCACGCTGATGGGCTTTTGCACGTAAACGTCCACGCCCGCTTCCATCGCCGCGATCATCGGCAAGGCATGCCAATGATCCGGGGTGGCAATGAGAACGACGTCCAGGTCTTTTTCCTTCAACATCTCACGGTAATCACCGTAGGTGCGTGGCTTCTTCTTTGAGATCTGACGCGAAGCCACGAGGTCGGCAGCCTCGGCCAGCATCCGCTTGTCCACATCGCAGAGAGACACGACCTCCACGGGAGCGACCTGGATGAGGCGGAGCAAGTCGCTTTTGCCGTACCAACCGCTGCCGATGAGCCCCACCCGTTTCTTCTGATCGGCAAAATCGACGGCATAACTGCCCAGAGTGGATAAAGCCAGCCCTGCGGCACCCATCTGCAAGAATCTTCGGCGGTTCATGGCCACAGTTTTAGGGGGCGGCCTCGCAAAACGCAAGACAGGCTTTGGACGGCAAATTTCCGAGCTGCAATCGGCCGGAACTTCAGGGGCGGGACGAACCGGCGATCTGTTCACTCGCCTTGTTTCCCGGGCTGAAGCAATCAGTTCCGAGACCAGCCGGAGCCAAGCAGGGTTTTTGAACCGGCAATTTCAAACGGATAGTACGCTCGCAGTTTTCAGAGCAGAATTCCGAACCCTCATGCTTCCCCTTGGCACTAGCGCGCATGGCCTGCACCCAGGCCTCCGCGAGCAATTCACTCACGATCTCAAAACGGCCCAGAGATGCAGTCTGGGAATCCTTCGGAGTGTTTGCCGGATCCTCCGCTCGATCAGGAGGACGGACCACATCGGCGGCTTGGCCGGTCGGGGCGCCGAACTCAAGGCTGCCTGAGTAACCGTCCTCGAATTCATAACGGAACGTCCAGGCCGCCCCCTGGAAGCCTGGCCGCTCCCAAAATCTTGAACTGCTATAAAATTTAATTCGCAGGGAAACGAATCCGAGTCGATCAGCCGCCGAGATGAGTTCGGACCAAAGGGTGTTCACCGAGGAACGTTGATGGCTCAGACTCCGGCAGAGGCAACGCGCGTACCGAATGTGGTTCCGCATATGCAGAGAATGCGCAACCATCCGAGGCACATCAAACCAACGTCGACTGAATTGAAAACCGCCGGCACATAGCAATAACGACAAGACCAGAAACCCGAAGAGAACCGGGGCCCACCTCCCGTGCGAGTGATAGACCCCGACCCCCAGCATCAGGAAAATGAGAGTCAGGGTATACAACACGAGGATGGCTCTGCCCCGTGAAAGCCCGCTTCGGAGGAGATGATGATGCAGATGCCGGCGGTCGGGCCGGAAGACCGGCAGGCCCCTAAGTCCGCGGCGCAGAATAGCGAGCAGGGCGTCCACAATGGGCACTGCCAACACAAAGACCGGGGCGGCCAGGGTCGCGCATAGTTCTCCTTTATGCGAATTGAGCAGCGCGAGAAGCCCGATCTCGAATCCGAGAAAATAGGCTCCCCCATCGCCCATATAGATTCGCGCGGGGGGCAAATTATAATAAAGAAAAGCGAGCAACGCACCCGCCATTCCCGCGGCCTCCAGTTCAAAGCTCCCGGTTTGATGGCCGACATAGCCGAGGAGGATCATGAGGATCAGAGAAATACCCGCCGCGAGGCCGTCAATTCCATCGATGAAGTTGATCAGATTGGTCATGCCGACCAGCCAGACAACCGTCAGGGGCACCCCCCAGCCTGCTAACACAAAAACGTGATCACTGAAGGGAAGTTTGAGGCGCTGGATTCCCAGGCCGCAAAAGCACAGGAGAAAAGAGATCAGTATTTGCCCCACCAGCTTTTGCCAGGCGTGCAACGGCTGAAGATCATCCCAGAACCCGAGGCCGAACATTGCGACTGAGGCGATAAGTGCGGCCGGAGGGAGCGACATGCAATCGGCGGTTTTCATCGGCACCAGTTGGAGGGCGGCTTCGACGACCAGAAATGCTGCTGCGAAACCCAGGCCGCCGACCCGCGGGGTAGCTGTCCGGTGAGTGTGATGCAATTCTCTGGGGAGCTGTGCTAAACCGAAGCCACTGGCGCGCTTAAGAATCAGATTGATCACCCCCAGGCTGATAATGAAACCCAAGATGCCCACCCATAGTACGTGAAAAAGCATAGAATTTGAAATCTTCTGGTCCGATTACACAAACCTGGGGACGGCACATCAGGAAGCGTGCCAAATAACTTGACAATGGAGCACAGCCACCGGGTTCGCTCCAAAACCTTCCTGCGGAGCGAAGTAAAGGGCTGGAGTGTAGCTCAAGGGCATCTACTGGTTTGGCACAGGTGTAAAAGGTTCCGACACAATTCAACAACCACCGGGTTCAGGAGGTGTCGGAGGGCGGACAGAATAGACTCTTGCGCTTTCGTCGAAGAGTGTAAGCCGAACCGACACCGGGGACGGATGTATGGATCAACGAGGTCGATGGGCGATGCTGAAACGCTTGAACACGCGACTTGGCTCGAGCTAAGGCTCTGAAAAGGTGCAGCCATTAGCGGAAAAGTGGATCTTCGCTTATAGTGCGGCGGCCGACTGGTGAGGTCGCGGGCATGAAGGGAGGCAATTGAACCAGCCGCATATTCTCGGTCCTCGCTTTTGAATTGGGATCCAGACGAACGCCCTTGAAAGTTCCGGCAGGACTTAAGGATATCGTCGCTTGGTTTCCAAAGACGTAGCGGGTCCGAATGTCACTCATAGCGTATTGAACGCGGACGGAATACCAGCACAGAATAATTGGCACAATGTAATGTGGCACAACGACGTAAAGAAAGGATTCGGCTTAACCATCAAAAAGTGGCGGAGAGAATCCGGAATTTCACAAGAGGAGTTAGCCTGGCGAGCAGGTCTGCACCGCTCCTATGTTGCGGATATCGAACGCGGGGCACGGAATGCCTCTTTGCAAACCATCGAGAAACTCGCGAAGGCTCTCAAGATTTCGTTATCCACCCTCTTCGAACCCCTCGGCCTTCATCCCAACTCGCAGCTGCCACCCCCCGGTCGAGAGCGGCCCGTCGACATTTTGCTCGTGGAGGATGATCCCAGGGACGTTGAACTCACCTTGAAGGCGTTTCAAGCTGCACGGTTGAACAACTCGGTCCACGTGGTACGTCATGGGGAGGAAGCTTTAGACTTCATCGCCTGTCGGGGTGCATACGCCAGCCGGGATCTAGCTCAACTCCCTCAGATGGTCTTGCTCGATCTGAACCTGCCCAAGGTTCATGGGTTGACCGTCCTGCGAACGCTGAAAGCCGATCCTCGTACTAAAGGGGTCCGGGTGGTGGTGATATCGGGCTCGCGAAAGGACGAACACGTTGCCCAGGCTTTGCGCTTGGGAGCCGAGGCCTATATCGTCAAGCCGATCGATTTTCGGGGCCTTACTGAAATTACCCCGCAGTTGAATCTCTCCTGGACCTTGCATGACCACCCGACCCGGGTTCTGCTCGAACCCAAAGTTTGACCTAACCTCCCCGGAGTTTTAGCGAGTTTTGCCATAATCACCCTGCGTCCTTGGGCGTCACCTATCACGGCAGGGGCTCGTGGGTGGGTCGGGCTAAGCCACGCCTGTGGAATCGGGGGTTTGCGGCGGAGAGGAGAACAAGCGGGATTGCGCGTCCTGAGTCACTAGCACCACTGCCGGATGGGTAAGCCGGCGCTCGGCGGTGATCGCATAGAACTGGTCCTGGCATTCCGTGGCCGAGCCGATCGCGTGGAGTTGATTACGGGTCCAGGTGCCGCGAGCGCCAACGCGAGGCATTGGCAGAAAGCCAAGTCCCTCGGCCGCTACCACCATGGCCATGGCCGCATCTTCGAACTCCCCGACAATCCGGGGAACAATGCCGTGGGTGCGGAACCATTTTTCCAGCGAGCGTCGCAGATTCGTATTCTGCGTCGGGAGCAACGCCGGCGCTTCATGGAGGGAACGGGGAAAGCCCTTCCTCAGCCGACGAGCCAGGGTGGGTGCGGCGCAAAAGGTGACGCCACAGGAGCAAAGCAGGTGGTTAAAGGTCCGAACTTTCAGGCTGGTGGAAGCCGGCTCGTCCGCCAGGACGATGTCCAGACGCAATGTGGCAAGCTGCGCGAGCAAGTCGTCCACCTTGCCCTCAAGGCAAATCACATGGATGGGCCGCGGGCTCTTGAACACGGGCCGGAGAATCTCCTGAGCGACCAGCTTGGGAACAGAATCCGCCAGGCCCACGTTGAACCGGATCTCCTGCTGGACGGGGAGGCCGCGCAAGGCACTGACCAATTCATCTCCAAGCGAGAAAATCTCCGCAGCCAGGTTGTAGACCATCCGGCCGGTTTCCGTGAGGAGCAGTCCGCGCCCACTTCGCCGGAACAACTTCGCTCCCAAGGCGATCTGCAGCACCTGGATCTGCGCCGAAATGGAAGGTTCGGAGACGCGTAGCTTGGCGGAGGCTTTTCGCACGCTGCCCTCGCTGGCCACCGCCCAGAAATAGCGGAGGTGGTGGTAGTTCAGCCATTCCATGCGTGCTGACTATCATTCCATTTATTCTAAGCTTCAATTAGAAAGTTCGTATTTGTCGAATTGGGAAATTGGACGCAAACTGAGCGGGTGCTAAGTGAGTGGCAGGAGCGCCTTCGATTGGGCAGCGAAACAGGATTATGACGATCCAAATCTGGCTCTGGGTAGGGTTTGTCGTCTTCATCCTGGGGATTCTCGCGTTGGATTTGGGAGTTTTCCATCGCCGAGCTCACCAGGTCCGGCTCAAGGAAGCTATCACTTGGACCCTCATCTGGATTCTGCTGGCGCTGGTGTTTGGGGCGGGCATTTGGCATTTCCAGGGGGAACGCAAAGCGGTCGAGTTTTACACCGGGTACCTCATTGAGCTCTCCCTGAGCGCGGACAACGTTTTCGTTTTCGTCCTCATCCTCAGCTACTTCGCGGTCCCGCAGCAATACCAGCACAACGTGTTGTTCTGGGGCGTGTTGGGCGCCCTCCTGATGCGCGTCATCATGATTGTGATCGGGGCTTCCCTGATCGCGCGGTTTAGCTGGATCCTGTATGTGTTCGGAGCTTTTTTGCTGTTCACCGGTTTCCGCATGTTGTTCCGCAAAGGAGAGGAACTGCAGCCGGACCAGAATCCGGTCGTGAAGTGGTTCAAGCGTCACGTGCCCGTGACTGCGGAGTATCACGAAGCCAGGTTTTTCGTGAAGCTGAACGGCAGCCGGATGGCCACACCGTTGCTGCTGGTTCTGATCTGCATCGAGGCCAGTGATTTGATGTTCGCCGTGGACTCCATCCCGGCCATCTTTGGAGTCACGCTCGACCCGTTCATCGTCTATACTTCAAACGCCTTCGCTATCCTAGGGCTACGTTCGCTTTACTTTGTCCTGTCGGGCATCATCGACAAATTCTACTACTTGCGCACGGGCCTCGGTTTAGTTCTCGCTTTCGTCGGAGTCAAAATGTTGTTAATCCACTCCGATTACGAGATCGACACGCTCGTCGCACTCGGGATCGTGGTCGGCATCCTGGGTGTTGCTCTAGCCGCTTCCTTTGTGCGTGCCTGGGCTCGGCGGGGGAGGCAGTAAGCTCTAAAGTCCGACCTGGAGCCCAGCCTCAGCCAGGCTGATTTAGAAACCACCGCCTCCGCCCGTACCCCCTGCCCCTCCGATTCCCCCCCGGCCGCTGGAAGTGCCCGTCTGGGAACTGGACCCGGTCTGCTGTTCGGTCTCACGAGTGCTTAGCGGATTTCCCTGTCCCAGGAGCGAAGTGCGGTTGTTATTGTTATCATTGCGCGTCGCGCTGCTTCGGTTGAACAAATCCTGGAGGACCTGGGAAATGTCCTGTGGATCCGCGTTCCGCAGGTCATAAACCTGGACGACTTCCTTTCGGGCGGAACTGGCGTCCAGTTCCCCGATCATCCTGGCAAGCTGCGGCATCAACGTGCTCGCCGCGGCCACCATGAGCGAGGAGGTGCGCGGGTCGGACACGGTGATAACCGCCGATTTCTTCCGACTGCGTTCGTTGGAGCCGGAGTTCTCGGTCCCGGCTAAGAATTCACCCGGTGGCCCTCCACCAAAGCCTCCCGGACCGCCAGCCAATCCGGCGGGGCCGCCTCCCGGACCGCCGGAACCGTTGTCAAATTGGACGGCGGCTTGATTCTGTTCCGAACTCCGGTTGCCGGCGTCGGGAAAGAGTTCCGTTAGTTGTCCGGCCAATTCGCTCGGGTCCGCGTTACGCAGGGAAAAGACGCGGATCTCGGTGACATCGGCCACCGGCTTATCCATCTCGCGAACCATCCGAGTTAGAGTCGCCATCGGCTCAGCCGGGGCGCTCAGAACCAGAGCGTTCGATTGCTCTTCGGCGACAATGGTGACCTTGGTCGCCGACCTGGCGGTAGCGGAGTTTTCAACGTTCGCAAAATCCGCAGGACCGCCAGGGCCTGGAGAGCCGAAGCGTTCCGCGAAATCCCCGGGGCCTGCCGACCCGACGTTCTGGTTTGCGTCCTGGCCGGAAAAAAGTTGTTGGAGCGCCGTGGCCAAGAGCCGCGCGTCAGCGTAGCGCAAAGGGACGATTTTGATGCTGGACACCCGCGCCCTGCTGGTATCGATGGCGGATACGATTCGTAACATGCGGCGGATCTGCGTTTTTGTCGCGACCAGGATCAGCGAGTTGGCGCTTTCGTTGACCGACCAAGTGGCCGTCGCGGGGAGCAACGGCTGGAGATTGCTGAGCAATTGCGCCGCGTTCGCGTAGAGAACCGGGATAATTTGTGTGACCATTTCGCCGGATTTCCCGACCGCCTCCGGGTCGCTTCCAGTCTGCACCTCGAGGTCGGACGTCTTGGGCGAATCCAATCTGACCACACGCAAGATCCGTCCATCACGAACCACAGCGCCCCCGCTTTTCTCCAAGGCCGAATTAAGCAGATGGACGGCTTGATCACAGGTGACGGGTGTTGGATTCGAGACATCCACCGTGGCCCGAAGGTCGGCCTCCTTGTGGATGATGAGTCCTGCCGCGTCGCTGAGGTAGTCCAGGATTTTATCCAGAGCGACCTGGTGGAAATTCATGACCACGAGCCGGGCGGCGCCCGTCGCCTCGGCCGGAACGGATTGGCCAGGGGATGTCCCTTCGGCACATTCGCCTCGCTGCAGGAACAGGCCCAGGCTGAGGCTCAGGATTAATCGGTAACTTGCTTTCATAGCGGCACTGTGCATGAGCCGACCTTAATTGAACGTGAAGTTTTCCGCGTGAGAACCGGCGCGCGTCCTCGCCCTTAGGGAGAAAGCCCGATTGCTGAAGTCGGCGGCGGGCGCGAAGGAAGGCGCTTAATGTTCCATTAAGGTGGCCTTTGGCACAGTACGCGGGTAGCCCTTCGCTGTCGAAGAGGCGGGCGAGCCCGCAGGGCCGCAGGCCGGCTTCTTTCGAGTGCGGGTTTGACACGATAAACTGACGCGAATATGAGAGTGCTCGTAGTAGAAGACGAACCGGACTTGCTCAGCAGCTTGCTGCGGGCGGTCAGGGACGAAGACTACGCTGCGGATGGGGCTCCCGACGGGGAGGAGGGTTTATATAAGGCCCAGAACTATGATTACGATGCCATCATTCTCGACATCATGTTACCGGGAATTGACGGATGGGAACTGTTGCGCCAGCTGAGGAAGACGAAGAAGACCCCGGTCGTGATGCTTACGGCCCGGGATCGGGTTCCGGACCGGGTGCGGGGCCTGGATACGGGCGCCGATGATTACCTGGTGAAGCCGTTCGACGTCACCGAATTGTTGGCGCGCATTCGAGCGCTTATTCGACGGGCAGCGAGCCAGGCCCAATCGAAGTTTGAAATTGGGGAAGTGACGATTGATATGGCGGCGCGTACGGTTTCACGCGTGGGCGAGGAAATTGTTCTGACCGCACGCGAGTACGCCCTGGTGGAATTCCTGGCTCTCCACCGCGGGAAAGTGGTGACGCGCACAATGCTTTATGATCATCTGTTCGATGAGGACGACAACACACTCTCGAATTTGTTGGATGTGCATGTTTCTAACATACGCAAAAAGCTCGGGCACGATTTCATTGTAACTCGGCGCGGCCACGGCTACTGCGTCGAAGCTTCGGCATGATTTTCAACTCTATTCGATGGCGGCTGCAGGCATGGCACGGGCTCATCCTCCTGGGGGTGTTGACCGGCTTCGGTCTGACCGCGTACCACGTGGCCCGGGACAATCAGTTGCGCCGCATCGACCAGGAGCTGCAGCAGCACTTGTGGATGACGATCCGCATGCCGCCACCGCCAGCCGAGGAGCGCCGGCCCGAGAATTCGCCGACCAGGGACCGATACGAATCTCGTCCCCCAGGCGAACGGTTCGATGGCCCACGGGCTCCTGCCAACTCCAAAGGTGATTCGGTGTCCCCTTCGGGCGAGCCTGGCCCCGCCCCGGGAGAGCGGAGGCGAGACCACCCGGGACCACATAACGATCCTGAGAAATTTCGCGAGCATCTTTGCGACTCTATTCAACGCGTCTCTTTAACCGAGGCTGGACAGACGAATTCTTATTACTTTGTCCTGTGGCAGAGGGAAGGCGCCCTTTTGGCCGCCTCGACGAACACCCCCCCCGGGCTAGCCAGACCTGAACGGACCGGGCCGGGCTCGGCACGCGAGCCAGGCGGCCCAAAAGAAGACCGCCACTCTGGAGCTCAAGGCGGCCCGGACAACTTCGTCGGCCTGCGAAATCGGGGCGTTTTCCGGGAGGCTTTTGCTTTCGCTCCTTTCGGCGATTGCCTGTTGGTAGGGCGATCGATGGCTCCGGACCTCGCGGCGATGCGGCGGTTGGCGCTTTGGCTGGTGGCTGCGGGCATGGCAATTTCGGTGGTAGGGCTGGCCGGGGGCTGGTGGCTGGCCAGCCGAGCCATCCGGCCGGTGGAAGACATCAGCGCGACGGCGTTGAAAATTGCCGGCGGGGATCTTTCGCAGCGGATCAATGCGGCGGACGCGGAAAGCGAGCTGGGGCGACTGGCGGCCGTGCTCAACTCGACATTCGCGCGGCTGGAGGCGGCTTTTTCTCACCAGTCGAGGTTCACCTCGGATGCCTCCCACGAGCTCCGAACGCCGGTATCAGTCATCCTTTCCCAGGTGCAAACCGTATTATCCAAAGAGCGCAGCGGCGCGGAGTACCGCGAAGCGCTCGAAGCGTGCCAGCGCGCGGCATTCCGGATGAAGCGGTTGACCGAGTCGTTGTTGGAGCTAGCGAGGCTCGACGCGGGGCAGCAGCCGATGAAACGCGAGCCCTTCGACCTGGCACGGGTGGCGCGCGATTGCGTGGAATTGGTCCGCCCACTGGCCGCGGACCGCGGGTTGGACATCCAATGCGAGCTCTCCCCGACCGAGTGTATCGGCGACGCCGAGCGCATCGGCCAGGTGGCCACGAACCTGCTCACGAATGCAATCCATTTCAACCGGGCCCGCGGGACAGTGCGGATCTCGACCTTGGCCGAGAACGGCTCCGCTCTACTTTCGGTCGCCGACACGGGGGCCGGCATTCCAACCGAAGATCGGGAGCATATATTCGAACGCTTTTACCGTGTGGAAAAATCAAGGTCACGAATCCAGGGGCGCACCGGATTAGGGTTGGCCATTACCAAGGCAATTGTGGATGCGCATAGCGGCACGATCGAAGTGTCCAGCCAGCCAGGGAATGGCAGTACCTTCGTGGTGAAGCTGCCGGCGAGGTAAAGGGATCTTCCTCTATTCGGCGAGATTGTAATCCGCCACCGACACTCTGAGCAGCCGGGTTTGGACTTCCTGTCGCTGCAAGGGGGTCAGGGCCTGCCAGCCCACCGAAACCTGGAACCGATCTCGAGCTGCCATGAATTGCAGTTCAAGACCCGTGCGATTCGTTTCGTTTTCTGGCCGAATGGATCCGTTGCATCCGCCTAGCCCATTAAAGGCCAGGTTGCAGCAGGACGCATAAAGGGCGGCCTCATAGAGCAACTTGAAATCATCTGCCGTCAGTTTAACCCCCAAACGGAGCCGAATGGCGAATTCCAGGAATCGGCCTTCAAAGCTGCGACGCGGGAATCCGGCAAGTTTCTGCAGGAACATTTTTCCGTCGGATTGCACTGGTGAATCGAACTCGGTTGGCACCCCGTTCAGAAGGACTCACGACCAACGCCAACCAAGAACCTGCCCAACGCTAAACCCAAACGCGGGACTCAACGACTAGGAAATTCCTAGGGCCTCTTCCCCACGGAAACTTCCGGACCTCAGCTTCGAGATTTTCAGTCGCACCCATTGCCCCAGGTGGACGAGCCCAAGGCCCGGATTACTCACGAACCCCTTAGTTTCGCCGCCGATTCCGACGAACGACCGCCCGGCAGCTAGAGCTTCTTCACATGGATGCTTCCGCCGCTCGTGCGCAGGAACAGCGCTTTACCGCCGCCGTTCACCGAACCTTTCAGCGAGTTGCGCCCGGTCTTGCCAATAACGGTTACGGGCAGATCGCTGCTGACACCCCCACCCGAAGTTTCAGCGTCGAGGTTGAAAGCCCAGGTCGGAGGCACATCTACGGTTACCCCTCCCCCCGAAGTTTCCAAGCGGACATCATTCGCGGTCATTCCAGACAACCGAGCGGAAATCGAGCCCCCGGACGTTGAACCCTCGATCCGTCCGGCGACGTTCTCTATGCGGATCCCGCCCCCGCTGGTCTCAACGTGGGTATCTCCCTGGAAATCGCTCACCTTGATGGAACCCCCGGACGTACCGCCTTCCAGGGATCCGGACCCGCCGTGCAGGTCAATGCCCCCGCCGCTCGTGTGCACCTTCAGACCGCCCTCGCAATCCAGCACCTGGATGCTCCCGCCCGAGGTTTCGCCGTCGAGCGGGCCGTGGAGGCGATTGAATTTGAGGCTGCCCCCACTGGTTTGGGCTCGGAATTTGCCGGTGAGATCCGAAATCATAACCCCGCCGCCCGAGGCTTTCAGTTGCGCATCAAATTGGGCCGGGACGGTGATGGTGTACTTGGCTTCGCTGCGCTGGAACCCACGAAACCAACCGAAGGTTTTTGATTTCGCATGGGAAATAATTTTCACCGTGCCATCTTCCTGGGAAATGTTGACCGGGCGTTCAGCGAGAAACTTCTCCTCTTCGGCCTTGGTTCGCCGCGAAACCTTCCGAACGACGTCGATCGTCACCTCCGTACCGGAGTTGGTCGTTACCTGGATCGCGCCGAAATCCACGTCCATCAGTAACTTGCCCCCCGGTTGGGCGGAAAAGCTCTTGCTGATCTGCTCAGTGGTTTCGGCGTAAAGGACACAGCAACCGGCCATCAACACGATAAAGATGCGCTTCATAAAAACTGAACGATTGTAGTTTTCAGCCTGCCCACGCCGTTCCTGATGTGGAACGGCACCTGGGATTGAGACACCGGAGCTCGATGATTTGTTTCAGGGCAGGTAAAAAAAAAGCCGAAGCATAAGCTTCGGCTTAAGAAAAACTGGCGGCAACCTACTCTCGCGGAGTCTATAAAACCACTACCATCGGCAAGACTGTGTTTGACGGCCGTGTTCGGAATGGGAACGGGTCGGACCACAGCTTTATGGCCACCAAAAAACGGGTTCAAATTTGAAGTATCAAATTTGAGATTGTAAAGAACCTGCCGGGGTCGGCGATTCTCTGAAAATTGCACACAGGAGAAACTCGGGACTACAATTCGCGAGTTAAAATCGCTGCTTCATTCTTCCGAGAAGAAAAAAGAAAGCGATCAAGCCGCACGACCGATTAGTATTAGTCCGCTGAACGGATTGCTCCGCTTACACGCCTAACCTATCAACCACCTGGTCTAGATGGGGTCTTTAGGGACCTTGCGGTCCGGGAAACAATATCTTGGGAGGAGCTTGGCACTTAGATGCTTTCAGCGCTTATCTCGTCCGCACATGGCTACGCAGCGATGCCCCTGACGGAACAACTGCCACACCAGAAGTGCGTCTAACCCGGTCCTCTCGTACTAAGGTTAGAACCCCTCAAGTTTCCTGCGC
>Ga0105240_10005870_pt1 | contig 18194 bp, 12 predicted proteins | sample KBSC54metaG_FD_80426 | JGI IMG/M metagenome (GOLD analysis project Ga0105240, IMG submission 80426) | Corn rhizosphere microbial communities from Kellogg Biological Station, Michigan, USA - KBS C5-4 metaG | ecosystem: Host-associated > Plants > Roots > Rhizosphere > Soil | place: Michigan, USA...
ACCAAGCCGTTCGCAACAAGATCCGAGCGAGCGCGAAGCGCGATGCGCACGATGCTGACGCGAGCAAGACCTGCTGTGACGTGTCTCCACCCAGCTTGTCCGTAGGTATGCGCGATGAACGGGGCCGAACACGTGCTGCTCGGCGAACCGCTCGACGGCGCGGGAAACCGCCGCTCCGGGTCATGGGCACCGCACCGGCCAGGTCCGTGACCTGGCCTGGACTCGGCCCTGCGCTGGCGGTTTCCCGTCTGACGCGTGCGACACGCCGCTCGCAAGGTTCGCTGCCGCAGCACGTGTTCGGCCCCGCGCGTCCTGCGAAACCAAAGCCGAGCGAGCGCGAAGCCTGAAGCGATCAGAATGTTCGCCTGAGCGCTCGTTTCGGTGACGCTTTGTTCTTCATACACCGAGCGCCACGGCGCGAAGGTGTTATCGAGCGGGCGTGGGGCCCCGCGAGCAGTAGGTAGAGTTGGTGTACAGTCTCCGCGTCCACACACGGAGGCTCATATGATCGTCCGCCGCGCGTTCGGCGTTGCCCTGTTCACGTTCACCGCGGCGTCCGCCGGCGGCCTCCTGCGCGCGCAGCCCGCGGCGCCTCTCACACCTGACCTCTACAAGCAGCTCAAATTCCGGTACATCGGGCCGGTCGGCAACCGTGTGATCGCGATTGCGGGCGTTCCCGCAAATCCGAATGTCTACTACGCCGGCGCCGCCTCGGGCGGCATCTTCAAGACCACTGATGCCGGAGCGCACTGGCAAGCGGTGTTCGACGATCAACCCGTGTCGTCGATCGGATCGCTGGCGGTCGCACCGTCCGATCCCAACGTAATTTGGGCCGGCACCGGCGAAGCCTTCATCCGCAGCAACATCTCCATCGGCAACGGCATCTACAAGTCCACGGATGCGGGCCGCACGTGGACGCATGTCGGCCTCGACAACACAGGCCGCATTGGCCGCGTGCTCGTCGATCCGAGAAACCCCGACGTCGTCATCGCGTGCGCGCTCGGCAACGCGTACGGCCCGCAGCAGGAGCGCGGCGTGTTTCGAACCGCAGATGGCGGAAAGACGTGGGACCGTAAGCTGTTCGTCGACGAGAACACCGGCTGCTCCGACGTCGCGATGGACGCGACCAACCCGCGCATCCTCTACGCCGGGATGTGGCAGATCGAAATTCACACCTGGGGACGCACGAGCGGCGGCCCTGGCAGCGGCCTGTTCAAGTCGACCGACGGCGGCCTCACCTGGAAACGGCTCTCCGGTCATGGCCTGCCGAACGCGCCGATCGGCAAAGTCTCGCCGCAGATCGCTCGCAGCAATCCCAATCGCGTGTACGCCCTCATTGAAACCGGCGACGGTTTGCCGACGAACAATGGGCAGCCGACGCAGAGCGGCTCGCTCTGGCGCAGCGACGACGGCGGGGAGAACTGGGAACTGGTGAGCCGCGACCGCAAGCTTCGCGGCCGCACGCATTACTACACCCGATTCGCCGTGGAACCCGACAACGAGAACGAAGCGTGGTTTCTCTCCGCAGAGTTCAGCAAGACGATCGACGGCGGCAAGACGACGATCGATCTGATCGGCAGGCTGGCGGCCCAGGGCGACGATCACGACATGTGGATCGATCCGACCAACGGCGATCGCATGGTGGTCGCGCACGACGACGGCCTGAGTTTCTCCGTGAATCGCGGGCGGAGCTGGCACCAGATACAGCTGCCGATCGCTCAGATGTATCACGTGGCCACGGACAATCAGATTCCCTACAACGTCTACGGCAACCGGCAGGACGGCCCGTCGACGCGCGGGCCGAGCAACAGCCGCATCGCGAAGCAGGCCGAGGACGCGGACGCCAGCCCCATTCCGCGCGGCCAGTGGCATTCGGTGGGCGGCGGCGAGAGCGGCTTCGCGATCCCAGATCCGGTCGACAACAACATCATCTGGGCAACCGGCACCGGTTTCGGCAGCCTCGGCGGCACCGTCGAGCGCTTCGATGAGCGCACGCGGCAGCAGCGCGAAGTGGAAATCTGGCCCGAGGTCACCGTCGGCACACCCGCGGGCGACGTGAAGTATCGCTTCAACTGGACATTTCCGATCGCGATCTCGCCGCACGATCACAACACGATCTACGCCGGCAGCCAGCACGTCCATCGGACGACGAATGGCGGTCAGAGCTGGCAGGAGATCAGCCCGGACCTGTCGCTGAACGACAAATCACACCTGACGATTTCCGGCGGGCTCACGCCGGACAACATCGGAGTGGAGTACGCGGGCGTGGTGTTCGCGATCGCGGAATCGCCGCTCGAGAAAGGGCTCATCTGGGCCGGCACCAACGATGGGCAGGTGCAGGTCACGCGCAACGCCGGTGGCCGATGGAACAATGTGACGGGCCACATCCCTGGCTTGCCGCCGCTTGGCACGGTGAGCAACATCGAACCTTCGCGGTTCGACGCCGGGACGGCGTACATCACCATCGATCTTCATCAAGTGAACAACCGCGATCCGTTCGTCTACAAGACCACCGATTACGGCGAGACGTGGAAGTCGATCGCAGGCGACATTCCGAAGAGCCTGCACAGCTATGCGCACTGCGTGCGCGAGGATCCCGTCAAGAAGGGGCTGCTCTACCTCGGCACAGAGAACGCGCTGTATTTCTCCGAGGACGACGGCCAGCACTGGCTGCCGCTGCAGTCGGGTCTGCCCCACGCGCCCGTGCACTGGATGACCATCCAGGAGCACTTCAACGATCTCGTCGTCGCGACTTATGGACGCGGATTCTTCATCCTCGACGACGTCACGCCGCTGCGGCAGCTGACGCCCGCGGCGGCGGCCGAGGCGGCACACCTGTTCGAGCCGCGCGCCGCGTACCGGTTCCGCCTGATCACCGATCCGATGATGATGCCCGACGATCCGACGGAGGGAAAGAATCCGCCCGACGGCGCCGCGATCAACTTCATGCTCAAGACGGCGCCGGCAAAGGACGCCGACGGCAAGGTGAAGGAAGATGCCGTGAAGATCGTCATCAACGATGCGAGCGGTCGGGCCGTCCGCACGATGAAAGTCGCCAAGGATGCCGTCGCAGGCGTGAACCGAGTGTGGTGGGACCTTCGCTCGGACCCGACGAAGGATTTCAAACTGCGGACGCCGCCGACCTACGCACCTGAATTCCCAATGGGCCCGGATGGCACGCGCAAGTTCCCCACCGCGGCCCCGCTGTCCGTGCTCATGCCGCCCGGCACGTACACCGTGAAGCTCGTCGTCGACGGCAAGGACGTGTCGCAGCCGCAAAAGCTCATCGTCCGCAAAGATCCGAATACGACGGGGACCGAAGCCGACATCCAAGCTCAGACGAAGATATTGATGGAGATTCGCGACAACATGAACGTCGCGACCGATCTCATCAACCAGGCCGAAGCGCTGCGCGCGCAACTCGCGCGCGAAGGCGACGTCGGACAAGACGACGCGGCGAGTAAGGCGGCGAAGGCGAAGGCTGCCGACCTCGACAAACGGATTCTGGCCATCGAGTCGAAGCTGTTCAACATGACGTCGACCGGCCGCGGCCAGGACCAGCTGCGCTTTCCGAGTCAGCTCGTCGAGAAGCTGTCGCATCTTGCCGATGTGGTGTCATTGAACGATTTCGCACCGACGGATCAGGAGCTGGTCGTTCACAAGAAACTGACGCAGGAGCTGTCCGGTTACCAGGAAGTAATGAAACCGCTGCTCGTGGTCAAATAGGGGCGTCACGCGGCTAGGGCAGGTCGGCCGGGTAGGGAGGAAACATGATGATCAGTCGCCGTGAGGCAGTTGCCTCGTTCGCACTCTTTGCCGAACTCCTCGCTGCGAGCGGCACGCTCGACGCGCAGGCGCAACCTCCGTCCGGTACGCCGCCGCCCGCTCCTCGCCCCCCAGTCTTCAAACACGATCTGCCGAACGTGTCGCTGGACGGCTGGGAAGTGACCGTGAGCCACGTCGATTACGCGCCAGGCCGCGTCGGCACGGCACATCAGCATCCCGGGTTCGTGCTCGCCTACGTGCTGCAAGGCGCCGTCGTCACCAAGATTTCGGGGCAGGGTGAGGAGCGTACGTACAAGGTCGGAGAGATGTTCTACGAGCAGCCAGGCGCGACGCACGAGGTGTCGAGGAACGCCAGCCAGACCGAGCCGGCGCGGCTGCTCGCGATGATCTTCGCGAAGAAAGGCTCGACGCTCACGGTACAGGTCAAGTAGCGCGAGGCTTCAGCCGAGCGAGCGCTCTCCGCGACCGCGCGGAACCACATCACGTGATTCGCCACGACGGTGATCGGCTCACCAGTCGGCGCCACGTCGACCGAGTGGAGCCCTGACTTGTCCGGCACCTCGACCGATCCGAGGACGGCGCCGTTTTTCGGATCGAGCTTCACGAGCCAGCCGGGCGACGCCGTCGGTTCGTCGACCGGATGCATGCCGGCCCACAGCACGTCACCGGCAAGCTTCAGCGAGTACGTCTTGCCGATGCGCCACTCGCCGATGAATCTGCCGTCGAGCGTGAATCGCTCGACGCGCCCGTTCTCGCGGTCGGCGACGTAGATGATCCGGTTCGGGCCGACGACGATCGAGTGTGGCAGCCGGAACTCTCCTGGCCCGATGCCAGGCTTGCCCCACTCCCGCACTTTCCTGCCTTCGGCGGTGTATTCGAGGATCCGCGCGTTGCGATAGCCATCCGAGATGAAAATGCGGCCGTGCGGTCCGAACGCCACGTCGGTCGCGCCGACAAACGGGCTCCGCGTTTCAGGCGGCTGACCGCCGACGCTGATCTCGAGGAGTTTCTGTCCAGCGGGCGTGAATTTGTAGACCATCGAACTGTTCGCGTCGACGGTCCAGATGTTGCCGGCGGGGTCGATGCGAATCGCGTGCGGCAGCTTGAACAGGCCCTTGCCCCACGAACGCAGCACGCGTCCATGGAGATCGGCGGCAATCACCGGGTCGGCCTTGTCGCCGCGCTGGAGCAGATAGATCGTGCCCTTGCCATCGAGCGCGACCCACGAGACCATGCCCAACTCGAACCCCGCGCCTGCGCCGGACACGGCGAGCTCGGTTTCGGAGAGCGGCAGCTTCGGCGCCGCCTGAATCATCCGGCGCGTCTCGGCCCCGGCTTTGGTCTTCGCTTCCGGGCTCAATTCGGCTGGCGCCTGTGCGACCGCCGTCACGCCGATCGCCACCAAGAGCACGCACGTTTTTCGAAACAGCATGGGCGCATATTAGAGCAATTTGCGGCGGCGGAGCCGGGTTGATCAGCCACGGAGTCACGGAGTCACAGAGCAGCCCGAGACGTTGGGGAGCGTTCGACCGTCGGCCCGCAACGCGGGCCGACCGGCCGGATGTCGAGCAGCCATCCGAACACCGGTACGACAACTGCTGGTGTTCGGATGACTGCTCGGCACGCGGGCGCGCCGCCTCGCGGCGGTCGAACGCACCGTGCCACGCGTCACAGGACCGCGCCATCAAGGCCGAGTCCTGTATCTCTCTGTGACTCTGCGGCTCTGTGGCCTCTATGATGCTCGCGAGAGCTACTAAATGCGCGGCTGCGTGAGGCCGATACCATCCAGAGTGACCCAGACAGTCGAGACCGCATGGACATTCGAGCGGCAGGGCGAACGCCTTGTGCTGCACCGTGAAGAAACGGCGAATGGCGTGAACCTCGTCGTGGTCAGCGCGAACGGCGTGCCGCGCTCGTATCCGTTCGACTCGATGGACCGCCTCGTCGCCTTCCAGTCCGATATGGAATCGCTGCTCGTCCGTACCGGCTGGTCCTTCGTCGCGTTCACCCCTGACCGCCGGACCGGCCGCGACCGCCGGGGCATGCCCCGCGAAGCGGAACGCCGCCGCTGGTGGACCGACGGATTGCGCTAGCGATCCGACTTCGGCTTCCCCTTCTCCTCTTCCGGCTTCAACGGTACCGGCTTGATCGGTGTCAGCTTCTGCCGCTGGAGCAGCTGATTCACCTGCGGCAAGTCTTTCTGAACCGCCGTATCGAGCTTGTTCATCTGCTCGTCGAGCTTGCCAGACAGTAGCTTGAACATCTCGTACGTCTGATCCGTCGGCGGCGCGTCCGCCGATTCGACGATGCCCTGCAGCGACGCGATCTTGTTGTTCAACATGATCGGGAAGTTCAGCGGATCCTCGAAGCTCTGATTCTTCACTTGATACACCTGCGTCTCGACCGCGGTGAGCGTCTTCTCGAGCGCCTCGAGCGCCTTCGCGGTGGGGCCGGTCTTGCTGTCCAACTTGCCGGCGCGATCCTGAATCTGCGGACGGATGCCGCGCACCAGCAGCACGGCCTGGTTGGCCTTCGCCGTGGTATCGCGGATCTGGAGCGCGAGCTGAAATTCGCGCTGGAGATCCGCGTCGGTGACATCGGCGAGCAAGTGGGGCTCGCGCCGGATCGCGAATGCCTGCGTTGCCGTCTGCCCGTCGGCCGTGACGCGCACCTGATAGTTCCCGGGCGGCGCCACCGGTCCGCGCGTCGTCGCATCCCACATGATCAGACCGGGAAAATCGGTCGCGCGATCGTAGCGGATGTCCCAGTCGAGCCGCTGCAGGCCGGCGAGCGTCGACGGCTTCGGATCCTTCGGGTTGAAGATGTCTTCGATGGTGGGCGGCTCGGGCTTTCGCTCCGAATCGGCCCGCGTACCGGTGAACGTGCGAATGACGTGATTCTGACCGTCGAGCACTTCGACGGTGACCTTGTCGGCCGTCTGCCGGAGCTGATAATCGATGCGCAGTTTTTGATCGAGACCGCGCAGCGCGTCCTGCGGCTTGAACAGCGTCAGCTCGGTCGTCGACGGCGCAACGTTCCACTGCCGCAGCGGCGAGATGTCGTCGAGCACGTAGAAGGCTCGTCCGTGCGTTGCGATGACGAGGTCCCGCTCTTCGACCTTGATGTCGTGCACCGGCGTGTCCGGCAGGTTCTGCCGGAGCGACTGCCAGCTCGCGCCGTCGTCGAACGAAATGTACACGCCGTGCTCCGTGCCGAGATACAGCAGCTTCGCGCGCTTGGTATCTTCACGAACCGCTCGCGCGAAATCTCGCGGCGCGATGCCGTTGACGATCTTCGTCCACGTCTCGCCGTAATCGTCGGTCTTGTAGACGTACGGCGCGAAGTCGTCGTGTTGATACCTGTTCGCAGCCACGTACGCGGTGCCCGGACGGAACGGCGAGGCTTCGACGAGGCTGATGCGGGCGAACGGCGGCAGATCTTTCGGTGTGACGTTTTTCCATGTCGCGCCGGCGTCGCGCGTCAGCTGCACATAGCCGTCGTCGGACCCCGTCCAGATCAGGTTCCCATCCTTCGGCGACGGCGCAATCGAGAAGATCGTCGCGTACGTTTCAACGCCTGTTTCGTCGCGGGTGATCGGGCCGCCCGAGTCGCCCATCGTCGACGGATCGTGACGCGTCAGGTCCGGGCTGATCCGCGTCCAGCTCTGACCCGCGTTGTTCGTCTTCCACACGTGCTGCGAGCCGACGTAAAGCGTCGTCGGATCCGTGCGCGAGTAGACGATCGGAAATGTCCACTGGAAGCGTTCGGCGATGTCTTTGGTCGCGTATCCCATGGGGTTCTCGGGATACGGGTTCACACGGCGGAGCTGACCTGTCTTGCGATTGAAGCTCGTGATGTCGCCGCTGTAGCTGCCGGCAAAGAACATGTCCGGGTTCTTCGGATCCTGCGCGACGTAGCCGCTCTCGCCGCCGCCGACCGAGTAGAAGACGGTATCGATGCCGCCCGCGATCGCACCGAACCCGCCTGGCGCCGCACTCGAGACGCACGCGGTCGTGTTGTCCTGCTGCGCGCCGCACACGTGATAGGGCACGTCGGACGTCGTCGTGACGTGATAGAACTGCGCTGTCGGCATTTCCAGCTTTGTCCACGTCTGGCCGCCATCGAGCGTAACGGTTGCGCCGCCGTCGTTGCCGAGGATGAATCGCTTGGGATTGGCGGGGTCGATCCACATGTCGTGGTTGTCGCCGTGCGGTACCATCGGCATCTTCCAGGTCTTGCCGCCGTCGGTCGACTTCATGAACATCACGTTCGGTTCGTAGACCGTGTCCTTCTCCTTCGGGTCGGCGTAGACGCGCGTGTAATAGAACGCGCGCTGCCGCACGTTGCGATCCTCGCTGACGCGCTTCCACGTCGCGCCTGCGTCGTCGGAGACGAACGTGCCGCCGTCCTCGGCTTCTATCTGCGCATAGACGCGGCTCGAATCGACGGGTGAGACGACGACACCGATTTTGCCGAGGACGCCTTTCGGCATGCCCGGGTTCCTCGACAGCTCCGTCCAGTGATCGCCGCCGTCGGTGGACTTGAACAGGCCGCTGCCCGGTCCGCCGCTGGACATCATGTGCGAGACGCGGAAGGCTTCCCACAACGCGGCGTAAAGGACTTGCGGGTCCTTCGGATCGAAGTTCAGCTCGATGCCGCCAGTCTTGTCATCGCGAGCGAGGACCTTGTCCCACGTCTTGCCCCCATCCTTGGTGCGGAAGATGCCGCGCTCCGGATTTGGACCCGCCGGATGGCCGAGGGCCGCGACGAACGCGACGTCCGGGTTCGTCGGATGGATACGAATCTTCGAGATGACCTGGGTCTCGACTAGACCGATGTGCGTCCACGTTTTTCCGGCATCGGTGGATTTGTAAACGCCGTCGCCCTGCGCGATGTTGCCGCGCAGTTCGCTCTCGCCCATACCGATGTAGACGATGTCCGGGTTCGACGGAGCGATCGCGACGGCCCCGACCGAAGAGCTCGTGAGCTGTCCGTCGGTCACCGGCGTCCACGTCGCGCCGCCGTTGATCGTTTTCCAGAGGCCGCCGCCCGTCGCGCCGAAGTAATACTCGTTCGGCCGCGCGGCGCTGCCCGCCACGGCGATGGAGCGTCCGCCTCGAGCCGGACCCAGATTTCTCCAGGTGAGCGCGCCGAACGGCTTGGCCGAGGCGTGCTCATCGGGCGCCTGCGCCGAAAATGTCGTCGGCCCAACCGTAAGGCCGGAAGAAACCAACAGGGCCGCAACGAACAAAGGGGATCGTGACATGCCGGAAGAATACCGCGAACGCTCCCGAACGGCCTATACTTCGGAGTCGATAAATGAGGTTTCCGATGACTCGCCGGATGTTCACCGTTCTTGTCGTCCTGGTGCTCTGGGCGACCGGCTCTGCATACGCCGCGGGACCGACGTACTACCTCGCGCTCGGTGATTCGCTGTCCCGAGGTATCCAGCCGGCACCGGACGGCAGGCTCGTCGAAACCCGACAAGGGTACGTCGACGATGTGTTCGCCTTCTATCGCGTCCGGCAGCCGGGCCTTCGGCTGGCGAAGCTCGGATGCTCCGGCGAAACGACGACGACCATGATCGCAGGTGGAAGCTGTTCGTACGCGTCGGGTAGCCAGCTGGCGGAAGCGGTCGAATTTCTTCGCACGCATGAGGTCGGACTGGTCACGCTGACGATCGGCGGCAACAACGTCGACGGCTGCATCGGCGCCGGCGGCATCGATCAGGCGTGCGTGCTAAACGGACTTGGGGCGGTCGCCGCGGAGCTGCCGCGGATCGTCGGCGCGCTGCGCGCGGCGGCGGGCCCACGCGTCCCGATCGTTGCGATGAATTACTACGATCCGTTCCTCGCGTTGTGGCGATTGGGTGCCGCCGGGCAGCTGCTGGCGAACGAATCGCTTCAGGTCACGCTGGTCTTCAACGGGCTGCTTGAAAACGTCTATCAACAGTTCGGTGTGCCTGTCGCCGACGTGGCGAAGGCGTTCCGAACGACAGACGCCACGCTGGTTCCGGCGTTCGATGTGCCGGTGAACGTGCTCGCGACGCTGGTGTGGACGTGGATGGGTGCCGCGCCGCCGGTCGGCCCGGACATCCACCCGAACGCGTTCGGCTACGCCGTGATCGCCGGCGCGTTCGTCAGAACGATCGGCGGTTACTGACTCGACGCCTTGCGCTGACGGCGGACCTTGATGAACCCGAACGCGAGCACACCCATGACGACCGCTAGAATCCAGAACATCGACTTCTCCTTGGCGCGTTAGTGCGCGGCGCGGATGACGGCCGCCGTGAGCTCCAGGAGCACCAGCAAAGCCGCACTTATATAGAGCTGTGATCGATTGAACATTCTGCTCCCCCCGTTTGGAGAGCAGTTGAGGCAACGGCTGTGCCGGCTCTGCCACGCCGGGTCGCGCCGGGTTCGAACCCGTTGCGGCAGAACGGCTTACATGAAGGCGCATCTGGCGTCCGCGCCGGCGGGGCCGCCGCGTGCACACGACGAAACCGTCAGCCGATCCTGAATTCGTCGCGCGTTGGTCGTCGTTGTACGGACTGGCGCGTTCTGGTACCCTGACCGCCGAGGAATCGATGTCGACCGAAAGTTTCTACGGGCTGCTCGCGCGCCCATTCAGCCTGACGCCGGACCTGCGCTTCGTCTTCCACAGCCGCTCGCATTCGCGCGCGCTCGAGCAGGTCACCGACGCGCTGAAGCGCCGCGAGGGGCTCGTCGTCATCACGGGCGGGATCGGCACCGGCAAAACGATGCTCTGCCGGACGCTGCTCGCCACGTTCGAACCGCGCACTTTCCTTTCCGTGATCCTCGATCCGTGCCTCAGCGTGAGCGACCTGCTGCACCAGGTGCTCACCGACTTCGGCATCATCGATGATGTCGAGCGCACGGGGGACGAGCCGACCGCGGAGATCACGCGGCATCAGCTGGTCACGACGCTGCAGAAATTCCTGTCGACGCTGATACCACTCGACGCGCACGCGGTGATCATGATCGACGAGGCGCAGCACCTCGACCCGAGCGTGCTCGAGGAAGTGCGTCTGCTCTCGAATTTCGAGACGGACACCGCGAAGCTGCTGCAGATCGTGCTCGTCGGCCAGCCTGACCTCGACGCCCTTTTGAAGCGGCCCGAGATGGGCCAGCTTCGTCAGCGGATTGCGCGCCGCGTGGAACTGCATCCGCTTGCCGCCACGGAAGTGAAGGAATACATCGAACGGCGGCTATTCGTCGCGGCCGAAGCATCGACGGGAGAGCACGGCGATGGTGCGGCCGGAGAACCACAGGTGGACGCGGCACTGGAGCGCGTGCGCTTCACGCCGGCGGCGATACAAACCGTGGCGGCGATCTCCGCGGGCATTCCGCGTGTGATCAATACGCTGTGCGATCGCGTGCTGGAGCTCGGGTGCGAACGTCAGACGCGAGTCCTCGATCATCGGCTGGTGCTCGCGGCTGCCGATCGATTGAAGCTGCCGGTGCCCGCGCTCGTGAAGCTGCGATCCGGCGCTGGCCTGAAAGCGGCGGCCGCTGCGCTCTTCGTCATCGCGGGGCTCGGTGTCTGGTGGTGGGCGTCTCGCCCGGCACCCGCCGCTCCGCCACCGCGAGTGGTGCAGCGCGCACGTGAAGAGCCGACACCGAAGGCCCCCGAACCGGCAGTTGTACCGCCTACGGCTGCGAGCGCGCCGCGCCCCGCTGAATCGACGCCGGCGAAAGCGGCGCCGGCCGCATCGCCCAACGTTCCGGCACCGCCGAAGAACGGCCGCTACGGAATTTCCGTGGCGGCGTTCAAGACGGCGCAGCGAGCCGCCGACGTTGCCGCCAGCATCGCGCAAAAAGGGCTTCGCGTGACCACGCGCACGGACTCGACCGGGACGTGGCACCAGATCATCGTCGGGCCTTACGATTCATCAGACGAAGCCGAAGCAGCGCAGCGGATTCTTACACGCGAAGGATTTGCCGGCACGCGCATCTCGGTCCTTTCTCCCGACGTTCGGTAAACCACCTCGGCCGTGCGCGGCCCCGTGAGCCGCCGTCCCGCCGTTCCATGTCACCCCGAGCCGTTGTGTGAAGCAGACGCGTGCACGTCAGACCGATAGACCGTCACGGCGGCTCTGTGGCCGAGCGCGAAGGTGTTATCGAACCGCGCGCCGTCTGTGACGTTCTGTTCTGGATACGCCGAGCGCTGCGGCGCGAACGCGTTATCGAGCGGGCGTAGACGTCGGTGACGTTCTGTTCTGGATACGCCGAGCGCTGCGGCGCGAAGGCGTTATCGAGCGGGGGTGGGGCCCCGCGAGAAAGTAGATGATCGGCCAGACACTCTCGCATTACCGGATACTCGAGAAGCTGGGCGACGGCGCCACGGCCGTCGTCTACAAGGCCGAAGATCTCGCGCTCGGTCGCGCGGTCGTGCTGAAGCTGGTGCCGCCCGAGCTGTCGGCCGATTACGCGATGAACACGCGCTTTCAGCACGAAGCGCGCACCGCGTCCAGCCTGAATCATCCGAACATCTGCACGATCTACGAAATCGCCGAGGACAAGGGACACCTTTTCATCGTCATGGAGCTGCTCGAAGGCCAGGTCCTCTCGAGAGCGATCGGCGGCCGGCCGCTCGAGACGTACCGCGCGATCGAGCTCGCCGTGCAGATCGCCGATGCGCTCGAGGCCGCGCACGCGGAGGGAATCGTCCACCGCGACATCAAACCAGCGAATATCTTCGTGACCGGTCGGGACCACGTGAAGATTCTCGACTTCGGGCTCGCGGTGCTCCTGCCGTACGGGCCGTCTGGTCCAAAGGCGATGCCGGAAAGACTGTCGCGGACGATTGCTGGAACAATCCCGTACATGTCGCCCGAGCAGACGCGCGGCGAGGAGCTCGACCCGCGCAGCGACCTGTTCTCGATGGGCGTCGTGCTCTACGAGATGATCACCGGCCGCCGCGCCTTCACCGGCAGCGATAACGGCGCGATCATGGACGCGATCGCGCGGCACTCGCCGCTTCCGCCGAGCGAGCTGAATGCGAGCGTTCCCGCCGAGCTCGAGCGCATCATCGACAAGGCGCTCGAAAAAAATCGGAAGCTGCGGTTTCAGACCGCGTCCGATCTGCGCGCCGATTTGCAGCGCCTGAAGCGCGACCTCGATTCGGCCGCCGCGATCATGGCGCGCAACCGTCCCGAGCGCTCAGGGAACCCGCCCTCGTCCGTCATGCGCTGGCCGCGCGCCGCCACCGTGCGCCCGCGCTCGGCCATCGCGGGCAGCGTGCTCGCAGGCGGCGCGCTCCTGGCGATCGCATGGGCCGAGACGCGACCCGCGCGCGAACGGCCGCTGATGAGCGCGCACCTCATCCCCACCGTTGGCGTGCTGCCGACCGACATCCCCCGGCCCGAGCGCAAGACGCCGGCGAGCGATGCGACTGCCGCGAAAATCGTGGCGATCCGCGCGGCGACAGAACCGCGAGCCATGTCCGCGCCCGCGTCTGTTCCCGACGCACCCATCGATTCTGCCGTCGTCGCATCCAATGACGCGGCCACCGATCGTGGCGCGATCTGGGCGCAGCAGGAGCTCGGCGTCGCGCGTGCGAAGATCGACGCCAAGCTATTCGATCAGGCGCTCGCCACGCTGAAAGGCATCACCGCGAAGGAAGGCGTCGGCGAAATCGCGACGGACGCGTATTTCCTGATGGCGTCGATCGACGAGCGGCAAGGGAAGGTCGAAGACGCGATGGCGACGTACGTGGAGATCGTCAACCGTTACAAAGATCACCCGCGTGCCCCGGAAGCGTTATTCCTGATGGCGCAGAGCACGCTGCGCACTCGCCGGCCGGACAAGGAGGCCGAGGCGCACCGCCTCTTCGACGAGGTGGTGGCCGCCTATCCACACAGTGCGTGGGCAGCGCGAGCACTCCTGATGCGCGGCGATCTCGAGGCGCGCCAACGCCTCTTTCAGCGCGACGATGTGCTGGAGACGTCGGTGCCGACCGCGCTGATTACCTATCGGCAACTTGTCGGGCGCTATCCGGGCACGACTGCGGCGGAAGCTGCACTCTGGAAGCTCGGAACGATATACGTCGACATGAAGCGATACCGCCTCGCCGCGCAGGCGTTCTCCGATCTCGCGACGATGTATCCAACGACCGAGCACGACGCGTGGTTTGCAGCGGCGGAGTTGTACGACAAACGGCTGAACGACAACACCAGCGCCCAGGCCGCCTATCGCCGAGTGCCGCCTTCGTCTCCGCGGTTTCAGGACGCGCAGAAGCGGTTGCAGCGTTGAACCCCGCGCAATCGCGCCACGCGTTCGAAAGCCGGCGCTACGATCGCCCTGCCGCCTCCCAGGCGTAGCCCGGCTCGGTCGTCAGCCGCCGATCCTCAATCGGCATCCCCACCGTGAAGTGATAGAGGCTCTGGAATGCATGGCCGTTCAGACCGAGCAGGTCGTGGACGGGATCGTCGTAGAAACAGCCGATGCCGGTCGCACGCGCGCCCGCCGCCTCTGCTTCGAGATACAGCACCTGCCCGACTGCGCCGGTTTCCCAGAATAGATTCCTGTAGAACGCCGGACCGAATGTCTCGAGGCTCGCATCGAATTCGGCGAGCATGCCGAGGCTGAAGAAGCCGTCGCTCGCGATCTCCTGATCGCAGCTGACCCGCGCCGCGCGGGAGCGCATGTCGCCATCCGCCAGGCGGTACAAGGGCAACCGGTCCCCGGCGGGTTCCCAGATGAACTCCGATCGACACGCGGCGCGCAAACGACCGAAGGCCGCGTCGTCGCGCACGAACACGTACAGCCCTGGAGGGACGCCGTGAACGCGATGCACGAACAAGGCGAGGTGCACCCGCGGCGACCACCAGAGCGCGTTCCAGGGCGCGCGAGCGCCGGGCAGAACGGCCGCGAGCATCCGAAGAAATGCGGCACGATCGATTCCGGATCGCGCGTCCAAAGCCACCGCGCTGCGGCGCTGCAGGATTAGCCGCCGTGCATCGATGGCGCGATCCTCGCTCGTCCTCGCCGCGTCGTCGGCACCGGGCAAGTCGCGAGGTTGGGTGCGGCCAAAATCCTCAGTGGCGCGCGCGACCTCGTCAATGAAGGACCAGCGAATGTGCTCCTCGCTCAGTTGACTCGCGTGGCCGGACCAGGCGCCGGCGCGAATGTCGTCGGCAAGAGCAGGCGCGACGTATGTGGGCCCACTCACCGCGTCGATCGCCATGATGCAGGCCGGCTCTTCGCGTTCCGCGTCGGTGAAATCGTCGTCGCGATCGATGCCGATTGCTGCGGCGATCGCGCGATGCGGCCAGCACGGCAGCAAGACGGCTCGCCAGCCGAGGAGCCCTGCCGCGATCGACAGCGCACCGATCGCGTGGCCGAGATCGTGCTGACAATAACGGAACGCGCGCTCGCCGTACTTCCACGATTCGCGCCAGTGAATCGACGTCAGCGCGACGAGTACCACGTTTTCCCCGCACGCCGCTCGCCACACCTGTTCGCCAAACACACATCGCTCCTCGAGCACATGGCGGTCGGCGGAGTAATGGAAGACGACGGGTCGATCGTTCGCGCCCTTCAGCGGACCGCACAAAACGTACGCCTCAGTGGGATGAAGATTTCCGCTCGACGGGTTGACTCGCAGCGACCAGCGTGACGATCCGAACTGCTTCCAGGCCGACAGGCCGAGCGAGTACCGCAGCATCTCGCCGAGGGAAGCTGTGGTCAGCGGTGCGGCTCCGACGCGCAGAGCGCACGCATCGTCGAACGTCGCCGGCTGCGGTACGTATCCCCTGGACCCAATGCCGGCAGGCGCGGGATACAACGACACCGCGCGGCTGCCGTAATAGGTGCGAAAGGGTGTCGGCTGCGATGCCCAGTCGAGGTATCCAAGCGAGCGGGCGAACGCGTGAAACTGATGCTTCGTTCCGTCGTGATAGCGCACTACGGCCGCTGTCGAGCTGCCCCTTAGCTGATCCCCGCCGATTTCAGAACTCATCTTCCACTTCCGGCATTCTCTTTGCGTAAGTGATTCTGCTGTCCACGTGCAAGTCCGAATCGTTCGCACAGCTCATCGGGTGGTCGACGGGATCGATACCAGAACCTTCAAGCGAGGCGAGGTATATGAGCTCACGTCGCTCGCAGCCAACGTCCTGATCGCCGAGGGCATCGCGATGCTCGAAATGCGTCGAGGCGAGCGCCGTCAGTTCTCGGGCACGCTCCCGGCCTGCGTCGCCCACGATCGACGTTCCCGCCGGCGGCGCTCCTGACACTCTCCCTCCCGCGACGTGGCATGATGCAGGCCACGCAACTCGATTCTGCGTGTGATGCAAGCGGGAGACGATCGAATGGACCAGACTGAGATTCAAGCGCGGGCCACCATCGCGGCGGCCTTGATCATGTCGCACGCGGTGGAGATTCCGGCAATTCCGAAGACGGGCGGCTCGGCCGTGAACGATCAGGGCGCGATCAGGCTCCGCCAGCTCACCGACTACGTCTACGAAGCCATCACCGCGACGAAGGCGTAACCCACGGCGATCGGCGTAAGATGACGGGGAGACCCCGAATCGCCAGCCATCATGCGCATAGCTGCCGCACTCATCGCGCTCGCGCTGGCGGGCCAGAAGCCGGTCCTCCAGGATCCGCATCCGTTTCAGAGCGCGATCGAGGTCACCACAATCGCGGCGACCGTGTTCGACAAGGACGGGAAGATCGTCGCCGGGCTCGGGCGCGACGCGTTCGAGATTTTCGAGGACGGTGAGCGGCAGCGCGTCACGCAGTTCACGAACGAGCGCGTGCCGATCGGCCTTGGCGTGCTGCTCGACATCAGCGACAGCATGTACGGCGAACGCATTCAGAACGCGCGCGCGACCGTGGACCGTTTTCTGTTCGGCCTGCTCGCGCCCGCCGACCAATTCTTCATCGTCGCCTTCAATCATCAGGTCCACGTGTTGACCGACTGGACGAGCACGCCGGACGTCGTACGGAGCGCGCTCGAAGGCATCAAACCCTGGGGCGCCACCGCGGTGTACGACGCTGTGCTCCGCGCGCTGCCCATCATCGACCGGCGGTCGCGCCAGCGCGCCGCGCTCCTGATCATCTCCGACGGCGACGACACGGCGAGCGACGCGACCATGCGCGAGGTGCGATCGGCGCTCGTCCGCAGCGACGCGTTCGTCTACGCGATTGCGATCGACCCGAAGGATCGCCGTGCGATCAACGCGAAGACCAATCCCGAAGCGCTGCGCGAGATCACGAACGAGAGCGGCGGGCGAACGGAAGTCGTGTCGACGAGCGAGGAGCTCACCGCCGCCGCGGCGCGGATCGCGGAGGAGCTCAACAACCAGTACGTGCTCGGCTACACATCGCCCAAAGGAGCGGACGGCAAGTTCCACAGCATCCGGGTGCACGCCCTCGGCGGAGAGTACCGGGTGCGCGCGAGGAGTGGATATGTCGCGACACCGCTCGATCGCCGGCACGGGCCAGGTTAATCGCGGATGACATCGCTTCTCTTCGCCGCCCTCATCGTCTCGGCGCACGCACGGGCGCTCCAGCCAGGCGAGCTCGCCGTTTTCACGATCACCGCGCCGCCGACAACGCAGGCGGTGACGCTCACGGCCTTCAATCACGAGATCAGCGGCTACCGCGCCGATTCCGAACACTGGGACGCGCTCGTCGGGATCGACCTGGATACGGCGCCCGGAACATATCGCGTTCAGATAGATGCGGCAGCCGGAGGCGCGCCCGTCGATCACGCGACCTACGATCTCATCGTCCGCTCGAAAGCGTTCCCGACGCGGCAGCTCAAGGTCGATCCGGCGTTCGTCAATCCGCCGGCGACGGTCGAGGAGCGCATCGTGACCGAAGCGAAGGAGCTCGCGGCAATCTGGACGCGCTCGGCCGGCGAGCGTTACTGGTCTCACGCGTTCGCGCGTCCGGTTCCGGGGCCCGCCAACAGCCAGTTCGGCACGCGCAGCGTCTTCAACGGCGAACCTCGCGCGCCGCACAGCGGGGGCGACTTCCTGAGCGGCGCCGGAACGCCGGTGCTCGCTCCCAACGCAGGCCGCATTGTCCTCGCCCGCGATCTGTACTTTTCAGGGAACACTGTCGTCATCGACCACGGGCTGGGATTGTTCTCGCTTCTCGCGCATCTGTCCGAGACCGACGTGCACGAAGGTGATCAGGTGGTCGAAGGACAGGTGATCGGAAAGGTCGGCGCGACGGGCCGCGTCACCGGCCCGCACTTGCACTGGGCCGTCCGCGCGAACGGAGCGCGCGTCGATCCAGTATCCCTGCTCGCCGTCCTCGGTCCGAAATCCTAGGGAGACGTAGCGCAGGCTTCAGCCGAGCGTCGTGCTCAAAATCGCATCTCGGCGATCAGCGGAAAGTGGTCCGACCCGAGGCGTTCCGGCAGCCGGCGTACGA
>Ga0105240_10005872_pt1 | contig 18192 bp, 13 predicted proteins | sample KBSC54metaG_FD_80426 | JGI IMG/M metagenome (GOLD analysis project Ga0105240, IMG submission 80426) | Corn rhizosphere microbial communities from Kellogg Biological Station, Michigan, USA - KBS C5-4 metaG | ecosystem: Host-associated > Plants > Roots > Rhizosphere > Soil | place: Michigan, USA...
AAAGACACTAAGCCGGTGTGGCGGAATTGGTAGACGCGCTGGACTCAAAATCCAGTTCTGGCAACAGAGTGTGGGTTCGATTCCCTCCACCGGCACCAACGGTAGGCTTCTCAATGAGATAGGTAGAAAAGCTCAAGCTCTCTCCCGCCTTGGTACACATGCTGGTACACAAGGAGGCACGCTTGACCGCCTATGTTGTTCTCCGTGGCTCGCAATTTCACTTCCGCATCCGTGTTCCTACTGACCTCGTTGCCGCCTTCGGCAAGCGAGAGGTACGGATGTCCCTTCGTGAGTCGCGACGCAGACACGCGACACTCAAGGCGACGCAACTGGTCCCACAAGCGCAATCGTTGTTCAGCACAATCCGGGTATTCATGAAGCATCTCACCACACAACAGGTCGCCGAGTTGGTCTCGGCGTGGCGCGACCGCATGATCGAGCGTGACGCAGAAATCAGACGGAAGATCGAAGTTGGTCTCCACCGCCAGTCACTTCAGGACTATGCAGATCACTGCGCGGCCAGCGCGGATGTGTTCGAGCGTCTGCTGGAAGACCTGACGCCCCCTGTCGCATCGGATCATGTGGCGCACACACCAACAATGCGCGAGCGTAACGCGGCGTACCGATCTGCCGCTGAAGCGATGACCGGCGCAAGTGACCCTGAGTCCGACATGATTACGTTTGCCGATTCCGCGATGCTGGCGAATCTCGACGACGTGTCCAGGCTCGACTTAGCCAAGAACTACCTTGCGGCCGGAGCCGCCCTGTATAGCCAACGTGCGTATGCCTCGACGTTCCTATCGCTGGCGAAGCCAACAGTAGCGGCAACTCGTACTGAGGCACCTCCCCCGACCGCGCCGGCAAGCAAGAGCCTTAGCGAAGCTTGGGCAGCTTTCCGACAGGACAAGGCTCGCACCAGCAACGCATGGAAGACCGCAGTTCCGGAGAAAGCTGCATTGGCGTTCAAGGACTTCATCGAACTGGTGGGGGACAAACCCATCCGAGAGGTCAGCCGTGCGGACTGCACGCGCTTCAGAGAATTCCAAGAAAAGCGTCCCAAGTTCAGCGTGCGCCGCTACAAACACCTAACGGCCGATCAGCTTGAAAGACTGGAGATCGAGGAAAAGGATCGTCAGTCCAGCACGAACGCCGGTCACAAGATCGGACAGTTCGTTAGCTTCTTTCGTTGGTGCGAGCGCGAGCAAGAGATCGATAGGAGCCCAGCCGAGAAACTCACGCTGTCCAACGACAACTCAAAGACGCGGCAGCCGTGGTCGCCTGAGGAAATTCGCACGCTGCTCTCTTCCGTCAATCTACGCGAGCACAGCGGCATGGGCGATTCGCGTTCCACGCTGGGCTATTTTCCTTGGGTCGTCTTACTGGGGGCCTATACAGGTGCTCGACTTGGCGAGATCGTCAACGTGCGCGTCCAGGACTTCGTTCGGCGCGATCCGGATAGCGACGGCGAAGTACCCGTCATGATTGTCGATGAGTACGAGGGGAAGTCCGTCAAGACCGGTCAAGCTCGCCGCAAGATACCCCTACACCCCGACTTGGAGACGCTCGGTCTTTGGGAGTACATAGCGGTTCGTGAGAGAAAGGGCGAGCAGCTATTACTCGACTGCAAGATGAAGTCCGGAAGTCGCAGCAAGGAAGCCTCCCAGCGATTCACGAAGTACTCCGGCCGGCTCGGCTTGCACGTCGAACACGTTAAGGTTTTCCATAGCTTCCGACACGCGTTCAAGACGAAACTCCAAGGCTACATTGGAAAGGACGATGCTGACTTGGTGCTCGGACACAAGCGTCAGGATTCCACCGACGACGGATATACGCATCCACTCCAGATGTCGATGCACCGACACTACGAGGCGATCAAGCAACTAACCTTCGGACTCGAGTTGACAAGCCTCAGGGATCTCTTGTTGAGCAGCAGTCACGAATGAGCTGTCGCAGATTTCCGGCAGCGTGTCGTAGTTTCAGACGTGGAGAAGTACCCGATGGCAGTACGCCATGCTAGGGCTCATTGAAGTCGTCATCGAACCCTGCATAGGCGTCCTCTCGCGAGTAGTACTCAGCCGCATCGTACGCTGAAGTCGACTTGTAGGGAGAACCCAGACCGCAAGCAGTCAGGTGCGACAGGCCGGCAATCTTCAACCGGCAAGCGATGCACTCGAATTTTGAAGGAAGGTAGTCTTGGGCTTCCACTACGAAATCACCTTCAAGCTTCCGGATCACAGCTGATATCGGAGCACCGTTCAGGAGCGCATGGCTTCCACAAGCAGGACATTTGACGCGGTGACCGTCTTGGCGCGTCGCCCAAGACAAAGCCTGTCGCTGTAGTTCGTCTTTCTCCTCTTGGCTCTTCTCCTCCCACCCGTTCTTGTGCGCAGCGACTTCTCTGTGAACTGCCATCGCAGACTGGTCGCGCGACGCAATGATGAGCTGTTCTGCGACCTCCGCCTCAAGCTCGCCAAACAAAACAGGTAGCTCCTCGTCCATCGCATTGAGCAAAACTTTGCAAGTCTCATAGAACCGCGCCAACCACGTAGGCTGCAATCCGTCGAATGGCGTACCACCGTCGTGAAGTTCCTCGTTGCGCCACTCCATGTGCTGAAGAGAGAAACCCTTTAGCTCAGTGGTGAATGCTGGGCGAACGACTTCGAGCCGATTCAACACCTCCGAAAATTCAACAGAACGAGGCTTATATCTCGCCTTGATCGGGGAGTGCCCAAGTGCGTAGTACAGATGCTCCCACTCTCTGTTGCGGGCCAGCAGCACAGGACTCACCTTTGCGAGCGCGGCCCGCGCGACGAATTCCAAGACGAACGCGGATGCCAGTCCGAAGCGCCACTCGTCTCTCCCGCAGGAAAGCATCTCTTGCGCGTACCGCTGAGCCTTCATGAGAAGCGCGTCTTTAGACCAGGGATGCATCAAGCGGGACGTGTCGCTCATCGAATTGCCTCCAGATATGCCCGATCGATCTTGCGGAGATGGCCCCCTTGCGAGACATCGGAGCGGCCGTGCAGGAAACGCCAGTTGTCAACGACGAGAGTATCTCCAAGATCTGCGAGCGTGAATTCCATTGGAGCGACGCCGGAGAGGTAACCCGACACCTCCGCAAATACCAGCATGGAGAATGAGTTCGATGGCTGCAGAAAGATACTATCCCAACGAAGTATCGCCGAGTTCACATCCGTAGCTCCGCCCAAGAGCGGCAGAAGCTGTATGCGATCGCCTTGCGGTCGCCTGGGCTGAGTCAGCGTCCTGCGTAAAATTGATCGGCCGAAGCGGGCGATCACGTCGTTCCCGTCCAAGAGTCTTGTCGCAACCGCGTCGCAACCCTGAATGCAACGCAATGCCAAATAGCGCGGGGGAATTGCCCAATGCGCCAAGTCGGTGTGCAGCGGGAACGCCGACTTGCCGAAGTTACCGCTGTAGGTATTGGGGGTCGACTCGTCTACAGCATGCGGCGTCAGTCTTTGTACAGGACGAATGCCTTCGACGACGTCCATGCGTCCGATGCGACCCAGGGCTTCGGCGGAACTTAGCTCTGGCTCGAAACGGCGTAGTAGCGCATATCCCTCGCGGCGAACACGCTCCGCAATTTCCGATCGCGCTTCGAGGATCAAAAGCTGGTCACCTTGTGTCTGCAGCCCGACGGTGAAGCACTGACGCTGCAGCCGCCCGGAAGGTTTCGTTGAAAAAATCCGTCAGGGGGTCAGATTTCAGTGCGATCGCGAATCCCCCCCGTAGGGGGCGCGAGTGCGCGTACAGGGAAAACCGCGAGTCCACCTGCTCTATCCGTGTTGGTCCTGCAACGCTCGCAGCAACGCCAAGACCTGAGTTTCCGGCGTGGCAAAACGTCTCTCCTGCAAGAGTCGCTCGCAGATCGGGCCTCGCACAGCCGGCTCTGCCAGCCATTCCTCGAATGCATGAAGAGCAATGTCACGCTCCCCTTCTGCATGCCGAATGAGCGTACGAACGATGCCGGACATGAGTTCGACTTGCTCTTGGTCGAACATGCCGGTCGGTGTTTCGATCTCGTATCCGGGTACCAATGCGTTACCTCCGCCAGCGCCAACAAGTACCACAAGGCAACGATGGTTTGCTTCCTGACCAGCGTGGGCGAATCGCCCGTCCCTGACAGCAAGCAATCCTTCATGGAGGGTTGCCTCATCGTTGGACAATAGCCTGAGCGCATGAGCGCCGAGCCTGCCTTGCCGGCCATCAGCACCATCGTCGAAGCATCGTGCGTATCGAAGCACGGCATGCCATGTAAATGCGGCAAGCGCAGTATCGTTCGGCGGCACACCCGCGCGATTCATCTCGGCAATCCGACCCAAACACACCTCAACCGCCCTAAGGTCGTAGATGATGCCAACGAGCGCCGCATACCGCCTACCCCGCGGGTCGTTGCAATGCTCCGAGCCAATGGCTCCTGGGGGAAGTTGCGACTGAATCACTCTCATCATGACCGCGGCCGTGAAGTTGCACTTGATTCGATCGTATCAGGGGGTTGCGCATCCGAGAACCATAGGGTACAATACGGCCTAACGCACGTTAGTCCATTTTGTACTGCTGGAGTGACAATGAAGTTCGTCAGCTATCTTCGCGTATCAACTCAAAAGCAAGGACACAGCGGACTCGGGCTCGCCGCGCAACGCGCGAGCATAGATGCCTTTGTGAACCAGAGTCGCGGGCGGGTGTTGCAGTCTTTCACGGAGGTCGAGAGTGGAAAGAGCAATAAGCGCCCTCAGCTTGCCAATGCTCTGCACCTCGCCAAGGTCACCGGAGCAACACTTGTGATCGCAAAGCTCGACCGGCTCTCCCGCAACGCGGCCTTCTTGCTTACCCTGCAAGACAGCGGCGTCAAGTTCGTAGCCGCGGACATGCCGGAGGCCAACAATTTGACAGTTGGCATAATGGCGCTAGTGGCGCAGCAGGAACGCGAGGCCATTTCGAAACGCACACAGGAGGCGCTGAGGGCCGCGAAGGCGAAGGGTGTGCACCTCGGGAACCCCAATGGCGCTGCACCGCTCAGGCGGGCGCGGAAGGGGAATTCGGCTAGCGTGGATGCCATCCGCGCAAAGGCGGATCAACACGCATTCAATTTAAGGCCCGTTCTGAATGCGCTCCGCGAGGAGGGCGTGACAAGCCTCGGGGGCATCGCAGCCGCGCTCAACGAACGAGAAATGCGCACACCGCGCGGTGGCTGTTGGCACAAGTCGTCTGTAAAAAATCTGCTGGAACGACTTTCAGCTTAATCCTCCAGCGGCGGGAGGTCGGGCACCAGAACGTCCGAAGTTGCGGTCTGCTCGTTTCTGGCTGCACGCGCTACCGCCCGCTCTATGGAATCTCCAGACGCCCGAAACGCGAACCTAACGGGTTCCGCACCAGAGCAGCCCATCGTGCAGTCAAGAACGAAAGGGCCAGCATTGTCTCGCGGCAGCTCGATTTCTATGTCGCAAATATCGTTGGTAGCGCCAGGCGGCAAGACGGTAGTTGCGTTGCCGACTACGCTGAACGCTGGAAGGAGGCCTGACCGCACCGTGTAGTCATCTCGATTTGGGATCGAAATGTGTACCCACTCCGGTGGCAAGTTTCCATACCAAACCGAAAGAAAAGGCCGTTCGGCAAAGACGGCTCCAAAGTTGACTGCAACGATGCGCAGAGAGAGCCCAAGCCATGGCGGCCGATCGAGCCGAACCGGTCGCGAGACGAAATTCGGTGCAACGCGAGGCTGCGGCTTGCGTCCAAACATTCCTGCTAGAACGTCATGTGGAACTATGCCGAAGTCTGAACCAGAACGAAGGTGGTAATGATTCGTAGCGATCGATCGGAGCGGTCCATGGGCGCTCTGAGGTACGAGAACGGCCACATAACCACTGCCGCCTCCGGGCGCATCTGGTATTGAGAGGGTTTGGACGCCTGTGTGTACCGGCAAAGTCGCCCGTGAGATTGCTCCTTCGATACGCGTTCGAAACCCCGCAGCGTCGATGAGGGGCCGCCGATTCGGTAACTCGTTGCCGTTGGCATCGCGGCGGCAATCGACACCCCAGACCAAGACGCCACCGGCCGAATTGCCAAATCCGGAAATGCCTTTAGAAAGGTTCCTATTGTCATCGTCTGCGAGGCGAGCACCCGCACCATCCGCCGGTGAGCGCTTGAAGTCGAGGAAGAGCGACTCCGGCTCTCGATCCGCGATCAACTGATCGAGCGCTACCAACTGCCCTTGTGCGAGACGATCAAAGAGGTTCCTTGCTCTGCTCATCGATTCTACCTCCGACCTACTGTCCCGCGTGCCTCACGATGATGTCCTGCACCTGCGTCGGCTCGAACGCGACGTCCCAGCACCACTTCCCGAACCCGCCCTTCTGATTCACACCCTGCACCCACGCGTCGAGCGCTGACCGCTTGGCTTTATTCTGCGGACTGTCCTCGCCCTTGATCTCCAACACGAACGTCTTTCCGTTGCGTAGTCGCACGAGGAAGTCGGGCACGAAGCGCCGGCGGGCTCCGTTCCAGAGGTAGTAGATCTGAAACCCGAGATGGTCGTTCTTGGCGTACGCCTCCACGTCCGGGCTGCGCTCGAAGACGTTCGCCGCGTAGCCTTCCCAGGCGCTGTCGCCAACCATGTGGCTGATCTGCGAGCGTTGACAGACGATCGTCGGTCGAGTCGTGTACCACGTACGCATGTAGCGGGTGGACCCAATTGGCGTCTCCTCGTCGAAGATCGGCTCCATACGTTCCGCGCTGCGAGTGTATAAGTGGCTCAGGAGGTGCTGGACGATGCGGTCGCGATTGAGCGCGAGCAGGATGCGCTTGCGCAGCGGGTCGCTGTGGAACAGTGACGGAATCACCAGCCGATCCGACTCGAAGAATTTTTCCAGCAGGCGCACGAGCTGGGCGACCAGGTACTCAGGGTTACCTTGGAATGACCCGCGCATCTCCTCGAACGCTTTCCGGGCCGAGAGGAATAGCAGTCGCTGTAATTGGAACGCCTCCGGTATCGCCTCAAGGTCGATGCGCTCAACCTTGCTCAGGTCCGATGCGCTGCCAAGGGCCGGCGCGAGATCGGCGCTGATCGGCGTTTGCGCCGGGTCGAGCGTTAGTACCTCCAACTCGTCCCACTTAACGTCGAGCACAGGCTTCACGACAGCATCAACGCGCAGCACGTTCGGCCAGCGAATCTCCAGCGCGTTGCGCTCGGGAAGCGATTGGATCGCGGTGCTCGGCTTCGGCGGTGGCGGAGGCTCGACGTCTCCGCCAAGGTCTTGGAAGACCGATAGGGGGACTCCGAACACGTTGACATACTCGGGTAGGAACAGTCCGTTCTCGTCCTTGTCGTACCCCACGCGACGCAGCCCGCGCCCGATGACCTGTTCACACAGCAACTGACTCGTGAACGCGCGAAGACCCATGATGTGCGTTACGTTCTTCGCGTCCCAGCCTTCCGAGAGCATGGCCACCGAGATCACGTTCTGCAGCTTCTGGCCAGCGGTGCCCGGCTTGCCGACGTTGTCGACGATCGACCTCAGCACCTCTTCCTTCTTCAGCGTTAGGAGGTCCGCCTTGCGTTGTTCAGATATTCCGGATGCCTCCACGATCGCCAAGAGCCGCGCCTCGTAGTTCTTGTCGGCGGGCGCGTTCTCGCCCAGCTCAGCCTTCTCCAGCACACGCGAGTCAACGCGCAGCAAGCGATCGGCATTGTGCAGCTCGGGCCAGTACGCCTCGCCCTTGGCGAAGTAGTGTTCGATCCGCGCGGCAGTCTCAGTTCGGTTGCAGACCGTCAGCATCACAGGAGGCGATGTGTGCCCCTGTGCTTCCCATACTTTGAGCGCTTCGCGCCAGTCGGCCCCCAGCAGCGTATAAGCGTCTTGTACGAGTTTCGGCAATGACTCGTGCGGCTGGGCGCCGCGGCGATTGAGGTCCTCTGCGACCTCAGGCTCGCGATACAGGTGGTAAAGCTTGGACCGCAATGTCGCTGCGTTCGGCAACGCATCGTCTCGGACAACGACGCGCGGCGTCTTTACTAAACCGGCCTCAATCGCGTCATTCAATCCGAAGTCAGAGACGATCCAACCGAACAGGCCCTTCTCTGTGTTGGTGCGTCCGGTCGGTGCGAACGGCGTGGCGGACAGATCGAAGCATCGCTGGATGCGCCGCCGATTGTGGATGCGGTCGAGACCTTCGATCCAGCGCGTGGCCTCCTCCATGTCGAGACCCATCTCGGCAGCCCGTTTCTTGGTCTTGGCGTCGCGCTTGTCCGCGGCACTCATGCGGTAGGCGTGGTGAGCCTCATCGTTGATGACAACGAGGTCCTTGTACGCCGCGAGCTTGCCGAGCACGCGCCGGGTGAAGGCCTCGTCGGACTCAGCGCCCTTCTTCACAACGGAGCGGTCCTGCTCCTTGAGCGGCATGAGCGTGTGCCAGTTCTCCACGAGCAACTCGGCGCGGTTCAATCGCTGCCGCTGTGCGTCGTTCGGGCACAGCACAAATTCGTCGTAAACGTTTGCCGGGTTGCCCGGCAGCAATACCTGCAGCCGTTCGCGCACGGTCAGACCAGGCGCGACGATGAAGATCGCGCTCGAGAAGTCCTTGTTACGCTTCGGGTAGGCCTGCGCGTTCAATACCTGCCAAGTGATGATCATCGCCATCAGCGTGGTCTTGCCGCTGCCGGTCGCCATCTTGTTGCACACGCGCGGCCACGGACCACCGTCTCCGGGGATGTTGATGCCTTGCTTGTACTCGGCGGGCGCTTCGACCCACCAAATCAGCGTCTCGATCGCCTCCAACTGGCAGAAGTAGAATGGATGCTGCCGCGCATCGCGATCGTGCCAGTGTTCAAGCAAGCCGCGAGTGATGCTCGTGATACCGGGATAGTCTGTGTCGCGCCATGCGTCCACGCGCTCGCGGATGCGCATCACATCGTCGAGTGATTCGATGCGTCGCGTGTTGCTGCGCGTGTCGATGACCTCGTAGCCGGCGGAGCGCCGGCCTTCGATCAACTGCAGCGTGCCACTGCGATCCGCCCAATGGCGCTCGGGGCGCACGAACGGGGAATTAATGATCAACGACTTCGGAGCAGTCATGGGCTGCGCCTCAGTCAATCGCGATGATCTTGAGCGACTCGATACCTCGGTCGTCGACGATCTTCACTGCGACCTTGCGGTTGTCGCCGGGCTCGAACGGCAGGCTGACTGTTCCGTGAAATTTCGCGAGTGAGCCCTCGTCCAGTTCCGCCTTGATGTCCTTCTTGAGCTTCTCCCAGCCGTCCTTCTTGCCCGCCATCGGAAAGAACACCTGACTTGGGAACAGGCTGCGTTCATCGTAGTCGGTGTCGAGTGACCACATCGCGATCTTGCTCTTGCCGCCGGAGACCAAGTCGCCCTTTGTCGTATCGAAGTAGTCGAATCCGTGCACTTCGACTTGGTAGCGACCGTCCTTGAGCTTGCGCAGTTCCACATCCGGCTGACCCATTAGCCAGAAGCTCTGATTGCTGGCGCGTGCCTTCTTCAGATCTTCCGTCAATAGGTCTGTGTTCATCTGCACCTTGAGCAGCGCGACGCCGGGCCACCGCGTCTCATCAATATCCTTGGCTGCCTCTGGGTCGAATGTAAACGCAGCGAATGCAATGAGTTTTGGCGCCGGGCGCAGCTTTTCCGCTTCATTCAGCGCGAGTTCCACTTGGCGCTGTTCAAGCGCCGCATACTCCGGGCCAAAGCTAACGACGATTCGCTCGCCTGTCTCCGCAAGCGCTCCAGTCACATGTAAGTAACGCGTATCCGGCAGTGTCTCCAAAGCGGCGAACTTCAAAATTTGTCCGCCCTTGCCCCGGATGCCGGTCTTCATTAGTTCGTCGCGCCAGGAGTGCTGACGCAAAGACTCGCCCGATCGGACAATGGTCGTGTCGGCTTCGGCAGTCAGTGCGGTATCTGCCGCGTCAAGCGATGCGACCGATGGGAAGGGAACTGCTTCCACTGTGAAAGGCCCGGAGACCCGCAGGCGAGTCTTTGAGGGCTCAGGCTTGTCGTAAAGGATCTCTGACTCGGCGTGCGAGGCAATGGACGCGTCCATGTGCTTCTGCATGGTTTGTCGCGCCGCGTGAAAAGCGTCAAAAGCCGCGCGTGCGGACGAGGGCCACTCAATGGGAAAATCGAAAGGCACTTCCCACTCGTGCAAAGAATCGCCCCGCTCGAAGTTTAGCGCCTCGCCCTTACGCACGCCTTCTGTGACCGTAAAGGGCCCAGCGGGATGGTTAGACTTCAGGTGCGCGTTGAGTGCAGACAAAGCCAGCGCGATCGTCGGGTAGTCACGATCATAGATCGTGTCGATCTCTGGGTTGTTAGCGATCGACTTCAGCGTGATGTGTGGGATCGTCTTGTAGATGAACCCGGCCTTCAAACCTTCGTGAGGATACTTCAATTCATAATAGTCATAGCTTGCAGTCATCAAACGCTGTTTGGCCAGCGTCACAGCAACGCGTGACGTGTCACAGGTGACCCATCGACGGCCCCACTTTTCGGCTACAAAGGCTGTAGTTCCGGAACCGCAAGTAGGATCGAGGACAAGATCCCCCGGATCCGTGGTCATGAGGAGACAGCGTTCAATCACCTTGATATTCGTTTGAACCACGTAGATCTTGTCGGTCATGAAGCTACTGACCGTATCAACCCAAACATTAGCGATCTTGGTCGCACGAAAATCTTCCAAGAGCCTCACGTAGCCTGCACGCTCATCCGTTCCTTCAATCCGCTTGGCGCGAACCAAACGAGACATTCCCTCGCGATTCGTCTTCCAGCCCCCGCCCTTCGGCAGATAGACTCTTCCTCCGATTTCGACTTCAAAGACCGTCGTCTGCCCAGTCCTAACGGTTTGAGACACCAAGTTATCGAGGGAGTAGAGGTGACCGCCGAGTGGGATTTCTCCCGCCTTCTCTTTGTTCGTGGCACTTCTTCTGCGCCCATCCTGCTCCATTACTTTGTTGTAAGCGGTTGGCGTAAAGTCTTCGCCACCTTTAGGGTCAAGAAGTTCGCGATATTTGACTCGGCTCTTGTCCTTGCAGTACCACACCAGATAGTCGGCGACGGCTGGCAAGACGTTGGTGGTTCCTGAAAAACTCCCTGCACCGCTCGTCTTCTTCGTCGTGATCAAAGCAACCATATTTGTCGCGCCGAAGATCTCGTCACAAATCTCGCGCACATGATGCAGATTCTCGTCCGATATCTGCACAAAGACACTACCTGATTCATTTAGCAGTTCCTTCGCCAACAAGAGTCTGTCGCGCAGATACGTCAAATACGAGTGAATACCCAGCTCCCACGTATCCCGGAAAGCCTTGATCATTTCCGGTTCTTGGGTAAGATCCTCGTCCTTGCGATCCTTCACAGCTTGGTTGTTCACGAAGGGCTGAAAGTTGCTGCCGTATTTGATGCCGTAGGGCGGATCGATATAGATCATCTGCACCTGCCCGGCCATACTCTCCTTCTGTAGCAGGCTGTTCATCACGAGCAGGCTGTCGCCCGCGATCAAGCGATTGGACCAGCCGCGGTCGTGCTTGTAGAACTCGATCGCTTCGCGCAGCGGAAGCGGGCGGTCGAACCAGGCGCGTAGCCAGTCCTGCTGCTGCGGCTCGCTGACGCCCTTGCCACGCTTGAGCTGCTTCTTGATCCGTCCGAGGATCGTTGCCGGATCGATTCGCTCGTGAACGTGCAGGGAGACTGTGTCGACCTCGAAGCTCGTGCGCTCTGCCTTGCCGGTCCAGTTGAGGTAGGGCTCGGCACGTTTGCGCAACGCCTGCAGCGCGTCACGCATCATGGCCTCGTCGCCGCTGGCGAGCGCATCGTCGACCAGCCGCTCTATCTGAGAGCGTGTGACATCGAACTGAAGCGCGGGATCGATGTGAGGGTCGTAGGCCCACGTCGTCTTCGGCTGATCTGGATCGTCGTCCGGCGTGACCAGACCCACTTCCGGGTTGTTAATGCGGTGATCCTTGTGCCGATAGCCGACTACCTTTTCTTCGCCGGCACCGCCCTTGGGCTTGGCGACTTGACCCACTTGCCGCTTCCCCATTGGTAAAGCGGTCTGCTTGGGTTTGGGTCGCAGTGCGTCCGCGGGAATCTCTCGGCTCTCCAGCATCAGAACAGGCGCCGCTGACGGGTTTGCCAGGCGCACAGAGCCGCCGCGACCCTGCCCCTTGGCGATTAGCCCCTCATCGACAAGCGCGTCGCGTGCGCTGTTGTAGACCATCTCCGGGACCTCTCGCCCGAGGGCCTCGGCGAGTCGCGTTCGCAACGAGATATTGCCAACTGGAGAGCCGTCACCCGGTATCGCATCAAGGATCGCTTGCCGGACTTCGGCGACGGTCGGTGCACGCATGGTGGCTCCTTCCCCTTAACGGCTCAGACCATTAGAGTATGCGCCGCTGCGGGTCCGTGACTTCCCCGACCCTGCAGCCTCGTGGCGAGCCCGGCTACGCTGGATGACCGGGACCACCTCCTCCCCATTGTCCACGTATGCCAGCCTTTCTGCGAGGGGGTGGGGGGTGTCGAGTTTTTGAAAGGTACGGAATGGACGGAACGGCTGAGGACCGCGATAAGGCGGTTGATCGAGAGTTTGACTGGTGCAAGGTTCCAGCGACGGAAAAGATGCAGGCTCTCGTCGATGAGATACGCGGCATCCTACTGAACTACGAGGACCACTGCAGACCCCGTAAACGACAGCGACGGCCGGACGACCAGCGCCGATTTGACCGAATGGTTTCCGGCTTGGTCTGTGAGCTCGTCCATAGCGCCCTGAGCTACCACCCTGAGTGGCGACGAATCTCACTCTCCAATCAGAAACTCGGTCGCCGCAACGTGGGGCCTGAGTTCGTCACGGAGTCCCTGCGCACCATCATCGAATACATGGTCGCGCCGGAGATGGAGTGGATCGAGTTGGAGAAAGGCGGCAAGAGCCCCTTCGGCCGGACACAGTCCACCATCCGGGCGTCGAAGTGGCTGGTGGCGCGTGCCCGCGACCGAGGCATCTTGTACTCGGATATCGGCCGGGACGAATCCCTGACCGGCGACCCGATCGTGTTGCGCTCGGAAAAGGTCAAGGGTAAGGCCGAACAGCTCGTGGTTCCCGAAGGTGAGCCGGCGGCCACCTATCGGTCTGAGATGCTCAGGATCAACAAGTGGCTCGCCGAGGCGGACATCACCTGCGACCGGACCCACCTTCACTACCTGCCTGTCGATACAGGTGAACGCTGGCTGGAGCGCATCTTCAACAACGGGAGCCTCACGCAGGGCGGACGGCTGTATGGCGGGTTCTGGTACGACCTCAAAGCTGAGGATCGATTGAGGCACGTCTACATCAACCGAGAGCCCGTCGTAGGCCTTGACTACGGCCAGTGCGTCGTTCGCATCGCCTATGGTCGGCTCGGCTTGGAGCCCCCGCCAGGCGACCTGTATGAGATCCCGATAGTTGGTGTCCAGCGATATCGTGAGGGCATCAAAAAGGTCTTCAGCTCGATGCTATTCAGCAGCGCACCGCTGCAGCGGAAGCCGCGAGACACCGCGAAGCAACTTCCCAAGAACTACAGCATCCACGAACTTCAGGAACGAGTGCGTGCTCACCATCATCGGATAAGCAGCCTGTTCCACGTAGGCTTCGGGATGGCCAGTCAGTTCATCGAGAGTCAGATACTGATCCGATGCTTACTCACCCTCATTGAGCGGGGCGTTGTTGCGCTGCCAGTGCACGACTGCATCGTAGTACCTCGGTCAGCAGCCGATATCGGAAAGAAGGTGATGCTCGATGCCTTTCGGGAGATTGCCGGCGCAGAGGGCGTTGTTCAGGTGAAGTCGCTGAATTCGGGACCAACGCTGAAGACGCCAGACGAGGACTTCTGAGCTGTGGTCCTCTGGTTGTCCATAGTGTCCTATAAGGTTATCTATATGTGTTTCCCTTTTGGTATTGATCTCTCTCATTCCCTATATGAGGGGGCGGTAAGACACGGTATGGCGCAGCGATTTGAGGGGGCGTAACGAAGTTGCTCTTGGCGCACTGGGGGTCGTAAGGAACACTGAGGTAGAAGATGCCAGTAAAGGATGTATTCCGGCGGCGAGCCCGCGTCGACAACTTGCGCAGACGCATAGCAGGACCACAAGACGCCTACGAGCGGTGCCGTGTGTATCCCTGCACCAGCCGAACGACCGCTGATCGCGGCAAGGGGCTGAACCGTTTGTACTGTCGCCGGCACATCGAGCACTTTCGACGCCACGGCAGCTACGTGAAGCGCAGCTATGGTGCCGGAGAGTTGCGCCCGTACCGAATCAAGGCGATGCGGTGGCTTCGAGAGCATCGCGAGGATCAATCCGTGCGACACGCGGTCTACGCAGTCCAGCGCCTGTATAGCTCCGCTGGAGCGCCTGTCGAGGCCTTCAGGTTGACGGGTAAGCCACCGGTCGAACGCGCGAAGGCAGCGTGGGCACAGCTACGCAAGCGCGAAGTTGATCCGCTCGTCGTCATAGCCGCGTGGCTGGCGGTCGACATGAAGCTGCGCGACGATCCGCAGGCAGACCGTCACAACGAGTATCGACACGTACAAGTCGCAAAGCTCGTACATCGCGCTGCGGGCGGCACGCACAAACGGTGGGAGCAAGAGAAGGCCGACGGTCGCGTGAAGGTCACAGAGCTGCACAGGCACCCTGTGAGCCGTGGTCGGGTGTTACGGATCATCGGCGCTGCGGTCGCCAAGGCATGTGACAGTCTTCCGTCGCTTACCGCTTGACCCACCCGAGTCGAATCGATCCAACATTTGCCCTGCAAACCCCATCGCTGGAGTCGATCATCATGTACAAGGTGGTTACCTACACGCGCAGTGATCTATTCGCAAAGGTGTGGTCAACACCGATGCTGCAACTCGCCAAGGAGATTGGCGTTTCGGATGTTGCCATCGGCAAGGCTTGCAGACGCGCGGGCATACCGGTCCCCGGCCGGGGTTATTGGGCGAAGGACGCGGAGCAACGACATAAACCGGAGCTGTCCGAGAGCGCGAGTCCAAGCCGAGACACGATCAAGTTTCAGGTGCTCGATGTCGCCTTGATCGGTCAGCCGAAGACGAAAGCCCCTCCAGTGCCGAAACCACAGCAGAATCCAATCAAGGTGCCACAGTCACTGCAGAACCCGCATCCACTCGTCGCCGCGACGCTGGATGCTGCGAAGAAGCGAACCGTCGACCACGGGCGACTCGTTCTCGACTCGAAATCGCTTGACATACGCGTTTCACCCGACTCGATCGGACGGGCACTCCGCCTGATGAACGCGTTGATCAAGGCTTCAGAGAAGGGGGGCTATACGTGGGCAATCTCCGGGGAGGGAAACACAACCGTCGCTTGGCAAGGGGAGTCGATGAGGGTCGACTTGAAGGAGCGACTGGTAAGGAGGGAGAAGCCGCGGGTTCCCGCGCCCGCGCCGAAACGAAGAGGCGCGTGGGCACCTTACGTGCCTTCGTGGCCAACCTATGAATGGATCGCCACGTCGGAGCTTACCTTACATGTGGACGAATACATTACGTCTGGTGCTCAGCGTAAGTGGCAAGACACAAAGCGTACGAGGCTTGAAGACAAGCTCTCCGACATCTTGGCAGGACTTCCACTGATCGCCGCAGGTATCAAGGCGGTACGGGATGTGCGTGAGGCCCGGGACCGAGCGTATGCGGAGCAAGCACGGAAGGCTGCGGACCACGCCAAAAGACAGGAGGCCTTGCGACTTGCGAGAGCGCGTCTGGTCAGCTCGATGCAATGTTGGGAGCAAGCGTCTCGAATCCGACAGTTTTGCCAGGCCATCGAGGGGCACTCGGCAGGACTCCCTACGGAAGAGGCGCGTGAGATAGACAAGTGGGTGGAATGGGTCCGACTGCAGGCTGACCTGCTCGATCCGCTCAAACAAGGCCTACCAAAAGTACGTCCTTGGGAGGTCAAGGTCCCAGAGCTCTTTGATGGCTATTACTCGCCCGAAAAGTTGCCGGAGGACTGGTGGTCAGCCGCAACCACACGCCAATCCGCTCATCAACCAGCAACTCACATTGTTCAATTCGAAAACTTGTAAGATGCAATCGCACCGCACTGTGACTCGGCTTGGCTGGATAAGGGGAAGCGGAAATGGACGCGTGGCTCGACGACGAGATCAAGGCGCTTTTTGCAAAGCCCTGCATGGCACTCTCAGAAAGTGTCGGGTCTCGCCTTGAGAACAGGCTCCGAATGGGCCAGCCAATTGACGAGCGAGCACTTACGGAAGACTTCGTTGATGCCATGCACACTGGCTCGTCCGCCAGCGCATGGGGCACGATTGTTCAAGATCTACAAGATCGAGAGATAAGCGTCAGCACGAAGGTAACAAAGTCGACCTTCGAGAAAGAGAACGGAGCCGACCTCGGTGTCGTCCTTCATCGGAAGACACGATCAGGAACTACCTTCATCGACACCAGCTATGCCGCGTTGATCCAGTGTAAGTACGTTGATTCGGGAGGACATGTAAAGGACTTCTTTCATAAAGTGAAGTCCTCCGGCAGGCGACAGTCGTCACTAATGTTGGACATAACCCCTGCATCGTTCTATGTCCTATATGTGCCTCCGAGCTTGTTACGTACATTTACTCGGATTGAGTGGGTCACTGGCATCGCGACTTCCGACGAATGCACTTCTCCGATTAGAACGACGTCTGTTAGCCGCTGGTGGAACTCCGGAGTGGTGGACAATGCGGCCTCTTTGCTGGTTATTCCGGCACTAGCGGTTAATGCTCATCAGGCTCTCGGTAAGTCAGCATCGATCAAGACTCTGCTGCCAAATGCGATGCCGTTCTGGTATTGGTTTGCGGAATTGTTCGTCACGGGCTTCGTCGGTGATACAAGAAAGAGCGTCATCCAAGTCGCCACGAATACGACCCTCAAGACTCCGCCGCTGACGGACGACGGGTTTGGCGTACGGGATGCACTTGAAATGTACGTGGAGAGCGTGTCTCCGGTTGTAGATGGACTCGTTTAGTTGCGGCAGCCAGGCAACGGCTTGATGGTCCGCGTAGTGGTACACTCTCGCTCACCCGAGGCAGGCATGTGCCACAGCGTCTACCTGAGGGCCTCGTCCCAAAGTGCTCGGTTCGATTCCCTCCACCACACCATCTGCAATTGCCCCATACGCAGAAGTCTGGACAGGCCCCTGAATAGGCCCGATTCGCGTGGACGTTGGTGCCTTCTTTCTGACCAGCCACGGTGCCCACGTCGCCATTCACTCTATTTTCGTCAACGATGACGCTTCTTGCCTCATCAACGACGGTGCGAGGGTGGCGTGCGACGCTTTTTGCCTGGCCGGCCTCGCCTGAACGGTGATCGATCACGCTCGCTCGGTCATCGGTCAGAGTCCAAGGGTCGCCGGCCAGGGGCAAACGGTCAACGATGACGATCGCGGGCTCATCGGCCAGGGCGACGGGGTGACCGGTCACCGTCCCGCGGCTGCTGACCGGGTTCGCCCGGTCGACGATCTGCCTGGCGGTGTCGATGGTCAAACTCGCGCGCTTATTGGAAACTCTTGCGCGGTGTACGCTTCATGAAACAAGCGCGTGCGGGAACACCATCACCGCCCAAACTTCCCCTTGAAGGGGAAGGTTCACGGTGTGCGCCGCGCTGCCCTACTCCAGGGACTCGTAGCAGGCCGGGGTGAAGCGCGGGCTGCAGATGCAGTAGAAGAAGAGATCTTCAGTCCCGGTGTTCCTGATGCGCTGACGCTCTTCGGCGGGAATCACGACGACATCGCCGGGATCGACGGCTTGCGCGATGGAGTCGCCGACTTCCGCGAATCCGGAACCGCGGATGATCAGGTAGCGCTCGACGACGCCATGCAGACGATGCCATTGGGTGGTCTCCCCGGGCGCAATGCGGGCTCGCGCGATGGATACGGCCGGATCGCTCGCGCCGTTCCAGGATTCGAGGATGCAGCAGCGCTCCGCCGTGGAGAATTCGGCGGATTCGACGGGTTGCGCGACGGTGGCGTGCATTCTGGTCTCCGTTTTGGATTGCCTGCACACTGCCTTGCCGGACGCGCGACAGCATATTGCGAGGCTTCTCGAACGCGGCAAGTATCGCCGGCGTTGAGTGAAGTTTGGTAGTGGAGCGGTTCGAAGCGCGCAGTGCGAGAATGGTCCAATGCGCCG
>Ga0105240_10005873_pt1 | contig 18183 bp, 11 predicted proteins | sample KBSC54metaG_FD_80426 | JGI IMG/M metagenome (GOLD analysis project Ga0105240, IMG submission 80426) | Corn rhizosphere microbial communities from Kellogg Biological Station, Michigan, USA - KBS C5-4 metaG | ecosystem: Host-associated > Plants > Roots > Rhizosphere > Soil | place: Michigan, USA...
CAGCTCAATTTCGCTCGGGAGGCGATGCCCTCGGGCAGTTCTGGAATGAACTTCCCAGAGGTATGGGCCACGAAGGGCCAGTTTACGCGCATACAGGTCCCTCACTTTGGCTTCGACTAATGCCGGAATACTCCATCAATCGGGTATTTTCGGCTTCGGAGTTGAGGACCGCTGCGCTTTATGGTCCACGAGGGGTTATGCTCACGCCGCTCGACTTCGACGGGCATAGTCTGCACAATCTGATTGAAGAAGATGGTATCGGCATAGCGTCGGTGTGGGTTGCGAATCTCCCGATCGAAACCGCAGCGCACGCAAGTTCCGCGGCTTGGATATTCGATACCGGGGAAATATGGTCGTGGCAACACTTTCAGGATGGCAAGACGATCAGGTTCTTCGAGAAGAGGATGGCGGATCATCTCGAAGAATATGCAACTGTTCTTGCGACTCTTGGAATTACACGCCCATACAGATGGATCGCTGGCATTAGTCAGGTCAAGGGTTTCCAGCTCGAACCTGTAGAGATCGATGGGCGTCCTTCGCGAGTGGGACGTCCCTATGAATGCCTTTCCAACCTGATTGAATTAGAGGGCGAACTCAAGGAAGGCGACAAGGGGCATGAGGCCCTTCTCCCGTTTTTCGAAGAAGTCTATCGCAGGTGTTCCATAGATCGGCGGCGCTATTTAGGACTGCCAACGGAAGATTGATCCTCACGAACGCCGTCCCAGTCACTCGCAAATCAGAGTATTTGCCAGGATCAGCTCCTACAAGCGACTTTTCGTTACTAAACCGCATAACGTGAATCGCGTCAAGCCGCGAACATCCCTGAGGTGTGGCGACTAAGGTCTTTGATCGAGCCGTAGCAACCGTATGACTGAGGCCGCGAGGAGGACGAAAATCACGCTGGCCACAACCACGAAGATCACTCGCCACATGCCTTGGGCGGCGACGATGCTGACAATGCCCACGGCGAGACTCAGGAAGGCTACGATGAACAGTATGATTTGCGGTTTCTTCTTCAGGTACCACGGCACGCCATTCTCAGCTGCCATGCGTAACAGTCCATCTGGCGTTTCGACCTGCCACTGCTTGTGAAAGTGAGCCTCTTCGACGTAGGCAAGTTGAGAGGGTAACCATTCGACATCGGGAAGTGCCTGCAAGACAGACCGGAAGACCTTAAGGTTGCCGCGATTCCGCATGTTCACGAGAGCCGATTCGCGGAGCATGCGTATAGCAACGGGACCGCTGAAAGACACCGCACCTTGGATCTGTCCGATGTCGACTGCAAATTGTCGATTCATCCAAATGTATAGCTCAGCAACTTCACCGTCGCTCAATTGCTCCAGCCAGTTGTTTCCATGGGAAACGTCTCCCGCGCGGCCAAGCGCATCGGAACCGATCAAGGGTTCCGCGAAAATCAACCCCCTGATCGCGGTCCAAGTGCCAGGCTTAGCGCGGCGCAGCAAGAGTGTTACAACCGTAGTTAGCCGCTCATCCCTGCTTTCACCGCCTTGACGGGACAGGCGTGCAAATTCCTCCCACACATACGGCTCGATTGATAAGGGTGCTTCCTCCAAGCCCAGCTCGACCAAGGCATCCCAGCAAGCATTTCCGAGAGCAACGCTTCGACATTGTTCGAGAATGAACCGAGCTACCTCTGGAGACCAGTCGAAACGAAGGCCGTCCACAATGGAAGAGCAACGACCAGCCGGAATATAAATGCTGAATATCAGCTCCGCAGCCGCGAGAAGTGGATCCAGCCTTTGTCCCAGAAACGCACGAAAACGGCGGTCCCGTTCGTCTGTTCCCATGAACGGATACCACAACGATAGAGTCGACCATCGTTGCCAGACTCCATCATCTACGTCGAGGAGAGCCTCTGGCGTCCGCTCGAAGGTGTTGAGTAGGGCTGCAAACTCCGCAGACGCCCAAGTCGGCCATCCAGTTTGGCCAAGGAAATCCAGTGGCGGACGCGTTCCGTTGAGCAAGCAGCGCTCCGCTGCCAAGTACAGTCGTTCCTGTGTTGGATCATCGAAAAAGATCCAACAGCCCAATCGTTCCAGGCGGGACGCCCCTCCCCAGCTATTGACTTCAGGCCAGTCAGCGGCAAGCACTTGATCCCAGATGAAATACCAGGCGTCGTGTTCACCAGCCTCGCTTCTCGTCAAAAGGTCGTTGAGCGCGTTCCGCTTCTCTTCGACCCTCAGTTGGCGGGAGAGCTCTTGGCGCTCGGAACGACCATAGTCATCCTGTAGTTGCTGAGCTACTTCGGACCCAAGTTCGACGCGGAGGACCGATGCAAGATCGGCATCGAGGATGGCCTCTGTTGTTCCCCGATAGACTGCCGTCAGCACTTCCTGGTGCTCTCTTCCCAGCATGTAGAAGATCATGCTGATCTTCTGACGGATGGCATCGTCGCCCTCGCGGGCGATGCTCAATAAGAATCCAGAATCTGAAGGTCCCAATAAAAGGGCCGCGCAAACTCCACGCATAACGTACGGAGAGTTTTCCACGGATTCAATCGCTGATCCTAAGAGAGCCGCACGGCGCTCATCGTCCTGGGCGAGCCGCTCCGACCACTCTCCGCGCGAGCGTGTGAGGGCATCTTCAGGAAATGCGGGCAAGTGATTACGGACGCGGCTTAGCAGAGACAGAACAAAGGCCTGTCGAATCGCCTCATCGTTCAGGCGCTCCCAAGCTGCGACCATGATTCTGTCGACGATGCGGCTGAAGTAGACGCTGTGATTCGCAGCTAGCCAATTCTGCCCCGACCACTGCATCAGCAGCGGCAGGTCGGACGCGAGTACATTGTCTCCGAGCTCATTCGCAAACCTCACCAAGAAGGCTTCGTATCCGCCGGAATGGTTGGGGCTACGCGGTGCGGTGAGGAGCGGCATCAGTTCGGTAAAGGAGAAGTTCCGAGGCCAGTTCGCGGTGAGGGCGCTTCCTTTCAGATTGTCCCTGACGTCTTCGACCGCAGGAACCGTTGCCAAGTGCCGAATCAACTTCTGTGCTTCTTCGGTCCCAATGTGCGCGATTGCTGACGCAGCAAGCTGGCGCAAGTCCAATGAAGCGCTGCGATTTTCCACGATGGCGATCAAATCATCGCTCAGCTCTGAGAGGTCGCAGGCGATAGCGATATGAAGTGCTGTCCCGCACTCCCAGTCCTTTTGTGGGCGGCGGAGGTACCTGGAAAGCTGTTTGGCAATGCCGGGATACTTGAAGCGATGCGCATAGGACGAGACCTGTCTGGCGACTTCCCAGGTTGTTTTTCTCTCGATGGAATCCTGTACCAATCGGGGCAGAATAGCTGCGTCGATGGCACCTTCATCGATAAACAGGAGCAAGCTGGGATTCAGTTTCACCAAATAGCGCTGCAGGTCACGACGAATCTCTCCGACCCAGAGAGCCGTCGACGATAGCTGTTGAGGTATACCGAGTCCACGGTCTCCGGCCACAGTGATCAGGTTTTTGACGCTGACCGTCGTTAATTGCTGTGCGATGCACCAAGAGGCAGCGAGGAACTCTGCATAGCTCCAGTTGGTCCATACCAAAACATCGGGGCTTTGAAAGCTGAAGAGTGCCGTTGCGAGCACTTCACGCAGATCGGTGGGAGATATGTCACCGGAGCAAATCTCCGACGAAGTTAGGATTCCCTCGGGTAGGGCATCATCCCCAGCGTTCGGATGCTGGATAAATCGTCTGTCACAAAAAACGCTCATCGCCGCCATGCGTTCAACGATTGCCATTCTGCGGTCAATGGAGATGTTCGTCATCCGATGGCCCTCAAGGATATCGGTATTGTGTTCGCTTGCCAGGTATTGGCAGCCCTGCTTGTACATTGCGGCCTGTGTTTCGGGAAGCTTGCCCTTCTCAGCAAAAATTCCCAAAACCATCTTCAACGTCAGCGGCCGCGCAGCAAACGTGCTCGCATTAGCACGGCGGATCTCATCCAGGAGTTGCGTTGGTTGAAGGCAGTGTTCCGCAGCAGCGGTTTCCACGTCAACCTGTCGGAGTGGAACAAGGTTTGCTTTGCTCAGGCTGTCTCCAAATGCGCGTGCAAGTGCAGCGTCGAGAGAGGCCGGCCAGAAAGCGGGGCGACAGGTAATCCGCAGCCAGAGGCGTCCGATCGGCCAGCTTGCGATTACGCCTCGCAAAAGAGCAGCCCATGTATCAACTTTGAGCAACGCTTCGTCAAGACTGTCGAGAAAGAGATAAAGCTCGGCTTCCGGGTCGGCAATCCATGCTGCGATCTCCGGCGAGGCAAGGAATTGACCTGCCGTGACATCCGAACCGAAATCACGAAGGGATCGGAAGATTACGCGTGCGTGCGGGGGCGCTACCGCTTGGATACGCACATATTCTTTTCGAAGGGAGTCTGATTTTCCGATACCAGCATCTCCGAGAAGAATGCAGCAGCGATGATTGAAAAACTCTGCGAGAGTCAACAGGTCTGGATTGGAGTAGCGTTCGTAGCGGCCACTCGGATCGGGCAGATACCCGTCCGATAAAGACAGCTTTGCGCTCACGGGGAGAACGTAGCGGGGCCAGGCATGGTCCATATCCGGTAGGCACATGAGTGTTCAACTTTCGCGGGAGCATTGATTGTAAGCGACCAGAAGAGGAGCACTCAAGGTGCAGATTCCCGCAGAAGTACAGGCCTGGCAAAGTCTTGCACTGCCTCAGGAGGCTTACATTAACGCGTTCGCAGGCAGGGAGGGCACTTCCGCTGTGGGATCGGAGCGAAGCCCGTATGTGGAGATTTGATTCCTCTCGCGCGGACGGACAAAAATAGAGCCAAGAGCCGCCGCGGGCGGGAGTGGCCTGCCGAAGCGAAGTCAACTGGAACTCGAACGAGACCTTCTCGTCGAACGCTCGCGTGGGCAAATCCGGGCGGCCTCGTCGGAAAGCGTTCCTCGCTTCTTAAGCTTTTATGATGAGGAATGCTTGATCCTCTCACCTCGACTACCTTCGCTATCCACAACGGAAAAGGCGTCTATGCTCTGCTGTTGGGCTCAGGGATTTCTCGTGCCGCAAATATCCCGACTGGCTGGGAGGTAACGCTTGATCTGATCGGGCGCATCGCCGCGATGAAATCTGCACGTGAAGCGTGCCATGCAGACCCCGAAGCATGGTTCCGTGCCCAATTCGGACGCGAACCAAACTATTCGGACCTGCTGGAACACCTGGCTATTTCCCAGGCGGAGCGGACGGCAGCCCTTGCGCGTTATTTCGAACCCAGCTCGGAGGATGGCGAAGAGGAAGGTGCGAAACCGACAGCCGCTCATATCGCGATCGCGAAGATGGTCAAGCGCGGGTACTTCCGGGTGATTCTCACGACAAACTTCGATCGGTTGTTGGAGAGGGCGCTGGAGGCGGAAGGTGTTAGTGCGACCGTGCTGTCCACGCCGGACGCTGTACTAGGAGCGATGCCACTCGCCCATAGCACATGCACCATCATCAAGCTGCATGGAGACTATCGCGACGCACGCTTGAAGAACACGGTTGCAGAGCTTTCCGTCTATGAGGAGATCACACGGAAGCTATTGGATAGGGTTCTGGACGATTACGGACTCATCGTCAGCGGTTGGTCGGCAACTTGGGACGTCGCTCTTCGAGACGCGATCCTCGCTGCGCCGAATCGCCGATTCACGACTGTCTGGAGTTATGTCAGCGCTCCTAGCGCAGAAGCCGAAGACTTGATTCAGGCTCGTGCTGCGGTAAAAGTCCAGGTGAAATCTGCGGACGCGTTCTTTGTCGAACTCAACGAAAAGCTTGGAGCCCTTGAAACCTTCGATGCTCCGCATCCGCTGTCTGTAGAACTTGCTGTGCGGGTGGCAAAGCGTTTCGTCGCGGAAGATCGATACCGAATTCAACTGCACGATCTAGTCGTGGCCGAAACGGACCCGATTCTCACCGCGATGAACGCGCTATCGGTACACGATACGTTTAGCGACGAACTATATATGGAACGCGTCAAGCGGTACGAAGCAATGGCCGAGAGGCTTGTCGCGGTAGTGCTCAATGTAGCGTATTGGGGGGACGTCGCAGCGATCCGTTTGGTGATGTCATCGGTGGAGCGGCTGATGTTCGCCGCGTCCGAATACAACGGGGTTAACGTGTGGCTAGACCTCCAGCTTTATCCGGCTGCGCTTGTGTTCTACGCTGCCGGTCTGGCACTTGTTGCTGCGGAGCGCTTCGATCATTTGAAAGTCCTCACGCGGGACTTCACGACTCGCGCGGCGGACATCAATCGAAAGGTCGGCATTGCGTTGCCCCGTTTGGGACTTCAGGGTGTCTTCAACAAGGATGTATTGAACCGCGCGCTCGGGAAAAGCTTTTATGTTCCGTTCAGCCAGCGAGTTCATGATCTATTTGCTCCGGTAGTTGCGAAGCAGCTACCAGGTGTTTCAGACTTCGACAACCTCTTCGACACCTTCGAATATCTGGGAGCCCTGATTGTGACCGACGACAGGATGGCACAGGGGGAGGGCTGGGTTTGCGGATGGTTTGGCAAGTGGGCGTATGCGGATAGATATGGAACGAACGCGAAGACGACAATGAAGTCAGACCGCGAGCGGCTTGGAGCAGAGTGGCCTTTTGTTAAAGCAGGGATCTTTACGAACCTTGAGCGTTTCGACGAGGTATATGACCGACATCAAAAGGACTGCGCATCACGTGCCTGGGGTTAGTGGAGAGTGACGAATCATAACTAAGCTGAGATGGCAGAAAGCATTTCTTGTGAGGTCGGCGATATGGATCTGAGTGCACGAGGCCGGAAGAAGGAAAGCGAATCGGCGTATCTCAATGAAGCCCGACGTGCTAGCGACATCTTTCCGCTGGGAGAGTTCGTCGCACACGAAAACCCGGACTTCCTGATTACTGCGGAAGGCAAGACATACGGAATCGAAGTGACAGAGCTCTGCCTGGAACAACCAAGGACAGAGGCAGCAACGTTCCAGAGGATTCCGGGAAACGCCAAGGCTCTATACAACCAGCTGATCGATGCGGTTCCTGTAGATGTAAGCATTGTTTACTCGAGGCAAGCGGAGAGTCTTCACCCAAATCAGTTGGCGAAGTCGCTCGCAGCTTTCGTTTACGAGCAGCAGGGCAAGACTGGCGTGTACTCGTGGCAAGCGGTGCCAGAAGGATTCAGCCGGATTGGTATTCACGACGTCCTCCCGACGGCAGCCTCCGGCGGTCGCTGGTACGGGTTCCGCGCCTTCAACGTTGAGATTGCGTTGCGTGAGCTTCTGGAGAGATGCATTGCAAGAAAGAACGCGAGGCTTCCAGCATATCGGGGTGCGGCGGGCAATCTGTGGCTGCTGATCGTGAACGATCAGTTCCTCGGTCCTGGGGAGGTGTACGTTCGACCGGAGGATCTCTCGGCTTGGAGTTTCACGTTTGGATTCGAGAAGGTCTTGCTGTTTGCCCGTGAGGCTGGCGGTGGAGGAAAAGTGTACGAGCTTCAGCGGAGCGGCAACTGAACGATCGGGCTAGCGCTCGCCCATGGCCCAGCGATCACGGCGAAGTTTACTCTGATGAACGCTCTTCTCGTCTCTCTCTTACACTGGTGGTCTTCATCTACGGGGGAGACAATCGATCCCACATCTGATTGGTCTGGAATTGATTGGAGCAAAGCGAGGGTGCTTGAGCACCCTTCCGCACCCTCCAATTTCGGTCTCTTCCCGGGGAAAGTAGACCTCTGCCCAAGGCGACCTTTATGCCAATGCACGGCAGAGGTCAGCCGTTTTTAGGGGATTCGGAGCGAGGGTGCTGGCGAGGGAGCTGAAATTTCGGATCTGCGGTTCTCCCAGTGTTTTTGAGTGCTCAAAGGTGCTGAACTTAGCCATCAACACCCATGGAATCTTTTAGATACAATCAGTTAGCGTAACTGTCATGGCAGAGGTCTAGCGCACTGTTCTGCTCTCCTCCTAGAACTGAACTCGCAAGCAAGTAAAGGCGACCTGCTCAACAAGTGATAAATCGCCAATGCACTCATCGACGTATTTGCTACGGAGAGCTTGGCGTAAGAGGTGCAATTTGGCGGCCCATCCCATTAGTTAGCTCACGAGGCGGGCTCGCCGAGTCAACAGACTATGCCAGCTGAATACCTAGCGGGGCCGGCACTAGCCTTCTTCTGCCCGCAACCTATCGCTGTCTCCGTCCGGCAACGTCTTCACAAACGCGTGTTGGCCTACGACGGGCTCCCTGTGCATCCGGATATTGGTTCTACGGTCAACCGACGAACCGTGAGTGCAAGCAGTATGCCTTACCGGATGACAACGAGCTGCTCATGGGGATCTGTCCGTTTCGCGCACGCATTAGCATCATCAACCTGCGTGCTACTCTTCCGACGTAAGCGTCTGGTCTTGGCGTTACGAGAGTTTTCTAACAAGGTAGAAACCTAGTTGGTACGTCTCGGGGCTTGGCACTCATCACGTTTCAGATCAGCAGATATTTGATTCTGGAGAAAGAATTATCAGCGATCTGTTCGAGGAAATGGTGCAGGTCCCTTCATACCAGCCAGTGATTCCGCCGCTCCAGATCGTGGCTAGTGCCTCCACCTTGTGCTCGTGCAGCGGTCCTTGGAGATCCGTTCGGTAACCATCGCGACAAGCCCTGATTGTTTAGCCTTCACCTGTGCAGGCAAGTCTCATGTCACATTTGAGATCGACTGCCATGGGAAGAAGACGATCAGAATGCTTCTTACCATCTCTTCCTTCAGTGTGCTCAGATTGCCAAGCTGTTTGTCATCGTAGCGATCGAGCATGTGACGGAACGAAACCGTCATCAGGATGCTGTGAAAGAGAAGGTAGTAAAGCATTCTGACGGGCTGCTCCGGTATCACCTTCGCACGCATCGCTTCAGTCAGCAGCAACTCAAACGCATCACGGTAGGGACGGAGAAGCTTCTCGACAACTAAATCGAGCCTTTCCCCTCTATCCGCGCTCACCCGCGCCAGCAACATTCCCGCTTCCGGCTCATTGCACAGGACATCAACAAAACGTGTCAGTGCCAGTATGAGACGGCTGCGTATCGGAATGTCTGTCTGTTCACGGAGACGATGCAGTTCATCCAGGTAGGGCGCAATGACCAAGCGAAGACGCTCGATGACGGCCTCCCACAATCCTTCCTTTGACCCAAAGTGATGGGATGCCAAAGCGACCGTGACCTCCGCCATCGAAGATATCTTCCGCAGGCTGGCTCCCTCAAACCCGTGTGTGGCAAAAACAGTTTGGGCGGCTCTCAGCAAAGCCTCTGCTCCGCTCGCGTTGCTAGCAAGGGGCCGACCCCTGTTTCGTTTTCCGGGAATTTTGGTCACAACTCGCATCCTCCGCGGCTCCACTGAATCATATTGAACAACTGTTCAATTGAGGAGGGTGGAGTGAAAGATCGTGAAGAATGGCTGAGAGAGCGGTTCCACACTATATTGCTGGCGACGGACTTCCATCAGAATTCTCGCTTGGCGCTCGATTACGCAGCCGCGCTTGCCCACCACTTTGATAGCAAGCTTGTCGCGCTGAATGCATTTGAATTCGGACCCTATGGAAAGACCGTAGAGATTCTGGACCATGTGCCAAGCAGAGAACGCCTGGCTGCTGAGGAACAGTTGGCAACGTTTGTTGGTGAGGCCGGGATGGCAGAAGTTCTCACTGAAGCCGTTGTCGTGGAAGGTTTCGTCACATCCGCAATCATCAAAGCTCTCTCGGAGAGATCTGTTGACTTGCTGGTGATTGGAACCGAGGGTATCCATGAGGGGCTTGATCATTTCGTACTGGGTTCGAACACGGAAGCACTCGTTCTCGGTTCTCACCGGCCCACTCTGACTGTTGGTCCACATGTGCCTCAGGCTACGGGACAATCCATAGCTTTTCAAAAAATTCTCTATATATCCGATTTCAGCGTCGCATCGGCTGCTGCAGCTACCTACGCTCTTGCGTTCGGCCAAGCATTCGACGCGGAAGTCGAGTTGTATCAGCTTGCATCGAAAGCGGCGAGAAAAGCCGTTCCTGGACTCGAGCGTACTGCCGCCCAGTATTGCGATGTTCTGCGGTTTGCGGACCCTGATCTCCCAACACAGTGGTACGACCATGAATTTCAGCTCTCAAGGATCCTGCCGGAGTCAGAGCTGATGGCGAAGGTGTCAGAGCCTTCAAACCTGATCGTGCTCGGAGTTCAGCCAGCCTCGTTCCTCCAACGTCATCTGCACACTAGTCTTGCTTACAGGCTATTAGCAAATGCGGGATCTCCCGTATTAGCTATTCCCGCTGGAGCAGCTGCAGCGCGGGTTCGGGAAGCGTGAACACGAAAGCTCATTTCGAACGCCATCGCTGAGAGAAGCGCACCGGTGTTGCTTCTCTCACTGTTGTCTGGTTGAAACTGATCGGTAGAAACCAACGAGACCAATTGTTGGGCCCTCTCCGGTTCGCGAGATGCGCTGTCGCAGAGCCAACCCCTCGATCATGATTACGATGGCAGCAATTTTGACTTCAGCCGGGCTGAGCGCGGGCGTCAAAGCTTTTCGCGAGATTGACCACGGGGTTGATAGGAGTCGTATCGATTTCTTACTGATCGTTCTTCAACTTAGACCTGCGCCAAGGAAAGAGAACGTAAGCTTAATTCTCTTTCAAAGCAACGAGGAGAGCTGTCTCCACACGATTCCGTCCTGCATGCTTTGCTTTATACAAAGCGTTGTCAGCCGCCATAAGCAGACTCTCGGGCATCCTCATCGTTCCACCATGACGCGCGAGAGCGGTCGCCAACCCGATGCTGGCGGTGACCCAACCTCCTCCTTGCGGATTTCCCTCATGGGAAATCCGTAGCGCCTCAATGGCTACTCGTACCTTTTCGGCCACTTCTACTGCGCCGGCAGCTTCGGTATCGGGAAGAATAATCGCGATCTCCTCTCCGCCATAACGGGAGACCAGGTCACTGTCGCGCACTGCTTCTCTCACAGCCAGCGCGACAGTCCGTAGACAATCGTCGCCTACCTGATGCCCGTGCCGATCGTTGAACTCCTTGAAATGATCGATATCGAGCAGCAAGAGCGAGATCTGCGATCCCTCGCGCAGTGTGCGTCTCCACTCCCGATCCACAGCTTCGTCAAAGGCGCGACGGTTCGCTATCCCGGTCAAGCCGTCAGTGAGCGCTAGCGCGGCGAGTTTTTCTTCCAGCACCTTGCGCTCACTAATATCACGCATAACGAGCACAAATTCCGTGACTGCTTCTGTTTCCGGATCACGCACTGGGCGGGCATTGGTCCCAACCCATACAAAAGTACCGTCTGCTCTTCTGAGACGCAATGTGGATGGGATGTTATCTATACCAGCAGAAAGACTCAGCTCCGAAGCAGTAACCAGCGCACGAGAGTCTTCTGGAAACACCAGGTCGTCGAAAACCATACCTATCATTTCCTCCGGCTTCCAACCAAGGATTTGCGAGGAGGAGGGAGATACATAATGGATCACATGATCCAGCCCAACGCTGCAGATGATGTCGACGCTGTTTTCTGTGAGGAATTGAAAGTCGATCTTGCCTTCGTCCGTCATAACGCCCTCCATCCGACTTCATCTTACGCATGGGGCGCAGAATACGGCGGAGAACGAGAACACTGAAATCTATATCGAGCAGCTGAAGGACGTCCTAACTCATCCGGTAGGATGATTTCCGATTAGCCTTGTACTCCGTACATTCGAACGCCGAAGAGGAGAACACGGACCTGCGGTCCTGCCGCTGAAACGTCAGTTGCCAGGTTGGAGAAGCCGCTTCACTGCTTCCACAGCGAATCTGTTTTCCCTTTCAACGGACAGTCGTCGTCCCAGAGTTCCAGCCGCACGAAGGTTGATGACGCCGTGGAGAAAGGACCACAATGACACAGCGCGCTCAGATACTTCATCCTTTGTGAGCTTTCCCTGCACGTGTGCGATCGCCTTACACACGTGCTGAAAACTCTCTTCCGCGGCTTTCCTGAGTTCAGAAACATCCTGCGCACACACCTCGGGCAAGAACATCGCCTGATAATAGCCGCGCTCTTCATGGGCGAAGTCCAGGTATGCAACCGTCAGGGCCTCAACCAGCGAATCGTTCGACCGAGTTCCAATGGAGGCATGTTCCAACCGGTGATGCAGCAGGTTGAAGCCGTCGATAGCCAGATTCACCAGCAGGTCGGTTCGGTCTTTGAAGTGGTGGTACGGAGCTCCGGTCGTAACTCCCAAACGACGTGTGAGGTCTCGAAATGAAAGGAGATGGGCGTCCGGTCCCGCAAGAACTTCCAACGCAGCGTCCTTAAACGCCTGTCGGAGATCGCCATGGTGATAGGCCGCGCCGACGGTCTTCCTCCGTACCTGAGACGGAGACGCAGGCTTTTTCGGATTGGCAACTTGCTTTGGCACAGCCCCATCGTATACGGTCTAAGCAGTGCTTAGATATGGCTATGAGAGGTGCGGCGATGAAAGATACGATTGTTGACTTTATCTTGCGGCCCCTCACGCTGGAGATCCCGGAATTCACGCTGGAATACAGCGACCTGTTGAACCATCGCACCAAGATGTTGCTTCACGGCATTCAGCGATGAGGAAGGACTTACTATGATCACTCTGCAAGAGACGCAGGCCCAGGAGCACGGCAGGAACGTAGACCGGTCGAATACCCACTTTTATCTCGTTGGCGGCGGCATTGCATCCCTGGCTGCAGCGGCTTTTCTCATTCGCGACGGCGGCATGCTCGGGAAGAACATCACGATATTTCAAGAACTGGATCGCTTGGGTGGCAGCCTTGATGGAGCCGGATCTCCTGAAAACGGGTATGTCGTCCGCGGCGGCCGCATGATGGAGTCCAAATACCTGTGCACCTACGATCTGTTCTCGTCGATCCCCACACTCGACCGGACGAAGACTGTGACGCAGGAGATCTTTGAGTGGAATGAGGTGATCAAGACGAGCTCTCATTCACGTCTCCTACGTGACGGCCAGCCGATTAATGCGCCCGAGTTCGAATTGACTGAGAAGCAGATTCTCAAGATCGAATGGCTGATCGCGGCACCGGAGGCAACGCTGGGAAAGAGCAGCATCGTGGATCAGATGGGCGAAGACTTCCTGAAGACCAACTTCTGGTTCATGTGGTGCACGACCTTCGCCTTTCAACCTTGGCACAGTGCCGTTGAATTCAAGCGCTACCTTGCGCGCTTTACGCACATGGTGCAAGGGTTCAACCAACTGCACGGCATCATGCGGACGGTATTGAACCAGTACGATTCTCTGGTGCGGCCGCTAGTCCAGTTCCTCACCGAGCGGCACGTGAACTTCCAATTGAAGACGCGTCTGCTCGATCTTGTTCTGGAGAAAAGCGCAGACAATGGAGGTATCGTCAAGGGCCTCGTCCTCTCCCGCGGTGGCCAGACAGAAACGCTTGAGTTGAGCCAGTTGGATAAGGTAATCGTCACGCTCGGATCCATGACGGAGTCCTCCGCACTGGGCGATAACGATACTCCGGCCGCCTTGAATGACAAGCGAGACGGTGGGGCGTGGACGTTATGGGAGAATATCGCGAAGGACCGACCCGAATTCGGTCGACCGGCGGTGTTTGCAGATCACGTCGATGAATCCAAGTGGATGTCGACAACCACTACACTCTATGACCATGCCTTCCTGGAGTATGTGCGTGATCTCACCGGTAACATTCCTGGTGAAGGTGGCCTCGTTACGTTTACTGATTCCAACTGGCTTTGCTCCATCGTGATCCCTGCTCAGCCACACTTCGCAAATCAGCCCAAGGATGTCGATGTCTTCTGGGGATATGGACTCTATGTCGATAAACCCGGGAACTTCGTCAACAAGCCAATGCAGGAATGCTCAGGTAAAGAGATTTTCGAAGAGTTCCTCGGCCACCTCCGCGTACCTGCCGAGTTGAAGGCCTCGATTCTCGCCAAGTCCAAAACCATTCCTTGCATGATGCCCTTCATCACGAGTCAGTTTCTGCGCCGCGAGAAAGGTGATCGACCGGAGACACGTCCGAAGGGTTGGACTAACCTGGCCTTTACTGGACAGTTCACCGAACAGCCAGATGACGTGGTGTTCACCGTGGAGTATTCAGTGCGCAATGCAGCCAGCGCGGTGTACTCATTACTCGGCCTTGCGCGCACCCCACCAGCTGTCTATAAGGGGCAGCACGATCCACGAGTGCTCTTCAAGGCGTTCAAAGGCTTACACGATCTCTCATAGGATTCGTATCGGCGCTGTCTTTGGCAGCGAGGGCAGGGCATCGCAGACATCTCGGTCGCTTGAGAAGCGTCAGTACGGAATATTTCTTCGGCCATTGAAGAAGTGCGCAGAAAAGATATCCAGGGAGAGCACTGCAGGATCGCGACTTGCGCGGAGTGACGCTGCCTTTTTCCTTCAACCTGAACTGGGCATAGGCGGAGCATCGATGAAGCGTGTTTGGGAAAGCGGACACAGACCTGGCGGCCACGCGCACTCCTTCAGGCCAAACTGAATGGTGCACTACAAGGTGGCTCCCCAAAACACCGTCGAACCAGATCCGGAAGCGAACATAGCAAAGTGCTCGTCTGCTGGACCCGATATTCTAGACCAAGCCTTATGCTGATTGACCGTAAATCCGAATGACCTGGAACTTCTCCCCGCTTTCGTATTGGGGTATTTGGCTGGCCGTCTTTGGGCGGCAGCTTTGCCTTCCGGTACCCGCTGTGATCTTTCTCATGACGGCTGGAGCCCTTGCGGCCCACGGCCAGCTAAATCTGAGCTATATCCTGCTTGCCGGTGTTCTTGGATGCCTGGCAGGAGACGGCGCGTGGTTCTGGTTTGGACGGCGCTGGGGAAGCCGTATTGTGCGGTTACTGTGCCGGGTCACAAGCGATCCGAACACATGCGCAAAAAGGGCTCTCCGCGTCTTCGACGAGTGGGGACTTCGTGTTCTGATTGTGGCGAAGTTCGTGCCGGGACTGGATGGAGTGACGCCTCCGCTCGCAGGAGCCGAGGGCTCTCCTGTGCATAGGTTCCTTGCGTTCGATTCGATCGGAGCCTTTCTCTGGTCGGCGGCCTATACCTTCGTCGGCTTTTTGTTTGCCGAACAGTTGGATGTTGCGATCCGCATCGCGGAAAGATTCGGAACGGTTCTCGTCGTCGTGGCAGGGATTCCGCTTGCCGGGTACGTGTGCTGGCGCGGAATAGCCATCCTTCGCATGGTGCGTCATCTGCGCCTGCACCGGATGAGCGCCCCAATCCTTGCGCAAAAGCTGAACGACGGAGAAAAGATCGCAGTGATCGATCTCAGGCGCTTCGAAGGGGAGGATGACAATCTTCAGGGAATTCTCGGCGCGGTGCGCATGGAGCCGTCGCGCCTTCGGAACTCGGCTTCTGTTCATGTTCCCAACGATGTAGCCCTCGTTCTTTACTGCTCTTCCCGAAACGAATTTATCAGCGCCCGGGTTGCGGTGGCCTTGCGACGCCGTGGCATCGATCATGTCTGGGTTTTGGACGGAGGCCTCGCCTCATGGCGGGATCATGGATTTCCTCTGACAACTCACTTGAGCACGCGGGAAGAAGTCGCACATCGCCTTGGGATCGAGCTACCTGCCGAGCAGGATTCCCTGAAGAAGGAGGCAGGATGAACACGTCAGTGAAACCCGGCAAGGCCTATCCATTGGGGCCGACGATCACCGAGACGGGGGTGAATTTCAGTATCTTCTCTGCCCATGCGCGAGAGATGCACCTGATCCTGTTCGACAGTGCCGATGCGCTCAAGCCGGGCCGGACGATCACGCTGGATCCGCTTCAGAATCGCGAAGGCCATTACTGGCACATCGAGGTTCAGGGAACAGGCGCTGGCCAGGTGTATGGCTACCGTGCTGACGGACCATTCATGCCGGAAAGGGGATATCGATTCGACAGCGACAAGCTGCTACTCGATCCGTACGCAAAAGCTGTCGTGACAAAGCTCTATAGCCGCGAGGCTGCTTGTCAGCGCGGGGACAACGAGTCCTCGTCGTTGCGCAGTGTCGTCATCGACAACGGTGATTACGACTGGGAGGGAGATCGACCTCTCTCCCGGTCGTTCCGAGAGACCATCATTTATGAGCTGCACGTAGGAGGGTTCACTCGTCATCCAAGTTCAAGAGTCGACGTCAGCGAACGCGGGACATTCACTGGTCTTATTCAGAAGATTCCCTATCTGGTGGAACTTGGCATCACCGCCGTGGAGCTCATGCCCGTCTTTCAGTTCGATTGGCAGGATGCTCCAGCGGGTCTCGAGAACTATTGGGGATACAGCCCGATCAGCTTCTTCGCTCCCCACATGGGATACAGCGCAAGCCAGGATCCCGTGATCTGCGTCCAGGAATTCCGGGACATGGTGAAGGCTTTCCACCGCGCCGGGATCGAAGTGATTTTGGATGTCGTTTACAACCACAGCGCGGAGGGAGGAGCCGGCGGTCCGACTGTCTGCTGGAAAGGACTCGATAATTCTCTCTACTACACGCTTTCGCATGACAGGAGCCAATACGCCGACTTCACCGGAACGGGAAACACACTGAATGCAAATCAATCCGTCGTGCGTCGCATGATCCTGGACAGCCTTCGTTATTGGGTTTCGGAGATGCACGTGGACGGCTTTCGTTTTGATCTCGCCTCCGTGCTGAGCAGGGATGAGAACGGAAATCCTGTGGCAAATCCGCCTATCGTATGGGACATCGATTCCGACCCGGTACTCGCCGGCGCGAAAATCATGGCGGAGGCATGGGACGCCAGCGGTCTTTATCAGGTTGGGTCTTTCTCAAGAGATCGCTGGAAAGAATGGAACGGACGCTTTCGGGACGACGTGCGCTCTTTCATCAAGTCGGATCGACGTTCGGTTTATAATTTGCGGCAGAGGCTTCTGGGCAGCCCGGACCTCTATGCCGAAACCTTTCATCCACCCGCGCAGAGCATCAACTTCGTCACATGCCACGATGGCTTCACGCTGAACGACTTGGTGTCCTATAACGACAAACATAATGAGCGGAACGCCCAGGAGAATCGTGACGGATCATCGTTCAATCTTTCCTGGAACTGTGGCGTGGAAGGTCCAAGTGGCGATCCTGCGGTTGAATCACTAAGAGCGCGACAGATCCGGAATGCCTTCACTTTGAATCTCATCTCCATCGGCACACCGCTCCTGTTGATGGGTGATGAGGTCCGGAGGACGCAAAAAGGCAACAACAATGCCTATTGCCAAAACAATGAGACGAGTTGGTTCGATTGGAGCCTCTGCTCGAAGAATGCTGACTTACGCCGCTTTGTGTCGATGCTGATCAGGATGAGAAGGCGCTTTGGCTCGACGTTTCACGGCCACGGTCTTTCCCTGCGCGAAATGTTGGAGCACTCCCACATCGAATGGCATGGAGTGAAGCTGTATTGTCCGGATTTTTCGGATGACTCTCACACGCTGGCCGCTACCGTCTATGCAGAGGATGGACCGGCATTTCACGTGATGCTGAATGCCTTTTGGCAACCCCTGCATTTTGCGATACCGCCTGTGCCCGATGCCACCCTCCGTTGGTTCAGAGTGCTGGATACCTTCGAAACGACTTCAGAGTTCAATCTCGAAGAGGCGGACAAACAGATCGTAGGTGCGGAGTATCTTCTGCAGCCTCGGTCAATTGCTCTGTTGGGAATTAAGAGCGAGAAAAGGCAATGGCCTGATCTGTCCTTCATGGCGCGGCGCACTTCTGAGTAAGCTATTCCTCCTCGACACCAGCACCTGAAGCTGAGAGAGTGCCGAGTAGTCTTCGGCAGTGCCGAGCCATCTGAAGTTCCTCCTCCGCACGCATCACCATAAGCTTCCCGTCCCGGTCTCTGAGATCAAGACCAAGGAATGATAGACCAGCGCAGATTTTCTCTCTTACTTCGGGGCTGTGTTCTCCGATTCCGCCGGTGAAAACGAGAAGGTCCAGGCCTCCCATGAGGGCAGCGTAGCTGGCAATGAATTTCCGTACAGCTATACAGAATGCTTCCACGGCAAGCACGGCCGCGGCATCCCGGCCCGCCACACGTTGCAGCAGCTGCTGCATGTCGCTCTCGCCCTTGGACAGACCGAATAGTCCGCTCTCCCGATCGACCAGGGCTTCGAGAGCATCGACGCCCAGACCTTCGCTCCTCATCAGGTACAGCAGAACGCCGGGATCGAGATCGC
>Ga0105240_10005875_pt1 | contig 18181 bp, 11 predicted proteins | sample KBSC54metaG_FD_80426 | JGI IMG/M metagenome (GOLD analysis project Ga0105240, IMG submission 80426) | Corn rhizosphere microbial communities from Kellogg Biological Station, Michigan, USA - KBS C5-4 metaG | ecosystem: Host-associated > Plants > Roots > Rhizosphere > Soil | place: Michigan, USA...
TCGATGCCGAAGGTGACGGCGCGGGCATCGGTGTCGGCGATCATGTCGGCGGTGATCCAGGCGGCGGCCGGCGTCATCACCTGATGGCGCTCACCTGACGGCGCATCGGCGGTCAGTCGCATGGGCAGATAGCGGCCCCCGTCGCCGAGCGCGCGATAGGCGGCGGCCTGCTCGAGCGCGGTTACCTCGGCCGAGCCCAGCGCCAGGCTGAAGCCATAATAATCGCCGTCCTCGGTCAGGCCGCGATAGCCCATGTCCCAGAGCCGATCGCGAAACTCGTCGACCCCGTCGAGGATCAGCGCGCGCACCGCCGGCAGATTGAGCGAGCTGGCCAGCGCGGTGCGGACGCTGACCGGGCCCTTGTAGTCATGGTCGTAGTCCTTCGGCACGTAGAGGCCGGAGGCGGTGTCGAGCTGGACCGGGCTGTCGTCGAGGATCGAGACCGGGGTCAGGAAGCCGCGCTCGATCGCCTGGCCATAGAGGAACGGTTTGAGCGTCGATCCGGCCTGACGATAGGCTGCGGCGTTGTCGACCGCGGCGGCAGTCGAGGCGCCGCCGATCCCGCCGACATAGGCGAGCACGTCGCCGGTTGCATTGTCGACCACCACCACCGCGCCGTCGCGCGCGCGATCGCCGCCGAGCGCGAGCAGCTGGCGGCGCAAGGCCGTGATCGCCATCGCCTGCACTCCACGATCGAGCGTGGTGGTGATCGTCGCGCCCGGCGTGCGCAACAGCCTGACGGCCAGATGCGGCGCGAGATTGGGATCGTCGGCGAGGCGGCGCGCCGGCCCGGTCATCGCCTCGGCCTCGGCGATCATCGGGTTGCAGTCGGCGCGATGGCCGATCCGGCAGGCACGGCGTGCGACCGCGCTGGCATCGGCCTGCGGCGCCGGCAACAAGGCGGTGAGCAACAACGAATCGTCGTCGCCCAGCGCATCCGGCGCCTTGCCAAACAGCGCGCGTGACGCGGCACCGATGCCCTGGGTCTCGCCGCGGAAGCTGGCGAGGTTGAGATAGGCCTCGAGGATCTGATCCTTGCGCCAATGGGACTCGATCGCCCAGGCGGCGCGCATCTGGCGGATCTTGTCGCGCAAGCCCCGCCCGCCCGGCCCGCCGAGCTCGGGCGCGAGGAAGCCGGCAAGCTGCATTGACAGGGTGCTGGCGCCACGCGCCGCGCGGCCGTGCAACGCCGCCCAGGCGGAGCCGGCGAGGCCGCGCCAATCCACCCCACCGTGGCTGAAGAAGCGCTTGTCCTCGGCGCCGACGACCGTCGCGCGCAGCTTTGGCGAGATCTGGTCCAGCGGCACCCAGCCAAGCCGGCGCACCGCATAATCGACCCGGATCGTGTCGAGCAGCAGGCCGTTGCGATCACGCAGCCAGGCGTCGCTCGGCCGCCAATCGGCGCGCACCGAGGTGTAGCGCGGCATCGACGGCGGCATGGTCGCGAGGCTGAAGCCGATCGGCAGTGACAGCAGCGCGAGCAGCCAGACGAGCGGGCGTCGCCTGAGCCACGCCCGGACGCTGGCGATCATGGCGCGACGATGAGCGGCCGGTTTGGCACCGCGGCATGGATCTCCGGCGAATACATCGCCTCGACCCGCGTCGGCGGCAGCTGGAAGCGGCCGGCGCCGTTGACCCGCACGACATATTCGACGCTGGTCTCGCCTTGCGGCAGCCAGTCGAAATAGCCGCGCCAGGCATCGAAGCCGCGCTCGACATAGGCCGGCGCGAGTCCGTCCCCGCCCGCCTGACCGGCGAGCAGCGCCGACTGACCGCCGCTGCCGCTGACGATCGAGGCACCCGCCGGAATCGGATCCTCGACCACCACCCAGTTGCGCGCGACCTGCGCGCTGATCGTGATGCGGATCTTGAGCACGTCGCCACGGCTGAGCTTGCCCGGCGTCTTGCGCTGGATGAAGGAGACCTGCCGGCCGACGCGATAACCGGCAAAGGCCGGCGCCAGCAGCGGCACCGCCGCGCGCACCGCAACCGTCGCCCACGGCCCGGGCTGGCTGCTGTGCGACAGCATCAGCGGCGCCGGACGGCTCGGCAGGGCGAAGCGCATCGGCGCGGGCTGCGGCCAATTGCGCGTCATCGCCTGCCCGCCCAGCCGCACGGTGGTGACGCCGGTGGCCGCACCAGGATAGGCGGCGCTGAAGCGATTGGCCGCGACCGTGCCCCAGGCATTGGCGAGCGTCGTATCCCAATGACCGCCGCGCTGGCGCAGCGCGATGCCGATCATCATCTTCGGCGCATCCTGCTCCCAGCCCGGCCGGCCGGTCACTGCGAGCAGCGCCTTCAGCGCCATCTCATCGTCGCTGACCATCATCCACCAGGGTGCAGTCGCCTTGTCGACGAGATCGAGCCGCGTGCCTTCATAGACGATGCGGCTGCGCAGCGCGGCTTCGGCGGTGGCGCGTGCGCGCGGATCGGCGCCGCGTGTCTTGTCGAGCGTGACGATCCAGTCGGCGAGCATCGCGGTCGGCATGTCGGCCGGCGGAATCGCGACCTGGCCGATCATCTCCGGTGTCGCCGCGCCATTGCGCGCCAGCGCGGCGAGCGCGGCAAGCTTGAGGAAGCGGGCGTCGTTGGGCCCCTGCCCATCTTCGGTCACCCGGCCGTCGACCACGCCGCGCATCGCATCGAGCAGCTTCGCCTTGGCATCGGCCGACCAAGGCAGGCCGGCGTCGGCGGTGATCGACAGCGCATAGGCGGTCAGCGCGATCGAGCCGGACGCGGTGTTGCTCGGCCAGTAGCGGAGAAGACCATTGTCGGCGACATAGGTCGGCAGGTCGCTCATCAGCTGCGACCAGGCGGCACCGTCATTGAGCGCGATCGACTTCGACAGCCGTTGCTCGAAACAGCCATAGGGATAGACCAGCATATAGCTGCGCACCCCGGCGAGCGACGGCGCCGGCGAGCTGGTCAGCGCGATCTCGACCCCGCCGCGCCCTGGCAGCGCGCGGGCGGGCGCGGTCACCGGCACCTGCGTGCCTTCGCCGATGTGGACGAAAGTCGCCGCCCAGGTTTCTTCCGGCACCGCCGGCACGACCTGCTCGTCGACCTGGACGCGATCGGCTGCGCGCCCATCCGCCGAACGCGCCGAGACCACCCAGCGCAGCTGGCTGACACCTTCGGGTGCGGTCAGCCGCCAGGTCACCGGCACGGCGCCGCCCGGCGGAATGGTGACGGTCATGTCGCCGCCGCGCGCGATCGCCGGCTGGAGATCGACCTTGGCGGTGACCGTCATCGGCCGCTCACTGCCGTTCCTGAGGGTGAAGGTCGCGCTATAAAAATCGCCGGTACGCACCAGCGGCGGCACGCCCGAATAGATCGTCAGATCCTGCACTGTGCGGATCTTGGTGCTGCCCAAGCCGAACTGGTCGCCGCCGGCGGTCGCGACCGCGACCAGCTTGTAGGACGACAGCGCATCGGCGAGCGGCACCACCACCGACGCGCGGCCATTGGCGTCGAGCGGGACACGCCCCTTCCACAGCAGCACCGGCCGGAAATCGGCGCGGGTCAGCGCCGAGAGATCGCCGCCACCGCCACCGCCGGCGGCGAGCGCCTTGCGGCCGTAATGGCGCCGGCCAACGACCTGCATCTGCCCGGTCGAGGTCAGCACCGACAGCGGTCGGTCGCCCATCATGCCGGTCAGCACATCCCAGCTGTCGTTGGGCGAGAGCTGGAGCAGCGCCTCGTCGACCGCGGCGAAGGCGATCTCGGCCGAGCGTGGCGGTTTGCCGTCCGGCGCAGTCACCTGGACCGCGACGCGGGCCTGCTCGCGAATATGATATTTCTCGCGGTCGGCCTTCACCGCGACATGCAGCTGATGGCCTTCCCAGCCGACCTGCACCTTGGCGATGCCGATGCGGTAGCTCGGCTTGGCAAGATCGACCAATGCCGTCGGGTAGGCTCCCTCGCGGCTGAAGAAGGGCAAGTGCCATCGCCTTGCGAAATCGGCGAGCCACAATCGCCAGCCGGATATTCGGCCGCGCACCGCGGTCACGGAAATATAGACGTCGGGCGCATAGCTGCCGTTGAGCGGCACATCGACCACCGGGTTCTTGCCCGAGATCTCGGTGACGAAGGAGGACAGCACCCCTTCCCGCTCGACCGTCACCAGCGCGGTGGCATGGCGGAACGGCATGCGCACCTGGACATGGGCGGTGTCGCCGGCCTTGTAGCGCTTGGCGTCGGGAACGATGTCCATGCGGTCGCCATTGTCGCCGCCGAACCACCAGTCGTCGTCGCCGGCGAGATAGGTCGAGGTCACCGCCCGCGCCTCATTGCCGTCATTGTCGAGCGTGGTCGCGACCGCGATCACCTCGCCGGAGACACCGGGATCGAGTTGGCATTCGACCAGGCCATGCTCGTCGGTCGTGCCGGCGCAGCTACCGCTGATCGACGTGGTCTTCGCGCTGTTGTCGAACGCGTAGAAGCCGCCGATCAACCGCCGCCGCGCCGAGATGATCTCGCGGGTGTAGAGCGCGACCTTGACCCGCTGGCCGGCGACCGGCTTGCCGTCGAGCCCGAGCGCGACGATTTTCAGCCGCATGTCCTCGGAGCGCTGCATCCAGCCGTCGGGCTTGATCCCGAGGCGGATCGCCGAGGTGTAGAGCGGCATCGAGGTCGACGCGGTCAGCGTCTCGCCATTGGCGTCCTGATAGTCCATCTCGACCGTCATCCGCAGCGAGTCCTTCAGCTCGGGCAGGTCGATCGAACTGCGCAGCGCACCCTGACGGTCAAGCGCGAGCGGAATGGTCGTCGCGGCCGGCAACGGCGCGGATGGCGCGCTCTCGCTGTCCCCGTCGAGCGAGACGGTGCCCTCCTGCACGGCCGCGCCGCCGAAGGTCCAGCCGTCCCAGCCGTCGGGATTGTCGTTGAGCGTCTCGAAGGCGGTGCGCAGCTTGACCGGCGCGCGCGCCGCCCCGCCACCGGAGAGATAGCCGACGTAGAGATCGAGTGGCATGCGCCGCGGCCTGACCGCGGGCGTCTTCGGCCCGCTCACCGTCGCCCGCATCGTCGGCAGGCGATATTCGTCGACGCGGACCGACTGCGAGCTGCTGATCGTCTTCTCGTTGGCGCCATCCATGTACTTCACCGACAGGCTGTAATCGCCCATCGGCGCGCCCTTGGGGGGCGTCCACTCGGTCTCGCCGATGCCGTCCGGACCCAGCGTCAACGGAACGTTGAAGCTGGTTTCCGAGCCGCTGTGCTGGAGTACCAGCGTGCCGGTCAGCGCGCCGGCCGAGCGGAAGCCGGCGGCGGTCGGCAGGCGATAGACATGCTTCATGTGGAGCGTCTCGCCGGCGCGCAGCAGCGTCCGGTCGAAGACGGTGTGGAACACCGGCTCCGGCGCTGAATAGCCATATTCCAGATCGAAATCATAGGGCCGGATGCCGTCGGCCCAATTGGTCAGCACGAAGGAGAAATCGCCGCCCTTGCGCGCCGAGATCATCAGCGGCGGGGTATCATCGCCATTGTTCTCGCAGCGATCCGCGGATGAGGGCGGCGGCAGGCCGCGGCGGATCAGCAATCGCCCGGAGGCGTCGGTCGTGCCGGCGCCGAGCTGCTTGCCGGTGCAGCTGTCGGTGATCCGGACAGCGGCGCCGGCGACCGGCGCACCGTCCTCCAGCGAGGTGACCCAGGCAAGCGAGGCCTCCCTGCCCCATTTGAAATGGACCGCCATGTCGGTCACCAGCGCGGCGGCATTGACGTAGCGCACCGCCTTGCGCCCGAGCAGCGCCTGGCCGAGCACCGGGCTGGCGAGCTCGACGACATAGAAGCCGGGCTTGGTCAGCGGGATGCCGACGACCTCGAACTGCTTGCCACCGGCAGGCCGCGTCAGCCGCATCGCCTTGGCCGTGCCCGGCGGCAGCAACGCCGTGTCGCCGGTATGGTTGACCGTGACCTTGGCACCGCCCTGGGTTTCCTCGCGGTAATCGTCGTTCTGCGCCTTGGCGACCTTGCGCACCCAGTCGGCGATCTTGGCATCGGGTCCGTCGATCCGCGCGGTACCGCCCGGGATCGCCTTGACCGCCTGGCCGAGCGACGGCTCGACCGCGCGCACCGTCACCGGCAGCATCCCGCCCTGGCTGGTCTCGAGAATGCCGAAAGGCGCGGCGAACTTCACCAGCGGCGGCGGCTCGGCAATCGCGACATCGAGCGGGAAGCGGCGCGCATTGGCGAGCGGCCGGCCGCTTTCGTCCTTGATGCCTTCGGGCATGATCAGCTTGGCGGTGATCGACGGTGGCAATGGCGGCTTGAACGAAATCGAGGACAAGGTGGCGCCGTGATTGTCCTTGGGATCCTCGGGCGCGAGCAGCTTGCCGCCGCCGACGTCGAGCCGCACCGCCAGCGCCGAGGCGCGCGGCACCGGGGCGGTGAATTCGACGCTCATCGCCTCGACCGGGCTGCAGCCGGCATGGGCGTTGACCCGCGAGCAGGTCTGCCGCGCGGTGAATTCCTTGCGCACGGTGAAATCGAAGCGCTTGTCCTCGCCCGCGGTGCGGCCCGCCGGCGAGCGAATGCCGCCGGCCCAGACCAGCGCCATGTCGCGGCCCGGCGGCAGCGGACGGCGGCATTTCAGCGCGACGATGTTGGCGAGCGCGGCCGCACGATCGCGCTTCGCGGTCGGCAGCGGCTGCGGAACGCCGGCCGTCTCGAGGAAGTTGCGCGAGCGCCAGTCATCCTTGCCGAGGGCGGTCATGACGCGATCGACGGTGCCGGGCGCGAGCAGGTCGACCGGAATGCGCTCGCCGATCCCATCGACCGCGCAATAGGCGCCGGCGGCGACCGAGGCGCGATCGACCGGGCCGTTGGCCGCGACGAAGAAGGCCTGATCTTCTTCGATCTCCTCGCTGCCACTGTCCGGCAGGACGGCGCGCGCATAGGGTCCGCCGGTGTCGATCGTGAAGCTGCTGGTGCCGAGGACATAATGGCCGGCGAGCGTCTTCAAGCCCGGCTTGAGCACCGCCTTGCAGCTCGTCCCGCCGGGCAACGGATTGGCGTAATCCCAGACATAGGTGGTCGGGTCGACCCAGCGGCCGGCGCCGGCGACCGCGCAGTCCATGGTCAGGGGCGCATCGCCGCCGCCGACCGGCGCCATCGGCTCGGAGAAGCGCAGGGTGAAGCGATCGATCGAGCTGCCGTTGGTGCCGGGCGTGGCAGCGACCACCGATGCCGGGCTGTCGCCCGACGCCATGACCGGCGCCAGCGCAACCAAAACGATTCCGAGCTGTGCCAGCCACCCCCGCACGAGCGCTCCTCCCTTCGGGCAGGATGCAGCAGCACTGCTATCGCGTCCAGCGCTAGCGGGCGTGCTCGGCGGCGGGAGAAATTACGCAGTCGGGGCGATCGCCCGACGCTGCCGGGTCAGGCGGCGTCGGCCTCAGCGCGGTCCACCGCGAATAGCGTCACGCCGGCATATTTCTCATCGTTGGGATCGAACAACCGTTCGGGCTGGAAGGTCTGGTCGAGCAGCGACACGTCCTTCAGCCCGGCGAGCTTGAACGTCCCCATCTTGATCTCGCGCGGCTTCTGGCCGTCCCGCTCGATGGTTACCGCGTCGACGAACAGCTCATCGTGACGGGTAAAGAGGATATGCGGGGCAAGCGTAACGGTCATCCGGTTGTAGGTTGCCCGGATGCGCTTCCGAAGTGCGATTGCCTCGAAGTACAGCCTGTTCTTTTCCATAGAGGGGACGCCGGAGCCACTGCGGTTGGGGATAGGGCCACTATTTTGCTGCGACGCAGCATCCTGTCAAGCGGTGGCGTCGTTATCCAGGGCGTAACCAGCCGAGCGCACGGTGCGGATGATGTCCGGATAGGCGCCCTGATCGTTAATCGCCCGGCGTAGCCGGCGGATGTGGACGTCGACCGTGCGTAGTTCGATATCGGCGTCCCTGCCCCAGACGCTGTCGAGCAGCCGCTCGCGCGAGAACACCCGCCGCGGATGGGCGAGGAAATGGCGTAGCAGGCGGAACTCGGTCGGGCCGAGGTCGATCTGCTTGCCGGCGCGCTTCACCTTATGCGTCGCCGTGTCCATCTCGACGTCGCCGTAGATCAGCCGGTCCTCGGTCAGCGCCGGGCGCAGCCGCCGCAGCACCGCGCCGACCCGCGCGACCAGCTCGCGGGGCGAAAAGGGCTTGGTGATATAGTCGTCGGCGCCGGTCTGAAGTCCGCGAACGCGGTCTTCCTCCTCGCCGCGTGCGGTCAGCATGATGATCGGCAGGCTGGCGGTCTGCGGCAGCCGGCGCAGCCGGCGGCAAACCTCGATCCCCGAGACGCCCTCGATCATCCAGTCGAGCAGGATGAGATCGGGGGGGTTCTCGGCGGCAAGAAGCAAGGCTTCCTCGCCATCCGATGTTTTCTCGACGTCGAAATTCTCACGGGTGAGGTGCCAGTCGAGCAGCTCGACCAACGCTGCATCGTCTTCGACGAGAAGGACACGGCCTCGGCTCATGCTATTTCTCCGTCGTCGCCTCAGCGAGATCGCGACCGCGTGGCCGCTCGGCGAGTTGCTCGCCAGTCGCGGCGTAATAGACCATTTCGGCAATGTTTGTCGCGTGATCGCCGATCCGCTCGAGACCCTTGGCGACGAACAGCAGATGGGTCGACGCCGTGATGGTGTGCGGGTTTTCCATCATATGCGTCAGCAGCGCGCGGAACATGCTGTTGTAGAGGTCGTCGACCTGGGGATCGCGCAGGCAGACATCCTTGGCTTTTTCCGGGTCGCGCGCGGCAAAGGCGTCGAGCGCGCCGGAGACCATGTCGGACACCACCCCGGCCATCGCCGGCAGGATCGACAAGGGTTCGATCCGGGCGGCGTCGCCGAGCAGCTGCTCGCGCCGCGCGATGGTCTTGGCATAGTCACCGATGCGCTCGATCACGCCGGCGATCTTGAGCGCGGCGATCGCCTCGCGCAGGTCATCGGCCATCGGTGCGCGCAGGGCGATCAGCTTGACCACCTGGCGCTCGACCTCAAGCTCGAGATCGTCGATCGCCTTGTCGCCGTTGATGACCCGCGTCGCCTTGGCGCTGTCGCGCTGGGTCAGCGCGCTGATCGCGTCGGTGATCGCGGCCTCGGCCAACCCGCCCATTTCGGCGATCACCGCGCGAAGCTGGTCGATGTCCGCGTCGAAGGCCTTGACCGTATGGGTTTCATTGCTTGCCATGAGCGAAATCTCCGTGGCGCGATTGGGAAGCCAGGCCGATCAACCGAAGCGGCCGGTGATGTAGTCCCGCGTTTGCTGCTCGCGCGGATTGGTGAAGATGTCGCTGGTCACGCCATATTCGATCAGATTGCCCATGTGGAAAAAGGCGGTCCGCTGCGAGACGCGCGCCGCCTGTTGCATGTTGTGAGTGACGATGACGATCGCATAGCGACCACGCAGCTCGTGGATCAGCTCCTCGATCCGCGCCGTCGCGATCGGATCGAGCGCCGAGCAGGGCTCGTCCATCAGCACGACTTCCGGATGCACGGCGATCGCCCGGCCGATGCACAGCCGCTGCTGCTGACCACCCGACAGGGCCGTGCCGCTTTCCTTGAGCCGGTCCTTGACCTCTTCCCACAGTCCCGCCGCGCGCAGCGACTCCTCGACAATATTGTCGAGCTCGCCCTTGCTCTTGGTGAGGCCGTGAATGCGCGGGCCATAGGCGATGTTGTCGTAGATCGACTTGGGGAACGGGTTGGGCTTTTGGAACACCATTCCGACGCGTCCGCGCAGCTGCACGACGTCCATCTGCGACGAGTAGATGTCCTCGCCGTCGAGCACGATCTTGCCCTCGACGCGGGCGCCGGGAACGGTGTCGTTCATCCGGTTGAGCGTGCGCAGGAAGGTCGACTTGCCGCAGCCCGAGGGGCCGATCAGCGCCGTGACATTGTCCATCTCGACGTCGATCGAGACCTTGTTGACCGCCTGCTTCTGGCCATAGAAGACGTTGACGTCCCGCGCGGTCATCTTCGGAACGCTGATTTCGACGTCCTGGGCTGCGATCGTGTTCACCAGCGCTTTTCCAATCTGTTGCGCAGATAGATCGCGATGCCGTTCATCCCCAGGAGGATGACCAGCAGGACGATAATCGCGGCTGAGGTTCTCTCGATGAAGGCGGTGTCGATCTCGTCCGACCACAAGAAGATCTGAACCGGCAGCACCGTCGCGGAATCGAGGATCCCGTTGGGCGGCGTCGGGATGAAGGCGCGCATGCCGATCATCAGCAGCGGCGCGGTCTCGCCCAGCGCGCGCGCCATACCGATAATCGTCCCGGTCAAGATGCCGGGCAGCGCCAGCGGCAGCACGTGATGGAACACCACCTGCACCGGCGATGCGCCGATCCCGAGGGCGGCGTCGCGAATCGACGGTGGCACCGCCTTGATCGCATTGCGTCCGGCGATGACGATCACCGGAAAGGTCATCAGCGCAAGCGTAATGCCGCCGACCAGCGGCGCCGAACGCGGCAGGTGCATGAAGTTGAGGAAGACCGCCAGGCCGAGCAGGCCGAAGATGATCGATGGCACCGCGGCGAGATTGTTGATCGAGACCTCGATGATGTCGGTCCAGCGGTTCTTGGGAGCATATTCTTCGAGATAGAGCGCGGTCAGCACGCCGACCGGGAAGCTGAGGCCGAGCGTCACAGCCATGGTCAGCAGCGATCCCTTGGCGGCGCCCCAGATGCCGGCTTCGGCCGCGTCGGTCGCATCGCTGCCGGTGAGGAACTTGAGGTCGATGCCGCCGATACCCTTATACAGCATCGAGCCGAGCAGCAGGATGAGACAGGCCATCGCGGCAATGACCGCGAGCATGCCGGCCAGAGCGAACATCCGCTCGCCGAGATTGCGCCGTCCGCGCTGGCGGACTTGCTCGGGCGACGACCAGTCGGTCGGCGTACGCTGCGACAGCGACCTACTCATAGGCCTCCCGGTATCTCTTCACGACCATGATCGCGATGACATTGAGGATGAAGGTGACGATGAACAGTACCAGTCCGAGGGCAAAGGCCGACAGCGTCTTGGCGCTGTCGAATTCCTGGTCGCCGGTCAGCAGCTGGACGATCTGGGTGGTGACGGTGGTCACGCTCTGGAACGGATTGATCGTCATGTTCGCGGCCATGCCGGCGGCCATGACGACGATCATCGTCTCGCCGATCGCGCGGCTGACGGCGAGCAGCACGCCGCCGACGATCCCCGGCAGTGCCGCCGGGATCAGCACCTTGCGGATTGTCTCGGATTTGGTCGAGCCCAGCGCCAGCGCGCCGTCGCGCATCGCCGACGGCACCGCGGCGATGCTGTCGTCCGACATCGAGGAGATCAGCGGGATGATCATCACGCCCATCACGAGACCGGCGGCGAGTGCGCTTTCCGAGGGCGCGTCGGCCATGCCCAATGCGAGTGCCCAGTTGCGCACCACCGGCGCGAGCGTCAGCGCGGCGAAATAGCCGTAGACCACGGTCGGGATGCCGGCGAGAATCTCCAGTGCAGGCTTGAGCCAGGCGCGCAGCGAGCGCGGCGCATATTGGGTGAGATAGATCGCCGCCATCACGCCGATCGGGATTGCGACGATCATGGCGATGATCGCGCCGATGAAGATCGTGCCCCAAAACAGCGGCACGGCGCCGAAGCCGTTGTTTTCCGAGGCGACGACGTCCGAGGCGGGCGACCAATGGGTCGAGAAGAGGAATTCGGTGACCGACACATGGGTGAAGAAGCGGCCGGTCTCGAAGATCAGCGAAGCGACGATGCCGAAGGTCGTGATCAGCGCGACCAGCGAGGCCAGCATCAGGCACAGCATCACCACGCCCTCGACCTTCTGCCGTGCCTTGAAGCTGGGCTTGAGGCGGAAATAACCGATGGCGAAGCCGACCAGCGCCAGCGCGACGAGCAGCACGGCGCCGGTGAGCGTGTAGAAATGACTGACCTCGGCGATCGGCTTGGCCAGCTCATAGCTCAGCGGATTGAACGCGCCTTCGATGCTGCCGTCGGCCAGGCCGGCCGCCTCGGACAGCACCGAGTCGCGGTCCATCGGCGAGGCCGGCAGATTCTTCGCCGCCGGCAGCATCATGACGCTGCGCATGACCAGCCGGCTGGACACCGACGGCCAGGCTGCAGCGACCAGCAGCGCCGGAACGATCGTGCACAGCATCAGGAAGCTGGCGTGTTGCGATGGCAGGGCCGGCATGCGGTTCATCACCCCACCGGCCGGGGCGAAGCTGCGTGCCCGCTGCCAGCCGAGATACCAGGCGACCAGCCCGAGCAGCGCGATCACCATCAAGGAGTGATAAAAGGTCAAATCCCGCCGCCCTAATATGTTGTCACCCGACCCGGATCAGACCGGGTCGGGCGACATCTTATGTATCACCAGTCGATTTGAGCCCGAAGCGCGATCGCATCGGTCGAGAAGCCCTTCTTGCTGATCTTCCTCGACACCGGGCCGCCAGTCACATCGGTGTGGATGTAGTTCAGCAGGAAGCGGACATAGTCCATCGGGATCCAGGTCACACCGGCGAGATAGCCGATCTGCTTGCCGCCGCGGAGGTCGAAGGCAGAGCCGGTCGGCAAGCCGGTGTTGAAGTCGTTCTTCTTGACGTTCCTCAGCTTCTTCGAGTTCAAATTCAGATAATCGACGCGGCCGGTGATCTGCCAGGCGCCGATGCCGCCGTCCTGGACCGGATGCAGCACCTTGGTGCGGTCCCACAACCCGTTCTTGTAGCCGCGGGTTTCACCGGTGAGGAAGTACCCCGCCTCGACGAAGCCGCTCCAGAAGCTCGGATTGCCATTCGGCGTGAACTGGCTGTTGCTGCTGGCGAAGGCGTCGATGCCGGTGAGGATGTCGCCGGCATTGCCGGGCACGCCGCTCTTGTAGGCGCGCGTCTTCACATATTGCGCCTCGCCGCCGATGTGGAACGACTTGAACACGCCGTAAAGCTCGGCGCCGAAGATGTCGTCACCCTTGGCGGCAAAGCTCTGGGTGTCGACATAGCGTACGTCCGTCGTCTGGAGGAACGGACGCGCCCGGTAACGTACCAGCCGCCCGGTCGACGGAGCGCCGCTGGTCGTGTTCTGCGCGGCACCATTGGTGTTCTTGGCAAACTCGCGGTGCTGGAAATTGAGCCCCATGTGGACGAAGCCACTGCCCACGTAAGGCGTGTAGGTGACGCGCGCCGCGCCGATCCAGCCATGGTTATCGAGCGAGGCATCGATCGAATGGGCGGCGAACAGGCCGACGTCGCCGCGCAGCGTGTTGTCCTTGTTGCGAATGCCGACGGCGACGCCGAGACGCCGGGTGTTGGTAAAGGCATCATTGGCCTGGTTGCGCTCGATGAAGGAGACCCAGCGCGAGCTGGTGATCTGCTCCATGCCGTCGAGCGATTCCTGGTTGCCGAGCGTCACCGTGACGAGCGAGCCCGGCTTGTTCCAGCTCAGCACGACATCGCCGAAGCCGACCGAGCCGTTGGCGTAATCCACCTCGGCCTTGTAGCCGAAGCCCCAGGGCATGCCGCCCTCGACGCCAATGCGGAAGCGGCGGACACGCGTGTTGAAGCCCAGGGTGCGCGGCGGCAAACTGGTGGTGCTCGACGTGTTGCTGCCGGTGACCGCCTGAATATAGCGCGGCGGCTTCGACATATAGGCAGCGTCAACCTGGAGACGGCCGCGGATCTTGAAGCTCCAGCCGGCTTCGTCGGTCCATTGCGGCGCGCCCTTCCAGCTCGGCGTCGCCTTGGCCTGGTTCTTCTTCAGCTCGTCCATCTGCGTCTGCAGCGCCGACAGCTGTGCCTGCAGCAGCGCCATTTTGGCGTCGGCGTCGCTTCCCGCCGCCTCGCTGTCCGGCACGGCCTGGAGCGAAGCATCGTCCGGCGAGACGGCATCGGCCGGCGGCTCGGCCATCTTGTCGTCCTGCGCATAGGCAGTCGCCGGCAGCGCGAGCATTGCTGACGCAAGCAACAATGCGCGCATCGTATTTCGGTACATAGATATCCCCTTTTTTAGATAGCCCCGCCGATCCGGCCTATTTCAGGCCGGCGGCATTCATCGGCGTCATCGATGTCGCCATCCGCGCCGAGCGCTGACGCGCGGTGTCCGGTGACGGCACCAAGCCCAACTGACGCAAATAACCCTGCGGGCCGAAGGTGCTCTCACGCACATATTCGGCCGCGAACTGACGAATGCCCGGGATCGCCTGAAGATGGGCGTTCTTCACATAGATGAAGAGCGGCCGTGCCCCAGGATATTTGAACGAGCTGATCGTCTCGTAGCTCGGCGCGACGCCATTGATCGGAATGCCTTTCAGCCGATTGGCGTTCTCTTCGAGGAAGCTGTAGCCGAACAGGCCGGCGGCGACCGGATCGCCTTCCAGTTTCTGGACGATCAGATTGTCGTTCTCGCCGGCGTCGATATAGGCGCCATCCTCACGGACGCCCTTGCAGATCTTGTTGTACTTGGCTTCATCCGACTTCTTGAGCGCCTGGAACTGCGGCAGGTTCGCGCAGTTCGGCTCCATCAGCAGGTCCTCGAGCGAGGAGCGCGTGCCGCTGGTCGTCGGCGGACCGTAGACGCGGATCGGGATCGCCGGCAGCGAGCCGTTCACGTCCTTCCAGGTCTTGGCCCGGTTTGGCTTGCCAAAGGGCGTGGCGGCGATCGCCATGTAGATGTCCTTGGGCGACACGTTGCGCAGCTGGCCGGACTTGGACTGCGCCAGGGTGAGACCGTCGAGCCCGACCTGGATTTCGGTGATCTGCGAGACGCCATTGCCGGCGCAGGTCTTGAATTCGGACAGCTTCAGCCGGCGCGAGGCGTCGAGAATGTCCGGATGCTGTGCACCGACACCGGCGCAGAACAGCTTTGCGCCGGCGCCCGTCCCGGTCGACTCGACCACAGGCGCGGGAACCTTGTTGTTGGCCCGTGCAAAGCGCTCCGACACCGCCTTGGTGAAGGGGTAGACGGTCGAGGAGCCGACGACCCGGATGTTGCGACGCATCTGCGCATTGGCCGGTACGGCGACCACGCTCATAGCGGTCGCTGCCAGCAGGATCTTCGTGCTGAGGTTCATGTCGTGCCCAGTGCTGTTGCTTGACGCACCCCCCTTTGGGGCCGCCCAAATCCGCCACTAGGCCCCCTCAGGGACTCCGCCGTGAACAAAATGTGACAGTCCGGTGACAAAAAAGTCGAAATTGATGATTTGTGACAACATATCATCAATTGTGACAGCGCCATCCTGTTGCCAATGCGCGCTTTTCACCTCGTGAAGGTGGCCGAAGCCGGGCGCCTCGCGCGCTCACTCTCTTGAATGCAGGCGCAAGGCGGCTGTCACAAACGCGATTTCTGTGACATGTTCGGCCTGTTCGCGGGGAGAAAGGTGACATCCCTAACCGGGGTTATTCCGGCTCGATCCGGCGCGTGGAACCTGCGACAAGGATGTCAATTTACCCGATAGCAGGAGCGTGACGATCGACCCGACGGATGCCCTCGCCGAGATCGGCCTGTTGGATGATGACGCGATCGTCGTGGGCGATGCGGCGCTGTTGCTCGCCTCGCTGGATCATCCCGAAGTTGATCTCGAGCCCTATTTCAACCTGATCGCCGAAATGACCGATCGCCTCGCGGAGGTCGGCGACGGTGCGCGCCTCGCTGCGGACCAGGCCGCCGCGCTCGGCTCGATCATCGGCGAGGAATATGGCTTCATCGGTGATGACGAGAATTATGACGATCCGGCCAATGCCGATCTCATCCGGGTGATCGATCGCCGCCGCGGCCTGCCGGTTTCGCTGGCGATCGTCTATGTCGCGACCGCGCGCGGCGTCGGCTGGACCATCGAGGCGCTGAACACTCCGGCCCATGTCCTGCTCCACGTCGGCGAAGGCCCGGCGGTGATCGTCGATCCCTTCGCCGGTGGCGTCGTGGTCGAGGCCGCCGCCGTCGGCATGCTGCTCGCGCGCGCCGGCGGTCTGCCGCGGCCGCCAAAGACCGAGCCCTTTGAAAATCTGTCCAATCGCGGCGTGCTGATGCGGCTGCTGTCCAATCAGACGCAGCGGGCGCGCGCCGACGGCCAGTCGGAGCGTGCGTTGATCCTGTGCGAACGGATGACGACGCTGTCGCCGACGACGACCGCGCTGTGGTGGGAACGGGCAACGCTGGAACGCCAGCTCGGCCGGATCGACGAGGCCCGCGCCAGTCTCTGGGCCTTGCTCGAAACCACCCACGACCCGCGCATCCGCGCCCATGTTTTGGCGGCAATGCCGAGCTGAGCCCGCCTTCCCCGGCGTTGCCGCTCGCCGACCGACGTCCTAAGGTCGGCGTATGACCGACCTTCTCGTTCCTCAAGTCCTCCGCCGGCTCCATACCGACGAGTTCGACGCGGTGCCCTATGACAGCCGGCTGCGCCGGGTCGCGCTGACCGCCAAGGATCGGATGCCGGATCTCGCGCGGCGCCTGAACCTGGCCCTCGCTCCCTTCGCCTTCGACCGCCGCGCGACCGCGCTGAGCCTGGAGCTGCTCAACAACGCGCATGGCGACCGCTTCTATGATCTGGAACGCGACGCGGCGACCGACGAGGCGGCGGCCGCCGCCTCCTTCGCCGGACGGGTGCCGGTGATCGACGTCCAGACCCATATCATCGACGAGAAGTTGTGGACGGGGCCGATGGTCGAGGCGCTGTCGGGCTTCAACAAGCTGGTCGATCCCGACCGCTGGTCGGAAGGACTCGACCCGCGCATGGCCGATGCGGCGATGTGGGCGGCGCTGGTGTTCGGATCCAGCGAGACCGCGGTCGCCCTCCTCACCTCGACCCCGGGCAAGCCCGGCGAAAATATTCTCGAGAACGGGCAGATCGCCGCGGTGCGCGATGTCGTCGAGCGCTATGCCGGCACCGGCCGGCTACTCAGCCACACGATCATCCACCCCAATCTCGGCCGCGACGAGATCGACGCCATGGCCGATCACGTCCGCAACCTTCGGCCGTCGGCGTGGAAGGTCTACACGATGTACGGGCCGCCGACGAAATATGCGCCCGAAGGCGGCTGGTTTCTCGACGACGAGGAGATCGGCGGGCCGTTCCTCGACATGGTGATGCGCTGCGGCGGCCCGCGCATCGTCTGCAGCCACAAGGGTCTGGGCGGGCCGATCCCCTCGGCCTCGGTCAAATCGACCTCGCCGCGCGACGTCGGCCCGGCGGCCAAGGCTTTTCCCGAGGTCAACTTCGTCATCTACCATTCGGGCTACGAGCGGAATCCGCATGGCGAGGAAGGCCCGCTGAACGAGCAGGAACCGACTGGCACCGACCGGCTGGTGATGAGCGCGCGCGAGGCCGGCATCGGCCATGACGGCAATATCTATGGCGAGCTCGGCAGCACCTGGTTCCTGATCCTCAGGCGGCCGGTCGAGGCGGCGCATGTGCTCGGCAAGCTGCTCAAGCAGTTCGGCCCGAACCGCATTCTGTGGGGCACCGACAGCACCTGGTACGGATCGCCGCAATCGCTGATCGACGCTTTCCGCGCCTTCACCATCCCTGAGCGAATGCAGGAGGAATTCGGCTATCCGGCGCTGACCGACGAGACCAAGGACAAGATCCTGAGCGGCAATGCCGCAGCGCTCTACGGCATCGACATCGCCAATGTCGCGGAGAACCTCGCCGGCATGTCGCCCAACTGGACCGCGCGCGCCGCGCCTGCGCTCTACGCCGCGCTCGACGCCAGCAGAATCGGCAAGGGCGTGCCGCGGCTCTGAGCGGCGAGCACTTTCGGATCTCGGAGGCATTGGCAGTGAAGCACGCGCACGGACCGACCCGACCTCATCCGTCATCCCGGCCTTGAGCCGGGATCCCGCTTCTGTTCTGTCGGCAGCTGTCGAGCCTGCCATTGGATTCGAGGAAGGCAGCGGGATCCCGGCTCAAGGCCGGGATGACGAAGAAGAGAGATCCGCTATCGTCTGATTTCAGTGCTCCACGCGCTAGCCGCACCCGATGGGGTATCCAAGGCAAAGCGCGCGCGGTGATGAATATTCTGCGCGAGCGCGACACCCGCCAGGGCGGATAGGCCAACAGCAAAGCCGATCAGCCCAAACTTCAGCTCATAGGTCGGTGATCTGCGCTTCAAGGCGACCTCCATCGTCGCGACGGACGATTGGCCCTCTATGGTTACCAGGTCCTTAACCGTGCGGCGGATCGATTCCGCCATCGAGCCAAGGCAGA
>Ga0105240_10005878_pt1 | contig 18173 bp, 16 predicted proteins | sample KBSC54metaG_FD_80426 | JGI IMG/M metagenome (GOLD analysis project Ga0105240, IMG submission 80426) | Corn rhizosphere microbial communities from Kellogg Biological Station, Michigan, USA - KBS C5-4 metaG | ecosystem: Host-associated > Plants > Roots > Rhizosphere > Soil | place: Michigan, USA...
CGAGCCAGGCCTGGGCCTGGGCGAAGGCGACGGCGGCTTCTTCGTGGTTACACTTCATCCGGTCGGGCTGGCCGAGGGTCATGGTGACGATGGCGTTTTCGATTTGGGCGGCGCGTTTGATGCGCCAGCGGCCATCGGCGACGGCCTGGGTGAGGTCGGTTTCGACGGGGCCTTTGGGGGCAAAGTCCTGCATGTAGCCCGCACAGTGCTTTTTGTAGGCCTGCTCGTCGGCGGGCGTACAGAAGTGGACGTGGCCTGTCAGGCCGTGGCGGTAAGCGGTGAGAGTCCGAGCATCCTGCTTGGACTTGGGAGCTGACTTCGCAAGCTCGATCAGATCGTCGATCGTATTCATAAAAGGCTTTCAGGGATGGCTGGGAGTTGGATTGGGGGAGAGAAGCGCTGTTGCGCAACCCGTCCGGCGGTTCCTGCCCGCCAATGCTTGCATTTGGCGCCAGGGTGCTCATATCTTCCACGGCTTACCTCCGGCAGTGCCCGATTTCAGTTAAGCTATGCGTTCAATGCAAGCCCGTTGGACTCCAATGCGCTGGCCCGAGGCATGGCGGGACCCGGCGCTGCTGGACCTGCTCAAAGGATCAGCGATCGACACCCTACTGATCGGACCGGGCGAGGCGCTGGGCGCCGTGCGGGAGCGAGCCCGGAAGCAAGGACTCCAGATCGACACCCCGCCCGGAGTGTCGATCGCCAAGGGCGAGTGGCCGGGCGTCAAGATGGCGCGTGGCCGCGACGCGGGGGCCGGACCGACCGGCGTGCCGTGGGTGAACTCCAACGGCTGGGCCATCCGCCTGGCCATGGTGCAGAAGCCGGATCACACGGTGTGGATCGACGCGCCGCCCGCCGCCGATTCCTTCATCACGCCCGACTCGTACCTGATCGCCATCGCCGACAGCGCGGCCTACGGCGGACGCTGGATCCTCTCGCTGGATGCGCCGCTCGCCCAATCGCTGGCCGAGGGAAAGCCCGACGCGCAGCGGCCCTGGAAGCGCATCGTGGAAACCGCCGCCTTCTTCGCGGCGCGCAAGGACTGGTCGGATTACCCGCCGGTCGCCAACATGGGCGTCCTCTCGGACTTCGCGGGTCCCAACGAATTCTTCGGCCAGGAACTCCTCAATCTCCTCGCGCGCGCCGGAGCGCAGGCCCGCGCCATCCTGCCCGGCGGATCGTTCGACGGCATCCGCCTGCTCATCTACCCCGACGCCGCGCCTGCCTCCGCCGCCCTCCGCGCCCAGATCGACAAGTTCACGAAATCCGGCGGGCTCCTCATGACCTCGGAGAAGCGCCCGACCGACGATCCTTATATATGGGCCAACGACGCCGTGGTCCAGCTCAGCCATCGCAACGACCTGGTCCGCTTTTGGAACAGCGGCGCCACCGGGTCGTATGTCAGCACGAACGGCAAACAGACCATCGCCCACCTGCTCTTCTATTCGATGCGCGGTCCCGATTCGGCCAGCGTCTGGGTCGCCGGGAATTATCGGTCGGCGCAGGCGGCCACCATCGAGCACCCCACCATCGAGAAACTGGGATTCGAAAACAAGAAAGGCGGGATGGAGGTCCACCTCCCGCAGGTGTCGCAATATGTCGCACTGCAGCTCACGTAGACATTTTCTGTTAAGCTCCTCGGCCTTCGCGCTGGCCCCGACTCTCGCCCGTGCCGCAGCCGCGCCCGCCCCCGCTGGACCGGTCTCGGTCGCCCGCTGCAACACGTACGACTCGGCGGAACTCGTCCCCACTCTCCAGAAGATGTTCGACCAACTGGGCGGCCTCGGCAAGCTGGTGAAGAACAAGACCGTCGCCATGAAGATCAACCTGACGGGCGCGCCGACTTACCGGCTCGGCTATCTGCCGCTCGAGGACACGCACTACACGCACCCGCACGTGATCGCCGCCACCGCTCACCTGATGTCGCAGGCTGGAGCTCGCCGCATCCGCATTCTGGAAAGCCCGTGGGCCACCGCCGACCCAGTCGAGGAGTACATCCTGCGCGCCAACTGGGATCCGCGCGACATCCTCAGCGCCGGTCCGCACGTCGAGTTCGAAAACACCAACTATCTCGGTCAGGCCAAGAAGTATTCGCGGATGGCCGTGCCTTTCGGCGGCTACATGTTCCCCGCGTTCGACCTCAACCACTCGTATGAGGACTGCGACGTCTTCGTCAGCATCGCCAAGATGAAGGAACACGCCACGGCCGGCGTGACTCTCTCGATGAAGAACTGCTTCGGCATCACGCCCTGCACGATCTACGGCACCGGCGCGGGTAAGGACGAGCCGTCGCTCGTTCCCAAGGGCGGCCGCGGCATCATCCATCAGGGCGATCGCCAGCCGTCTCTCAGCGCCCCGTCCGAGAAGGATCCGAAGGCGCCCCGGCTGGATACGTGGCGCGTACCTCGGACTGTGGTGGACCTTGTGGCCGCGCGTCCCATTCATCTGGCCATCGTCGAGGGCATCAAGACCATGACCGGCGGCGAAGGTCCGTGGGTGAACGTCGAACAACTGGGCGTGGCGCCCGGAGTGATCGTGGCAGGACTCAACCCGGTGAACACGGACGCCGTCGCGATGTCGGTGATGGGCTTCGATCCCATGGCCACCCGCGGCACGCCGCCATTCGAACGGTGCGACAGCATCGTGCAACTCGCCGAAGAGGCGGGACTGGGCACGCGCGACCTGGGGCGCATCGATCTGCGAGGCGACACGATCGCCGCCGCCCGCTTCGATTTCGCCGGCATTCGCAAGAAGCGCGGCGGCGCCCGCCCGCCGCAGATCGGAATTCGAGGATAGCTGCGTGAGCATGCTAAAGGCTATGATCGGAGCCGCGACCGTGAGGGAGCGCCATGTTTCCCGACGTGCCGAAGTTCCGACGCTTGCTGACGCTCGCAGTAGGCGCCAAAGGAGTTTTCCTTATGAAGATCTCGAGACGCAATCTCATCCAGACCGCCGGTATCGCGGCCCTGGCATCGCCCGCGGCCTCCGCCGCCGGGACAATGCCCGAAAACAAATTCGAAGGCAAGGACACGCCGAAGATCTGCCTCGCCATGGGCGATAGCGGGACCGGGCAGCAGGATATCAAAGCCCAGTCCCGCCGGCTCCGCCAGCTCGGCGTGGACCACGTCCTCGGCGGCGGCCCGCGCATCCCTTGGGAAGAATCGCGCCTGAAGGAGCAGATCGCCGGACTCAAGGAGAACGGCATCACGCTCGGCAACCTCATGATCTCGGGCTTCGACAGCGCCATCTATGCGCGGCCCAATCGCGACGAGGATATCGCCAAGGTGATCGCGTCCATTCAGGCTGCCGGCAAGGCCGGACTCCCGGTGGTCGAATACAACTGGTACGCCCATCGCGCCATGGAGGGCTACTTCGAGGAGGAAGGCCGCGCCGGCGCGGGCTGGACAGGCTTCGACTACGAACGCCTGGTGGACGACAACGGCAACAAGGTCCCGTTCAAAGATCTCCCGGCGCTCGAGCGCGAAGGCGCCCACACCCTCGACGAGATGTGGTCCACCATCACCTACTTCCTGAAGAAAGTCATCCCCGAATGTGAGAAGGCCGGGGTGCGCCTGGCGCTGCATCCGAACGATCCGCCCGCGCCCGTCAGCCGCAAGTCGCAGCAGATCATGGGCACGGTGGACGGCTGGAAGAAGCTCATCGACATCGTCAAAAGCCCCTGCAACGGCATCACCTTCGATTGCGGCGTGACGAAGGAAATGGGCCAGGACCCGGTGGAAGTCTGCCGCTACTTCGCATCGCGCGACCGCATCAATCACGTCCATTTCCGCAACGTCAAGGTGAAAAAACCCTACGAACGTTACTCCGAGGTCTTCATCGACGAAGGCGAAAACAACATGTTCGCCGTCATGCGCGAACTGGTGAAGAACAAATACACCCGCATGATCTACCCCGAGCATCCGCGCGCCATCGACTACGACCGCGACCGCGGCAAACTGGGCGGCTATCCGGGCGGCGGCGGCTACACCGCCTTCGCATTCAACGTCGGATACACTCGTGCCATGATGCAGGCGGCGCTTACAGTATAAAGGAGGAGTCCCTCATGAAATCGTCGAACCGGCCGGCCCGCCGTTCATTCCTGAAAGGCGCGGGCGTACTGGCAGCAGGCTTCTGGGCTGATGAAACCCTGGAAGCCCTGCCGCAGAATACCAACACCCATTCCAAACCCTCGGACCTGAAAATCACTGACGTGCGCGTGGCGGTGGTGGCGCGCGCGCCCATGACGTGTCCGCTCATCCGCATCGACACCAACCAGGGCATCTACGGACTCGGCGAAGTCCGCGACGGCGCCAGCAAGAACTACGCGCTCGTGCTCAAGAGCAAGCTGCTGGGCCAGAATCCCTGCAACGTGGATCACCTGTTCCGCCGCATTAAACAGTTCGGCAACCACGCGCGCCAGGGCGGGGGAGTCTCCGGGATCGAGATGGCCCTGTGGGACCTCGCCGGCAAGGCGTACAACGTCCCGGTCTACCAGATGCTCGGCGGCAAGTTCCGCGACAAGATCCGCTGCTATGCCGACACCACAGAATCGCCCGATCCCAAGGTGTTCGGCCAGCGTCTCAAGGCCCGCATGGACGAAGGCTTCACCTGGCTGAAGATGGACCTCGGCGTCGACCTGGTGGCCCGCACACCCGGCACGGTCACCCGTCCCGCCGGCACTAGCTTCGGCTACGGCGATCCCGTGCAGCACATGTTCACCGGCATGGAAATCACCGAGAAGGGCGCCGCCATGATGAGTGACTACGTGGCTGCCGTTCGCGAGCAGGTCGGGATGGAGATTCCGCTCTCCGCCGACCACTTCGGCCACATCGGCGTCAACAGTTGCATCCGCCTCGGCAAGGCGCTGGAGAAGCACAACCTGGCCTGGCTGGAGGACATGATCCCCTGGCAGAACACGGAGCTGCTGAAAAAGATCAGCGACGCCGTCGATCTGCCGCTGCTCACCGGCGAGGACATCTACCTTAAGGAGAGCTTCATCGAGCTCTGCCGCACGCACGCCGTCGACATCATCCAGCCCGATCTCGCCACCGCGGGCGGCATCCTGGAAACCAAGAAGATCGGCGACGCCGCGCAGGAATTCGGCGTGCCCATGGTCATGCACTTCGCCGGCACCCCGGTCTCGTGCATGGCGAACGTCCATTGCGCCGCCGCCACGGAGAACTTCCTGGTGATGGAGAACCACTCGGTGGACGTGCCCTGGTGGGCCGACCTGGTCAACGGCATAGACAAGCCCGTCATCGACAAGGGCTTCATCACGGTGCCCGACAAGCCCGGCCTCGGCGTCACGCTCAACGAGGCAGTGGTGAAACAGCACCTCATGCCCGACGACAACGGGTATTTCGAACCGACGCCGCAATGGAACGTGGATCGCACAAACGACCGATGGTGGAGCTAATCATGAACCGACTTTTTACCCTGACTCTCGCCGCCGCATTGCTGGCGCCCCATCTCTGCCAGGCTCAACTGTTCACGTTGACCAAGGACGAGATGATCAAACTCACCTCGCAGAATCCCTTCGACCGCTTCCCCGACGGTCGCCCAAAGGTGCCGGACGACCTCCTGCAGCGGGCCAGGGGGATGTCCGCCGAGGATATCTTCGCGATCGTCGGGGCCGGCCGCGGCGGCTATCGCAATCAGTATGAGGACGGCTTCACCGTCCTGCACGCAAACAAGAAGATGGTGGGCCGCGCTTTGACCGTGCAGTTCATGCCCTCGCGCCCTGACATGGACGCGTACGTGAATGCCAATGCGGCGGCCAACGGGTACGGCAACCGAATCACCAATCAGACCGCCATCGATCTGATGCAGCCCGGCGACGTCCTGGTGGTCGACCTCTTCGGCAAGGTCGCCGACGGCACAATTGTCGGCGATAACCTCTTCTTTTACCTCATGACCGTGGCGAAGGCGGGCGGCCTGGTCTGCGATGGCGGAATCCGCGACATGGAAGGCATTCTGGACATGGAAATGCCCGCCTTCTTCCGCAAGTCGCACCCGAGTTACCTGACGAATGTCACACTGACCGGGATCAACGTTCCGGTGCGGATCGGTAGCGCAATTGTCATGCCCGGCGACCTGGTCGTGGGCGACCCCGAGGGCGTCTATTTCATCCCGCCACAACTTGTAAAACAGACCGTGGATAACGCCGATACCGTTCACATTCATGACGAGTGGACACGCAAGAAATTCGCCGAGGGGAAGTATAAGTCCAGCGATATCTACGGTTCACCGAAAGATTCGGCGCTGAAAAAGGAATACGACGAGTACCTCAAGAAGCGCCTGGACGAGATTCGCAAAAAGTAGCACCGTTTGGAACATTTGCCGGAAAGCGGCGTCTTTCTTGTAAGAAAGGACTATCTGCGCCGTCTAACTGGCCAGATAGGAAATTCATGTCACAACGCTTTCTTTCCGCAGTAGCCTGTGTGGCTTTAACAGCCGGCGCCTCCTTCGCTCAAGAGGCGAAGCCGAGGCTCGAATTCGAAGTCGCGTCCGTCAAGGTCGCCGAGTTGCCGACGCCGGCGATGATCCAATCCGGCAAACTCCATGCCGGAATCAAATTCGACAATGCCCGTGTCGATATCGGGCTGACCGCCATGCTGGGACTGCTCCAGAAGGCGTTCGACGTGAAGCAGTACCAGATCACCGGTCCCGACTGGATGCTGACTACCCCTTATGACATCGTCGCCAAGATGCCCGAGGGATCCACCAAGGAACAGATGCCGCAGATGCTGCTCGCTCTGCTGGAGGACCGCTTCGGCCTGAAGTACCACCGCGAGAAGAAAGATCAGTCCGTGTTTGCGCTCGTGGTCGACAAGGCCGGCACCAAACTCGTGCCGTACAAAGCGGAAGGCGAGGCCGACAGCAAGGTGACCGGCAGCAACGAGCTCGCGATCAGCGGCAAGGCCGGCGGGCCCCAGACCGTTTCCGACGGCACCGGCTTGCAACAGACGATGACTCCCTCGGCCGATGGCAAGTCGATCCACATTGCCTTCACGAAGGTTCCGCTTTCGACCCTGTGCGACGGACTGTTCCGCTTTGTCGGCCGTCCCATCGTGGATCTCACTGGACTGAAGGGCGACTACAACGCCGCGCTGGACATCTCGATGGCTGACATTATGGCCATGCAGAAACAGCTCGGATTCGGAGGCGGTGGCCCCGGTGGAGCCGGCGGCGGTGGCGCGGATGCCCGTCCCGCCGACATGGCATCCGATAGCTTCGGCAATTCCGTCGTCGAGTCGCTCAAGAATCTCGGCCTCAAACTGGAGTCCCGCAAGACGCCTGTCGATATGATCGTCATCGACAAGCTCGAAAAGAACCCGACAGCGAACTAAGACATTTTGGCTGATTCTTACTTAGTCGCGGTGGTCAAAGCGGCCGTAGCCCCCTGGATAGCCTCCCCGGCGTTCTCCAGCACTTTGCCGACGCGGATGATTTGCTCTTCGGCCTGCTTCCACTCCTTCTGTTCCAGGCTTTCGCGGATGGCGGGGAGAGTCTTCACTCCGTACCCGGTGTAGAAGCCGGGAGCGTAGATTTGATGCTTGAACCACTGCCGGTTGGGTAGGCCGTCCTGCAGGGTCAGGGCGCGCTCCACTAGAATCAGCCGCTGATTCACGTCCTTCAGCGATGCCCGGGCGAGGGCCGCCGACCCATTCTCTCCCGCGTGGGCCAACGCCTTGTCGTACCCTTCGGTAACGCGCTGCAGCGCGGCGAGGCCGTTCTCCAGCGGAGCGAAATTCAGGATCGGAGGCACCGTCTCCTTCTTGGGCGCAACCAGCGGATTCTGCGGATCGTTCGTTGCCGTGAACACACCTTCGTCGATCTGCCGGTTGCGCTCGATAATCTGGTCGCGTTTGTCGCGAGCCAGTTTCTGCACTTCCTGCACATACTTGCCGATGGTCTCGGTCATGTCGCCGAAATCCAGAGGCAGCAATTCCGCATCGGCCAGCCGCATCACGGCCATGCCGGCCAACTGCGCCAGCGCCCGCCCATAGACGAACTTGGTGTCGGAGAAATGCGTGTACCAGTAGAAGTCGTCGTAGATCGAATGGTAAATGCCGCCGCGATCCTCGCCGCCGAAGCCGATATTCAGCGACGCGATCCCCAGGTGGTCAATGAAGGCCGTATAGTCCGAGCCCGACCCAAGCGCCTCGATGCGCAGATCGGGACGGCTCCGAAGCTCCTGTTTTTCCTGCGCCGGGGCGTTCTCGGGTAGGCGGGCCAGCCGCTCATCGCGCATGCGCTTCGCCACGGGCACCTTTGCCTCGGGATCCTCCACGTCCTTGGCCACGCTGTTGACGAACCGCTCCAGGGAGTGCGATCCCTCCGCGCCGAAAAAGCCGCGGCCGTTGCCGTCGGAGTTGATGTAGACGGCGGCGTTCTTCGCCAGTTCGGCCGCATGCGCCTCGGCCCACTCGGTCGATCCGAGCAGTCCGGGCTCCTCGCCGTCCCAGAAGCAGAGCACGATGGTGCGCTTCGGCTTCCAACCCTGCTTGAGCAACGCGCCGAGTCCGCGTGCCTCTTCGAGCAGCGCCACGGCGCCGGACACCGGGTCCTCCGCGCCATTCACCCAGGCATCGTGATGGTTGCCGCGGATGATCCACTCGTCGGGATACGCTGACCCCGGGATTCGCACGATCACGTCGTAGAGCGGCTTCAGGTCCCAGTTGAAGGACAGCTTGAGGTGGGCGCGCGCCGGTCCGGGACCCACGTGATAGGTGATGGGCAGGCCGCCCTGCCAGTTGCCCGGGGCCAGCCTACCTTCGATGGCGGCCAGCAGCGGCTGGGCATCGGCATACGAAATCGGCATCACCGGAATCTTCGTCAGCGTCGGAGCGCCCTGGATGGGCAGCCGCTTGGCATCCTTCGTCGCGCCTTCTCCCGGCGTCAGCGGATCGCCCGGATACAGCGGCATGTCCATGACGCTGCCGCGCTGCACGCCATCCTTCGGCCGCATGGGACCGGCGGGGAAGACATCGCCGCCCGTGTAGCCGTCATCGCGCGGATCGGAGTAGATCAGGCATCCGACCGCGCCATGCTCGGCCGCGACCTTTGGCTTGATGCCGCGCCAGGTCTGGCCGTAGCGCGCAATCACGATCGCGCCTTTGACAGAGATGCCCAGCCGTTCCAACTGTTCGTAGTCATTCGGCGCGCCGTAATTTACGTACACCAGCGGCGCGGTCACATCGCCATCGATGGAGTAGGCGTTATAGGTCGGCAACTGCTCGTCGTGCTGGCTCGATGTCGGATCCACCGCCACCGTCGGCTCCTGCAGCTTCGCCGTGAACTTCGTAGGCGCAACCAACTCCAACTGGCGCTCCTTCGGGGTAGGGAAGAGCACGTCGAAGGATTCGATCTTCGCGTCCAGCCCCCACTCCTTCATCTTGGCGAGCATCCATTCGGCGTTGTCCTTGTCGTACGGCGAGCCGACGTGGTGCGGCCGCGCCGACATGCGCTGCATATACGCGCGCATGTTGGCCGGGTCGGGGATCGCGCGGAACTTCGCCTCCCAATCGCGCTCGCTGCGAGCGCTATCGGACGAGTAACCCGCCAGGGGTGCATCGGCGGTCTGGGCCAGAGTCGCGGCCAGACAAAAACAAACGGCGTAAACGGCAATCTTTTTCAAGGTCGGAGTAACTCCTGTTTTAAATAGCTTATCGTGTCAAACTGAGTCATGCGTTGGGTTCCCGGGCTTCTGTTGTTGACCGCGGCCGCTCTTTCCGCCCAGACTCCGGGGGAGATGACGACCCGCGACGAGCAAGCCTCGTTCAAAACCAAGGTCAGTCTGGTGCTGGTGCCGGTCGTTGTGCGCGACGTCCATGGCAAGGCTATCGGCCATTTGACCAAGGACAATTTCCAGTTATTCGACAAGGGCAAGCCCCAGGAGATCGCCCGCTTCAGCGTGGAGAAGACGGACATGACGGCCGTCAAAGCAGGGGCGCGTCCCGCGGTTAGCTCAGGCGGTAACCCGGTGATTGTCGCTGCCGACCGCTTCGTGGCTCTCGCCTTCGACGACATCCACCTCAGCAACAGCTACCTCCCGCAGGTGCGCGACGCCGCCAATCGCTTCATCGACACGCTCCTGCCTACCGACCGCTTGGCCGTGTATTCCATCTCGGGCGAAGTCAACCAGGATTTCACCGACGATAAAGCCGTCCTCCATGCTGCCGTGGCCCGCATTCGTCCTTCTATTATGGTGCGCACGGCGGCGCTCAACGATTTCGAACAGCGCATCCTGATCGCGCTGCAAAATATAAAGGCAGTGGTGAAGCGCATGAGCGTCGTGCCGGGACAACGCACCGTGGTGCTCGTTTCGCCGGGGTTCTTCACGACGTCGCCCCTGTACATTCCTGAAAAGGTCGAGATCATCGAGCAGGCCATCCGTTCCAAGGTGGTGATCAGCGCACTCGACGCGCGCGGACTGTATACCGATCCGCGTTTCAATGTCGCGCCCGGCGGTCCGCGTACGCTGAGGGCGGCGGAGATGGCTGCCGACGTCATGGCCGAGCTGGCCGCGGGGACCGGCGGCAATTTCTTCGAGAACAATAACAGCATGGACGAAGGCTTCCACCGTGTCGCCGCCGCGCCCGAGTACCTTTACCTGTTGGGCTTCTCGCCGCAGAATCTGAAGTCCGACGGCAGCTTCCATTCGCTGCGCGTGTCGCTGAAGAGCGCGCCCAATCTTTCCGCCACAGCGCGCCGTGGGTATTACGCGCCGAAGAAGACCGATGATGCCGCGGAGACGGCCCGCCAGGAGATCGAAGCCGCACTGTTCTCGCACGACGAGCTGGCCGAACTACCGATAGAACTGCACACGCAGTTTTTCAAATTGAGCGACGGGCTGGCCAAGCTCTCAGTGATGGCCCACCTGAACCTGCAGCAATTCAGATATCACAAAGACGACGGCCGCAATCGCAATCAGGTGACGCTCATCTCGGGCATCTTCGATCGCAATGGCAATTACCTGCAGGGCGTGAAGAAAGTGGTCGACCTCCGCCTGAAAGACGAGACCTTGGCGAAGATGGCGAACGGCGTCACGGTGAAATCGACCTTCGACGTGAAGCCGGGCACGTACCTTGTCCGGCTCGTTGTCCGCGACACGGAAGGCCAGGCGCTTTCGGCGACAAACTCGGCGGTGGAGATACAGTAGAGCGGGGTAGGGGTGGGGATTGGGCATGATGATGGCGCACGGGCAGAATCCCGACCTTACGGTCGGCCGACTACGGAGCCTTCACCGGGATGGAGCAGATAACCGGAGGGAGACTCAACGACAGCACGCAGATTGATGCGTCCATCCGGCGCGCGCCCGCCCAATCGTACGGTAGCCGTCTACTTCAGTTCCTTCACGCGGATATTGCGGAACTCGACCAGAGATCCGTGACCCAGAAATCCGATGTGCCCCGACCTCCGCGCCGCGCCCGGATGCTTCGCCAGCACCTTGGGCTCGCGCACCATGTCGAGGTCGGCATCCAGAATGATGACCCCGTTTAGCGTCACCTTAATCCGGCGGCCATTCGCGACGATCTCCTCTTCATTCCACTCGCCCACCGGATTGCGAAATCCGGTGCGCGCCGGAATCATGTCGTACACCGACCCGTGATATTGCTCCGGCCGGATCTTGCCCTTGTACACGTCGTCGCCGTCATCCAGAATCTGAATTTCCATTCCCTGGTACGCCGCATCGCCCTCGTACGGCGCGCGGATACCGATACCGTTGTTCGCGCCCGCAGTGAGGCGGAACTCAAAGCGGAACGCAAAATTTCCGAATTCCTTTTCCGTGAAAAGATTGCCGCCGCCATCGGCCGGACAGACAATCTTGTTGTCCTGCACCACGTATCCGGGGCCGTGCCCGCCCACCAGTTTCCAACCTGTAAGACTCTTGCCGTCGAACAGCGGAGTGAATCCGGCCTCATCGGCCGCGGGCGCAAACGGGCATGCCAGCAGCAGCGCAATCGCGATTTTCAGCATAGATAGAGATTATCATTGAGCTTATGAATTACCGACCCCTTGGACGGACCGGCTGGCAGGTTTCCGAGATTAGTTTCGGCGCATGGGCGATTGGCGGCGCATGGGGGCCGACAGACGACGCCGAATCGATGGCAGCCCTGGAGAAGGCCATCGACTCCGGCGTCAATTTCATCGACACCGCCGACGTCTACGGCATGGGACGCAGCGAGCGCCTGATCGCCGATCTCAAGAAGCGCCGCAAAGAAGAAATCGTGGTCGCGACCAAGGCCGGCCGCCGCCTCTCGCCGCACACTGCGGACGGATACAACGCGAAAAATCTCACGGGCTTCATCGAGGACAGCCTGCGCAACCTGTCCACCGATTGTCTCGATCTGGTCCAACTGCATTGCCCGCCGACCGACGTTTATTACCGGCCCGAAGTAATCGGCGCGCTCGACCGTCTGAAGGAAACCGGCAAGATTCAACACTACGGCGTGAGTGTGGAGCGGGTCGAAGAGGCGCTCAAGGCGATGGAGTATCCGGGCGTGCAGACGGTGCAGATTATCTTCAACGCCTTCCGACTCCGTCCGGCGGATTTGTTTTTCGAGCAGGCCAAAAAGAAAGAGGTGGGAATTCTCGCGCGCGTGCCGCTGGCCAGCGGAATGCTTTCCGGGAAATTGAAGCGCGACTCGCAGTTCGCGCCCGACGATCACCGCAATTTCAACCGCCACGGCGAAGCCTTCGACGTCGGCGAAACTTTTTCCGGCGTGGATTACGAAGTGGCGCTGGGAGCAGTAGGGGAGATCGGGAGACTGCTGCCCCCAGGCACTACCATGGCGCAATTCGCGCTCCGATGGATCCTGATGTTCGACGCCGTGAGCTGCGCAATTCCCGGCGCCAAGCGCGCCTCGCAGGCCGAAGAAAATTGCGCGGCGTCCGATTTACCCAAACTGCCGGACTCCACGATGCGGGCGATCCGCGACATTTACGATCGCAAGATTCGCCCGCTCGTCCACAATCGGTGGTGATTAGAACGCGATTTGAGTCGTCGACCCGCCGAGTTCGATCGACGTGATCTTTTCGGTGCCCTGGTCGGGTGCGGTATCGACGGCCGTGAACTGATATTTCTTCGTGGAGGTCCCCACCTTCACCGGTGCGGTGAACGTCTGGCGCGTCTTCTCATCGGTGAAGACGGCGTTCGTGCCCTGCAGGCTGACCTTGTATGTGCCCTTGGCGAGCGTAACGCTGCCCGCCTTAGTGGGGCCCGTCAGATTGATCTCGTAGCTCTTGGTTCCGGCGAAGCAAATGGCGCTGAGAGACAGTACTCCCGCGAGAATAAACGTTTTTTTCATAATGTGAGTTTTCTCCTGAATGGTTTCTGTGGGCTAGATCTTCTCTGTCGCGGAGAAAAACGTTGAACCCGAAGTTTGTTTGCGCTTACAAATCCAGCCTAGCAACCCCGCGGGCGCGCACCAAATCGAAAATATTTATGGAGTGCATGATCCGAATATGGAAGACCTGCTTGACAGTCGATCCATGCGACCATAGATTAAAGATTAATCATGAAAAGCACCTGGAAAGGCGTATATCCCGCCCTCACCACGCAGTTCCGCGAAGACGAATCGATCGACTTTGCGGCCACCGCCAAACACCTGGAAGCGTTGATGCAGGCCGGCATTCACGGCGTCGTTCTGCTCGGCACCGTGGGTGAGAACACCGCGCTCGAATCTCAGGAAAAACTCGAAGTCTTGCGCCAGATGAAGCAGGTGGTCCGCGGCCGCATTCCCGTACTCACAGGCGTGGCCGAATATACGACCGCGCTCGCCTGCCGCTTCGCGCGCGCGGCCGAAGAAGCCGGCATGGACGGCCTCATGGTGCTTCCTGCCATGGTCTACAAGTCCGACGATCGCGAAACCATGGCGCACTATCGCGCCGTGGCCGCCTCGACGGGTCTGCCGATCATGGCGTACAACAATCCCGTGTCGTACAGCGTGGACATCACCCCCGAGATGTTCCAGCAGCTTGAGGACGTGCAAAATCTCGTGGCTATCAAGGAATCGTCGGAGAACGTCCGCCGTATCACTGATCTCCGCAACATCGTCGGCGACCGCTACACGCTCTTCGGCGGCGTGGACGACCTCGTGCTCGAAAGCGTGATGCTCGGCGCTGAGGGTTGGATTTCCGGCCTCGTGAATGCCTTCCCCGAAGAGAATCGCGCGCTCTGGGACCTCGCCGCCGCCGGCCAGTGGGAAGCCGCCCGCGACCTGTATCGCTGGTATACGCCGCTGCTGCACCTCGACACCAAGGTCAAGCTCGTGCAGTACATCAAACTCGCGATGGCCGAAGCCGGCCTCGGTTCCGAAAAGACGCGCGCGCCTCGCTTGAAGATCGAAGGCGCCGAGCGCGACGAGGTCCTCGGCATCATCCGCCGCGCCATCGCCACCCGGCCGCAACTCCATGCCAGCCGCTGAGCCCGGAAGAATCCGCGTCATCGATTCGCACACCGGCGGCGAGCCGACGCGCGTCGTCGTGTCCGGAGGACCCGATCTCGGCGCCGGACCCATCACCGACCGCCTCGCCCGCTTCCGCTCCGACTTCGACCACATCCGCTCGGCCATCGTGAATGAGCCGCGCGGCAACGACGCCATCGTCGGCGCGCTCCTCTGCGAGCCTTCCGACCCCTCGTGCGACGCCGGCGTGATCTACTTCAACAATGTCGGCTATCTGAATATGTGCGGCCACGGCACCATCGGCCTCGTGGTCACGCTGGCGCACATGGGCCGTTTTCAAAGTGGAACGTGCCGGCTCGAAACCGTCTGCGGAATCGTCGAAGCGCGGCTCAACGCCAACGGCAGCGTGACCATTCGCAACGTGCCCAGTTATCGCAGCGCCAAACAGGTCGCGGTGGACGCTCCCGGCATCGGACGCGTACACGGTGACGTCGCCTGGGGCGGCAACTGGTTTTTCCTGTGCAGCGATCACGGCCAGGAACTTTCGATGGCGCGCCTTGACGAACTCACCGACGTTTCCTGGCGCATTCGCCGCGGCCTGGAAGCGCAGTCGATCACCGGCGCGAACGGCGGCGAGATCGATCACATCGAGCTGTTCGGTCCGCCCACCGTGGCGGGCGCCGACAGCCGCAACTTCGTCCTGTGCCCGGGCAAGGCCTACGACCGCTCGCCCTGCGGCACCGGCACCAGCGCCAAACTCGCCTGCCTGCATGCCGACGGCAAACTGCAACCCGGCCAGGTCTGGCGGCAGGAAAGCATTGTGGGCAGCGTCTTCGAAGGCACCGTCTCCGTCGAGAACGGCATGGTGATTCCCGAGATCACCGGCTCGGCATACGTGAATGCCGAGGCCGATTTGATTCTCGACGAGCGCGACCCCTTCTGTTACGGAATCCGCGGATCATGGGCGAAAGCTTCGACGTAGCGATTGCAGGCGGCGGCATCGTCGGCGCGGCGTGCGCGGAAGCCTGCGCTGCCGCGGGACTCAAGGTCGTCGTCGTCGAGCCATCCGTGATCGGCGGTGGCGCCACCGCGGCCGGCATGGGCCACATCGTCGTCATGGACGATTCGCCCGCGCAGATTGCCCTCACCAAGCTGTCGCGCGATTTGTGGATCGAGCGCAAGGACGCGCTGCCCGCCGAAGTCGAGTACCTCGCCTGCGGCACCCTCTGGGTCGCAGCCGATGACGAGGAGATGGCCGAAGTGCGGCGCATGCAGGCCGTGTACACCCGGATTGGTGTGCGTGCCGAAGTGCTCGACGCCCACGCTCTCGCGCAAGCCGAACCGCATCTGCGCCCCGGACTCGCGGGCGCGCTGCTCGTCCCGGACGATTCCGTCTTGTACCCACCCTGCGCCGCCCGCCACATGCTGCGCGGCATCGAGGTGCGCCGCCAGGCCGCCGTCGAGATCACCGGCGCCGGCATCAAACTGCGCGACGGCACGTTCGTCTCCGCCGGCATCACCGTCAACGCCACCGGAGCCTGCGCCCCGGAACTGACGCCCGGCATCGAGGTGCGGCGGCGCAAAGGCCACCTCGTCATTACCGACCGTTACCCCGGTTTCGTCTCGCACGTCCTGGTCGAACTCGGATATCTGAAGAGCGCGCATTCCACCACGTCCGATTCGGTCGCCTTCAACGCGCAGCCGCGCCGCACTGGCCAGGTGCTGCTCGGGTCCTCGCGTCAATTCGGGTCGGACACCACGGCCATCGAACCGCAAATTCTCTCGCGCATGCTGCGTCGCGCCGAGGAGTACATGCCCGGCATCGGACAGCTCTCCGCCATCCGCACGTGGACCGGATTCCGCGCCGCCACCCCCGACAAACTGCCCCTGATCGGACCCTCGCCCGCCGATTCGCGCATGTATCTCGCCACCGGCCACGAAGGTCTCGGCATCACGACGTCGCTGGCCACCGGCCGCCTCGTGGCCGATCTGATCGCAGGGCGCACGCCGCCCATTCCACCCGGCCCCTATGGCCTGATCGATAGGAATTATGACGCTGCGCATTAACGGGCGAGCCGTCCAGGTGGCGGCGGGCGCCATGGTATCGGCGGCCGTCGCCGCGGCCGGCGTGACGCAGTTCCGCCGCTCGGTAACGGGCCAGCCGCGCGGTCCGCTCTGCGGCATGGGGATCTGTTTCGAATGCCGCGTCACCATCGATGGACGGGAGCATTGCCGCAGTTGCCAGATCCCGTGCGCCGAAGGCATGGAGGTGCGGACCGATGTCTGATGCCTTCCACGTAGTCGTAGTCGGCGCGGGCCCCGCGGGGCTGGCGGCCGCATGCCGCGTCGCGGAGTGCGGCGCGAAAGTGGCGCTCGTGGACGATAATCCGCAGCCCGGCGGACAGATCTGGCGTGGAGCGGCCTCACCGACGGCGCCGTGGATCCGCAAGATCGAGCACCGCCGTGTGGAATGGATCGCCGGAGCGCGCGTGTTCGCCGCGCCCTCGCCCGGCGTCCTGGCGCTCGAGACCTTCCAGGGAAATCGCGAAATTCAATACCGCAACCTGATCCTGGCCACCGGCGCGCGCGAACTTTTCCTGCCATTCCCCGGCTGGACGCTGCCCAACGTGATGGGCGCGGGCGGCCTGCAGGCTCTGGCGAAATCGGGACTCGCGATCGCAGGCAAGCGCGTCGTGGTCGCGGGCAGCGGTCCGCTGTTGCTGGCCGTGGCGAAGTATCTGCGCGATCGCGACGCGCGCGTGGCCCTTATCGCCGAGCAGGCCGCGCATCCCTCGGTAGTCCGGTTCGCCGTCGGCCTCGCGGGTTCGCCCGGGAAACTCGCGCAAGCCATGCGGCTGCGCGCGGGCTTGGTCGGCCTCCGCTATCTCACAAGCTGCTGGCCCATCGCGGCGGAGGGCCGCGATCAACTGGAGAGCGTCACGCTCCGTCGCGCCGGCAGAACCTGGACCGAACCCTGCGATTACCTCGCCTGCGGCTTCGGACTCGTTCCCAATCTCGAACTTGCCTCGCTCTTGGGCTGCAAGTTGAGCGGTCGCGGTGTAGCCGTCGATGATTTCCAGCAGACCAGCGTGCCCGGCATCTATTCCGCCGGCGAAGCCACCGGCATCGGCGGCCTCGATCTGGCCATCGCGGAAGGCGAGATTGCCGGCTTCGCGGCGGCGGACCACCTCCAACTCGCGCGATCGCGATTCGCCGCTCGCACGACTGCACAGCGCTTCGCCGCCTCGCTCGACCGTGCGTTTGCCCTGCGCCCCGAGTTGAAACAACTCGCGACCCCGGATACGATTCTGTGCCGCTGCGAGGATGTCCCGCTCGGTCGCGTCCGCGAGTGCACCTCCTGGCGCGAAGCGAAATTGCACACCCGCTGTGGCATGGGTCCCTGCCAGGGCCGCGTCTGCGGCGCCGCCGCGGAGTTCCTGCTCGGCTGGCGCACCGACTCCGTCCGCCCCCCCATTTTCCCCGCGCGTATCGACAGTCTGCGCTAACCCTACTCCCACGACCTGATCTTCGCCACCGTCCCCGCATCCAGCTTCTGCAACAACGCCACCAGTAAATCCACCGTCTGATCGAAATCCCGCCGATTCATCACGCCATTATGCGCATGCGTGTACCGGACCGGCGCCAGCAGGCACACTGTGGGGACGCCTCCGTTGCTCTTCTGGATCTCCGCCGAATCGTCGCCGTACCCCTGCACCAAGTCGAACTGCAGCGGCAGTTTCGCCGCAGCCGCCGTCTCCTTCA
>Ga0105240_10005879_pt1 | contig 18173 bp, 15 predicted proteins | sample KBSC54metaG_FD_80426 | JGI IMG/M metagenome (GOLD analysis project Ga0105240, IMG submission 80426) | Corn rhizosphere microbial communities from Kellogg Biological Station, Michigan, USA - KBS C5-4 metaG | ecosystem: Host-associated > Plants > Roots > Rhizosphere > Soil | place: Michigan, USA...
CAACTTTGCATGCCCACGGCAAGACCACGATTTCAACCGCGCAGGATGCCGCCGAAGCGCTCCGCCCCCTGGCAGGGAACGGGGCTTACTGGCTCTTCAGTCTGGGACTCATCGGCGCGGGAATGCTGGGCGTTCCGGTGCTGGCCGGATCGAGCGCCTACGCGGTGGCGGAGGGAGCGGCGTGGCGTGGATCCTTGGCGGATCATGCGGGCACCGCGCGCGGATTTTATGCAGTAATCGCCGTCGGCTTAGGACTTGGACTGGTCTTGGATTACGCAGGCTTCAATGCGGTATCCATGCTGTTCTGGTCGGCGGTTCTGAATGGCGTTCTGGCGCCACCGCTCATCGTGATCCTGCTGCTTCTGACGAGCAACCCCGCGATCATGGGAAAGCGAGCGAATTCGCGATGGCTGGCCGGGCTAGGATGGGCCACGGTAGTCGTGATGACGGCGGCGAGCCTCGCCATGTTTGCGACCTGGAAATGACCGACTGGTGGGGCGGCGCGCTTACGTTCGCACTAGCTTAGGCTGGCGCTAGAGGTCTGCGCGCGAGATGCCCAGCTTTTTCATCATGGCGTTCAGAGTCGTCCGCGGCATCCCCAGTCGATTCGCGGCGGCGCTGATCACTCCGCCGGTTTCGCGGAAGACTCGGAGGATATGGTCCCGTTCCACTTTCTCAAGGGTAGAGTTGCCGCCATCGTCCGGAGCGTCAGCCCTCAATTCCGCCAGGGGCGCACGCAGGTTGGGGCCGCGCGACAGGATCACGGATCGCTCCATAAAATTCTCCAGCTCGCGAACGTTACCGGGCCAGGACCAGTTCGACAAGGCCTTCATGGTGTCCGCCGGGATCTTGTCGATGACCCGGTCCATCTTGGCAGCGTATTTTTTGGTGAAGTAGCGCGCGAGGACGGGTATATCCTCAGGATGATCGCGCAGCGGTGGCGTAATGATAGGGAAAACTTTCAGCCGGTAATATAAGTCGCTGCGAAAGAGCTTATCACCCATCATCTGGGTGAGGTTCCGGTTGGTGGCCGCCACCAGCCGCACGTCGATGGGGATGGTTCGCGTGCCGCCCAGTCGCTCGAAAGACTTCTCCTGTAAAGCGCGCAGCAGCTTGGGCTGCAGATCCAGTGGAATGTCACCTACCTCGTCCAAAAACAGGGTGCCGCGATGCGCCATTTCGAAGCGGCCGATCTTTTGCCCCAGGGCGCCGGTAAAGGCGCCGCGCTCGTAGCCGAACAGCTCGCTTTCGAGCAGGCCAGTGGGAATCGCCGCGCAGTTCAAACTAATGAACGGAAGATTCCGTCGCGGACTCATGCGGTGGATCGCGCGCGCAATCAGCTCCTTGCCGGTTCCGGTTTCACCCAGGATCAATACCGTGGCGTCGGTCGGCGCCACTACTTCCACTTGTCCCATGACGCGTTTGATCGCCGTGCTGGATCCGATAATCTCTTCGAAGTTCTGCGTAACTTCGAAGGTTTGCCCTTCGACGTCCTCTTGACGGTCGCGTTCGCGAAGGTCAGTTACGAAGGTGATCCAGCGGAACGGCGATAATTTCAGGACGGCGGTGGCGACCAACACCGGCACGCGCGTCCCGTCCTTGCGGATCAATTCCTTTTCGAAAGGCGTGCACGCCCCGAAGCGCAGGCCCTCTTCGTGCGCGAATTCATCCAGGCCCACATATTCTTTCGGCGTCAGGTCGGGCCACACCAAGCGGCCCGCCCGCAGATCCTCACGGCTATAACCGACTAGGTCGAGAAAAGTGTCGTTGGCTTCCGGGATGCGGTCGAACTCCCCGGCAACCACGCCTACGATGGTCGATTCAGCCGGCACCGTGCGGACGCGCTCCCGGCTGCGCCGCAATTTCTCATCCCGCTTGTGGCGTTCGCTGAAGTCGCGCACTACTCGGGCATAGCCTTGCAAATCTCCGCTTTCGCTCCGCAGGGCCATGGTGATCACATTGGCCCAGAATCGGATACCATTTTTTTTCACATGCCAGCCCTCGGCGCCGAAATGACCTTCGCTCGCGGCCCGCTTCAACTCTTCCTTCATCGTGACCTGAAGCGGATCTTCGTCGGGATTCAGAAGTGTTGCATTCTGACCCACGGCTTCGTTGCTAGTGTACTGGTAGATCCGCTCCGAACCGCCATACCACGCGACGATCTGTCCATCCACATCCAATAGCGAGAGAGCAAAGTCTTGTACCCAGGACGGAATAGAGTTTTGAGCGGGATCTGCGTCGGGCACTGCCGCTGCACTTTTGTCGCGCAGCGCAAGCAGGTGGCGAACCGGCAGCACGTTGCCTTTCGCCACGTACTCCACGTCCCGGGGGGTACCATCCGGACCCAACAACTGGAGCGTCCCCACTTGCTCGCCCTCTTCGAGAAAAGTTCTCCAGCGCTCGGAGATGACGGGCCTGATTTCGGGAACCGCAAATTCATCCAGACTGCGGCCGATGATTTTTTCACGTGGCAGACCCAGCAACTTGCTGGCGCCGACGCTGGCCTCCCGGTAGCGGCGATCGTTATCGGCAATGAGGATGGGCGTGGAGGGATGGAAGATTACGGCGCGGAGCAAAAGCTCAAGTTCTTTGGGTCCATTTTCCGCGAGCCAACGAATGGCGACGGGCTGTGAGGCCGTGGAGTTCAAAACGCATTTCTCCTTTGCCCCGTCGATCCAGGAAGCCGTTTGCCGGAAGAACGCAGACGCCACGTTCCGCAAACATAGGGACGCCAAGAATGGCGGTTAAAGCTCATATTATCACGGAAACTGCGGCTATGGGGTATTTTTGTTGCGGTTGTGACCATATATAGTCACTGATCCGGTAGAATTTCGAGGATCCCTATCCTTTTTAATGGTTTAAACGGCGCTTTCGGGCAATCTATGAGACCGCAACGCATATCCAGCCAAGCCCAATAGAACGCCTAGACTCAATAGGGTGGCTGTTCCCGGTTCGGGAACACTGCCGATTCCGGCGCTGCAGCCTGGCGAGTCTATGGAGATGTTGTTGGTATCCATAGTGACAGCTCCATTGAGCGCGAGAGCCCTCCCGCACGAAATGTCCGCCCCAGCATCGAGCGTAATGTTCGACAGTGCGAGGATGTTCCCGGCGAATTGGCTGCTAGTGCCCAGAGTGGCCGAACTGCCTACCTGCCAGAAAACGTTATTTCCGTTACCTCCGTTAATAATCGTCACCTGCGAGCTGCTTAAAGTTGTCAGCGTGCCTCCTATCTCGAAGATGAAAACCGCATTGGCGTTTCCCTGAGCATTAAGAGTGAGGGTTCCATTCAATTGCGCCGAGGACGCAAAACAGTAGACGCCGGCCGTCAAGGTCTGTCCGCCAAGATTCTGACCGGTCAAAACGCCTCCGCAGGGTTGGGCCGCGGCAACATTGTACGCGCTGGTCAAATCCATCTGGGCCTGCATAGCATTGGCGTTGGCAGCGTCGATCGTTCCGCTAACCGTGCCGGGCGGGAAACCGGTAACGGAGGTTCCCGACCAGAGTCCCACATTTCCGTTGATGGAACTAGCGCCCGTATTGGCGACCGCTGTTCCACCAAGGACCGCAAACAAATTTGCGGCTCCAAGCCCCACGTTTACTGTGGTGGCATAAACATTCGCCGCCCACAGAAACACTATTATCAATAAAACACTTCGGACTTTCAACGCAATAACCTCTCCGGCGCTTCGCAAATGGACTCGCCGCTCGCCGCGTCGTATGAACCAATGACAGAGCGCTTATCGGCTGCGCCCTACGGTTCTTTAAGGCCTGGTCTTAGTCACGTTAGGCCTAACAAGCGGCGACACGTTGTAGGTAACTGACTGACCTTCTTTCATCCGAAGTGACAATTTGTGTTTCATCTAAGGCTGGCTGCGAAGCCCGCTCTACCCGGTTCTTTAGTACGGGGCAGTCGCTTCAATAGTGCCATGGGAGGACGGCAGGCATGCGTTTGACGACAATCACAGTAGTTCGCCAAACTTCTTAGGCGGTGGGAGTAGAGCGTGGGCTCGCTTAGTTTTCAGGCTGACCTTGTATGGTCACATGACGTCCGATAGTCAGTATATTCCCACAGAATAGTCATTTGTTTCGTGAGTATTAGTGAGTTGAAGAAATCCAGTAGCATGAACCGGATGGCGCTCTGCCGATTGATCAAGAACTATTTGGGCCTTCGCCTGCTCTTCCTGAAATGCCTGGTATTCCCATGACAACAGGCACTATTACTTGAGACAAAGGAGTACACTCTGCATGCAAATAACACGTATTATTCGATCTGCCGCGGTAACAGGGGTGGCGATCTTCATGATGGCTGCGGGCGCTAGCGCCGCGACCATTACCTTCAACACGGCCCAAACAGGATCGGGCGGCACGGGATTTAACGGCTCCGGCAATCTGGTTCTGCAAAGTTCGTCGGGTGCCGAGGGGACTCTCGCGTTCGTGCCCGATATGAACTCCGTTAACGCGGTACCAGGAAATGTAAACTTCGGAAACTTTACCTTGGCCTGCGCGTCTTGCTCGACACAAGCGAGCGGGTTCGGGTCTAACTTCGGAGCTTTCACTTTCGACGTGGTCGTAACTGACGTCACTGACGGAGCGACCGGGATCTTTGTAGGCACTGCCTCCGCCGGTTCGGTGTACCTGGATGCCAGCACCATCACCATCAATTGGCTTCCGTTGCAACTCGGTCCCGGCACTAACAATGCGAAATCGGGAAATTTTGGCCCGACGTCGTTTCAAACCGTAGCACAAACCAAGATCGTGAATCCGTCATCCGGCGCACAGATCGGCAGCACAACGGTTCAGGGGTCTATAAACTCCAGCGCCGTCCCGGAGCCGGCGACTTTGAGTTTGGTGGGCGGCGCACTGCTGGGCTTCGGCCTGCTGCGCCGCAAGCGAGGCTTGTCTCGGTAGAGATTCCGATGCAGACCGGCAAACCCTGAAACGGGGCGATGGATAATCAGATCGCACCCGTTCAGGGATCACCGAACGATCATGATCTCTTCCCGAACTGTGAGATGGTGATAGTTCCGTGGCAGGAAGAAAGTCGAAGAAAAAAATGGACTGCGGCCATCGATGGTATATGCACCATTGTCGGCATGTGGGCCATGGATTGCACAGGAAATTGGCGAGGGGTACACGAGATGCCTTTAGTAAATATTGTGATCGCGTTGATTGTGGTGGGCATGGCGCTATGGCTGATCAATCGCTTCATTCCCATGGCCGGCAGCATCAAGACCATTCTGAACGTAGTAGTAGTAGTTGCGGTATCCGTCTGGGTATTGCAAGCCACCGGACTTTGGGGACCGATTAGCAGTTACCGCCTGACCCGATGACGCCCGCGAAACTGGAGCCATCTCATTAATACGCCATGAAACTGTTAGGAATTGCGCTTATTGCGATAGGGATCATTGCTTTTGCCTATCAGGGCATCAGCTATACTACTCGAGACAAGGTTGTCGATTTGGGACCGCTGCACGTGACCGCCGAGAAATCTCACACCTTGCCTCTGCCTCCGATTGTTGGCGCGGTGGCTTTGGCAGGCGGTCTTGCGCTGCTCTTCATGACCGGCCAGAAGGCGCGATAATATTTCTTTTCTGACGTATTTTGATTCCCGGGGTGTCGCGCCTTACCCCGCATTCTCCGCCTTGACGTAATCCGGTCAACTGACCGCAATCGGTCAGATCCAGCTCCCCCGAGACAACATCTTTGCCGTCGAGCGGCGCCTCTCTGCGAGGGGATTTAACGCAAAAGCTTGATGCTTGCGGCAGTATGCGCCTCGCAACCCCGATTTTTCGTGGGTCCGCGATGCAACCGTCGCAACGGACCCCGGCGTGCCTTAGTCCAGATGTGCGCAGCGAGAGCACAGTCTCGCGAAGTTTGGACACGTGGGTTTAGAACACCTGAGCTTGGAATGCGAGTTTGGAACATCCGAATTTGTAACATCTGAGTTTGGAACATCTGAGTTTGGAACACCAAAGGAGAACAAATGACATTTTTGAAAGCAGCACCAACCGTATTAGGCTTGGCGCTTCTGGGCTTGGCTTTCTCGCCCAGCGCCACGGCCGATGAATCCAACAAGAAGACCGTGATAACTTTTAGCGGACCCGTGGAAATCCCCGGCGTCCACCTTCAAGGCTATGGAGTGCTGCCCGCGGGCACTTACGTCTTCAAAATTCTGGACTCGAAATCTGACCGCCACATCGTTCAGATTTTCAGCCAGGACGAATTGACGGTCTACGCAACCATTCTGGCCATTCCGAACTATCGCCTGAAGGCCACCGACAAGACGGTGATGACCTTCCGCGAGAGGCCGGCAGGTGAGCCCGAGGCTCTCCGCGCCTGGTTCTATCCAGGTCGCCTGTGGGGCGAGGAGTTCGTCTACCCGAAGGCTAGAGCGATCGTGCTTGCTAAAGAAACCCATACGGCGGTTCTCTTCACGCCCGACGAGGTCACTCCTGAAGTCACCGTCGCGGTGAAGACGCCCGAGGAACCAGTGGTAGTCGAACTGGAGAAGGCGCCCGTGAAAGCCGTCCAACCGACGGGCGAGGAAGTGGAGATCGCCCAGGTGGTCACGCCTCCTCCGGCGGTTGAAGTGGCTCAGGCTGAGCCAGCGCCCGTGCTCCCCGCAACCGGTAGCTCGATACCGCTAGTGGCCTTATTTGGGATGCTGGCTCTGGCCGGCGGCCTGGCCCTGAGCCTGCTGCAAAAGCGCGCTCTGTAAGGCTTGCAATTAGATTGTACCGGCGCGCCCCCCTCGGCGCGCCGCCTTGGTAGAGCGTTTCGCGGTATGAAGGAGTCCCTGTGCAACAAAAAGTCATCCCGTTATTGGTCCCGCCACTGCGCAAGAGCCGCCCTGAAGGAGCGGGCAGCTACGTGACTACCAAACGGGGGATGGCGGTTCTCACCACGCCACTATTGAACAAGGGCTCGGCGTTCACCGCGCAAGAACGGCAGAGCCTGGGCCTCAACGGGCTGCTTCCGCCGGTCATCAGCACACTTGAGTCGCAAGTCGCCTCCGCCTACATTCAATACCAGCGTCTTCCGGATGCGCTGGGCAAAAACATCTATCTCACGGCGCTGCATGACCGCAATGAAGTCCTATTCTTCCGGCTGTTCTCGGAGCATTTGCGCGAGATGATCCCGATCGTGAATGATCGCACGGTCGGCCTCGCGATGGAACAGTACCATCATGAATGCCGGCGTCCCCGTGGGGTGTATCTATCGATCGATGAACCCGACGGGATTGAAGCGGCTTTCAGAAACCTCGGCGCGGGGTCCGACGACATCGATTTGATCCTGGCTACCGATGCCGAGCAGATCTTCGGAATCGGCGACTGGGGTGTGGGCGGGATTGAAATCGCCATCGGCAAGCTGGCGATCTATACCGCGGCGGGTGGAATCGATCCGGCCCGAGTAATCCCGGTAATGATTGACGTGGGCACCAACCGCCAGAGTCTGCGCGACGACCCGATGTATCCCGGGAACCGGCACGCGCGAATTCGCGGCGAACGCTACGACAAGTTTATCGGCGCTTACATGAGGACCGCGGCGCGGCTGTTTCCAAACGCGATGCTGCAACTGGAAGACTTCGCGATGGGCAATGCGCGCCGCATCCTGGATAAATATCACGGGCAGCTCCGTACCTTCAGCGATGACTTGCAGGGTACGGGCGCGATCACGCTGGCCGCGCTGGTCTCAGCGATGCGAGTATGCGGAACTCCCCTGCGCAACCAGCGCGTAGTCATCTTCGGCGCGGGCACCGCAGGAATCGGCATCGCCGACCTGATCCGCGACGTCATGGTTACGGAGGGATTGACTACGGAAACCGCCACCCGCCGGTTTTGGTGCGTCGACACCGATGGCCTGATCACCGATGACATGGGTGATGAGCTACCGGACCATCACATAGCCTATGCTCGCCCGGCCGGCGAGGTAAAGGGATGGAGACGAGACCTGGACGACATCGGGACGGCGCGGAGAGAATCGCCACGCTCTCGAAGCGCGCGAGCGATCGACTTGGCCGAAGTCATCCACCAAGTGCGCCCCACCATGCTGATCGGTACTTCCGGCCAAGCAGGCGCATTTACCGAGTCCATCATTCGGGAAATGGCTTGGCACACCGACCGGCCCATCATTTTCCCGCTTTCCAGTCCGGCATCGCTCGCCGAGGCATCGCCCGCCGATCTGATCACCTGGACAGATGGACGCGCTTTAATTGCAAGCGGCGGCTTGTTCACTCCCGTCACATATAAAGGCACCACCCATGTAATCGGCCAGTTGAACAACGCCATGCTGTATCCCGGCGTGGGCCTGGGCACGATCGTGTCCCGCGCAAGATACATTAGTGTAGGAATGCTGGTGGCCGCTGCCAATGCACTTTCGAGCCTGGTGACAGTGCGCCTGGCGGGCGCCACACTGCTTCCGCATATAGAGGACCTGCGCACTGTTACCGTGACCGTGGCGGTGGCCGTGGCCGAAGCGGCCGTGCAGGAAGGCTTGGCCGAAGTCCGGCTGGCCGATATCGTAAAGCAAGTAGAGGATGCGATGTGGCGTCCGGAATATCGCCGGATCGAAGCTTCCTGAAGGTCGTGCGTCCAGATGAAATCTGCTCCCATCGCGCTCCTGCTGGCAGCCGGGTGCACCTTGGTGCAAGTCGCGGCTCAAGTCGCGGCACCAGGCCGTAGCCCCCAGCCGAGCTCCGAACAAGGCGCGTTTCAGATCTCAGTGGATGTCGCCTTGGTGGTGCTAGAGGCCACCATACGCGATCACGAAGGTCACGCAGTCCCCCAGCTCAAGCGCGAGAACTTCGAAGTGTTCGAGGATGGACGCACCCAGCCGATCCGTCTATTCCGGCATGAAGACACGCCCGTCACCGTTGGCCTGTTAATCGACCACAGTGGCAGTATGCGCGAAAAGCTGGAGGAAGTGACCGCCGGAGCCCGTGCCTTTGTCCGGTCGAGTAATTCCAGGGATCAGATGTTCGTCGTGAACTTCAATGAGACCGTGTCGCAAGGTCTGCCACAGGGCTTGCGCTTCAGCGATAGCGTAGAGCAATTAGGGGCCGCGGTCTGGGGGCGTCCAGCAGTGGGGACCACTGCCCTTTATGATGCGATCGTCGAGGGACTGACGCGTTTGCGGGAAGGCTCGCGAGACAAGAAAGTTCTCATTGTGATCAGCGACGGCGGCGACAACGCGAGCAAGGCCCCTCTCGACCGTGTAATTAAGATGGCGGAACAATCGAACGCCATGGTCTACACCATCGGTATCTTCGACCCGGACGATCCAGACGGTAAGCCCGGAGTGTTGCGCCGCCTGGCCCACGAAACTGGAGGCCAGGCGTTCTTTCCCTCCGAGATCACTGAAACCGTAGAGATCTGCGAGCGCATTGCGAGGGACATTCGGGATCAATACACCATCGGATACTCCTCTACCAGCGAAAAACGCGACGGGACTTACCACAAAATTCGACTAACGGCGCGGTCGAAGACGGGCGGGAAGCTGGCGGTGCGCACCAGAGCGGGCTATAGCGCGGCTGATGCATCTCCGGCGCTAGCCGGCCGGGTGACGAAATGAAGGTGGGTGTCCCGCAGAATTCCGTCAGAAAGCTGACCCGCTGGTCGAAGAACATCTTGCTTACGGCCGGAGCCTGCATGCTCGGCTATTGTGCGTTTGTACTCGCTGACACCTGGATTTACCAGAGGCAAGCGGCCCAGTTGTTTGACCGTGCCCACTTGCAGGTTGCCGCCATTCCAAGCCCCGAGACTGGCGCGACCGACGGATTGCTGGGACGCTTGGAGATACCTCGTCTGGGCGTTTCCGTAATCGTCGCCGAAGGCACGGACGAACGCACACTGCGGCGCGCGGGCGGCCATATCGCGGGAACGTCGCTTCCTGGCCAGCGCGGCAATGTCGGCATTGCCGGTCACCGCGATACGCTGTTCCGTCCGCTGCGAAACATCCGGCAAAATGACGTGATCACCTTGATCACATTGTCCGGCGAATATCGTTACCGTGTGATGTCGACTGAAATCGTGAGTCCGACGGACGTTACGGTTTTGCAGTCCGATGGCCATGAGGTACTGACGCTGGTTACGTGTTATCCGTTCTACTTCGTAGGCCCGGCGCCCGATCGATTCATCGTACGGGCCAAACGAGTCATGGGAAGCACCTAGGCGCGCGGAAGTTAGTGCCCGCCTCTTGCCTTCACGCCCTTTTGAGGCTTCTGCATCAGGAACGCAGCGGGAGCCATCACCGCACAGATCAGCGAAAAGACGAAAATGGCGTCGATATAGCCCAGGAGCGCGGCCTGCCGTTGCATGGCGCCATAAAGCATCTGCTGAGCCATCGTGGTGGCGTGCGCCGCGTCCGAACCTAGGGATTGGAAGGTCTGCGTTAAGCCGGCCACGCTTTGTTGGAACGCGGAATCGTACTGGCTGGTGTGCGATGCCAGCACGTTCTGGTGATACTGCGCGCGGCGCGAGACGATCACTGAAATCGCCGATATGCCAAGGCTGCCACCCAGGTTGCGGGCGAGATTCGTCATGCCGCTCACGTTGTTATTTTTTTCCTGCGGGATGCCGATATAGCACAGGGTTTGAATCGGCACAAACAGGAAGCCCATGCCGATTGCCTGGTAGATACGGAACATCATGGCAGTCTTGAAATCGATGTCCAGCGTCCAACTGGTCATGTGATAGAGCGCGAGCGCGGTAGTGGTAAAACCGAACACGATCAGCCAGCGCCCGTCCATCTTGCCTAGCAGCCGGCCGATGAGAGGCATAGTCGCGATGATGACCAGCCCTCCCGGCGAGAGGACCATGCCCGCCTGCTGCGCGGTGTAACCCATCAAGGTTTGCAGAAGCTGCGGGATCAGCACGGTAGCGCCGTAAAGCGCCGCCCCCAGCATGAACATCATGACGCAGGCGACCGAGAAGTTGCGGCTCTTAAAGAGGCGCACATCGAGCACCGGATGGGGATGATGATATTCCCAGACAATTGCGCTCACCAACGCCACTACGGCAATGACGGAAAAGCTCACGATGAAGCTGGAGCTAAACCAATCCTCGCGTTCGCCCTTGTCGAGGGCCACTTGCAGGCAGCCTATCCCCGTGGCCAGCAGCCCCAGACCTACGTAGTCGACCGTAAACATCTGCTTGCGCAATTTCTCGAGGAATGGCGGATCCTCCAGCATGCGGGCGCTCAACACCAGCGAGAGCACGGCTACGGGCACGTTGATTAAAAATAGCCAGCGCCAACTGAAGTTGTCGGTGATGTAGCCGCCGAGTGTGGGCCCAATCACCGGCGCCACCACCACCGCCATGGCGTAAACCGAAAACGCCTGGCCGCGCTTCTCCGGAGGGAAGGTGTCGGCCAGGATCGCTTGTTCGGTAGGCGCGAGGCCGCCGCCCCCCAGTCCCTGCAGCACGCGGAAAAATACCAGTATGGGCAGATTCGGAGCCAAGCCGCACATCAGTGAACTGGCGCCGAAGAGCACCACGCAAGTCATGTAAAAACGCTTACGGCCAAACTTGGTTGACAGCCACGCGCTGATGGGCAGAATCACTGCGTTCGCCACCAGGTAAGAGGTCAGCACCCACGTGGCCTCGTCCTGGCTGATGGAAAGGTTGCCGGCGATGTGCGGCAGGGCGACGTTGGCGATGCTGGTATCCAGCACCTCCATGAACGTCGCCAGCGTCACAGTCATGGCGATGGCCCATGGATTAAATCGCGGGCGCCATTCGGGTGCGACGGCGGGGGCGATAGGTTCGACTACTGTGCTCATGCGATCGTGGATCGGTCGGCGTTAACGGACTCTTACGGAAGGCACCACGGACATGCCGGGACGCAACAGGTGATCTGAATTCTGGCCGGGATCGAAGGCGATGCGCACCGGGATGCGCTGCACTACCTTCACGTAATTGCCGGTGGCATTTTCAGGAGGCAGAAGACTGAACTTCGCGCCGCTGGCTCCGGCAATACTCTCGACAGTGCCGTTATAATCGCGGCCATAGGCGTCGACAGAGAGCTTCACCTTTTGGCCCACACGCATTTCCTTGAGCTGGGTCTCCTTGAAATTCGCAGTAACCCATAAATCGTCGAGCGGAACGATCGCCATCATCTGCTGGCCGACGGCCACATTTTGTCCCGGGTTGATATTTTTCTTGCCGACGATACCATCGATGGGCGCCGTGATCGTGGTGTATTGAAGATTCAAAAGTGCCTGATCGAGATCCGCCTGACGCTGCGCCACCTTGGCCTGCGCCACCGCAACTTCGCTCTGGGAGATGGTCACCTGCTGAGGACCGGTCATGGCGGTCTGCACCTCGGCTTCGGCGTGCCCCAGCTTGGCGCGGGCTTGTTCGACCGCCACCGCAGCCGCGCTGACGCCGTGCTGCGCCTCGACAACCGCGGCTTTCTGCGCGTCCACGGTGGCTTTCGCCGCTTCCGCGGCGGCTACTGCCTGATCGTACTGCTGCTTGGAAATCTCATCTTTGGCGACCAACGCTTTGTAGCGCTCGACATCCTGCGCAGCTTTAGTGGCATTGGCTTCGGCCACTTTGACATTGGCCTGCGCCAGGCTCAAACGGGCCTGCGCGACGCTCTGCTGCTGCTCGGCGTAGTTAATCGCTTCGGCGGCATCTTGCCGGGTGGACCGGGCGCCATTCAGGGTGCTGCTCGTAGTAGCGGTAGTGAGCGGCACGTCGTTACGCGACGTCTGCAAATTGGCGAGCTCATTATTCAGGTCGGCCTTAGCGCGCTCAATCGCGATTTCGAAATCCTTGGGATCGAGTTTTACCAGAACATCGCCCTTCTTCACCGTCTGCCCATCCTCTACCAGGACCTCACTCACGTGTCCCGCGACGCGGGCGCTGATGGCGACAACATTACCATCGATTTCCGCGTCGTCGGTGCTCTCCGTTTTCTGCATCTCCCGCCAGATGAAGTACCCGCCGATCACTACCGCCACAAATACAATTAATCCGATGATCTTCTTCATTTACTGGTCCCCATGAACTGCTTCAAGTTGGTGTCGGTCATGCCTACAGCGCGCGCCAGTGCCACTTTCGCCAGATTGTGCGCGTACATGCTGGAGATTAGCGCCTCCTGTGCGTTGGCCACGGCGTCCTGCGCCTGCACTACTTCGATATTGTCGGTAACCCCCGCCGCGAAACGGTCCCGGGCCTGGGTCAAGGTCTGATTCGCGAGGTCAAGATTGTCGCGCGCCACGGCTACTTGGTCCGCGGCGGACTTCAGATCGAGCAGCGCCGAGCGGATGTCGACGTCGATGTGCTGGTCAAGCGATCCCAGTTCGTCCTTTCGCTGGCGTATTTCAATGTCAGCCTGGGCCACATCGGCGCGGATTCTCCCCCCGTCGAAAACATTTACTTTTACCGAGCCGATGAACGCGAAAGTCGGGTGCAATTGCGCGACATTGACGCCGTTGGCTCCATAGTTCCCCTCGAGCGCCACTTTGGGATAACGCTCGGCGAGCGCCGCGTCGCGCGCGGTCTCGGCCGCCTGGATCTGCGCCTTGAGACTCAAATAATCACCGCGCGACTGATGGGCGCGATCCAGCATCTGCTCCGGCGTAAGTCCTTCGAGCGGCGCATAAGGCGCAGTGTCCGATAGCTCGAAGTCTTGCGCGGGCGGCAACCCAGTGACGCGCGCCAGCGTGAGTTTGTCCTTTGAGAATAGATTTTGCGCCGCGAGAAGCTGCTGCTGGCGGGATTTCCATTCGACCTGTGAGCGCAGTTCGTCAATGGCGGGCGAGACGCCGGCGGTATGCTGGTCGCGAGCCCGTTCGTAGAGAGCTTGCGCGGTGGCTGCTTCTGAGCGCGCCGCCTCCACACGCGCTCCTGCGGCAATGATGCTCAAGTAGGCATTCGCTACTGCTTCGACCACCAAATCGCGCGCATCCTGTCCGCTCAATTCAACCGCTTTCTGATCCTGCTCCTTGGCCCGCAGATTTTTGCGCGCCGACCAATCCAGCAGGTTCATGGATGCCGAGGCACGGAGGTCGGAATAACCGAACGGGCCAATGATCGTCGGAAAGCCCGGGAAACGGAAGCCGAAAGTCGCTAAGTTGATCTCCTGAACATATTCTCCCGCGCTGCCACTCACCGTCGGCAGTAACGCGCTTAGGGCGCGAATGCGCTCCAGCCGGGCCAAGCTGTTGCTGGTTTCGGCTTGTAATGCACCTAGATTATTCTTCAGGCCGAGTTGAATCGCCTCATCAAGAGAAAGCTTCCGTGAAGCGGGAGGCTGAGCCTGAAGCAGCCCACCCAGACAGCCAATACAAACAAGAAGATAGCGCATTACATTCTCCATAATAGGCACGCGACATGCCGCCGTAACTTATTAAAAAATAGGATAGTGCCGATCTAGCGGCGCCGATATAGGATCAATTGACGAAATATCGTCTTCTGATTCCCAATCGCCCCATCCTGGATTGCAGGGTACTGCGCTTCAATCCAAGCAAGTTAGCGGCCCCTTTTGGACCGCCGACCACCCAGTTAGATGCGTTCAGTGCTTCCAAGATGTGGCGTCGTTCGGCATCGGTCATGCGCAGAACAGCGGAGGGTTGGTTTGGCGGCTGGCTAAGAGCATCCTTGGGGATCTCCAGCCGTGTACCTGCGGAAAGGATGACGGAGCGCTCGATAACGTTGCGTAGTTCACGGATGTTGCCCGGCCAGGCATAGTCCACTAGAGCAGCCATCGTTTCGGCGGGGATGGCGTCGATCGGCTTGCGCATACGGGCGGCGAAATCCTGTACAAAAAAGCGGGCCAGAAGTGGAATGTCCTCGCGTCGCTCACGCAGAGGAGGAACTGTGATTGGAAAAATGTTGAGTCGATAGTAAAGGTCCATGCGAAACTCCTGAGCGGCCGCCAGGGCGCGCAGGTCGCGGTTGGTGGCAGCAATCAGGCGGAACTCGGAGGTCATGGTGCGCGAACTTCCCAGCCGCTCGAACTGGCCGTCTTGAAGAACGCGCAGCAGCTTGGGTTGCAGTTCCAGCGGCAGGTCGGCGACCTCGTCCAGGAACAGCGTGCCTTTGTGAGCCAACTCGACGCGGCCTAAACGCTGATTGAGAGCTCCGGTAAAAGCGCCCTTCTCGTGGCCGAACATTTCGCTTTCGAGCAGACCGGTAGGAATCGCCGAACAGTTCAGTTTGACAAAGGTGCCGTGACTGCGGCGGCTAAGTTGATGCACGGCACGTGCGACCAATTCCTTGCCGGTGCCGGTCTCGCCTTGAATCAGGACAGAGGAATCGGTGGGCGCGGCGGACTGCACTTGCTCCAGTACGTGGCGCAGGGCCGGGCTGGAGCCTATGATTTCGCCGAAGCAGTGCTCGCTGCGGATTTCCTCCTCCAGGTAAACCTTTTCGCCTTCGATACGCTCGCGCAGGTGGTTGATTTGCTCGAAGGCGAGGGCGTTTTCTACGGCGATCGCTACGTGCCGAGCCACGTGCTGCATGAATTCGCGGTCTTCGGCGGAATAAGGATCGGTGGCTCGAGCGGCGAATACCATGCTGCCCAGCCGTTGGCGGACAGTCGAGAGCGGAACCCATAGGCCGCTCGAGAGTTGGTGGCGGCGAAGGTCGTGCATGACATCCGGGCGGAAACGGGTTTCCAGAGTCAGGTCGGGGATGTAAAGCGGCTGCTGAGATTTCCAGGCGAGTTCGGAAGGCGAGCCTTCCAGTGGGAAATCGCGGCCCACCGGGCTATCGAGCGGCGGGTCTTCTCCCGCCATGGTTTCGATACGCAGGCTGCGGTTATGTTCATCGATCAGCGTCAGCAGCAGATGGTCGAAGCGGATCAGCGCGCTAAGCGACTTCCACAGGCCGCGAAACAAGGCATCGCAATCCCGCGAGCCCAAAAAGGCTTCCGAGATCTCAGTGAGGGCACGATATTTTAGGGCGCTGTCGTCGGGCATGGGGCGGGCGACAGCTCTTATTTTAGAACGCCGGCCTCACGCCCCAATAGTTGGGATGCGCCGGGCGTGGACGATGAAGCGCATTGGGGCGGGCCCTAAATAGGAGAACGGGTAACACGTCACCAGCGTCAATTCGGAACGATTGGAGCTGTCGAGCACCGCCACATCCTGCGGCGCGACAACCTCCGTGGAGCTGACTTCATACTCGTAGGATCCCGCAGGGGTTATTAGATTGATGTGGTCCCGTAAAGCAATATTGCGAAGCCGCCGGAAGACGGTATCGCGATGGGCGGCGATTCCCACGTTACCGCCCTCCGCAGGAAGACTCGTCCAGGGGAGGTGACCTGCGCCAAAGCGCAACGCGCCTGGGTCGTCTCCTTCTACCACGACTGTCGACATTCGGAGCCGCGGGATCTCAAGCCGTCCGATGATTTCGTGCGGATGCAAGATCCCACGCGGCAAAGGGTACAGGGAATGCGCACGGGGTGCGGCCGCTGTGTGTGGCGAATATGCCAGCTCGCGGCCTTCATACCAATCGAAAAGAGACGCGCCGGTCCACACGACGAAACACCAGAGCAGCGCGGCAGCTCCCAGGAGCAGCAAGATGTTACTGGCACGCTTCATGGGCTCAAAGAGTTCTTTTGAAGACCCGCAGAGCTGCTCCGGAAGCTACTGAGAACGCCCCGATTAACGCGATCAAAGGCAGAGTGCTGCCGGTTTTGGGAAGCTCCTTGGCCGGCGCCGGGGCGGGCTGCGCTTGTGCGACCTCAACTGGGGGCTGCGGGGCTGGCGGGGGAGGTGCAGCATTTTGAGCAATGATTGGAGCACTGGCGGGGGCCGGCGGTGCGGCAGCGCGCGGCTGCTCGGGCGGTGTGGGCCGTGGACTCAACGTCGTTGGGGGCGGCGCGGTGCGAACTGTCTCGGATTTTGGATAGACGAATTCTTCACCCCAGTTATCGCCCGGATAAAACCACGTCTTGAGCGCTTGTGGTGCATTCGCAGCCCGTTCTTCAAAGGTAAAGACGCTATGATCTCTGACCATGTTGGGCTCATAGTCGGGAATTGCAAGCACGGTGGCGAAAACGTGATTCTCTCTTTCGTTGAGGAACTGCACAATATCCCGATCGCTCAGACTATTCACGAGCTTAACCACATAAGTGCCGGGGCCCAGTACAACGCGTGGAATTTCAACCGGCTGGTGAAAGGTGACGACGGTGCGCCTGTCCCAGGCGTCTGCATGCAGCAACGGGGCTGCCACGGTGCATGCCAGAACGAACGGCATTATGTACGAACTACAAAAAAGTTTCATTAAAATTTCCTCCATCTGGCGAGACGTACGCGAAAGGGCGAAGGATCATCCCGTTGAGCCAGTATTTTCAAAGAAGGTTAAACCCGCTTAAAAAAACAGCACGCTAGAACGGGATGAAATTCGCGATCGCGCGTCTATCAAGTTGGATACAGGAGCGACTATCCATACTATGAAATTTCAAACTTTTTGGAAAGAGAGCAGGATCTTTGCATTTTGCTTAGTATCGGCGAGCGTGGGGGCTATTATCGGCTCGGGTCTTTGGGCCGAGCATGCGCCCGCATTAGCGCCGGTTGCCGCTGCTTCGACAGCAGCGGTTACACCAGGTTCGATTGAAACCAGTTTTGCGCCAGTAGTAGACAGAGCACTGCCGGCGGTGGTGAACATATCTTCATCGAAAGCCACCAAAGTTAGCGCTGAGGAGATGCCGCAGATGGACCCGTTTTTCCGGCAATTCTTCGGCGAGGAGTTTGGAGGCCGGGAATTCGGCGGACGCGGCCAAAATCACGGTTCGATGGCGCCTCGCAAGCAGTATGAACACAGCTTAGGTTCGGGCGTGGTGGTCCGTTCGGACGGCTACATTCTCACCAACAACCACGTTATTGACGGAGCCAACGAAATCACTGTCACCTTCGGTAACAAGCGCGAGATGAAGGCGAAACTTGTGGGAACGGACCCGAAAACCGACGTGGCGGTCTTAAAGGTTGACGCCACTAATCTGCCGACCATCGCGATGGCGGATTCCTCAAGCGCGCGAGTAGGCGACATCGTGCTGGCGATGGGCAGTCCCTTCGGCCTGAAACAGACCGTGACCATGGGTATTGTCAGCGCTCGCGGACGCACCGGCTTGGGCATTGAGGATTATGAAGACTTTATCCAAACCGACGCTTCCATTAATCCCGGCAACTCCGGCGGCGCGCTGTTGAACACCCGCGGGGA
>Ga0105240_10005881_pt1 | contig 18167 bp, 15 predicted proteins | sample KBSC54metaG_FD_80426 | JGI IMG/M metagenome (GOLD analysis project Ga0105240, IMG submission 80426) | Corn rhizosphere microbial communities from Kellogg Biological Station, Michigan, USA - KBS C5-4 metaG | ecosystem: Host-associated > Plants > Roots > Rhizosphere > Soil | place: Michigan, USA...
ACGTTTTCTTCCGCCGGCTCGGGAGCGGTGGAACGCTTCTGGGTGGACCCGCGCGATCCCCGCATCGCGCTCGCAGCGTTAGGGGCGGCTCCCGACAACCCGTTTCGCACCAGCCCGCCAGCGCATGTTCTGCACACGGTGAACGGCGGGGGGTTCTGGGACAACTTCACCGCGAATTTGCCGGATGCGGCGGCGCATGGCGTAGCGGCGGATGGTGCGAGTGGTGTCCTCTATGCCGCCACCGCTGCCGGCATGTTCATGGCGTATGCGGATTTGAGCGCGTTAGGAGCGGTCGAAACGTGGACCGCCGTGCCAGGCCTGCCGGAGGGCGCCGCCATGGACGTGAAGCTCGACGCGCAAGCGAATCAACTATGGGCCGCGATCGACGGTTACGGCGTGTATTCGACGCTCGCTCCGCATCGCTTGCGGGATCCTAGCGTGGTGAGCGCCGCGGATATGATCGCACGGGCCGTGGCGCCGGGGTCGCTGGTGAGTATTTTGGGCGCGCAAGTCGACAGCGTGCGGGCGGGCGGCGTCACCGCTCCGGTGCTGGCGACGACCGGCAGCGGGTCGCAAATTCAGATTCCGTTTGAAGTGTCGGGCGATACCTTATCGCTGACGGCGAGTTTCGGTGGTAACGGCGTCAAGCTCCCGTCTCTGCCGCTGGCCGCCGCCGCGCCGGTGATCTTTGTCGCTCGCGACGGCTCGCCCATGCTGCTCGATGCTGATAAGGGGCTGATGCTCGACGCCATGACCACGGCGCACTCCGGCACGCGCATCCAGATTCTGGCCACCGGGTTAGGTCGCGTCACGCCCGCGTGGCCGACCGGAGTCCCGGCGCCGCTCGAAAACGCCCCGCGCGTGGCCGGCAACGTGGCGGTTTACCTCGACCGCGCGCCAGTAGAAGTAACCCGCGCCGAACTCGCGCCGGGATATGTGGGCTTCTATCTGGTGGAGATCACCGTGCCCAAGATCAGCAACTACGGGCCCGCGGAATTATACCTGCAAGTGGATGGCGCGGCGAGCAATCGCGTGCGTGTATATATCGAGCCCTAATGCGTCGAAATGCAATTTTATTGCTGCTAACCGCACGCAACAACCCGCGTACGCTCTGCCGGGGCTAACTCATGATTCCCTATCAGGGCCGTTCCGCGATACGCGTCGCCCGCGTGGTGCTGGCACTCACCTGCCTCGCCTGGTTCCCGTTCACGGGCGGCCGCATATCTTCCTCCCTGGTGTTCCTGATCGCCTACGCGATTTTCGCAGTGGGCACCTTGTTTGAGACCCGGTTTGACTCGACTCCGCGGGCGCTAGTGGCTCTGGTGATCGACTTCGCGTTCTTTGCCTTCGCGAAGTGGTTACTTCCGGTCGATTGGGCTTCCGCGCTGGCCTATGGCTTCCTTCTGATTTCTGCCGCCACCTTGCACGAATTCGTCAGCGTTGTGGTGGTAGCCACGGCGGCCATGGTTCTCATCGTGCTGCTGACCGCGCCCGGGGGCGGTCTGATTTGGGCCGACTGGGCCGCGGCCGCAATGGCCGTCGCCTTCTCGCTCTATAAGCGTTACCTCGAACGGCGCATGTCGAATACCCTGCGCTACAACATGATCATCCGCTCGCAGGCCGAGGGCGCGCGCGAGGCCGAGCGCGAGCGCATCGCGGCGGATTTTCACGATGGCCCGCTGCAGAGTTTCATCAGCTTCCAGATGCGTCTGGAGATCGTACGTAAGCTCTTCGGACGCGATATCGACGCCGCCGGCGACGAGCTGCGCCAATTGCAGGAGTTGTGCCGCAACCAGGTCACCGAGCTGCGCAGTTTCGTGCGCAGCATGCGGCCGGTCGAAGAAGGCGTCAGCCTGAGCGCATCGCTCAGCCGCATGGTGGAACAATTCCAGCGCGACACCGGCATCGCGGCGACCTTTACTAGCGCCGAAGTCATCGATCCGCCGCAAACTGATGTCTCGCTCGAGCTGCTGCAGATCGTGCGCGAGACCCTGAATAACATTCACAAGCATTCCGGAGCATCGCGCGTCGCCCTGACGCTGGGGAAGAATGGCCAGAAGCTGGAAGTGCGAGCGGAGGATAATGGCGGCGGGTTTCCGTTCAGCGGTGTGTTTTCGCTCGAGGAGCTGGAGCTCTTGCGAACCGGCCCGGTGAGCATCAAGCGCCGGGTGCGCTTGCTGGGCGGCGAATTGGTAATAGACTCGCGGCCGGGACAAGGATCGAGTTTAGAGATTCGCGTGCCGCTCTGACCGCCAGCCCGCCTCCCATCGAACCCCGACGCGCTAAAATTGATGGGAATGCAATTCCTCGCCGAAAGCCTCATTGAACTCATCACTCAGACTTCCACCAATCTCCCGCCCGACGTCCGCGCAGCCATGAGCAGCGCACTCGGCGCCGAGCTTCCGCATACTCAGTCCTCGCAAGCCCTGACCATCATCGCTTCGAACATTGACATGGCGGCTGAAGATGAAGGTCCGCTGTGCCAGGACACCGGCATGCCCACCTTTGTGGTGCACACGCCCGTCAGTGTCAATCAAATCCGCCTGAAACGGGCCATTCAGGAGGCCGTCGCCGAAGCCACTAAACGCGGCAAGCTGCGGCCCAATTCCGTCGATTCGCTCACCGGCAAGAACAGCGGCAACAATCTGGGCGCGGAAACTCCGGTCATTCATTTCGAACAATGGGAGCAGGATGAGATCGAAGTAAAACTGATTCTCAAAGGCGGGGGCTGCGAGAACAAGAATATCCAGTATTCGCTGCCCTGCGATCTCGAACACATGGGCAAAGCCGGACGCACTCTCGAAGGCGTGCGCAAGTGCATCTTGCATGCCGTCTGGCAGGCGCAAGGCCAAGGCTGCGCCCCCGGAGCCCTGGGAGTCTGCATCGGCAGCGATCGCGCGCACGGCTACCAGCTCGCGAAGGACCAGCTTTTTCGCACTCTCGACGACGTGAATTCTAATCCGGCACTCGCGCAGCTTGAAACCGAAATCATGGAGGAAGCCAATCGCCTGGGCATCGGCGCGATGGGTTTCGGCGGCAAGGTGTCGCTGATCGGCTGCAAAATCACCGCCGCCAACCGCCTTCCCGCCAGCTTCTTCGTGTCGGTGGCCTACGATTGCTGGGCCTACCGGCGTTTGGGTGTGAAGCTCGATGCCGCGAGCGGCGCCATTACCCAATGGCTGTATCGTGACCCCTCGCGCCCCGTGGAAAAAATGGTCCGGGGCGCGGGCTTCCCGCTCACCGGACGTGAAATCATGCTGCGCCCGCCCATCAGCGAAGAGCAAATCCGCGCGCTCAAGGTGGGAGACGTGGTCCTCATCACCGGCGAGTGCTATACCGGACGCGACGCCGTGCACGCGCACCTGATGAAGAATCCGCTGCCCGAGGGCGTCGATCTGCGCGGCGCACTCCTATATCATTGTGGTCCCGTGATGCTGAAAACCGGAGACCAATGGACCGTCAAAGCCGCCGGGCCCACCACCAGCAGCCGCGAAGAGCCGTATCAAGCCGACATCATCAAGAACTTCGGCGTGCGCCTGGTGATGGGCAAGGGAGGCATGGGCAAAAAAACCCTGGCCGCGCTTCAGGAGCACGGCGCCGTCTATCTCAACGGTATCGGCGGCGCGGCCCAGTATTACGCGCGCGCGATAGATAAGGTGCTGGGTGTGAGCCTTCTCGATTTCGGCATTCCCGAAGCCATGTGGAAGCTCCACGTAAACGACTTCATGGCCATCGTCACCATGGATGCGCACGGCCACAGCCTCCACGCCGACGTCGAGCGCGACACCGGCGAGAATCTGGAATCGCTAGAGATCCCGGTGACTACTGCGAAGCACTAGTTGCTTCCGTCCGCGTCAGGTACAACATAAATGGCGTCACCTCAAATGGCATTTTCTCGCGCGGCGCGAGCAGCGCGAGTGGCCGGGTCTTAATCAAACTCAGTTGGTTGTTCCAGGGATTTACTTTCACGCGGGAACCTAGCGGCAGCGCCGCAATCTGCTCCAGCTTGTCTTCCTCTAAAGGCGGTGCAGACGCCGCGAATCCGGCCAGGCGCGCCAGCGCCTCCGGGTCGGCCACCTGATCGCCGAGAGTAGCCTGCAGGAGGCGCGGCAGAGCGGCGTGGTGCGCGCTCAGGGCTTTCAGGAATAACCCGGCGTTTGCTGTATTTTGATACGGGGAATCGCGCATGATCGCTATGGTCTTCTGCGAAGCCGATAGCATCTCCGCGGGAGGACGCTCAAATCGAAAATGCTGCAGCAAGTCGAAATCGCTCAACATGGTCTGGTTGTTAAACGCAAATTGCGTGGGCGTCGATTGCCCCAGTGCAATATGCGCCAGCTCGCTCGCGAGCGCCAGCGCCAGGCTGGCTTCGTCCGGCAACACGTCGATCAACCCGCGGCTGATGACGATCGTGCGGCCGATCGCGAAAGTCTCAAACGGCGTGGTCAGCAGCACCCGGCAGTGCGCCTCGACATTCAGCTTTGCCGAGACGATCAGATTGTTGACCACGGTATTCAGAACTTCATCCACCGGCCCCGGCGGCGCCAGGAATCCACCCTTTTCGAGGCGCGCCAGCAGGTTCTCTTCGGCTTGCCGCTCCCAGGCACGCTGGCTTTCGAGCGGGGAAACATCCTTGGGCGCAGCTTGATCTTTCAACCCGGACGCGCCGTCAATCAGGATGCTGGTCAGCTCATCGATCTTCCGCGTGGGCGCCGCCGCGTAATCCCAAATGCGTGTTTGTGCCTTGAAATGCGGTGTGGCGCTGGCTCCTGCCCGCCCTGGCGAGGCTTCTTCCTCCACATAGATCTGCGCCGGAACCCACAGTGCTCCGCCGGCGTTCACGCGCCAGCTGTCGAAATGAAAGTAGCGTTCGGTCCGGGCGCGCTTGGAAGGCGGCGCCTGCACGTAGGTTCCGTTGAAACGCAATATTGCGTCATCGCGGTCTTCCACCCAGATGCGGCCCACGAATTTCCCGGGCTGCAAGCGATTGACTGGCGTCACATCGAACACCAGGCAGCGCACATCGCCCAGAAACTCCTGGCGCACGTATTCAAAACGATAAGTTTCCCGATTGAAATCGCGCAGGTCTATTACCGCCATCTGTGCGAAGCCCCGCGGAAGAAACGTGAGCGCTTGGTTCTTCGAAGTTCCCGAGTGAAACGGCAGCCAGGAGCTGGACTTCGCGGGCGGGGCGTCGGTGCGCTCGACCAGCGATTCATAGGTGAGTGTGTCTCCTAACCGGAACCGGCCCAGGAAATAGTGGTCCTTGGTGGGACGCGTCGAGTCGTCGCTATTTTCCGGTGTTTCCTGAATATAGGTCTCAATCAGAGGCGTCCGCGCTTGTATGCCCGTCAGGAATGCGCGCTCCCGTGCGACGATGCGGTCGAGCAGTTTCCCGACCAGCGCGCCGGCGGGCTCGGCCGCGGCCAGCGGACCGGCGGCGAACAGCATCCAAGTGGCCCCAGCCAAAACTGTGCAGCAGATTTTCATAAAGATTCTCAATAAGCCAGTTGAAACACGATGTGAACGATGGCGGTCGAATCGACTGGGACCCCGGCGCGCTCGGCCGGTCGGAAGCGAATCGCTTTCGCGGCGGCAATGGCGTTCTGGTCGAGGCCATAGCCCAAGCCGCGTACGGTCTCGAGCACCTGCACCTGGCCGGACGCCGAAAACAAGATCTGGAGCGATACCTCGCCCTCAATGTGGCGGCTGCGTGCTTCTGCGGTATACACCGGCTTGGGCTTCGCAAGAATTTCGACCGGACGTGTGACCGGCGGAGCATCCGTGGTAGCGCTCCTCGTGGCGGCCGCTCCCGGAGTTACAGTGGCATCCTCGAAGCCAGCCCGCGTGAGCAAGCCCTGCGGTGCCGCGGCTTCTGCCGTCGAGGCACTCTCAAATCCCGCCCGCCGCAGTGATCCCAGGGGACGCGTATTTGTCGATGTTGCACCAGAGAATCCTGCCGCCCGGACTACCGCCGGAGTCTCCGCAATCCGCGTCACGGCAACCGCCGCCGTGAGATTGTCGGTTCTCAAGGGAGGCGCCGGCAACTCCGCAATCGGCCGCGGCTCGAGCAAAACCAGCATCGGTCGCGGGATGTCGATAGCGGGTTCCGGCACTCGTTCGCCGCGCGGCGTCGCAGCGGTCGGGACCGCGGGTGTGCGAAACCTGCGAAACGTGGGCCTCGAGGAAGATTCGCGGGGAATCGCCCGGCGCACTCGAACGGCAACGCGAACTGCCGGCGGTAGCGGCGCCAGCAGTATCAACGAACTCGTTCGCAACCGCGGCGGCTCCTCTATCCGGTCCGAAAAACTAAACGTAAAAACCGCTGCCAGGATCGCCGCATGAAGCACCACGCTCACCAGCAACGGTCCGCGTGGCAAACGCGCGGTGGGACGCGGACTTCTCCAAATATCGCTCACCTAGAAGCTCATCGGACCAAGCGGTGTAGGGTTGAGTGGCTCACAACGACTTTCCGCTCAACCGGACGATCACCCAGCACACCAGGGCCAAGGCGGCGGCGCCGGATCCCATCATCAGGTACCCGGCCCATAAAGGACCTTCCGGATCGCGATTTCCGATCGGAAACGGTGAAGTGCCGAACCACGCTTTCCGCGAGCAACAGTCGTGACAGCGGCAGATCTCGCCCCCCATCGACTCGAGCAGCGCCTCCAGCGGACCCCGGCGCCGCGAGTGGCGCACCCGCACCGAGCCGCATTTGGGACAGTGCCGTACCGGATTTTCCGTGGCCGTCATAGATTTTTCAATTCGACGGAAGCAAATTCCGCGCGTCCTTCTATGTGCGTAGTTCCCGGCACCCGGCTATAGACCAATCGCAGTTGGTAGAATCCTGGTTTCTTCACGCCAAAACTCCAGTCCGTCTTGCGGTCGCCGGCTGCGAGCCCCGCTGCCCGCGTCAGCACCGGCCCGCTAGCTTCCTCGATCCCGTGGCGCACCGCCGTCCAGTGGAGTCCAGTCTCCTCAGCTAACCCGTCAATGCGATATTCAAACCGCAGGCGGTAGCCTCCCGGATCGAGCACCACCCACTGGTCGAGCAAAGCACACGCGTCCGGAGTCGAACGAGCCAGCCAGAATCGCACACGCCCGGATTCCCAGTGAGCCGCTCCCCCCGGCGGCGCCGTCATCCGCCAATCGAAACCGTGCCCCGACGGTTCGATGCGAAAGTCTCCATTCGTCACCGCCCCGGCGCGGGCGCGTGCAATCGCCAAGGCCGCCTCCGCTCGTCCTGCCACGATCAGGCGATCGGTCAAGGCCAGCAGCAGTTCCCTGTCCTGCGCGCCCCGGCGCAAGGCCAGCCGCCCGCCTACCTCTTGCGCCTCCTGCCACCGGCCCTCGGCGATCAGGAAATGAAGGTACCCGCGTTCCAAACGCGGCGTATCTCCCAATCGCTCCAAAGCCGCTACGGCCTTGAGTTCGCGATGGTCAGCCAAATCGATCAGCGGTGCCGGATCATCATAGAACATTGCCGCCGCCTGTCGCGCCGCTCGCCAGAATTCGGTGTCATTGGCTTGCCGGAAGAAAAAGTTCGCCGCGGTCCAAGCCGGTAGATATTGTCGATCGACCTTCTCCGCCTGTAACAGGCAGTAACGCGCCCGGTCTGTATCGCCCGCTCGTTCCGCCGCCAAGCCCAGCGCGATCCACGCCGCGCTATCCCGTGGATTCGCTGCCACCGCGCGGCCTAGCGCGCTCACTTCGAGCGCCGGCTCGCGCACCGCCAGTTCTTCGTAGTAACTCGAGTTGCCCACCGACATGGGCCACCCGCCGGCCGCCAGCGATCCGGTGCGCCAAAGCGACTCGGCAATCGCCAGCCGCAGCGTACCTGCGGCCGCGAAAACAAAAGCGGCGAGACTAATCGCCGCAAATAAGCGTGCGCCGATCATGTTCAGCGGCTTACCGGCGCGGCCGCACTCCCTCCCAGGCTCCCGCTCGCCGCTAAACCACCGACCACCGCCGCGGCAGCGACTCCAGCGATGACCGCAATCAATGTTACCGAGACCGCCGCGCCATTCGCCGCTCCGCCTCCCGCACCACCGGCTGCTCCACCCGTGCCGCTAGACCCGCCCGCACCAGCCGGGGCGGTGGCCGGCGGCGGTGCGGGCGTGGCTTGGGCTACTTCGATGAGCTCCGTGGCGTCGCTCACCGGCGTCGCTACCCCGTCACTCGATCCGGTCACCTCCAGGCGCTGTCCGATTTGGTTCGCCAAATTCTTTTTCGCCGTGAGTTCCACGGTGATATTCGTGGTTTCATCCGTCAGCAGGTAATGGCCGCCGAGCTTCACCAGGCGTCCGGTCACTCGCGTGGGACCTGTCGCTTGCTGCGGCTCCAGTACCAGCGCTTTTCCTGATGCAATCTTGGCCACCACCATGCCTCTGGAATTCAGCACCCGGAAAGAACCCGTCAAGGCCGACACTTCCACCCTCGCACTGCCCGGCAGCCGGATGCGGCCGGTCGACCCGCCAGTGTCCGACAGAACCGTCAACCCGCGCGCCTCCACGCGAAATCCCAGAGATTTATCGATCTTGCTCTGCCCGCGCTCAAGCACCAAATGGTCGCCGAAGAAGCGGCCCCTCGATTCCGGTCCCAGCTCCAGCCGCGTGCCGCTCGCGAGTTCCATGAGCGACCCCGCGGCTCCGGTTTCAATCGTCGCCCCCGCAAACAGCGTGGCATTGCTGGTCAGGGTAGCCTGGTTCATGCGAAAGGCTCCCCGGGTTACTATCGTGCCGATCGCGGGGGAAGCAGCCACCGCAAAGCCGGAGTCTATTCCCAGCTGCATAGCCAGTAGGACGGCCAAGAAGGCCTCCAAAGAATTTAGTCGCATCACTCTCTCCTTCTTCTCTTCTGTTGTTGGTTAGTGGACTGCCGGGCTTACTTTTCTCACCGAAGCCACACTCAGCGCTCCCATTAGCGCGAAATTCCACGCGGTAAGCCCAAAGCGGGCGAAGGGATAGTCCATGAGCGCGTGCACAAATACTGCCAGAATGCCGATCCCCCAAACCGAACGCACCGCCGGAACACTAGTCCCGAGCGCCAGCACCAGCCACACCAGCGCCAGCGGGATCCCTCCTTCAGCGCCCCATTCGAGCCAGTAATTGTGCGCATGCTCCACGACGCCGCCTAAATCGAACCTGGAGTAAGCCGGGTATACGTAAGCGTAGGTACCCAGCCCGTATCCTCGCCACGGATGGTCCCGGATCATATTGGCGGTGGAGGCGGCCATCTCGCGCCGGTAGCGCAGCGGATCTTTTTCGGCGAAGCGCCCAGCCAGTGTACCGGCTCCCGCCATCGCTGCCAGTACCCCCGCCAGCAGGAAAAATTTCATCGCGGCGCGCCGCCCGGAAATCAGACTCAATATGAGCGCCGCTTCCGCAACCAGCAAAATCGCCCCCGCCCGCGAGCCCGATGCCAGTCCCGCCGCCAACATCCACGCCGGAACCCCTATCGGAACTCCAAACCGCAAGGGCTGCCGTTCAAAGGCATGACCCAACGACAGCCACAACGCCACCGGGAAGCTAAGCTCCATAAATCCGGCAAAATCGTTGCGGCTCAGAAACGGTCCCCAGACGTCCGGATAGGGGCTTGCGAAAACCCACAACACGCGCCCCGGCGAGGTGAAATACGCCACCACGGAAACCAGGCTCAATGCGAAGCCGAACCACGCAAAAGCGGCGAGAAACCGCAGCCGCAAACTCGCCTCGCCCAGCGCGCATGCCGCCACCCAGACCGTTGCGCCCAGGGCCATCGTGCGCAGCGAGGCGTCCCAGGTTGCATAGCGATATACCGTCGCACCCGTCACCAATTGTGCGAAACCCCACAGTGAGATTACGGCAATCGCGGCACCGGGAACGGTAACCCGAAAAGCGTTTGGTACCAGAATTTGTCTTACGGAACAGTATCCCCCGAATAAGAAAATCCCTAGTGCGTAACCCCAACCCGCCAGAGGACCGCGTAAAAAAATGGTCAGCGTGGCCGCTGCCGCCAAGACAAAAAGCCCAATGGCGCTAACACTCGACGACCGTCCCGCGTCCGCCTGAGTACTTCCGATCCATAGGGTACTCAAACCAATCCGGTGGAAGGGTTTCCCCGGTAGGATTACTCTCATTACTTAAGACCGCCCCGCTGTGGGATAAAGGAAACCTCTCATGAAAATACTTATCACCGCATTTGCTGCAGTTATACTCCTCGGCACACTCGCCGGCCCCGCGCGCGCACAAGAAGCGGACGCGCATGCTGCCACTTTCGTCCCCGCGATTGCGGCTGCCATCATTCCAACCGGTCATCGCACCATTGACCAACTCTCAAGCAGCGACTTCATCGCCGTCGAACATGGTGGCGAGCTGGCTGCCGCGAGCCATGCCAAGTGGCGCCGCCAGTGGGCTATCAGCCTCGCGCCGCTATTCGTCAGCCAAGCGCTCGATGCCTCCAGTTCTTACGGAATGCGCGAACTCAACCCGCTACTCGCGAGTCCCAATGGCGGCTTCGGCATGAAGGCCACCGGCCTGAAATTCGGCGTGATCGGAGCGCTCGCCGCCACCGAATATTTCCTGGTTAGGAAATATCCCCGATCCGCAAGAGTCTTTACCATCGTGAACTGGACCACGGCCGGCGCCACCAGCGCCCTCGCGATCCACAATTATTCCCTGCACTAACCGGCCTGGGCGAGGGCGTGGCGTTCGCCTTCACCCAATGCGCGCCGCAAGACAAAGGAACTCGGATTATAGTCCGGGATCAGTTCCTTTAGGCACAGCACCGCGCACGCCGCGTCCCGCGCTTCCACCGCGTTGCGCAAATCCTCCAGGCACCGCGACAGCGCTTCCCGCGCCACTCCTCTGCCGGTGAAGATCCGGATCTGCGAGTGGGTCGTCGGCAACGTACTCTCTTCGTACGCGCTTAACTCTTCATATAATTTTTCCCCCGGGCGCACGCCGGTAAACTCGATGCGGATGTCGGCATCGGGGCGGAGTCCGCTGAGCCAGATCATCTTTCGCGCCAGGTCCACAATACGCACCGGCGCTCCCATGTCGAGCACAAACACTTCGCCCCTGGGACCCATGGCCGCCGCCTGCAGCACCAGCTGAGCCGCCTCCGGAATTGTCATGAAGAAGCGCCGCATGTCGGGATCGGTAACTGTCACCGGACCTCCCGCCGCGATTTGCCGCTGGAACCGCGGAATCACGCTGCCGCTCGAGCCTAGAACGTTGCCGAAGCGCACTGCCAGAAAGCGCGTGCCGGGCTCGGATTCTCCCGCCGCCAGGCACACCAGTTCCGCCATGCGTTTGGTCGCGCCCATAATATTGGCCGGCCGCACCGCCTTGTCGGAGCTAATCAGCACTACGGTTTCCACGCCCGCGGCGCTTGCGGCTCGCGCCACCTGATGCGTGCCCAGGATGTTGTTTTCGATGGCCTCAAACAGGTGTGCTTCCATCAGTGGCACGTGCTTATAGGCGGCGGCGTGGTATACCGTGTGCGGCCGGTGCTCGCGAAAAATCTCATGCAGGCGCGGCCGGTTTTGGATACTGCCCACCTGCGCGTGGAACACCGCTCGCGGAAACCTCTCGCGCATCTCCTGATCGATGTGATAGAGCGCCGTCTCGGATTGATCCAGCCCCACAATCGACGCCGGCTGGTAGCGTGCGATTTGGCGGCATAGTTCACTGCCGATCGAACCGCCCGCGCCGGTCACCAGCACCACTTTGCCGGCGATCCCCGAACGGATGGCGCTCTCCTCCAGGCGCACCGCCGGCCGTCCCAGTAGATCTTCCATACGGACTTCGCGAATCTGGCCCACCAGGATGCGATCCTTCATCAGTTCGGCGAGCGGCGGAATCCGTCGCGTCGCCACCGCTGCTGCGCGGCATTGTTCGAGAATCGAGACGATCTCCGTCCCCGGCGCCGCCGGCAGCGCCAGCAGCACTTCGGTAATACGCTCGCGGCGGACCACTTCCGCCAGCATCCCGCGCCCTCCCCACACGCGCACGCCGCGCATCCGCAGATCGCGTTTGAGTGGATTGTCATCGAGGAATCCAGCGACTTCATACCTTAGTTCAGGATGCTCCCGGATCTCGGAAAGCAGCGTGATCCCAGTCCGGCCAGCCCCGTAGATCAAAATCCGCCGGCTTCCCGCACCTGTCCCCCGGCCGCGCTCGAATTCCAGCCGCACCGCCAGCCGGGTTCCCGCCATGACTGCTAGGCACAAAAGAAAATCCAGCAGGTAAATGGAACGCGGGAATCCCGATCCCAGTTGCCAGCGCAGCAGTGGCGCCGCCAGCAGACTAGCCATGAAATTGGCGGACGCCATGCGCGTCACCCCTTCGAGTCCGATATAGCGCCACGGCAAATCGCACAGAGCATATCCCCGGAACACCGCCAGTTTCACCGCGATCGCCATCGGCAAGGCCAGCGCCAGCATTCGGCCGTAGCGCGTGTCGAGCGTGAATTCAAAGCGCAGCAGAAACGCGGATGCCAGCGCCGCGGCCACCACCAGCGCGTGAAATACCGCGGAGCCCGCCCGCCGATGCTGCCATAAGGCTGCCCTCATGCGGTTTTCATCCGATAGCGCGAAACCACGGCGCGCGCCCCCGGCGGCGGATACGCCAGTAGCGGCATTTGACGCCGCGCCATGCTAAGCAATGGCTCACCCACTCCCCATTGCTCCAAAAGTTTTTCCACGCGCGCCAGCGCCCACGGCCGCGAAACTACCGCCCCTGCGCTCCACACTAAAATCCGCAGGTCCGTCGGCCAGCAGCCGCGGTCGACGTATAACAGCGCCAGCCGGCTCTTCCACGGCCGAATGATCTGGTTATAAAGCAGGTCCGGATCCGCGCTCCCGGCCAGAATCTCGCTTTCATCGGAAAACACAATCGATGCTAGATCGCTGATGCCCGGCCGCACCTCCAGCATCCACAACTCTTCGGAAGTATAGAGCGCCGCGTCCTCCGGCACCTGCGGCCGCGGACCCACCAGGCTCATATCGCCCCGCACCACATTCCATAATTGCGGCAGCTCATCAAGTTTCCAGGCGCGCAGGAATCGGCCTACCCGCGTGATGCGCGCATCTCCCGCCGCGGTGGAATTCACTCCGGTTTGCGACGCCCCCGTCCGCATGCTGCGAAATTTCAACATTCGAAATTCGCGGCGGCCCCGGCCCACGCGCACGCCGCGATACCACGGCGAGCCCCGGTCTTCAAGCCACACGGCGACTGCGATCGCCGTGAGCAGCGGGATCAATAGCAGCAGCGCGACGACCGCGATCCCGCAATCCACCACGCGTTTCATGCCGCCACTCGTTTCACGTTGCGTTCAACCAGCCCGCGCGCGGCGGACGCGATCCGCTCGGCTCCCGGGTAGTACGCCGTTTCTTCCGCGCTGCTTGCGGGCGCGGGCGCGTCGGGCAACGTTACCCGAATAACCGGAGCTAACAGGTTATCGAAAACGCGCTCGGTGATCTCGGCGGCAATGTCGGCCGCTGCTCCCGCCGTGCGCCAGCCGCCGTCGGCCACCACGGCCCGGCGCGTTCGCGATACGCTCGCCGCCACTAGTTGCTTATCCCAGGGCTTCAGAGTACGCAGATCGATGACCTCCGCATCGATCCCCTCGCGCTCCAGTATGCCCGCCGCCCGCACGCATTCGGCCGCCATCCAGGAAACTCCAATCAATGTCAGGTCGGACCCCCGGCGCCGTACCGCCGCCTCGCCAATCGCAACCGTAAAGGGCTCGACGGGGACCTCGCCGGTCTCCGCATACAGCCACCGGTCGTCGATATAAAGGACCGGCCCCGGATCCTCCAGCGCCGCCATCAGCAGGCCTTTGGCGTCGTAGGCTGTCGCCGGCATTACCACTTTTAACCCGGGAACGTGCATGAACATCGCGTGCAGCGCCTGCGAATGCTGCGCGCCCTGCTCGCCGCCGCGATTGATCACCGCGCGAATCACCAGCGGCACGCCGCCGCCCGCGAACAAATACGACCAGTTGGCGGCCTGATTCACGATAGGGTCCATCGCCAGCAGCATGAAATCCATGCGGGGATGAAACACGATCGGCCGCAAGCCCGCGAGCGCGGCTCCGACAGCCATGCCGGTCACCGCGTTTTCTGATACCGGACTGTCCACCATTCGCGCGCACCCAAATTCGCGATCGAGTCCTTCTAAACTCGACCCCGCGTACCACGGGCTCCATAATCCTTGCCCCACGACAAACACGCGCGAGTCGAGCGCCAGTAATTGCGCATGCGCTTCGCGTATCGCCTGGGCGTAATTCAGCGTGCGCATGCCGCCTCCGCTTGCGCCGGCGACGGATGCGAAGCACAGCGAGCCGCCGCCACCGCGCCGCTAATCCGCAGATCGATGGCCTGTTCGCGTAGCGCCAGATCCCCGACCCCGCGCTCGATCAATTGATCCGTCAACCGCTTCAGCGGATCTCGCAGCAGCCACTCGGCGAGCTCGCCCTGCCGTTCCACCCCCACGTCGAGATCGAAACTCGCGCCCACATGCCCGCGCCAGCGAAACGTCCGGCACTCCATCAGCGTAGGACCCTCCCCTTTTCGCGCCCGCTCGATGGCCCGCCGCGCTGCCCGATAGACCTCCCCAACGTCGTTCCCGTCTGCTCTTTCTCCCGGAACGGAATGAAACTCGCCCGCGCGATGCAGATTGTCCGCCACGCGTCGCTCGCTCCAGTGCATATGGCTCGCGTAAAGATTGTTTTCGCAGATCAGCACGAGAGGGAGATGGTACAGTGCCGCCAGATTCATGGACTCGTGCACGTGCCCTTCCTCCAGCGCGCCGTCGCCAAAAAATGCCACTGCCACCGTGTCCTCACCGCGCATTTTGTAGGCGAACGCCGCGCCCGCGGCAAGCGGCACCGTCCCTGCCACAATCGGCACCGTACCAAAAATACCCACCTCTGTCGCCGCCAGATGCATGGACCCGCCCCGCCCTCCCGCGCAGCCCGTGGATTTGAGCAGCACTTCGCCGAACAGGCCCGTGAGCGATCCGCCCTTCGCCAGATAGTGGCCGTGCGAGCGATGCCCGCCCCACACCGTGTCTTCCGCCCGCAGCGCGGCGCATACTCCGGCGGCGATCGCCTCCTGCCCGATATACAGATGACACGGGCAGCGTACCTCACCGGACTCCACCATCTCGGCAATGCGCTCCTCGGCCCGCCGGATCAGCACCATGGTCTCCCACCGGTCGATGAGCCATCCGGTGTCGTGGGTCACGTCCGCCCCCGGTAGAACTCGCGCACCGCTCCCGCTACCGTCTCGACGTCCTCCTCGCTGAGCCACGCATGCATTGGCAGCAACAGCACTCGCTTGAATAGTTTCTCGGTTGCCGGCAAGCGCGCCTGCAGGCCCAGCGCTTCCCATTGATGGACCGCTCTCCCGCCCCACGGCAGCAGCGTTCCGATCCCGCGCGCGCTCAGAAATTCACGAAGGGCGTCGCGGCGTTCAGCTTCCATCTCGTAGTTCTGATACACGTCGAAATGAGCCGCATCGGCGTCGGGCGCTGGAGGCCTCACCACTTCCGCCACACCTTCTAACGCCGCGTGATAAACCCGAGCCAGTCGACGCCGCCGTTCAATGACAGCGTCAAACTTGCGGAGCCGGTAATCGAGAATCGCCGCCTGCAGGTTGTCCAGGCGCGAATTGAGTCCCCATCCCGTCACGTTTCCCTGCGCATCGCGTCCGTGATCGTGGAGCGCGATCGCGCGCTCGCCCACGCGCTCGTCGTTCGCAATCACTGCTCCGCCGTCACCTAGGCAGCCCAACACTTTCGCCGGAAAAAAGCTGACCGCCGCCGCGGCGCCGAAAGTCCCGGCGAATTGGTCCTTGAAACGCGAACCCAGCGCCTGCGCCGCGTCTTCGACCACCACCAGACCGTGCCGCGAGGCCAGCCTCCCCAGTGCTTCCATATCCGCCGTCCTCCCGTTGAGCTGTGTAGGCAGGATCGCGGAAGTGCGTGAAGTAATCGCCGCCTCGGCCGCCGCCGCGTCCATCAGATGATCGGCACCGCACTCGACTGCCACGGGAATGGCCCCCGCAAAATGGATCGCCGCCGCGGTCGCGACCATGGTGTGCGAGCTGAAAATCACTTCCGACCGCGCCTCGACTCCGGCCGCGCGCAGCGCTATCGACAGACCGTCGGTGGCGTTGGCGACGCCGATAGCGCGCCGTGCGCCCAGAAACCGCGCGAGATTTTCTTCAAACCGCCGCAAGTCCTCCTGCATCACAAAGGCCCCGCGCCTGCCGACATCGCGGAAAATCTCAGTCAGATCCTCTTCCTCTCGCAAGAACGCCTGGGGATACGGGAAAAAAGGAATGCTCTGTGCGAGCGCCGGTGTCATGCCGCACTCCTGCATTCAAAATACAGATTTCGGTAACGCGTGAGATCGGCTGCGCGATTCGCCGGAATCATCCGCTCCCGGAGTTCCGTCGCCCCTAATCGCGGCGGAATCCTTTCGAGCGGGCCATAGAAAATGCGCTTCAGGACGGCCCTTCCGCGCATGGTCCGCGGCAGGCATCCCCCGCGGGCGGCCATGGTCTTCAGAAGGTTTCGCAGACCTCTCGCATCCCGCTCCGGAAACGCGGCGAACGCGCGCGCCTCGAATCCGGCTTGCTGCAGTTTTTCGACCAGTTCCCCGGCGGCCCAATATCGCGTATGAAAAGGACTCGGATGAAACCCGCTCCATTCGCAGTTCACCGTAGAAATCAGCAGCCTGCCGTCCGCTCTCAGCACGCGCTTGGCCTCGGTTAGAAACTGCGCCACGTCCGGCAGGTAATACAGCGCCTCGAACAAAAGCACCACATCGAAAGAGCGCGCCTCAAACGGCAGATCCAGCGCGTCTATCCGCCCGATGCCAAGATTCGCTTGCCCGTGATAGGTAGCGCGCGCAATGCGGCAATTGTCTTCGTCGATGTCGCCGGCCTCGACCCTGCGCGCCCGCTCAGCCAGCCAGCCTAAGCCCAGCCCGGCGCCGCAGGCCGCCTCCAGGACGTCTTTTCCAGCCGCGTGGTCCGCCGCCCAACCATAGCGCGTCCGCAGCATGGACATCTGCAGGCGTGTCGCCCCTTGACTCGGCTGCTCAGTCACGCTCGAAAAATCCGGAGCCCGCGCCGCTCTGCTTCCACTCATGAAATCTTCCTTCTCAGTCCCATCGCCGCCACTCGCAACGCTCCCCACAAACTACCCGCGCCGTAGGGCAGATGCAGGCTCGCGAAAACCATCGGCATCTGCGCCAGATACCGCCAGTTCCGCTCCCTCCAAGCCACTTGCGCCGAAGCCGCCAAATTCGCAGCGCTATAAACCGCCGCCGTCCAGGGCGTCATCAACAACGCCAGCACCAAAGCCAGCGGAGCCAGATGCCGCGCCCGCACCGGCGCTCCCCGGCTATAGGCGAACGGCAGCACCGCCCATACCCCGTTGGTCCAGTTGTGTCGGGCGAAGGACCCCAGTTCCGCGCGCGCATAATACTCGCTCACCAGTTCGGGAGCCAGCAGGATTTTTCCACCGGCCCGCCGCAGACGCTGGTTGAATTCCATATCCTGTCCGCGCACTAGCCGCTCATTAAAGCGCCCCACCCGCTCAAACACCTCGCGCCGCCAGCATCCACCAAACACAGTGTCCACCCAGCGCGGTTCCTCTCCAGGTTTGGGCGAGCTGGTGCGAAATCGTGAGGGTCCCACTCCGAACGGGTGCGTAAGCGCCGCGACCACCGGTCCCGCCCAGGGTCCCTCGCGCTGCGCCCGCGTGCGCATCAAGCCGCCCACGTGATCGGCGCCGCTGGTCTCCAAATAGGCAACCGCACGCGAAAGATACGTGGTCGCGAGCGTCGCATGTGCATCCACGCGCGCAATTACGTCCCCCCGCGCCGCCTCGATGCCGCGGTTCAATGCCGCCGGAGTCGAGCCCTGCGGATTCTCCACCATTCGGATGCACGCGTGGCAGGCGGCCCAGTCGGCGATCACCTTGCGGGTGCCGTCGGTGCTCGCGCCGTCGACTACCAGCACCTCCATACGCTGCGCCGGATAATCGTTGGCAACGATCGACGCCAGACAGCGCCCCAGCGAGCGCACCTCGTTGCGGCACGGAATCAGTACCGAAAGAAACGGTTTCATGGAGCCGCGGCCACCCGCGGCCTGGCCCGTTTGGCCCGGCAGG
>Ga0105240_10005885_pt1 | contig 18159 bp, 17 predicted proteins | sample KBSC54metaG_FD_80426 | JGI IMG/M metagenome (GOLD analysis project Ga0105240, IMG submission 80426) | Corn rhizosphere microbial communities from Kellogg Biological Station, Michigan, USA - KBS C5-4 metaG | ecosystem: Host-associated > Plants > Roots > Rhizosphere > Soil | place: Michigan, USA...
TACTGTGCGTTATCCGGAGAAACCCACACCTCGGATATTGCTAGCAGGCTCTTGGCGAGTGGATACTCACGGACGACCTTCCAAGGGGCATGCAGGTGCTCTGTGCCTCGCAGCCCTTCGTCACCCATCTTTCTTATGGCGCGATCCATAGGATCGAAAGGGTCGGGCTGGCTGGCAAGCATGCCAAATTCCGCAAGCTCATGAAACTGCTCCGGGACTGCAGAGACCGGCTGTGTAGTGAAATCGAAGGTCTCACCCTTTACATAGAGCCTGGTCACAGACATCCGGTTCATCGTGAGGGTCCCAGTTTTGTCCACGCACAAGGCTGTGGCTGCGCCGAGCATCTCAATTGCCGGCATCCGTCGCGTCAGCACGCGATTCCGCGACATCCGCCAAGCTCCCAGAGCGAGGAATACGGTCAGAACTACAGGCAGTTCCTCCGGCAGGATTGCCATCGCGAGCGTGAGGGCAGCGAGAAATCCCCGCAGCCAGTCTCCCCGCGTGAGGCCATAGAACACGACCAGTAAACCGCAGAGTGCTAGCCCGACCAGTGCGAGTATCCGCACCATTCGGCGCGTGTCTCGCTGCAGCAGCGTGGGCTCTTGCTCAACCTCCCGCAGTGACTTCCCGATCTTTCCGAGCTCAGTTTGCCCGCCCGTCGCCTTTGCTAGCGCAATCCCAGTCCCTCGAACCACCAGCGTCCCGGAGAAGACGAATGGGAGGTCGTCGCCTCCCGGCCGTGCCATATGAGGGTCAGCTGACACCGCTTGCTTCCGAACGGGCACTGATTCGCCCGTCAATAGCGACTCGTCGATCGCCAGATTGACAGCGGAACGCATGACGCCATCCGCGGGAACGCGGTCACCTTCCGACAAAACGAGGATGTCGCCCGGAACAACGTCCCGGCCTGCGATTCTCTTTCGCTCGCCGCCGCGAATCACCAGTGCGCGCGGACTTGACAAATCACGGAGCGCCTCCAATGCCCGTTCCGTCTTGCGCTCTTGATACAGCGTGATCGCGATGACCACCACTACGAAAATCAGAAGGATGATCGCTTCCTGTACGTCGCCGAGTAGCAGGTAGGTGCTACCGCAGGCGAGCAGCAACAAGAGCATCGGCTCTCGTACCACTTCGAAGGCAATCCTGATAATAGAGCGCGGTTTGGAGGACGGAAGTTCGTTGAAGCCGTAGCGCGCGATTCTGGATGCAGCCTCGTCATCAGAGAGCCCCGCAGTATGTCCCTCTGAATCGAAGTCCTGACCAGTTTCCAGCGTATCCGCCATTTCTTACCTTTCGATACCTGAGATCGACTAACGAATTTGCCGCAACCAACTTGTGGAGACGGCCTTTGGCAGAAAGATTCTCTAGGGCGTCTCGGCTGTAGTCTGTGGACCCAGAGATTTCTCAGCGCCGTCGATCAGCGCCTGCTTTTCGGCTCCAGAGAGTTTGGCGGCGGGGTGGAGCGGGAGATAGAACCAGGTCGGCATCTCGCCTTTCCTCACCTCCCCGGCGACATCCTTGGCGTGCCGCTGGGGAAGATTCCACTCGGCAGAATTCAAATGGCTTCGACCTTCGTTCACGTCTCTCTGGAGGAGCCAGGATACCGGGGCGATATTGGAGTACCGGAGCCAAGTGGTTTCATTACTGTGACAGTCAAAGCATGCCCGGCGGACCCACTCCCTTGTGCCCGGTGCATTCCACGCAGGCTCTCCACTCTTAGGCGGATTTGTATGCATACGGCCGAAGGGAATGAGTTGAATCAAGACAGCGGCGAGCAACATCCACTTCAAAACCCTAAAAAGCATGTACTCAGCATACGCCTCCAAGTCTCAAATCGCTTTTGAGGGCAGGACTTTCGTTACAAGCGCTGAATCGTCGTACTGACAGCCACAGCCCGAGTTGCAGCGGGCGCCGATTGCGACCATGCTTGAACTGAATGCAGATCCGGCCGAAAGACCAGGACTCGTCGCAAGGCTCTTCGACGCGAGTTGTCTGGATAACGTTGGTCGCCTTGCTGACGGTCGCCGTGGGGTTGTGCCTCCTGATGGTGTGGCCGTTTGCCGCGACCATCATCGGGGCGGGGGTTCTTGCAGTGGTTTATTATCCGCTTCACGTACGTCTTCGGCAGCGGTTGAACAAGCCCGGCCTGGCGGCGTTGCTATCAACCCTCTTCCTGCTGATAGCGTTTCTGGTGCCGCTCACGCTACTAGTGACCACCGTCATGCAGGAGTTGCGCGCGGCTTACCAAGCCTTAGCGCCGGGCACCGTGGAGCAAGGAGCCAGCCGGATTTGGGTGGCATTGGACCGTCCCTTGGCAGCCGCGGGACGGTGGCTTGGGATGGAACCGAGCGACCTCCGCTCCCTGCTCGCGACAAGGCTGCAGGAGGCTGGCTCAGCCATGCTGGGCAACACGATCGCCGTGCTCGGTGCTGCGGGTGGAGGCGTGGTCAGGATCGTAATTGGCATCGGGACCCTCTATTGCGCGTTTCTGTATGGCGATCGCCTCTACCAGGAGACAGTGGCCCTATCTCCGTTAGGACTGCGGCGGACCTCAGCGTTGTTGAATGCCGTGCATCAGATGGTGATGGCGAGCTTTTATGGCGTTATCGCCGTAGCGGCCGCGCAAGGTTTTTTGTGCGGCGTGGGAGCCTGGATTGCCGGCCTGCCATCGCCATCACTATGGGGTGTGGCAGCTGCTGTGGTGAGCATTCTGCCCCTGTTCGGTTCGGCGCTGGTTTGGCTACCGGCGGCGGCAGTGCTGTTCGTTCAGGGATCTATGGGACGCGGTGTATTCATGTTGATCTGGGGCGCCGCGCTGGTGGGCACGATCGATAATTTCCTCCGTCCGCTTGTGGTGATGACCAAGCTGCCGGTCCATCCTCTGCTGGTATTCGTCGCCATGCTGGGAGGAGTGGAGGCATTTGGACTGCTGGGCATTTTATTCGGTCCCGTGATTCTGGCAGTCACCGTGGCCTTGTTTCGCATGCTGCGGGAAGAGATGGACGTCGGTGAGCGCGTCTAAGCCAGAAGGTAAAGCAAACGCTGCTTCCGCGGTTCCCTGGCACGGCATGACCGTGGATGCGATCCAGCAGCAGCTTCAAACCACGCTCGAACGTGGCCTTTCCAGCGAAGACATTTCGTTACGGCTGGCGCGGCACGGCCCAAACTCGATCCGCGAAGCCACGCCCGAAAACCCCTGGCGTATTTTCGCGGCGCAGTTTGCCGACTTCATGATCGTGGTCCTGCTCGCGGCGGCGGTGATCGCGGGACTCCTTGGCGAGCCCGCGGATACCGTAGCGATTGTGGCGATCGTAGTCTTGAACGCCGTGATCGGTTTCGTGCAGGAATACCGTGCCGAGCACGCCCTGGCTGCCCTCAGGAAAATGGCTGCCCACCAAACGCGCGCGCTGCGGAACGGAGAACTAGCCACAGTCCCCTCCGCCGACCTAGTTCCAGGCGACATCGTGTTCCTGGAAGCCGGTAACGTGGTGCCGGCTGACCTGAGAGTGGTGGAAGGTGTGCAACTCCGCATCGGTGAAGCGGCGCTTACCGGCGAATCGCATCCAGTGGAAAAACACGCTCGGCCGGTGGACGCGGATCCGCAGTTAGCGCTGGGTGACCGCGCCTGCATGGCTTACAAAGGAACCATCGTTCAATACGGCCGCGGTCGTGGAATCGTCGTTGCGACCGGAATGCAAACCGAGCTCGGGCAGATCGCGGAAATGATCAGCGAACGCTCCGAGGCGAAAACTCCTTTGCAGCGCCGGCTAGCGCACTTCGGGAGATATTTGGCGCTTGCCGCACTAGCGATCTGTGCGGTCATCTTCGCGGCGGGCGTCGAGCGCGGCGAGCCACTGGTGCGGATGTTCCTCACGTCGGTCAGTCTGGCCGTGGCGGCGATTCCCGAAGCGCTTCCAGCCGTGGTGACGATCACACTCGCGCTAGGCGCCCGCCGTATGCTGCGGCTGCATGCGCTGGTGCGGCGTCTCCCTGCCGTGGAGACGCTCGGTTCGGTGACCTACATCTGTTCGGACAAAACTGGAACGCTGACCGAAAACAAAATGCGGATGACCGCGGCCTATCTCGCAGGGCGTCATATCGCAATAACTGCGGAAGCCACCCCTAGCGAACTACGGACGACATTCTTCACCGCGCTCGCGGTAAGTAACGATGCGCACCGAGACGATCAAGGCGAAGTGACTGGAGATCCAACCGAGGTTGCCCTGCTGGAGGCAGCGCTCACGTCGGGCTTCGATAAAACGACTTTGCTTTCCGCGCTTCCCCGTATCGCGGAGTTCCCGTTCGATTCGGAGCGAAAGCGGATGACGACGGTCCACCGATCTTCTGAGGGAGTTGTAGCGTTTGTCAAGGGCGCGCCCGAGGCAGTGCTGGAGCGCTGCAAAATATCCGCAGTAGACCGGGTGGCCGTCTCAACCGCAGCCGAGCAGATGGCCGCCGATGGACTCAGGGTGCTCGCATTCGCATATCGTCCCCAGCTTGCCTGGGATGGAGATGCGGGCGCCGACGCGACTGAGAATGCTCTCACATTCCTGGGATTAGCCGGCCTGATCGATCCACCGCGCGCGGAGGTGCTCGATGCCGTTCGAGTATGCCAACAGGCCGGAATCGTTCCCGTCATGATCACCGGCGATCATCCCGCTACGGCTTTGGCCATCGCACGCCGTCTGGAAATCGCATCCGGCGATGCAGGAGTCATCACCGGTCCGGAACTGGCGGCGATGCCGGAGCACGAACTCGACGAGCAAGTCAAGAGGACACGCGTGTACGCGCGGGTCGACCCGGCTCAGAAGCTGCGTATCGTGGAGGCGCTCCAGAAGCAAGGCGAATTCGTGGCGATGACCGGTGATGGGGTTAACGATGCGCCGGCCCTGCAGCGCTCTGATATCGGCGTTGCCATGGGCAAGAGCGGCACCGACGTCGCACGGGAAGCTGCGGATCTGGTTCTGCTCGACGACAACTTCGCCACCATAGTAGCCGCGGTCAAAGAAGGACGGCACATTTTCGAAAACATCCGCAAGTTCGTCAAATTCATCATGGCCAGCAATGCGGCTGAGATCTGGACCCTGTTCCTGGCGCCGTTCCTGGGTCTGCCCGTACCGCTTTTGCCGATTCACATTTTGTGGACCAACCTGGTCACTGACGGGTTGCCGGGGCTAGCGCTGGCGGTGGAGCCGGCGGAACGGTGCCTAATGGATCGCCCGCCTCGGCCGCCGTCCGAGAGCCTCTTCGCACGTGGTCTCTGGCAGCACGTAGTATGGGTCGGCCTGATGATCGCTGGATTGTCGATTTTCTCCCAGGCTTATGCGATCCGCTCGGGCTCAGCGCACTGGCAGACCATTGTGTTTACCGTGCTGACTGTATCGCAGATGGCCAATGTGATGGCCGTGCGATCGGAAACTGAATCTCTGTGGAGCCTGGGCCTGTTTTCGAACTTGCCGCTGCTGGGCGCGGTCACGCTGACGATCGGTTTGCAGATGGCCGTAATCTATTGGGGGCCGTTCCAGCGAGTATTCAAAACCGCTCCTTTGAGCCTTAACGAGCTAGTGTTCACTCTGGCGCTCTGCTCGCCCGTACTGGTCGCGGTCGAAATCGAGAAGTGGCTGGCCCGGCGCAGGCACCAAGCTTCTTAAAATGAGCACTGCGGCGCACCGCCTGCGCCCTTTTGCGCAGGGATCCGCGCCGAGAGCCTCAAACCCTTTGCTGGCGCTTCAAGGAAAGGCATCCTAAGTGCACCTTCCGGGTCGTGAACCCGGCAACCGAGTTGTGGCCCGGCACCAATCTGACCGGCAAAGACCCGGTCTTCCACATCCACGGCGTCACAAAGACGTATCAGATGGGCGACGTGGAGGTTCACGCGCTCCGGGGCATCGATCTGGACCTGTATGCCGGGGAATTCGTGGTGGTGCTGGGGCCTTCGGGCAGCGGGAAATCGACCCTGCTCAATATTCTGGGAGGCCTGGACGTACCTACCGCCGGCGAGGTTCATTACCTTGACCACCAGTTGACCACCGCCGGAGACGCGGCTCTCACGCGGTTTCGTCGTGAGCATGTCGGGTTCGTCTTCCAGTTCTACAATCTAATCCCGAGTCTGACGGCCCTGGAAAACGTCGCTCTGGTCACAGAAATCGCGGCGCACCCGATGGACCCGGAAGAGGCGCTTCGGATGGTGGATCTGGGGGAACGCCTACACCACTTTCCTTCGCAACTCTCCGGTGGCGAGCAGCAGAGGGTGGCGATCGCGCGCGCCGTGGCGAAACGACCCGACATCCTTTTGTGCGACGAGCCCACGGGAGCCTTGGATTATCCGACGGGGAAGCTGGTGCTGGAGGTGCTTGAGCGAATAAACAAGGAATTGGGAACCATCGCAGTTGTGATCACGCATAATGCGGCGATCGCGGGAATGGCCGACCGCGTGATTCGCGTAGGCAGCGGACGGATCGTTGAAATCGCCCGCAACGAACGGCGGATTTCTCCCTCGGAGCTGAGTTGGTAACCATGACAGCGCTCCATCACAAATTGTTTCGCGATCTGGGCCGGATGGCGGGTCAGATGACCGCGATCACGGCCGTACTGGCTTGCGGTATCGCGACGTACGTAACCATGCGTTCTTCCTATGACTCGCTACTTTTCGCGCGGTCGGAATACTACTCCGCTTACCGGTTCGCCGATGTCTTCGCGCACGTGAAACGGGCTCCTGAGGCGCTAGCTCGATCGATCGCGGAGATTCCCGGCGTAGCCGCGGTTCAAACGCGCATCGTGACCGATGTCACCCTCGATGTACCCGGTCTGGAGGAGCCCGCCACCGCCCGGCTGGTCTCGATTCCCGCACGCCGCGTTCCTCTTCTGAACGACCTGTTCCTACGGCAAGGCCGCTACATCGAAGCGGACCGCCGCGACGAAATCGTGATCAGCGAAGCTTTCGCGGCAGCCAACCAACTGAAGACCGGCGACAGCGTGGATGCAGTGGTTAACGGCAAGTGGGAGCGGCTCCGGATTGCCGGCATCGGGTTGTCGCCCGAGTACCTGTATGAAGTGAAGCCGGGCGAGATTTTTCCCGACAATCGCCGGTTTGGCGTGCTGTGGATCAGCCGCGAAACCCTGGAAGCGGCGTTCGACATGAAAGAGTCTTTCAACGATCTATCACTCTCGTTGGCTCAGGGCGCTAGTGAGCCAGAGGTAATCGAGCGCCTGGATCAGTTGCTCGAACCTTACGGAGGGCTGGGCGCTTACGGACGTTCCGACCAGATATCGTACCGGTTCATCGCCGACGAGCTGACGGAACTCCGCGCGATGGGACTTATATTGCCCACGATATTCCTGGCGATCGTCGCGTTTCTGTTGCATGTAGTGATGTCCCGCCTGGTGACTACGGAACGGAGCCAGATCGCCGTGCTGAAGGCTTTCGGATATGGGCGGCTGGATATTGCCGGACACTACCTCAAGTTCGGGTTGCTGGCCGCGCTGCCGGGATCGGTGCTGGGAATCGCCGGGGGCTTGTGGCTTGGCTCATTGTTCACCGGCGTATACGCGCGCTATTTCCACTTTCCCGTGCTGCGACTGCAACCCAATTCATACCCGCTGCTGTCCGCCGTGGCTGTGGGAGCTGGCGCGGCATGCATTGGCGCTCTTTCGGCCGCCCGACGGGCCGTGGCGCTGGCACCTGCCGAAGCCATGCGTCCGGAGTCGCCGGAAAAGTTCCGGGCGGGCGTGCTGGAACACAGTGGACTGATGACCTGGCTTGCCCCGGCAACGAGGATGATCATCCGCAATTTATCTCGCCGGCCCTGGAAAGCTCTGGCGACTGCACTGGGCATCGCGTTGGCGGTTTCAATCCTGGTGGTGGGCCGCTACACGATTGATTCGGTCAACTATCTCGTCGACCTTCAATTTCGAATCATGCAGCGGGAAGACCTCACGATTGCGTTTCAGGAACCGCGTCCTGAGCATGCCCGCTATGAATTGGCGCAGCTTCCCGGCGTGCTGCAAGTGGAAACGTTTCGTGAGGTTCCCGCGCGGCTGCGCTTTGGGCATCGTTCGCGCAAATCGAGCATTCTTGGTGTTACCAGCGACGACACGCTGCGGCCTTTGCTCGATCGCAAACTGACTCGGATCGAGGTTCCCGCCGAAGGGATCGTGCTGAATAGCCGGCTGGGCGAGATCTTGGGCGCGCCGCCCGGCAGCCAGATTCAGATCGAAGTGCTGGAAGGCGCCCGACCCGTGCGCGTGGTAACGGTCGCCGGATGGGTGGAGCAACCGATTGGGCTGGGAGCATACATGCAAGCAGAGGCCCTACACCGGATGATGCGCGAGGGAGGCACCATATCCGGCGCGCACCTCAAAGTAGACCCCAAACAGGCCGCGCAACTGTATAGCCTGTTGAAGCGCACGCCTTCTATCAGCGCGGTCGCCGTTAAAGACGTGGCGCTCGCCAGTTTCTGGAAATCCTACGGCGATACGATCTGGATCTCGACCACCATGCTGGTGGGATTCGCTAGCGTGATCGCGTTGGGAATCGTCTACAACGGCTTGCGGATCGCTCTATCGGAGCGTGGTCACGAACTCGCCAGCTTGCGCGTCCTGGGATACACGCGAACCGAAATTGGGCGGATCTTGCTGGGCGAGCAAGGGCTCTTACTCGTGCTGGCGATTCCGTTCGGCTTGGCCCTCGGTTATGGACTTTCGTTTCTCACCTCACACGCCCTGGCGCGTGACCTGATCCGCTTGCCTTTGGTCATCGGACCAGTCTCCTATAGCTACGCGAGTGGAATCGTGGTGGCCGCGGGACTGCTGTCGGGTCTGGTGGTTATCCGGCAGCTTGCGCATATGGATTTGACCGAGGTGCTCAAGTCCAGGGAATGAGGCGCTCATGAAACACATCGTCAAGAGATTGTTCGGATTGGCCGTTGTCTTGGGGTTGTTGGGTTTCGTCGCCTGGACGCTTCGCCCCAAACCGCAGATGGTCGAAATCGGGCGGGTGGCGCGCGGCCGCATGCAGGTGACCATCGACGAAGACGGACAAACTCGCGCGCATGACCGGTTCACATTGGCTGCGCCCATCGCCGGCCGGCTTTCCCGCATCCGGCTGCACGAAGGAGACTCGGTCACACCTCAAACCGTCATCGCCACCATCAGCCCTCTGCCGATCGATGCGCGTGAGGTGGCGCGAACCAGGGCGGAAATCGAATCGCTGGAAGCGCTGAGGAAGGAGGCTCTCCAGTACGTGGAACGCGCGGAAGCGGATCATGAGCAGACGCAACGGGACGTGGTGCGCTACACGGATCTTCAGCGCCAGGACGTGGTGCCGCGCCAGACGCTGGAGCAAGCTCAGACGGCGGAGAAGCGGGCCGCGAAGGAGGTAGCCGGGGCGCGGTTCAAAGTTCAGTCAGCCGAAGCTGAGATCGCCCGCGCACGGGCCGGTTTGATCTCGATAGAAGAAACCCAGGAAAAGAGCGGCAGGATCGTGGAACTGCGCTCGCCGGTGGCCTCCCGGATTCTCCGGATACTGGAGCCGAGCGAGCACGTCGTGACTGCCGGAACCCCGGTAGTGAGCCTGAGCAATCCGAGTAAGATCGAGATCGTCATCGATCTGCTTTCCACTGATGCGGTCAAGGTGAAGCCGGGCGCAGCCGTCAGCATCGAGGGCTGGGGCGGGCCGAATGCACTGCGCGCGCGTGTCCGCATGGTAGAGCCTTACGGATTCACCAAGGTTTCCGCGCTGGGCATCGAAGAGCAGCGGGTGAATGTGATCGCGGATTTCCTGGATCTGCCGGCAGGCTTGGGCGACGGCTATCGCATCGACGCGCGTATTGTGATCTGGGAGAGTCCCGACGTGCTGATCGCCCCCGGCAGCGCGTTGTTTCGCGATGGCGATCGCTGGAGCGTTTTGGTTGTGGAAGCCGGGCGGGCGCGCCGAAGGCCGGTGGAGGTGGGACACCGCACTGCACTCGAGACCGAGATCATCCGCGGCCTGAATCCGGGAGAAGCAGTGATCCTGCACCCGCCTAACGATCTAAAGGAGGGAGCCGCTGTGGCCGGCAGATGACATTTTGAGGGAGCTTCGTCTATGTCACCATCTGGGCGGCCTGCTAGACATTGGTGCAGGTTAGGATCGTCTTCGTTAGCAGGTGACGAGATCGGTGTGCGCGAAGCCCTTGGAGTAGTCGAGTACGGAGATCACGATCGGCGTCACCCGGAATATGCGCGCGTCCGCTGCGGTCGGCATTGGCAATGGTATGGAGGCCTGCTGGGATACTTCAGCATTAGTAGGTGCAAAACCTTCTCCGCTTCGGTTGGATCGACGACAGCGTGTGCACGCGCGGCCATGGAAAGTCCGGTAATCTCCATCACGTGCGGGATGTCGTGATCGATCGTAAGCGATACCCGATCATGGCTCGCGAGATTTGCCGCCTTCTGACTATCCGGACCGCAGAGGAAGTAAGGCGTCAAGCCTTCGTTCGCATAGCTCACCGTGGTCGCCTGCGCCAGCCATCTGGCCTTAGCGTAGCGATCGTCATGATCCGGTGCTGATTCAGAAGCGTTAGTATCTTCCGTCTAATCTCTTCGTCCATCTGTCGTCCTCTCGTCTCCACAGACCCTCGCTTAAAACCGAAAGATACTCTGACTTGCATCCTCGTTCAGACGTGATGTCGGATTGTCTTGAAACGCTATTTTCTGGTTACAGCTAGGGTGCTATGCTGTGGCAGCTTTAGGCTCCTTGGTCTTTGTGGCCTTGGGGCGTTGATATGGAGAATGCCGTTGTCGAGTTGAGCGGTAACCTGATCAACGTCGAGCGCGCTCGGCACTTCGAAACAGCGATAGACGTCGTTGGACCCAAACTCGGTCCATAGAACACTGTTTTTTCCGTTTTATTCTGCTTTTCCGACGCCGCATGCACGATCAGCTCCGTCGGCGTCGCAGTGAGTTCAATATCCCTGGCTTCGAAGCCAGGCAGGGCGATCTGCATCTGATAGGAACTGTCCTTTTCGGAGAGCTCCGCTGCTGGCCAACCGAAAAGCTCGTGCTCGGCCCTCAACCAGTCGTCCAACTCGTGCCCAACTTCCCGACCACGTTTCTCGAACAGAAACAGATCAAAAGCACGGTGTTGAACCGCATCGAGGCTTTTTGCGATTTCTCCGAAGACGGGGTAGAATCTTCTTTCCATCATCTGCACAAGGGTCCACTTACGACCAGCCTGGGAAGTACCTGAACGCGACCTGACCTATTCGGCCTCAACGAGGATGACAATGTCATTATTCCCGACGGAGTCACAAACCCACCGGTCCTACGTACGCTGGAGCGCATAAGGAAACGACGCGAACACGACAAGGGCCAACCCGAGCGCCCAGAATCGCAAGCGAAAGTAGGACGCAACAATAAGGGAACCAGACCCCGGCGATCTGCCACTCATGCGCAAGAATCTAAATTGTGTGGCGGCAGATGAGCTCCCCCGTCTGCAAGTGGAATCGTTACCGTGAATGTGCTGCCTCGACCAGATTCACTCTGCACCTCAATTGATCCCCGGTGCTGCTCCACGATCCAGCGGGCAATTGCTAGGCCTAAACCGGCGCCTCCCGTCCCCCTGGATCGCACCTTATCCGCGCGCCAGAAACGATCAAAGATATGCGGGACGTCGGATTCTGAGATCCCGATTCCGGAATCCGTCACTTTGACGGCGGCGTATCCATCCAGCGCTTCCAACTGAACCTGGACTCGCCCCCCATCTGCGGTGTACTTGATGGCGTTGTCGATCAGGATGAAAAAGAGTCGTCGCAGGGCTTCGCCGTCCCCACGCACAGCGTTCGCGTTCGAGCCTAGATTCGCCGCTAAGTCGATCTGTTTCTCCGCGGCCAGACTTTGCCCCTGTGCAACGGCTTCCCGGACAACTGTCGAAACGTCGATGAGTTCGTGCTGCAATCCACCTTCGCCAGCGTCGGCCCTTGCGAGCAGAAGAAGGCTATCAATCAGCCGCGTGGTCCGCTCCGCCTCAGCGAGAATCTGCACCATATCCTTGAGGTATTCGACATTCGTCCGACCGCCATCAACCGCCAGCTCCGCGGTCGTGCGAATTAGGGAAACGGGGGCCCGCAACTCATGCGACGCATCCGCGGTGAGCTGAGACATCCTTTGTACGGAGGTATCTAAGCGCCCTAACATCCGGTTCAAGGTCTCAGACAGACGCTGGAGCTCGTCAGAGGTCTTCGGCACCTCCAGCCTTTCTGACAGATTGCTGATACTGATGGATTCCGCTGCGGTCGTGATCCGGTCGACGGGCCTCAGCGCGCGGCGACTGATCAGATAGCCCCCCAGCCCGGCCCCGATCAGGAGAAGCGGCACCGAGAACCAGAGGATGAGACGGAAGCGTTCCAATGCTTCGTAAAACTCCTTGAGCGGTGCCGCGACCTGAATAGTGTAAGGATGACTGTTCACCACCACACGTCCGGTTGCAAAGCGGATGGGGATGCTTTGGACGCTGATATTCTCGTAAACCGGCTCATCTCCCAGCTGATTGGGAAGACGGATGGAAATCTGGTTGGTTTCGAGGACTGCGGAACGATACAACCACTGGCCCTTTTCGTCGCAGACCTGAAACAGATCGCCCCCAGGCCCGAGGACCGAGTGCTCTCTAAACTCGTCACGGATTTCGACGCGTGAAAGGGAGGCGATCTGAAGCTGCATGAACTTTTCAACGCCGTGAATGCGGTCTTCCAATTCTTCGTCGATTGTTTGGAACGCGCTGGCGCGCATCGCGAACCAACTCCCGATACCGAACACACCCAACCCAAGCGCCAGCATCACCAGATACCAGGCCGTAAGGCGAATACGGATGGATCCAAGGGCCATTTAGGCTTCGGTCTCCCTGACGGTATAACCAAGTCCACGCACGGTTTGAATCAGCCGTTTCTCTCCGCCGGTCTCAATCTTGCTTCGCAAAAGAAAGATGAAAACGTCCACGGTATTGCTTCCGACTTCATGATCATCTCCCCACACTGCGGCGATGAGATCGTGTCGGGATACAACGCGACCAGCCCGGCGCATGAGGTGCTCCAGCATAGCGAACTCCGTGGGGCTCAACGTTACAGCTCTTTTTCCGCGGCGCACTTCGTGCGCTTCTCGATCCAGAGTGAGATCCGAAATCTGCAGGACCGGAGACGATTCCATCGTCTTACGGCGACCGATGACTCGCAGCCGAGCCGCTAGCACTTCAAATGAGAACGGCTTCGTAAGGTAGTCGTCCGCTCCCACGTCCAGGCCGCGCACCACATCGGGCACGGCATCGCGGGCGGTGAGCATGAGGATGGGCGTCCGGTTTCCGCTCGCCCGGAGACGCTTTGCAACCTGCAGTCCATTCGCGCCGGGGAGCATCACGTCCAAGACAATGGCATCAAACGACATCGCGAGTGCTTTCTCCAAGCCCGTTATTCCGTCCAGAGCAACATCAACGACGTGCCCCTGGTTCACGAGACCCCGCTGGAGCAGTTCGGCCATTTGAGTGTCGTCCTCAACTACCAGAATCCGCATCTCGCCTCGTGATCGTTTTCTTAGGCTTGCACACAATAATTAGGATCTCCTGAATGTCGATTCCTTTGGGATCCCGGAGGGTTTTCAGGGAACGTTAATCTTTGTACTCGATGATCGTAATTGTGGCGCTGCTACTTCGCGTGCTGACAGCCGTTTGCGCGATCTGCACCTGCTTTGCCGAGGTCGTCAATTTTGATCGCGGGGCGGCAGGCTCGCTACCGCCCGGGTGGACGGTGTCCATGACTCACGCTGGAGGATCGCCCAGGTGGGAGGTCATCGTTGACGATACTGCTCCAAGCCGGCCGAATGTCCTAGCTCAAACTTCGACGGATCGCACGGCAGGACGTTTCCCGCTTGCGATCTGGAACGGTGCCACACTCCGGGATGGCACGGTAAGCGTCAAGTTCAAGGCAATCTCGGGCACCGTCGATCAGGGTGCTGGATTAGTCTGGCGCTACCAAGACCCGAATAACTATTACATTGTTCGCGCCAACGCGCTTGAAGACAATGTCGTGCTCTACAAAGTGCAGCATGGGGAGCGCGTAGCTTTAGCCCCCAAAGGAGCGGTGTCCAATGCCTACGGCGTGAAGCACCGAGTTCCCAAGCAGACCTGGACCGCTCTGAGCGTCGGTGTTCGCGGCACCGTTTTCACGGTGAGCTTAGACGGAGAAACGCTATTCAGCGTCGAAGACTCCACGTTTACGGGAGCCGGCAAGACCGGACTCTGGACCAAGTCGGACAGCGTCATCTACTTTGATGATTTTCAGATTGAACAGGAAAGACAGAGGTAATAGAACAATGATTCGAAGAGTGAAACAGACAATCGGCCCGCTGGGCGTATTGGCGCTCGCTTTGTGCTCTATCTCGGTTGTTCCAGCAGACGGCCAGCAGTTGCCGCCGGAGTACGAACAGGCGATGAAGACACTCGGCAAACAAGGTGATTTCAAGGACAACGTACTGAAGATCAACATCCCCCGGAACGACCTGGAAGTTACCATCGACGGGATCGCAACGCCGACGCCATTCGGCTTCGGAGGCTGGCTTGCGATGACCAAGGGTGACGGTGGAATGGACGTGATGATGGGCGACCTGGTGCTCCTGGAAGACGAGGTTAATCCGGTCATGTCCGCTCTCCTCGATAACGGACTGGAAGTCACGGCTGTCCATAATCACTTCTTCTTTGAGAGTCCGCGCATCTTCTACATGCACGTCCACGGTCACGGGAAGGCCGCCGATCTGGCAAGGAAGGCAAAACCCGCGGTCGACCTGATCGGCAAGGGTTCCCCTCAACATCAGAGCTCGGTAACCGGCGGGAACTCCAACGTGTCGGCCGGGCAGGTCGATACGGCCAAGATCGCACGGATTGTAGGACACGAAGGTGAGCAGAGCGGAGCCGTCTATAAGATTACCGTCGGCCGGGATGACTTGAAACTCAAGGAAATGGGCGCTTCCATCAATTCACCAATGGGCCTCAATACATGGGCAGCGTTCTACGGGAGCGATGCGAACGCCGAGATCGCTGGCGACGTCGCGATGTTGGCGCAGGAGGTCAGTCCGGTTCTAAAGGCACTTCGTGGGAACGGATTGAACGTCGTGGCGATACACCAGCATATGACCAGCACCCAGCCGACTATTTATTTCTTGCACTATTGGGGTACTGGTCCGACAGAGAAGCTCGCCAACGGTTTTAAGGCGGCTCTTAATGAGCTTGGGAAAGCCAAAACAACCAACGCGAAGGCCGACCACTACTAGTCCATCGATCCGTAATGTGATCGCGGACAGCGTCAAAGGAGCATTGCTCTGAGCATGAGTCGGAGATTCCTGTTTATCGCATGGCTGGGTTGTCGACAGCACTCTTTGCGCAGGTCCAGAGTTCTCCGCAAGGCCTGCCGCCAATTATGTGGGTTCACTAGCCTGTAAGGCCTGTCACCCAGCGATGTACGAGCGCCGGAGCAAGACGCGAATGGCAAACGTCGTGACCGATCCCAAAGTGCATCCGCAGGTTATCCTTCCCGATCTGACGAAGCCGGACCCGCTGCTTACGTTCAAGAAAGAGGACATCGCATTTGTCTACGGGTCCAAGTGGAAGCAACGATACTGCAAAAGGTCGGCGACGACTATTTTCCGCTGGGCGCTCAATGGGACGTAAGCCATCAAATCTGGCGGCGTATAACGTCGCTAGCGGTACGGATTGGTGGACCAAATTCGACCCGCAGGCAAACTCTGCGCGCCCAACTGGACCGCTCTGTGACGGCTGCCATTCTGTAAACTCAACATCCAGACGAAGACGGTCACGGAGTGGAATGTCGGCTGCGAGAAGTGTCACGGTCCTGGAAGGGACCATGCCCGACAGCCGTCACGCGTCAATATCGTGAATCCGGCCCGGCTGAATTATGTTCAAGCGAATGACGTTCGTACAGCGACCGTTGAGCAATAGACGCATCACTCCGCAGGAACGGCCGGCAACGAGTGCATCGGCTGCCACATGCCGAAGATCGAGCAGACCATCGCGGATATCAATGTTCGGAGCCACACGTTTAAATTCATTCCGCCCTCCGCTACAGAGACTCTAAAGATCCCTAATTCCTGCAATTCATGTCACACGGGCGAAACCGCGGAATGGGCCAAGAAAGTTCTCAGCACTTGGCCCAACGCATCCCCGTGGCGCGTCGCGCAGTAAAATAGTGCAGCGCGGGCGCGCGCCAGGTCACAAGCCCGAAGGAGGACGGAATGGAATATTGGATCGCTGCGCTGCTCCTTTTGAACGGCTTGGCCGTTGCGCAAGAGACTTCGGGCTTGTCGCTAAGAACCCACATCGCCCTGCCAAACGTCGATGGACGCATGGATCACTTGAGCGTGGATATCAAGGGACAGCGCCTCTTCTCGTCCGCCCTGGGCAACAATACTGTCGAAGTGATCGATCTGCAATCCGGAAAGCGAGTGCGGACGCTGCCAGGTTTGGCGGAGCCGCAAGGATTGTTTTTCGATGCTTCGACCAATCGTCTGTACGCCGCCAACGGTGTTGACGGCTCCACGAGAATCTTCGATGGTGCGACATTTCAGCTTCTGGACACGGTGAAGTTCTCCGACGACGCCGACAACATTCGCTACGACGCGCGCAGCCGCACCGTGATCGTCGGATATGGCGGGGAAAAGGGGTTGAGGGGACGGCCGCAGGGATCCGGGGCACTGGGGATTCTGGATTCCAGCGGAAAGTTGAGTCGGGAGATTGTCGTGGATGCCCATCCCGAATCGTTCCAGCTTGAGAAGACAGGAACTCGCGTTTTCGCGAATGTCCCCGATAAGCAAGAGGTCCAAGTCGCCGATTTCGTCAAAGGCACGATTCTCGCCCGTTGGCCAACCACCGTCGCGAGGACGTGTTTCCCGATGGCGCTGGACGAGGCTCATCACCGGTTGTTTATTGGATGCCGTGCGCCGGCGCGCTTGCTGGTCATTGACACGGAAAGCGGCCGGACGGTAGCGTCGACCGAAATTGTCGGCGACACGGACGACCTCTTTTACGACGCGGCAAGAAGCCGGATCTATGTGATCGGAGGTCAAGGCTTCATTGATGCCTTGCAGCAGAAAGATCCCGATCATTACGAGAGAATCGCTCATTACGCTACGCCGCCGGGTACCCGAACCGGTCTCTTCGTGCCCGAATGGGGGAAACTTTTCGCTGCGGTGCCGCACCGGGGCGAGCAGCGCTCCGAGATCCTTGAGTACGACGCAAAATGAGGCATGACTCCTACGTTCGCGCTCTTATTGCCTGCTTCGGACTGGCGCTGTGTTTACCGGGACAAACGTTAAAGAAGGTTGGCGTGATCGATCTTCCGGGTCCGAAGGGAGAGCGCTTCGACTACCTGACGATGGATGATGAGGACCGCTACCTGTTGTCGGCACACCTGGGTCCGGGTATTTTGTATGTGATAGACGTGCGGACAAACCGGCTCGTCAAGGCGATTCCTGGCGTGCCGGGAATTACCGGCCTCGAATTCGTTCCCGGACTTCGCAAGGTCTACGCATCCGACTGGGGAGAGAACAAGATCGGCGTAGTGGATCTCCGCTCCATGAGCGTCATCAAGAGATTGCCAACCGCCGAGAAGCCAAACGGGAGCGCATACGCTGCTCCCTTCCGGAAGGTTTACGCTTCCGATACGAGCGGCAAGGCGGTTACAGAGACGAGATCGTCAAGACTCTGAAAGTCGACAGCGAAACCGGAATGCTGCAGTACGACTCGGTCGCCCGAAAAATGTACGTCAATCTCCGGAGCGTGAACCAGGTCGCGGAAATTGACCCCGCCACGGATACTGTAATCGGCACGTACCGGGTGCAAGGGTGTCAAGGCAACCACGGGATGGCAATGGACTCGGAACATCGCCGGGCATTCCTGCTATGCGGCAGCAGCAGAAGTCTAACGGTGTTCGCGCTGGATTTGCGCCGCGCGATTGCCCACCTGCCGCTTGCCCAGGATGCCGACGTCGTCAAATTTGATCCGGGCCTCGGCCGCATTTATGCCGCTTGTTCAAGCGGAGTTATAGGCGTGTACCAGGAGGACGATCCGAATCATTTCTGAAAGCTCGAAGACTTTCCGGTCCAGCCGAGGGTACACAGTTTGGA
>Ga0105240_10005888_pt1 | contig 18156 bp, 17 predicted proteins | sample KBSC54metaG_FD_80426 | JGI IMG/M metagenome (GOLD analysis project Ga0105240, IMG submission 80426) | Corn rhizosphere microbial communities from Kellogg Biological Station, Michigan, USA - KBS C5-4 metaG | ecosystem: Host-associated > Plants > Roots > Rhizosphere > Soil | place: Michigan, USA...
CACGGGACTTCGGCTCTTCAAACACGCCGATCTATGGCCGGTTCGAGCGCCTAAAACCCTTGGCTTGAGCTTATTTCCCCGCCGCTAACGCGGCTCCTCGCGGCCGCTTCGCTTCAAATAAGCTCGTCGCTTCAGGTCCTCCGCTGACGCTTCGGCCTGTCGGTTCAGGCGCTCTTTGCCCCGTCCATTCCCGATGCGTGTCGATCCCGGAAATCCCTTCGGGCGACAATCAAAAGGAATAGACAAATGCCTGCAATCGGAACCGTGACCAAGCTTGGCGACGGAAGCTTCAAGGGCCAATTGAAGACGCTGAGCATCAAGGCCGATGTCCTGATCGAGCCCAATCACAGCAAATCGACCGACGCCCAGCCCGACTACCGGGTCTTCTCCGGCGAGGTCGAGATCGGGGCCGGCTGGACCCGCCGCTCCGAGGCTTCTGGACGCGATTACGTCTCGCTCTCCCTTGCCGCCCCGGAGTTCGGTCCGCGCCGCATCTACGCCAACCTCGGCCGAGCCGCCGGTGCGGATGACAGCACGTTCGCCGTCATCTGGAACCCGGCCGACTAAATCCCGGACGACCTTTCAGCCCTCGCGCGAGCCCTTCGCGCGGGGGCTTTCTTTGTGCTTCCACGCGATCAGCGGCGATCGGAGCGCGAGAAAGTCAGGTCGAAATGCTCTGCCTTGCGCCGCTGCTCGGCGGCCTTCAGCGCCTCATGTTGCCGTGCCTTTTCGGCGAGTTCAGACCACGCTTCCTCGGATCGGCGGCAGCGCTCGCGCACGCACTCGAGCGTCGTCGCCTCGGCTTCGGCGCGGGCTTGCGCGGCTCGCTCCAGGTAGAATTGCAAGGCTGACATAGGGGCTCCTGACGACGAAACTTAGTGGTCGGAGTCGTCCGATCCGGCATCGCTAGCATCGCGCAGATTTACCGCGGCCATCTTGCCGCGACGATCCTGCTCAAGCTCGTAGGACACGCGCTGATTCTCGCGAAGCGTGTTCATTCCCGAGCGTTCGACGCTGGAAATATGCACGAACGCGTCGGCACCTCCGCCTTCAGGCGCGATGAACCCGTAACCTTTCGACTCATTGAAGAACTTCACTGTTCCGATCGGCATATTGTCGTCTCTCCTTCGCCAGTCCGAACATCGGCTGGCCCTCCGCCAAACGCAGCTAGACTGACAAACGATCTGCGAAAAAGCACCCCGAAAATCATCAATCCTGCGAGGGATAGCGGTGTCGCCATGCGCCCTACCTCGCGAAATTGCGAGTGCCGCCGCAGGCGGAAATGTCGCGTGTTTCGGGTTGGTTTGAAGCGCTTCGGTGGACGGGGTTTTGGCTGTGAGGCAGGTTGGAGGGCGCAGTGCAAGATAAAAGCTGTGCCTCCAGGTCGGCACAGTATTGGCGTCTGCACGTCGTTTTTGATGGAGGCCCCTGGCCGAGGAAAGGCCTGAATTGCCTCTACCTGAGAGACTCAAGTCCAAAGAATGGCGGAGTTTCGCCACTCGCGCGGGAGGCATGTTTGGAGGCCCTTGAAGCCTGAGCAGCCGCGCCCCTCATCGATGCTTTTGCTGGCGAGGTGACGCATGGCCGATGACGATTTCGAGCTTTGGCTTGGCCGGATCGGCGACCGCGGCAAGAGTGCCCGCGAGCGCTTTGCCAGCGGTGTGCTGCGCAGCGCCAATCTCGCCGGCGGCCGCAGGAGATCGAGCGGGCGCAGCCGCTTCGACGGAAGCCGGATCGGCCGCGGCGCCGGGGTCGGCCGCCTGCTGTCGAGCGGGGATCGGTTTACCGGGCGGTACGCCCGCCGCGTGGTGGTGAAAACGAGCATCGTCAGATTGGGCCCGAAAGGTCTCGCCCGCGCGACCGCGCACATGCGCTACCTGCTACGCGACGGAACGACGCGCGAGGGGACAAGGGGATCGCTCTATTCGGCGGAGCTCGATTCTGCGGACGGAAAAGCGTTCGTCGAGCGTGGGTCAGGCGACCGCCACCAGTTCCGGTTAATCGTCGCACCTGAGGACGGCTCGGAGTACGAAAACTTAAAGCCGCTCGTTCGCCGGATGATGAACCAGGTCGAGAAGGACCTTGGAGCGAAGCTCGACTGGGTGGCCGTCGACCATTTCAACACCGGCCATCCCCATTCGCATGTGCTGGTCCGGGGTAAGGACGATCGGGGCAAGGATCTGATCATCGCCCGCGACTATATGGCGCATGGGCTTCGCCAGCGCGCGACCGAGCTGGTCAACCTGGACCTCGGACCGCGGAGCGAAGCGGAGGTTCAGCGCTCGCAGCTTCGCGAGATCGAGCAGGAGCGGTTCACCGGCATCGACCGCCGGCTCATCCGTTCGGTCGGGGAGGGTGGTCTCGCCGATCCCCGCCACCGCAGCTCCCAGGAACAGGACCTGCGTACGGCAAGGCTCAGGAAGCTGGCGCGGCTCGGCCTCGCCGAAGAGCTGGGCAGCGGGCGCTGGCGTCTCGACCCGGAGCTTGAACCCATTCTCCGCCGGATGGGCGAGCGCGGCGACATCATCAAGACTCTGAACTGCGAGCTTGCCGCGGCACAGCTTCACCGGCTGCCGCAGGATTATGCGATCTACGATCCGCGTGAAGGCAATGCCGAGCCCATCGTGGGACGGCTGGTGTCGCGCGGGCTGTCGGACGAACATGCCGACCGGCGCTATCTGATCCTCGACGGCGTGGATGGGTGCACCCACTATGCCGATATTGGCCAGACCGAGATCGACGCCCCGCCAGGCGCGGTGATGATGATCGCTCCGAAGTCCATTGAGCCGCGCGAAGTCGACCGCACCATCGCCCGCATCGCGGCCAGAAGCGGCGGGCATTACGACGTCGCGCTGCACCTCGCCGAAGACCCGCAGGCCACCGAAGCTTTTGCGCAAGCGCATGTGCGCAGGCTGGAAGCGGTCCGGCGCGCGACCGGTGCTGTGACCCGCCAGCCGGACGGAAGTTGGATCATCGCGCCCGATCATCTGGAGCGGATCAGGGAGCACGAACGCAAACTCGCCGCGCGCAATCCGGTCCAGGTTGAGGTGCTGAGCAACCGCGCCATCGAGCAGCTGCCCGAGCATGACGGTGCCACCTGGCTCGATCGCCTGGCTGTCGCCGAAGCCCCGGCGCGCCTTGAGCGCGGGTTCGGGGCGGACGTGAGGAAGGCACTCGATCGGCGGCTGCAGTGGCTGATCCAGCAAGGCTTGGCCGAGGCCGATGGCGACGTGGTTCGCTATCGAAGCGACATGGTCGACGTGCTTGAGCGGCGCGAGCTCAAGCGCGTTGCGGCGGCGCTCTCACGCGAGCTGGGCAGCCGCTTCGCCGAAGCCACAACGGGCGAGCGTATCGAAGGGATTTGCAGCCGGGCGGTTCAGGTCGGCGACAAGAAGTTCGCGCTCATCCAGATGAGCCACGAGTTCACCCTTGTGCCGTGGCGGCCGGTGCTCGAGCGGCAGGTCGGTCGCGAGGTCTCAGGGATCGTTCGCGACTCTGGCACCATCAGCTGGACCATCGGCCGAAGTCGCGGCCTCTCCCGATAATCGGGCAAGCCGGTCAATGGGTGCCGAGATGCACGTCTCTGCACCCAACACGTACTGTTCGCTTGGCTACCGTCGTTCCACAGTCGGCGGGTGAGGACCTTCAAGACCCGCCACCAATTTTATCTTCCCGACGAACTGTCGGAGAAGCTCGAGCAGCTGAGCGCCAAGCCGGGCTCGTCCAAGACCTCTGTCCTTACGGATGCGCTCAACGCCTGGATCGACCGGCGCGCCAGCAATGAGCTCGACGAGCGGTTCGGCATTCGGCTTGATCGATTGAGCCGCGAGCAGCAGCGCATCCAACGTCGGCTGGATCTCATTGCGGAAGCTTTGGGTGTCTTCATCCAGCACCAGCTGACGCTCGTTGCCCACCAGCCACCGTTCGACACTGACACCGCTCAGCTCGGGATGGAACGCTACCGCAGGTTCGTCGAGCTTGTCGGACGCAGGCTCGCCAACGGAGATCAGACGCCCAAGCTGGCGCCGAAGCCGGAGGCCGAGAATGGATAACCAAAGCACCCTCCGGCCAATCAGTGTCAGGATTCCCGAAGCGTGCCGCCTCACCGGCATCGGCCGGTCGAAGCTCTACGAGCTGATCGCCGCCGGCGAAATCGACATCGTCAAGATTGGTGCGATCACACTGGTCCCCATGAGTTCCCTCGAGCAGCTGATCGAGGGGAGGAGCAACGACTGATAAGCACCCATTACAGCCGTTGGCAGGCAGCTCTGAAGAGGCCCAAAGGGGTCGCTCGTTCAAGCGCCGGCTAATGGCACCATGCCAGCCTTCTAAATCAGCGAAGGTGCGATGTGCAGATCGACGCGAGCTCGTCCACGACGGCAGTCTGCGACGATAGACCGTCGAAGACAGTCCCCAGGTCGTCTTTGGCAAGACGAAGATGGCCAGTCGCAAGCGCGATCAGAAACTCGGCTGCGGCTTCGCCGCGAGGCGTCCGCGCGCTCTCGACGATTCGCCGGATCATTCGCGCAGCATCGCGGCTTGCGGCCCTGTTGTCCGTAAAATCCAGCTCCGATGGCCGCGCCGCGCGAAGCAGGCTCGCCTGGATCACCGCATCGTTGAAACGCCCGAAGTTCTCCGGACTGAGCAAAGTGCGGTAGAACCATTCCGTTCGCAGCGTCTTCAGTGCGGCGGTAGGCTCGGCCGTTCGCAGGCCCTGCAGGACCGCGCCCATCGTATAATAGACGTCGGCCTGGCTGTGAGGCCGGGCGACTACCGCCTCATCCCAAAAGGCAAAGCCTGCCTGAAGCTTCAGCGCCGCCGTGGGCGTGTTCGTCAGAAAGAGTTCGGTTTGGAGCGGCACGGAAACCTTGCGGAGGCGCTCGCGCCGTCGGTCCAACCCCGTTGAAAGCGTCCCGCCCGAGTTCACGATTGAATCAAAGAGTGTGAGCTCGCGGTCCCAAGGGTTCGGCGCATCTGCAGGCGGCAGGTTGAGCTCGTCGATGAAATAGAGAGCGTGCGCTGCCGCATTGGACGTCAGTGCAAGACTGCGCTCAAGGGTCTTGGTATGCGCCGCGCTGGGCGTCGCCATGATCCCGGCGAAATAAATGAGCGGCGCTTTCGGGCATGAGCGCAGCCGCCGACTGATGTCGAGCAACTGCCGACCACTGCCCACGACGGCCGACACAACGAGGATCGGATGTTCGAACCCCTCCGCCGCCTCGGTCACCAGATCGTCGAACTCGTTCGGCAAGAAAATGCGCGCGTCCGATCCCGCTGCCGCGTGCAGCCGCCGCGCAAATTCCACCGAACCCTCATTCGCGGCAACGCAGTGGCCTAGCCGCGCCGGCACTCGAGCCGCGGCCATATATTGCAGGCGTTTGAGGGCCGTGCCGTCAGCAGCAACACGCTCCGGGTCGATGGCATAGTGACGCGCAGGGCGTCCGCCATTGACCCGGAACACGCCGGTGCCGGCGTGACGGGCCATCGTCTCTCGAAGCGCCGCATGGGCAGCAGTTCTCGTGATCACCAACGGGTCGGGCTGCGGGCCAGCGATGTCGAACTGATCGCCTTGAAGGGCCACAGGGATCGAACCGGACCTGCAAAGGCTGCAATCCGTATCCTTATTGTCTTCTCGGGTGGGTTGGTAACCATCGGGATTCTCCTCGCTGTCCCGGGTCAGATCCACGCCGGCGATCAGGGCCGGAGTCCGAACCCCGAGAAAGAGGATGTGGACGATCGCATCGGGCTTGAAACCGCGCTCCTGAAGGCGAAGCGCAAGATTGCCGCTGGACGACGCCGAAACGAGTGCGATGGAATCGACCGTGCGAAAGTATTTGTAAGTCTTCACATGGTCGTACGAGCGGTAGCTGTCCGCGGACACCGGAGCGAGGCCGCCTTCCGAAGAGCGGAAGTCGTTCATTGCGGCTACCACGCCGAACAGGGACGGCGTGTCGACGTAAACTGTTTTCGTGCCTTCGGGAACGAACCGCATTGCGCAAAGAGCGACGAAACTGATCTCCGTCTGCCTCACCAGAATGTTGGACAGACGCATGAAGCGGCTGGTGTGCCGCCCTGAAGGGCTTCGAAAGTGATAGGTGCTCGTGGATTGAACGAACCCGTTGTTGCGCTCGAAGATTGCCGTCCCGCCGCGCCGAAGGATTTCCTCGAAGGCAAGGTCCGACGGATGCTCGCCCTCGCTCAACAGCTGGCGCCGGGTTTCGATGCCGAGTGATCCGAAACTGATCAGCGTGGTGGGCGTGCGTTCGAGAAGACGTTCGCGCAGTCGGCGGAAGGGTCCAGTAGCCCGAAAGGCGCGGACAACATCGTCGGCAACACTCTCGCGACAAACGAAGATGAGCTGGTCCGGAATGAGCCGGACATCGACCTCCTTCTCAAGCTCACTGGCGACTGCGCCGGGGTCGAGAGTCCGCGAAGCGATGAAGGCGACAAGCGTGTCGCAATGCTGCGAGCCGGCGGTCCGCCGGAAGCGCTGGACGAAAAGATGCTTCACTGGTCGAGTACGAGCGGCAGGAGGATGGTCATGAGGGAGCCCGAGGCCGGGGCGGGTTCTTCACCGCCCGTTGTCCAGGACTGGAGCTCGGGCAAGGTTCCGTACGCAGCACCCTCTTCCAATCCAAGATCTGCATAGAGCGACTGGCGGCCGGTCCGAAGGCGAAGGAACCCGCCCCGCTCGCGAAGGATATCGACGACATTGCAAAGGCCAAGGCCGGAGCGCGAGCGTTCCTTGCTAGTAGCATGCTTGAGAAAGCACTGCCGCACCGCTTCCGCTTCCTCGTCAGGACTGAGGTCCGACAAGGCCTTGCCGCTAATTGCGGCGGCATATCCTGGCCCTGAATCAAGGACGGAAATCTCAATCAGCTGAATATCGCGGTTTCCGGCCCGAGGAGGTTTGAGACGCCTGCAGAATGCCGCCAGCGGTGGCGACGCTTCGACGAGCTCGACGAGCTTGCTCGGTGCGATCGCATGCCGCCGGGCCTGCAGTCCTCGAAGGGACCGTTTCAGCTTGTCGCCCGCATCGTCCAGGCGCGCATGGTCGTCGGTATTGCGAAACAACTCGTAGAGCGCGGCGCCCAGTGCATCGTCGAATGTCTCGCTGATACTCCTGGAAAGCTCCGGCGGCACGATGGTCTGGCGGATGATCGCAGCGAGACCGATGAAGGACTCCGTGCTCTTCAGCATCGGCTGGGCTTCGCGATCGAGGTCGTACAGCAGGCGCGGGGCAGACCGGTTCAGATGGTCGGCACACAAGACCTCGAACTGCGGACCGCGTGACGCGTCCCGGGGGCGCTCGCTTTGAAGCACCTCGAGACGCTGAAGTGCGGATGTTCGCAAGCTCGGAAATATGCTCGCCCCATCGAGTGCGCTGGCTTCATCGCACAGGAGCGCGGCCCCGATGCCGAAAAACTGCCTCGTGAACGCGTCTTGTTGGCGGTCCGGATCGGTCTCGTCCGGAACGAAGGTCGCCAGCGACGCGTGCTCAACTTTCTGGGTCCATGTCACGAGCGCCTGAAGGATGGCGGCTTCGCCGCCTGCCTGATGATGCTGCCCGCGCGTTGGCACGCGAGCGCGCGACGACGGGACCCGGTCGACTTCGACGAGGAGCTTCTCCGCCGCCGCGACGGTCATCGATTTGCTCACGAGCAGCATTGGCCCGTCTTTACGCATTCGCCGTCCTCTGTCGACGGCGCTGTCGGAATCGATAAGCTGGGCCCCGGTTAGTGGCGAACACCTGCTGTCGACCCACTGCAGCTCGGCCGTGGCGTAGGATTTGCGCGTCGATTAACCTCGGATACCAATCTCACCGAGGTTCTGCGTCCAAACGGAGCGACAAAAAGGGGAAATGCTGTCACGGCAATCGCGCCCAGTTCCTGAACCCGTTTCGACGATCTTCGGGGGCCGGGCGTAAGTGCAGCCGGATCGGGTCGAGACCCTCAATTACGTCGCCCGTGAACGAAGGTCGGTTCGCGCGACGGATTTGCCCGGAACGGACGGTCTGCATGCGGCCAAATGGCGCCGTTCACATTCAAAGATGACCCGTTGCGTCTCATTTGATCCGGCACAATTTGTGGGGCTAAATGTGGGGCCAGAAACTCGGCTGCTGCAGAAAAACCGTATTGTTCAGTTGCTTACCGAAATCCTTGGGAAACCTCCCGCTCCTCTAATGATCGTATGAATTTTTACGGCGGGAAGTGCTACTCCGTCGAGCGTACTCGAGAGTTCATCAAAGCCGAGCCTTGAATCTCGACCGCAGTGGCGGAAGGTCGGGATGAAACCGGCTTACCCATTCGCTTTTCCGTCAATAAGCCCGCGGCAACCTGGCCTGAGACCACACATCGCCCTGCTCTGGGGCACAGCGCCAGCTTGCCTGCCGCGAGGTCGAAATCCTGGCAGCCGGCAGGGATGGCTGAGCTCACCATCGGCAGGTCACGGGGCGGACAAACTCATGACGGGCCATGGCTGCTTTCGTTGTTAATGTCGGAGCCGACTGTTCACATCCCATTGCGGCTGGGTCCAGGGTTTCTGCCGAGCCGTTCCGGAACGTTCGCTCGACGGAAGTTCGAAGGCATGAGGTCCCCGCCCATCTTCTCGCCTCGGCGACAGGAAACGTTGCAAAAAGAACGGGATCGGACGTAAACGCAAATGATTGCGACGCATCTGTGGATGTGAGCTGGAAACCCCTGTCAACCCTGTTCGGGACGGCAACGGCCAGCATCGCGCCCGTTTCGCTTCAGTCAGCTGATTAATCCGGGCGAGTGCGTGTGGCTTGCTCGAAAGGCCTCTCGGCATCTGCCAGGCTGTCGCCGCTCCATAAGCCGAGCGCACCGATCTTCACCGAATAGCCGACCCCGCTCGCGGGAGTGCCGGCTTCTATGAGTCTGACCGCCCCGGCGTTTGTGAATGCGCTTCGTACTTCCCGCCATTTCTTCACGCTGTCTGTGGGGCCGGCATCGGTGGTCGCGTCAGTCGCGGCATCGAATCTGCTGAACAGAAGGCGTAGCCAGTGATGCGGAAAATGAACAGCGGCGCGCATCGAAAGGGGCCGGCCCCAACTCGAAGTCGAAAGCGGACGGTTAGGGGGTCTCAAATCCGTCCAGGATATTGCTTTCGTTCAATTTGGTCCGATCACCCATAAATTGTTCAGGGACGCCAAATAGCCAGGATTGCCTGCTCGGCCGGAGAGGTTCCCAAGGCCGCTCCTCCCCGTGCGGAAACCCGGCCCTCGATCCGAGGCCATCAACCTGAACAGGAGTATCTGTATGTCCAAATTAATGAAGCGCCTGGCCGGTGCGGCCGCTCTGTGCGGCATGGCCGGCGTTGCTGCCCCGTCCAATGCCGCGACCGCGACCGCCAACCTCGGCGTCAGCGCGACGGTGACGTCGAACTGCGCGCTCACCACCACAAACATTGCGTTCGGGAATATCGACGTCACGGCCAACACTAACACCGACACGACCGGCGGCATCTCCGTCACCTGCACCAGCGGCACCGCCTGGGATGCAAGCGCGGATGCCGGCGCGGGAACGGGCGCCACTCTTGCGACCCGAGTGATGCTGAACGGCACCAACACGCTGAACTATGCTCTCTACACCGACAGTGCGCGCAGCACCGTTTGGGGCGACGGCGCAGGCGGCTCGACCGCATTGATCTCGGACACCGGCACCGGCACGGCCCAGGCCAAGACGATCTACGCCCGCGTTCCGAGCGGCCAGACGGGTGTACCCGCCGGCGCGTATGCCGACACGGTTGGCGTCACGGTCACCTATTAAGGCCGGCACGGATGATGGGGAAAAAGGCCAGCGCTATTGCCCGCAAGGCCCTCGCACTTGCCTGGCTGATCGGCTCGATGGGCTTCGCCCATCGGGTTCGGGCCGGATCCTTTTCGGTGGATCCTGTCCATATCAGCCTCCCCGAGGGGCAGCGGGCGACGTCGCTGACGATACGAAACAGCGGCTCCGCCCCGGTGTCGATCCGGGCGGAGGCGCTTTCCTGGAGTCAGGTCGACGGGGATGATCATTATGGCCCTACCGACAACGTCATCGTCTCGCCACCGATCTTCACTGTTGCGGCGGGGGCGACCCAGCTTGTGCGCGTCGGCTTAAAGGCGCGCAATCGCGATCCCGCCTATCGCCTGATCCTCCAGGAGATTCCAACTCAAAAGGCGATTCCCGGTGAGGTCCAGGTCGTGCTCCGGCTGAACCTGCCAATCTATCTGGCTCCCCGCGGCGGCAAGCCAAACGTAAGCTGGAGCGCATGGCTTTCAGCCGATGGGACGATCACCGTCGCCGGCCGCAATGGCGGCTCGGCCTACGAGCAGGTGACCCAGCTTGCCGCAGAACAGGAGGGCAAAATCCTGCCGATCAGCAAGCAGATGGGTGTGATCCTTCCTGGAAGCTGGCGGCGCTGGACCTCGCGCACCCCGCTTGCGCTCCGGCCCGGCGAGCCGATCGCTCTCGACATCAAGACCCCGAATGGTGAGACGCAGGCGCGGATTCCTCTGGAACTGCGCTAGCCTGTCCGTCCTGATCCTAGCGTCGTCCGTATCACGGGCGGCGGCCGGGATTGGGGTCGCGAGCGGCGAGCCGCGGGAGGCCCTTCTGACCGTGACGGTCAACGGTGTACCGGATAGCGATCCGCAGCTCCTCCTCATGGACGGGGCCGGCCGCGTTTTTGCGTCCTCGGACGAACTCGCCGGCTGGCGTCTGACCACGGCACGGCTGCCCGCCATCCTGCACGGCGGCAGCCGTTATTATCTTCTCAATGCCGTGCCTGGCGCCCGGATCGATGTTGACGATGCGCGGCAGGAGCTGCGGCTGACGGTTCCTCCGGCCGATTTCCCGGCGGTCCGGCTCTCCTATCGCGACGTCGAGATCCCGGACGAGGTGGTTTCCGGCACCGGCGGGTTCGTCAACTATGATGCCGACGCCGACGCGTCAGGTGGTCGGGTCCAGATCGGCGCCAGCCTCGAGGCGGGTCTTTTCACGCCAAAGGGAGTCGGAACGTCGGGTTTCGTCGCCCGCTCGGGCGCGGCCGGCGCCGGGCTCGTTCGCCTCGATAGCAGTTGGACCATGAACGACCCGGGGCGGATGCGCACTGTTCGAATCGGCGACTCGGTTTCGATGGGCGGCCCGGGCGGATCCCCGGTGCGCTTCGCCGGGCTTCAGCTGGCGCGCGACTTCGCGATGCAGCCCGGCTTCGTCACCTTCCCGGTCCCTTCGATTCGCGGGAGCGCCCAGGTGCCTTCGGTCGCCGACGTGTATGTCAACGACGTGCTCACCCGAAGCAGCAACGTCTCTCCGGGGCCGTTCGACATCACCGATATTCCAGTCGTCACCGGGAGCGGGCAGGTCCAGTTGATCGTCCATGACATGCTCGGCCGCGAGCAGCTGGTGAGCGAGTCCTATTATGCTTCGTCGAGCCTTCTGCGCCGCGGGCTTGACGATTATTCTTACGAACTTGGATTTCTGCGCCGCTCGTACGGCGTGCGAAGCAATGACTATGGTGCGCTCATGGTCTCCGCGACGCAACGCTACGGGCTCACCGACCAGCTGACCGGCGAAGTCCACCTCGAGGCGGCTCAGGACGTACAGGAAGCCGGTGCGGGCGCCACCTTCGTCCTGCCGCAGATCGGTGAAGTGGATGTGACCGCGGCTGCGAGCCGATCCGGCAGGGGAGGGGGTTATTATGCCGCTTTCACACTCGATCGCCACAGCTCCGATTTTTCGTTCGGCGTTCACTCCGAGATCGCATCGCGAGACTATACGACCGTCGGGGAAGTGGGGGACAAGCGGCCGCCCGCGTTCATGTTCCAGGCGTTCGCCGGGATGCGGGCCGGGAGCGGTTCGTTCGGCCTGTCGTTTCTGCACCGCGATGGCCGAACAGAACCCGATGTCGATCTTGCAAGCGTCAACTGGTCGGCTCGGCTGGGAAGGCTCGGCACTCTGAACCTCGCGGCCCGCACAAGTCTCGGCGGACCGAAGGCCACCGCCGCCGAGCTTCTGCTGGTCGTGCCGCTCGGCTTTTCGGCCGGCGCAAGCGCCGGCGCGAAGCTGGACGGCGGCACGGTCGGGATGGAAGCAAGCCTGCAAAAGAGCGTGCCGCTCGGTACGGGCATCGGCTATCGGATCGACGCTTCGACGGGTGCGCTCAACCGGGTTCACGGCCGCCTGACGGTGCGGACCGACTTCGCGGATTTCGCAACGGAGGTCACGTGGCTCGACCACAGGACGGGCGTTCGTTTCGCGGCCGCCGGCGCGGTCGGCATTGTTGGCGGACATCCCTTCCTGTCGAAGCGGCTGGACGAGAGCTTCGGACGAGTCGAGGTCGGCAACTATGCTGGAGTGAGGGTCTATGCGGACAACCAGCTTGTTGGCCGCACCGGCAGCGACGGGAGCCTGATCGTCCCCGATCTTCGCCCCTATGACGGCAACGTGGTCCGTATCGATCCCTCCGACCTGCCGCCCGAGGCCGAGATAGCCCAGGATGAGGCGATTGTTCGGCCGGCGGCCAGGAATGGGGTGGTAGTGAAATTTGCAGCGAAATCCGCCGAGGCGGCATTTCTCAAAGTCGTTCTCGCTGACGGCACGCCGCTACCGACGGGTTCTTCGATTGAACTCGGCGGGCATTCCGGCCAGTTCGTGAGTGCTTCGGGCGGCGAGGTCTATCTCACTGGGATCGATCGTCCGACCATCGCCGTCGCGCAATGGGCGAAGGGCCGGTGTGAATTTACGGCCACGCCCACCGGGCACGCGACGGCAGCTCCGAACGTGCAGGTGCAGTGCGTGGCGACAGCTCGATGAAATGCGTACTCCTTCCCCTCGGTGTCCTCGTGATGCTGTTCGTTGGCGCCTCGGCCGCCACCGCGGCAACCTGCACCGCTCAATCGACGGGTGTCGCTTTCGGCAGCTACGACACGCTTTCCAATGGTCCGCTCGACAGCACCGGCAGCATCAACGTGCAATGCGATGTGAGCACGGCCTTCACTATCGACCTTGGAACAGGATCCGGAACCTACGGCCAGCGCACCCTGACGGGCGGGGGGAGGGTGCTGGACTATAATCTCTATACCGATTCCACGCGAATGCTGGTCTGGGCGGACGGAACCGCGGGCGGCGACGTTTCGGACAGCGGCACCAACGTCAGCGTCACGGTCTACGGCCGAATCCCGCAGCGGCAGAATGTCGGCGCGGGGATATATTCCGACACGGTTGTCATCACCGTCTCTTATTGAGGCATGTTCTCTCAAGGCTGCGCAGGAGTTCGCTGCGGCTGCGAGCGACGAGCGCCGGATGCCTCTGGCTGTCGCCCGGATGCGATTGCGACACCTAAAAGCCCGTGAATTAACGATGGACGGCTTGGGCCGCTTTCACGTGCAGCGGATGCCAACTGTGCCATTCCTGCACGTCCGAACCAGGAGCCTTGCCGGACAGGCCCCGTCGCGATCAACCGCAAAGATGCTTGCGGCCGCTCTTCTGCTCCTCGCCGGGTCTTCCGCGGCCCCCCCTCGAGCGACAGGCAATCGGAGCGGCCAGCTCGGAGTCACGGCAACTGTGATCCGGCCGCTTCACCTTTCCAATCCGGTTGTTCACGGCCGGAGCGGGGTCATTGCAATTGAGAATATCGACGGCGCAGAGCTCGAAGTAAGGGGCGGGACGCTCAGCCCTTCGACCGGCGGCTCCAGCACTCTTCATTGGACCGGCACGTCCTGCATGGAACTCACCGTCACTTATTGAAATCGAACCTCCGCCGTCTTCCGGCGAGCGCCTCTTCTCAGTCGGTAAACTCGCTCAGGTCCGCAAACTCCCAGCTGGAGCCCCAAAGTCCGGCACGCGTCTTCGCCCAGGCTCGGAAGTCCGCTGCCGACAGCGGCAGTTCAAACATGACCCCGGCGTGATAGGAGTCGTTCCAGCACAGGCGACACCGAAGCGGGGGAAGGTCGGGCAGACGAAGGGTGACGGTATCGAGCTTGCGGATCGGCGTTATCGTACGAAGCCTGGCGCCGCCTCGCGAAATGTTCTGGATATAGCCCGCATACTGGCGAGTCCCGATACGAATGCGCGCGCGGCATTGAATGGGAAGCCGCTGAAACTTGCGCCGCTGCACAATGGGCCGAGCGGGCGCTGGAATGCTCGACAAATACATCTCGTCCCCGCGTTAGGACAGTGGAACTTGCCGGCTTTACACCGGGCCCAGACAAGCGCGGGTTAACGATACATCCGGCCTGGGACAGCTGCTCGAAGCGGCAGCGCCGGGTGCGAAGAGCCCGGAGCCGCCAGGGCGCGTCTGGATACCCGGCGTCAATTGTCCCGGGGCTGCGCCTGACGGCGAAAAACGGCGGCGCGATCTCGCCGGGAAAAGGGGGGTGGTCGCCTTCGGTCCCGTTTCGGACCAAAGCGCAACCCACGCTTAAACAGAACCGCCCGATGAGCAGCCTGTCAGCGGCTCCGGGCCTTCAGGTTCGGAGCACGCCGGATCGGGCGAGCTCCGTTCCTTCCCATTTTTTGCTCTCCATCGGGGGGAGGGGGCGGAGCTCAATCGATATCGGGCTCGAGCGAGTGAAGTTGCCCCCTGGAGGTTCAATCGATCCCCACGTTCTTCCGAGCGTTGGGCGCAGGCGGCCGGCTGCGTTTTGCATGCGAGTCCCCTTGCTCCCTCGCGCAGGGGCCGGCAAATGCGCGCCAGAGAGCCCCGTTCAGACAAATTGCGTCCGGATCGGCTGAACGGCCTATCCTTTGTTAAGAGCCGAGCCGGCAAACGACCTGAATGATGGGGAAATCGCGACTGCCGAGGACATTGACCCGCTCCTGGCTGATTATTCGCCAGGCGATCAGAAGTTGCTCCAGGTTCGAGTTCCTGATCCTCGCAGCCCTCATCGGCACGGCCCAACTCATCTATTTCAAAGACGACCTCCTCTCGCGGGAAATCGCCTTCTCGCGGGCAACTCCAGCTGACAAGCTCGGCGAATATCAATTCACGGACAGTGGTGAGCGTGGCACATCGACCGTGACCGCTGATCCCAAACGGTCGCTGACCTGGACTTGCAGGATCACCAACGCCATCGCGCAGCCATATTGCGGGGTAGGGTTCCTGCTCGGCGACGGAGCCTCGAAAGGGGTCGATCTTTCCCTTTTCAAGTCCTTTCGGGTCCAGCTGGAGGTGAGTGGTCCGGGCAGCCTGATGCGTCTCGAACTCAAAAACAGCGACCCCGCCTACAGCCGCTCGGGCGATCCGCAGACCTACAAGTACAATTCGGTGGATCTGCCATTGTCGCAAGGCCACCTGGACATGGATGTGCCGCTGACCAACTTCGAGGTCGCGGACTGGTGGAAGCAGCGACTCAAGATTCCGCCTCAACAGGCACTCCCCGACTTCCGGAACGTCGTTCAGTTCGAAATGCAATTCGGGATCGACGGCAAACCTGGCGAGTACCGGATCAGGATCGACAGCGTCACCTTCCACCGGCAGGTCATCAGCGATGGGCAGTTCTACGGAGCGCTTGCGGCTCTGTGGATGGCCCTGATCCTCGGCATGTTATGGTTTCGTCGCGTTGAGGCCCGCCGCGCGGAACGCGAAGAGGCGGTGCGGCTGCGGTGGGCGAGCGAGCACGACTCCTTGACGAAGCTGCCCAACCGGGGCGCCTTCCAGTGCAGGCTCCAGGCCGCCATCCTGACGGCGATGGAGCGCGGAACGTCGGTCGCGCTCCTGCTCATCGATCTCGACCATTTCAAGCATATCAACGACAGTCTGGGTCATAGCACCGGCGACGAGCTTCTTAGGCATGTCTCCGATCGGCTCAGATGCACGCTCGATGAGCATTCCTTCGTCGCCAGGATCGGCGGCGACGAATTCGCGGTCGTGGTCGAGGATGGCCACGCCGAGGCGGACATCCTCTCGATTGCGAACAGGCTGGCCGAGTGCATCAAGGCACCGGTGCGAACCTCGCAGAGGCTGGTCTCGAGCAGCGCCAGCATCGGCGCGGCCATCTTTCCGCGCGATGCGCAATGCGCCGGGGATCTGTTTAACGCGGCCGACACTGCGCTTTATGCGCTGAAGCACTCCGGACGCGGTGGAACCAAGATCTTCGACGAGTTGATCCTGCGCGAAATGCGCCGATCGGCATCGCACCTCGATATCGCAAGGGCTGCAACCACCGGCCGCAATGTCGTTCCGTTCTATCAGCCCATCGTCGACCTCTCCTCAGGAAAGATCCTCGGGTTCGAAGCGCTGCTGCGCTGCTTGCATGCAGGCCGGTTCCAGTCTGCCGATGTCCTTGAAGAAGCGTTCGCCGACTATGAGATCGCAACCGGGCTTGCAGGGCTGATGCACCGTCAGGTTGCGGCCGATATCGCCTCTTGGGCGAAGCGGGGGCTTGGCGTTGGCCGCATCGCCATCAATGCGGCGCCGGCCGAATTTCTTCGCGATGATTACGCTGAGAAATTCCTCGATGTTCTGGGTGAATACAAACTTCCCGGATCCTGCTTCGCCGTCGAAGTGACGGAGCATGTCTTCCTCGGCCGGAGCAGCGAATATGTCGCGCGGGCCATCGCCGTCCTCAAATCCGCGGGGGTGCAGATTTCACTGGACGATTTCGGGACCGGCTATTCCTCCTTGTCGCATCTTCGCGACCTTCGGGTCGACGCGGTCAAGATGGACAAGTCCTTCATCGACAGGATCGCCGACGGCGGCGAAGCCGCCGCCATTGTGGTTGCGGTGATTTCGCTCGCCAAAAGCCTGAAGATCGCGACGGTCGCCGAAGGCGTGGAAACCGAGCCGCAGGCGCGGCTCTTGCAATCGATGGGCTGCGATCGCGCACAAGGCTTTTTCTTCGGCCGGCCCGTCGATGCAGCGCATGCGGACGAGCTGATGTCGGAGCGCAAGGCGGCGTAAGCGCTGAGCCTCGCCGGGGGGCGGGGAACCCGAACGGCCGGCCCTCGGGAGGGGTGGCCGCAGGTGCAACGGCCGCCGCAGCCTTTCAGGTTAAGGCGAATGGCGCGTTAACCTCGCCGGCTTGCGATTGCGTCCATTCCGGGTCATTTCGGTGCCGCCGAATCGCGAGTGGGGGCACTCAGCAGTGGCATTCGTGCGCGAGTATCCGGTGACGGACCGGAACGGGGACCAGCTCACCCTTTACGAGTTTCAGGACCGGCGTTTCATCAAGAAGGTTCGGCGGCTGAAGCTTTGCAGCGGGGAGGCGGTGCAGAGGATCGGCAAGGAGCTCGTCGTGATCGCGACCGGCGAGAGGCTGGAGCTCGATGAAGCCGATTCCCAGTGCCGGTGACCCATGCTAAAGCCGTCGCTGACGGATCGATCCCTTCGAGTCGCTCAAATCGAGGTCGCCGCCCTGGCTGGGTTGGCGGCCTCTCTTCTTCTCGACGCCCAGATTGCGCTTGGCGAAGCTTCATTGGGTCCCGCTTGTCCTGTGCCATGGCGGGCGCTCCGGCCCGTGAGCCCGCAGCTGGGTGAGCTTCGATTCTGTGCGCGCGACCCAAACGGAGCCGCGGCCGGCCCGGCCTTAAAATTGCTCCTCGTCAATCGCCTCAAGAAGGATGCCCCCCGCCTCGCTTCCGAGGCACCAGCAGATCCGGGCGCGCACCTCTTCGGCGCCGTCGATCCGCAGCGTCACCACTTCGCCGATCCGAAGGCTTTCCTCAAGACCAAGGCGAATGCCCGTCCCGGAAAGATCGAGAAGGACAGCCTTGCATTCCATCCCGTCGGAATTGATCAGAGTCGCCGGGCGGCGGAGATCGAGCCGCGGCGCCCGCCGTCTTTCATTATGGTTGCCCATGAGGCGCGCTTCCTAGCAGGAACATAGGTCAATCCGGCGACAAACCCAAGCGCTTGTCACCACGGAGAACGCCAGCTTGCCCGCATCTTGTGGGTGCGGATGGCAAAAAATCCATCGTGAGCTGGAGACCAGTCGAAACCGGAAAGGGTTCGGATCCCGCTTCGAGGACGTCCGGCTTTCCGGGCCTCGAGACGTAACGGGAGGTCGGAGGACAGCTCAGGCGACAGCTGTGGCCGGACCGCCAATTCCCAGGCTTAGCGCGCGCGGGAGCGAGCCGGCGCGGCTGCGTTGACCGGCGCCGCCTTGGGTCGCGCTCGGTGCTCAGATTCGTCGAAGGAGCAGGCATGGGCTCC
>Ga0105240_10005890_pt1 | contig 18155 bp, 18 predicted proteins | sample KBSC54metaG_FD_80426 | JGI IMG/M metagenome (GOLD analysis project Ga0105240, IMG submission 80426) | Corn rhizosphere microbial communities from Kellogg Biological Station, Michigan, USA - KBS C5-4 metaG | ecosystem: Host-associated > Plants > Roots > Rhizosphere > Soil | place: Michigan, USA...
CAGCCACTCCCGACGCACCGGCAGGTCCGACGCACCCTCGCCCCTGCGGTAGCCGATCCGATTCGAGGTCATGACACCATTCTCCTTCCCGAAGGGCCCGCAGCGGGCCGTTAAGCTTTGGCCTCGTCCGCGGCCGTGGGGGTCGGCTGCACGTCGGGCGCGAGCTCGAACAGCTCGGCCGACTGTCCGGCGAAGAAGATGTCGTGCCCGGCCTGCGGTCCGCGTACCCCCTGCCCTCCGTAACGCGGGTCCTCGCTGGACCACTTCAGGACCCAGCGCATGCCCTCGGGCGGAGCCGCCAGCGGCTCGGCCAGCGACCGCGGTTCGTGGTCGGCGCCCAGATTGAACAGCAGCAGTCGATCGGCAGAGCCGCGCGCGGCTCCCGGCTCGGACACGCCGAAGTACCGCACCAGCATGCGCTGGCCGTCGATGGCGGCGCCGTCCAGGGTCACGCCCGGCTCCCCCTGGCGTGACAGCGTCGGGTCCGAACGCCGCATGGCGATCAGGTCACGGTGCAGCTGCAGCGCGCGGGCGTGCAATGGCCGCTCGATCTCGCTCCACTCCAGGCGGCACTTGTCGAAGCAGGCGCGCGTCGTGGGGTCGGGCATCCGCTCTTGATCGACGATGCCTTCGTAGCGCGGGAACTGGGCCAGGAACTGGCCCCGCCCCTTCTTCACCAGGCCGCCCAGCTCGTTGCCGTGGTCGACGAAGTAACAGAAGGGCGAGGTGGTCAACCACTCTTGACCCTGGAACAGCATCGGCGTCCACGGGCCCAGCAGCAGCAGCGCCGTCATGGCGCGGTAGGCCCCGGGGGAGCTGCGCTCCCACAGCCGCTGGCCCAGGCCGTAGTTCGCCGTCTGGTCGTGGTTCTCCAGGAACGCCACGAACGCCCGCGGCGGCAGACCACGCGTGCTTTGCCCGCGGGGCTTCTTCTGCCAGTCGTAGCGCTGCCCCTGGAACAGAAAGCCGTGCTTCATCGCAGCCAGCAGCTCGCGAACGGTCCCCTCGTAATCCGAGTAGTACGCCTCGGAATGGCCGGTCAGCGCGACCACCGCGCTGTGGTGGAAATCGTCGTTCCACAGCGCGTCCAGGCCCACGCCGCCCTCCGAAGGCGGCCGCAGCAGGTCCGCGTGCTGCGGCTCGTTCTCGCCGATCAGCACCACGTGCCGATCACCGGCCGCCCGGCGCGCCTCGAGGCCGATCTCTTCCAGGATGTGCTTGGGCGACCTGTCGACGATGGCCTGCGTGGCATCGAGGCGCAGTCCGTCCAGGTGGTACTCCTCGATCCAGTGCGCGACGTTCTCCCGCACCAGCTCGCGCATCGGCTGCGGCCCCGGCGCGTCGTAGTTCAGCGCGTCCCCCCACTCGGTCGGCACGTTCGTCACGTAGGAACCCGAGAACTTCGAGATGAAGTTGCCGTCGGGGCCGAAGTGGTTGTAGACGACGTCCAGGATCACGCCCAGCCCCAGGCGGTGGGCGTCGTCGACGAAGCGCCGCATGTCCTCGGGACGGCCGTAACCGTGATAGGGCGCGAACAGGTTGACGCCGTCGTAGCCCCACCCGCGCCCGCCGGGGAATTCCGCCACCGGCAGGATCTCGATCAGGGTGACGCCCAGGGCGGCCAGGTGCGCCAGCCGATGGGACGCCGCCGCCCAAGTCCCCTCGGGCGTGAACGTCCCCACGTGCATCTCGTAGACGACGTGGCCGGTCTTCTCGATGCCCTTGTATTCACCGTCGGTCCAGGCGAACGCGGGGTCCACCACCTCGGAGGGGCCGAACGGGCCCTCGGGCTGAAAGCGCGACGCCGGATCGGCGAAAGCCATGTCGTCGCCCGCCAGCGCGAATCGGTAGCGTGCGCGCGCCCCCAGCCGCGGGACCAGGCCGCTCCAGTATCCCTGCTCGGAATCGCGCGCCAGGGCGGTCCGGCTCTGCGCTTCACCGTCGTACACGATGACCTCGACCCCCGCGCGGTCCGGGGCGAACACCCGGAACGAGACCCCTTCTCCCTTGACGACCTCGGCTCCGATCCTGCGCTTTCGACTCATGAGCTCTCCTCGATCAGCGCGACCGGCAGGTGGCGCCGCACGTCCGCCAGCAAAGGGCCGGTGACCCCCTTTATGCGCTCGGGGGTCGACACTCGGTTGGTCACCGTCGCGCGGGACATTTCCCGCCGGTGAACGCGACTCGATCGCGCGCGATCGACTGCCTTCTCCGCCTCAGGGCCGCGCCCGCGCGATCCGGACCGCCGGCGCGGGGACCTGATGCCCAGCGGCGCGAGGCAGGGAATCACCCCGCGGGCACGCCAGCCATTGACATAACGCGACAATCGCGGGCGGTACGTCGCCACCGGTGGGGTCGGGATCGGCACGCTTCGTACCCGGGAGGGCCGATGTCTTACGGCGCCGCCTTCAGCTGCAACTGATCGTCGACCTTCTTCACGCCCTTCGTATCCCAGACGAGGGAGATGGCGCGAACGCGGGCCGTGTTGTTCGGCACATAGCCGCTCAGCACGACGACCCCTTTCTGCGCGGTCTCCACGTGGATGTCGGAGCCCTTCAGCGACTTGTCGCCCACGAAGCTGGCCTTGACCTTGGTGGTGATCCAGGCGTCCGTGACCTCGTCGCCTGCGGTCGGCTTGGTGCGCATGACGTTGTCGCGATCGATCTCGCCCTTCTTCGCCTGCGCTCGCTGATCGACCTGCTCCTTCTCGCGCTTCGCCTGCTGATCGATCTGCTCCTTCTCGTTCTTTGCGCGCTGATCGACCTGATCCTTCTTCACCTCGGCTTGATCTTCGGCGTACGCCGGCGCCGCGACGCTCACCCAGGCCGTCGACATCAACATCGCCCCTGCGAGCACGCTCGCTTTCGAGATTCTCATGACTCGCCCTCCGCGCAGATGTTCGTTGTCGTTTCGCGACCCACCAGGTGACGATGGCTGAGCGGCAGGCCGCTCAGACTCAGTTCTCGGTGACCAGCGACCCGCAGTCGGCGCCAAACTCCGCCTCCAGGTAGCGGCGCAGCCGCAACCGCAGGCGACTCTCCAGCTGCGAGACCCGCTGCCGGGTCACCGCGAAGCGCTCCGCGATGGTGACCAGCGTGGCCGGGGAATCGCAAAGCAGACGCTCCCGGAAGATCTCCGCGTCGCGGCCGGCCAGCGTCTTGGAGAAGGCATGCAGCTTCTCCTGCAACAGGGCACCGACCTCGCCGTTCTCGACGCGCACGTCGGGGCGGTCGCTCGCGGCGGCCGGGATGACGTCGGCCAGCGTCCGGCGGCCGCGGTCGGAATCACGCATGGAATAATCGAGCGACAGCTCGGCCGTCAGGCGGCGCTCCATGTCCTGCACCTCGCGCTCGGGGACGGACAGCGCGGCGGCGATGCTGCCGGCGTCATGCGCCTTGCCGGCGCGCTCCAGCTCTTCCCGCTGCCGGTTCATGTTGAAGAACAGGCGGCGCTGCGCCTGGGTGGTCCCGATCTTCACCAGGCGGCGGTTCACCAGGATGAACTTCAGCATGTAGGCCCGGATCCACCACGCCGCGTAGGACGACAGGCGCACCCCACGGTACGGGTCGAAGCGGTAGACGGCGCGCAGCAGGCCGAGGTTGCCCTCCTGGACCAGGTCCATCAGGTCCCGGCGTGACAGCCGGTACTCGTAGGCAATCTTGACGACCAAGCGCAGATTCGCGCGCACCAGCTGCAGCGCGTACCGCGGGTCCTGGGTCTTGTGGAACGCCTTGGCGATTTCGGCTTCCGCGGCCGCGTCCAGCAGCGGATACCGGCGCAGATCGCGCACATAGGCCTCCAGGCCACGGGAGCCGGAGGCGGACTCGGACTTCGACGACCGCGAGCTGGTCGAGCTCTGGTTGTCGTTGGCCGGAGGGATGAAGGGAACCGACGTCGCTTTGTGAGCTTGTTGAGTAATCACGAACCTTCCCACCGGCAAAGCTCGTGCCGCACCTCGAACGAACCGGCGCAAGGGGCTTGACAGTGAGATCTCGCCGGATTGGCGCATCGCTGGTCCCCCAGGCGGTCCACATTTGGAAACCGACGACCGCGTGATGTCACGCCGTCGAAACGTCTTACAAGTTGGAAACATTCGCCAAGCGCAAGCCCCCCGTCCAAAATGGAAAAGGGAGGCACATGTGTGCCTCCCCCGTTCCACGTTCTTCAGTTTTCGGAAATCAGCGCTCGCGGCGCCTCAGCCACACGTCGTCACAAGGCTCGTCGGCCGGAGATCACGCGCACCAGGACCACCACGATGGCCAGCACCAAGAGGATGTGAATGAACCCTCCCATGGTGTAGGAGCTGACGAGACCGAGGACCCACAAGAGCAACAAGACGACTGCAATTGTCCACAGCATGGGATGACTCCTTCTTTCGTTGTTCAGTGATTCTTTGATTGACCCCGCCGTCAGGCGGACCGTCTCCCGACGCCGCCCAAGCGTCCCACCAGGTAGCCGGCGCCCAAGCCAAGGGCCACCAGGGCCAAGGGATGAGCAGCCGCCCACCGTCGCCAGTGCGCCGTCACGGACACACGCCGTTCCAGCTCGGCCAGCGACGATCCCAATCGATGTCGAGTCTGCTCGACCTCCGCGCGAAGCCGTTCGATCTCGTTGGCTCCACCGCCCGCGTGCGCGTTTGCCACTCCGTTCACCTTCGTGATTCGCAGATCAGGCACCGGTTCCCCCCGTTCCGCCGCCGCCGGGGGCGTCGGATTCGTTCTTCTCCCGCCAGGACTTCGCCCCCAGCCGGGGCGACGCGACGGCGATGATCAGGCCGCCCAGCGCTGCCTGTGACAGCGCGACGGCTGCAAGTGCCCCCGCCGCGCCGAACATTGGACGCAGCCACGCCACCAGGGCGACCACGCCAAGCAGGTACGACACCAGAATCGGCACGACCCCCGCGGCCAGCAAAGCCAACCGCCCCGCTTGATTCCGGATGCTCTCGGTCACCTCCAGCTTCGCGAGGCGCAGCTCGGCGGTGGCCAGGTGAACGACGTCGGAGGCGGTGCTCTTGACGATGTCCGCGATGCCCTGCTCGCCGCGTGGGGCGCCACTCCGGGAGGCGTAGGCGGGTTCGCGTGCTTTGACCGTGAGGGTCTGCATCTACGGATCCGTTGCGCTCAAGTGGCCGAGCGGGTCTCGCCCTCGCGGGCGATCGAATCGGCGGCGTCTCCCGTGAAGGGATCGTCGAGATCCGGCGCTGCACGGCGGATGCGGCGGCCCAGGTCGTCACGCAGGTCGCGGCCCGACGACGGCGCCAGCATCAGCGCCACGCCGGCACCCACCAGGGCGCCGAGGCCGAACAAACCGGCCGACGAGATCATGCGCTGCGAGGCGCTGGGCTTCGTCGCCAGTCCCAGCATGGCCAGGATGTCTTCCTTGCTCAGTTCCGAAATGTCGCTCAATTTCATGAATTCATCTCCTTTTGACTTGCCTGTTTCGTCTGCGATCGCTGCCCCGAACCGCTAGTGCCTTCACCGGCAGGAAACAGCGCCCTCTCCACTCCCTCGGCCAGCACCGGAACGACCGCCAGCCGCAAGGCCATGCGCGCCCCCAGCGCCAGCAGCCGCGCCGTCAGGATCGTTCCGATCCCGCCACCGGCCAGATATCCGGCCCCCAGCGCCAGCGCCAGCGAACGCGCGGGGCGCCGGCGGATCTCCGAGAAGAACCGCTCCTGCAAATCTCGCGGCACCAGCTCACGCGCCGCCGTCTCGACGGCGGAGCGGGCGTTCCCGCGTTCCGATTTAGGCATGTTTGGCCACCTTCGCGATCGCATAGCCGATCAGGAATGCGCCCAGGATCGACCGCCCTGGGTGCTGGCGGACCATCGACACCGCGCGATCGGCGACGTCCTGGGTCCAGTCGCTGACCATCTTGCGCGCCTCTTCGGCGCGATCCGGGAGATGCTCGACCTGTCCGCTGACTTCGTCGGCCATCTCCTCCACTCGAGATTTCAAGCTCATCGCGCTCTCCTTTGTCCTGGTGAGTTCCGCAGCATCACGCTATCAAGCGACGTGCCACGTCCCGGGAACGCCCGTGAACAGGCCGCTCGCGTCCAGATCTCTCCGTTCCCGACGGGTAAGCCTCGGAAAGGTGGGGCACCCGAGAGGAGCCGCCGTGGGCGCGAAAAGGCGACCTGCGCGAGAAGACGTTACTTACGCTTCTCGTTGGTTACGAAAACGAAACGACGGGGCGGCGGCGCCGGACGCCGGGGTCAGTTGACCTCGGTCTTCAGGATCGCCAGCAGCTCGTTGATGTCGAACGGTTTGCGCAAAATGGCCGTGGCGCCCGTCGGCATGTCCTGTGACACCGCCGTCAAGATGATCACCGGGATCTTCTCCAGCTCGGGATCGTGGCGCATCTCCTCCAGGACCTGCCAGCCGGTCACGATGGGCATCATCAGGTCCAGGATCACCGCGTCCGGCCGCGAGGCATGGTCGAGGGCGAGCACATCCAGCGCCTGCCGGCCGGTGCGCGCCGGGATGACGTCGTAGCCGCGTTCTTCGAGGACCTCCTGCACGACATCGCGGATGTCTTGGTCGTCCTCTGCGAGAAGAATGGTCTTGGCGCTCATGCTTTCCCTTCGATCGCTGGAGAGGTGCTCGAGGCGGTGGCGCGCAACTCCGCCGGCGATTTTTCCCGCGACAGACTGCCCGTGGCGACAGCCACGGGGTCGTCCGCGAGGCCATCGACCTGGCGGGGCAACTCGATGGTGAACTGCGCGCCCGCGCCGGGTTCGCTGTCGGCCCGGATCCAGCCGTGGTGCGCTTCGACGATCTGGCGGGTTATGGAGAGACCGAGTCGCAAACCACTATGGTACGGCGAAGAGACGATGGGATGGAAGCGCTCGAAGATCTCTTCCAGCTGGGTCTGCGGAATTCCCACGCCATGGTCCCGAACGGTCATCCGGATGAGGTCATCGGTACCTTCGAGCGTGAGCTCGATCGGCTTTCCCGGACCGTACTTGATGGCGTTCTCGACCACGTTCGAGACGACCTGCTCCAGCCGCCAGCGGTCCCAGTGTCCGGAGACGTCACCGACGACCGCGATGTTGAACCGACAGCCGGCGGCCGTGGTCTCCTCCGCGTAGCTGTCGACCACCTTACGCGTCAGCTCTGCCAGATCGACGACGTCCAGCTGCAGCCGCAGCGCCGGCTGGTTCGGGTGTGACACGTCGAAGAGCGTGTCGACGAGCGCCTCCAGCCGCCTGACTTTTCGTTCGCAGCGATGCAGGACCGTCTGCACGCGCCCGGGATGGGGCGCCGTCGCCTCGTCTGCCTTCGCGGACAGCAGCCGCTGCAGGTGAATTCGCAGCGGCGTGAGCGGCGTCCGCAGCTCGTGCGAGGCGATGGACAGGAACTCGTCGCGCGCCCGGACGGCCGCCTGTGTTTGCCGATACAGGTCGCCGTTGTCCAGCGCCAGCGCGATCCTTCGCGTGACCTCGTGAGCGGTCGTGACATCTCCGGCGCCCAGCGCGGCGGCGGCCAGGAAGGTGACGTGCCCGAACGCTCGCCCTCGCGCCGCGAGGGGCACGCTCAAGGCCGCCAGCACGCCCAGCTCCTTGGCGACGCCCGCGTCCAGGCCCCAGAGGCGCTCCAGGTCGCCCGGCGGGTCGGCCGAGCTGACGGCCTGGGGCTCCATCAACCAGCGGGCATAGGCGGGGCTCGCGTCGAGCGAGTCGCGCACGCGCGCCGCCAGCGCGTCACGCGTTCGGTCGGCACACGCCACGGCTGACACCGCCATCCCCTCCTCGTCATCGGAGTCCTTCAAACCGATGATGCACCAGTCGCCCAGGGCCGACGCGATCTTCTGCGCCAGCACGACCAGCTCGCGCCGGTGATCGAGGGACGACAGCAGCACCTGGCTGACCTCCGCCACCAGGCTCTCGCGCTTCTCGGTTTCCCGGCGCGCCGTGATGTCCTCGATCACCGCCACGAAATACCGGACGATTCCCGACCGATCCCGCAGCGGAGACACCGTGGAGTCCACCCAGACCGCGCTGCCATCCTTGCGGAGGTACCGTGCTTCGCGCCGGAAGCTCTCCAGCTCGCCGCGCGCCAGACGCGCCAACCCTTCGATCTGCTCGGCGGCGTCCCCCGGATGAAGGATGTCCTGGACGCGCAGCTGGCACGCCTCCTCGGCCGAGTAGCCGGTGAGCTTGCAAAATTGCGGGTTCACCCGCAGCCAGCGGCCATCGGTCGCGACATGCGTGATCCCCACGGCGGCGCTGTCGAAGGAGGCTTCGTAAAGGGCCTCGCGCTCGCGCAGCACCTCGTCGTTGCGGGCGCGCTCCGCCAATCGGAGCTCCTGTTCGCGCCGGCGCAGCTGCTGGTTCTTGCGAGCCAGCTCGACGAAGACGGCCACCTTCGCTCTCACCACCTCCGGATTCAGCGGCTTGACCAGATAGTCGACCGCCCCCACGGCGTAGCCGCGCTCGACCATGTGCAGGTCGGAGCCCGCCGCCGTCAAGAAGATGATGGGGATGTGACGGCAAGCCTCGCGGGCCCGGATCAGGCGCGCCGTTTCGAAGCCGTCCATCCCGGGCATGAAGACGTCCAACAGGATCAACGCCACATCGGCGGTCAGCAGCTGACCCAGCGCCTCCGGGCCCGACCGCGCCGAGAGCAACTCGAACTCTGGCCCGTCCAGGATGCTCTTCACGGCCACGATGTTCTCGGGGCGGTCGTCGACGATCAGCACGCGCGCGGTCGTCTCGAGCTCCACGGGCACCGCCCAGTCATTGGCGGCGCCGCCCGCGCGACCTAGGACGGCGGTGCTCCGGTCGCCGAGCCTTGCCTGTGGCTCCGGCGCGGCCACGTTGTTCAGGACCTCACCAGAGGGGGGGTGACCATGAAAAACCTAAACATCCTGGCCAGCTTGGCTTCAATTCCCGTACCAGCGACCGAACGCGCCGGCAGGGTAGCTCCCACCTGCGCCATCGAGGTCGCCTGCTCGCAGCGCCAACCGCCCGAATGATGCAAGGCAAAGCGAACGAAATTGAGGCAGTGCGCGTGCCGCGGCGAACCCGAAAATGGTCTGCAAGTCCTGTTCGACCAGCGCCACGCGACATCCACGGCCGCCCGAACATTCCTCATGCGGCACCGAAGAGTAACGCGCCTGCGCGTTTAGGTTACCATAAAGTAACATTATGTTCGTTGGCGCCCCCCTGCGTCAAACACAAAAAATGGCCGAATTGACCGCGAATCGTGCCCATCGGCGACCTCACCGTCCGCCGAACGGAACGTTGGTATGTGCTTTGAATCGATGTACCCGCGGGTGGCTCGCAAACCCGACCGCAACACATGGAAAAAGACGCCCCGACCGCGCACCGATCGCCCCGCAAAATGCGGGTCACGCCTGGCGCGCGCGCCGCGGCCGCGCGGCAGAAACGGGGGTGCCTCGGCGGCGCGTTCCCTACGCTGCGCGGGACTGACACGCGCGCGCGGGCGAACGGACGCCGTGAGCTCATTCGAGGATCAGCAACGCGACTCACCCGCGTGTCCCATGTCCAAACTTCAATCCGTCAGGGACGCGCCGAGGCAATCGTCGCTCACGTTCGGCGCGAAACACGCGCTCGGTGACGTCGTCACCTTTCAACCATCCACGCCAGCACTATATAAGGACCCAAGGTGCAAAACCCGAGAGTGATCACGTGCTAGACGTCCTTCTGATCGACGACGAAGTCGAGCTTCGCGAGCCACTGGAAGAGATGCTGCGCGATGCCGGACACAACGTCCAGACTGCCTCGGACGGAGCGGAGGGCGCAGACCGGCTGAATCGCCGCGTGTTCGACGTCGTGATCTGCGACGTGCGACTACCCGAGATCGACGGTCTGACGCTGTTCCGCACCGTTCGGAAGCAGACCCCGGGCACCGAGTTCATCTTGATGACCGCCTACGCCGACGTCGGGCAAGCCGTGTCCGCCCTGAAGGAGGGCGCCTACGACTACCTGATGAAGCCGTTCGACGTGGATGAGTTGCTGGTGCAGCTGAGGCGCATCGACGAGAACCGTGCCCTGCGGCGCGAGCTGGAGAAGGTGCGCGGCGAGCTGTCCGGACGGACGAACGCGGTCACCCTGGTGGGCGATTCCCCCGTCATTCGACGTGTCGTCGAGAAGACGAAGATGGTGGCGGGCAGCGACGTGCCGGTGCTGGTGACCGGTGAGAGCGGCACGGGCAAGGAAGTGGTCGCCCGCATGATCCACAACCAGAGCGCGCGCCGCGAGAAGCCGTTCGTGGTCGTCAACTGCGGGGCGCTGGCGGAGAACCTGATCGAGGCCGAGCTGTTCGGCCACGAGCGCGGCGCCTTCACCGGCGCGGTGAAGAAGCGCGACGGCCGCTTCAAGGCGGCCGACGGCGGCACACTGTTCCTGGACGAGATCGCCGAGCTGCCGCTGGCGGCGCAGGCCAAGCTGTTGCGCGTGCTGCAGGAAGGAACGTTCGAGCCGCTGGGCACCAACACGACGGTCAAGGTCGACGTACGGATCATCTCGGCCACGCACCGCAACCTGACCGAGCGGATCAAGTCAGGTGCGTTCCGCGAGGATCTGTACTACCGCATCAACGTCATCGAGATTCAGCTGCCGGCCCTGCGTGATCGTCCGGGCGATCTGCCGCTGCTGCTGCGCCACTTCATCCAGAAGTTCCTGCCGGCAGGGGCGGCCGTTCCGAACGTCTCGCCAGCAGCCTGGGCCGCCCTGGTCCAGTACGGCTTCCCTGGCAACATCCGCGAGCTGTCGCACGCCGTCGAGCACGCCCTGGTGCTGTCGGGCGGAAAAGAGATCGATCTGCAACACCTGCCGCCGACGATGGCCGACGGCGCGGGGAACGGGCCGCTGGTCGGCGCCGCGCCGACCACCATCCGTCCCCTGCAGACGGCGCTGCGCGAGTTCGAGCTGCAATATCTGCGACGCGCGTTGAAGGCAGCCGACGGCAAGCGGACGCGGGCGGCCGAGATGCTGGGCATCTCCCGGAAGACGCTGTGGGAGAAGTTGCGCTACGGCGGCTTCCAGGCCGATCATGAAGTCGAGCCCGAGGAGGACCTCTCGGGCACGACCGCCACGGCCAGCTGACAGCCCTTCGCCGCGCCGGGCGGCGACACCGCTCGGCGCCGGCCGCCAAAGCACCGCCCTCAGACGAAGAGGGTCGGGTTCGTGATCAACCGCTCTTTGCGCAGCAGCTGCTGCAGCGCCTCGAGCTTGATGGGTTTGCGCAGCCAGCCGGAGACGTGCAGCTCCTTCAACGCGTTATCCATGTCACCTGCCGACATGACGAAGGTGGGGATGCGCGCCAGGGCGTCACTCTGCTGCTTCCGGCGCAGGAACGCGTACCCGTCCATCCCGGGCATCGACAGGTCCAGCAAGATCATCTGCGGTCGCGGCTGCGCCTCCAGCAGGTCCAGCGCCATGCGGCCGTCCGACGCCACCCTCACCTCGTACCCTTCCTGGCCGAGCAACAGCGACAGCGCATCGGCGATGCCAGCGTCGTCGTCGATGATCAGCACCGACTTCGACATCCGTCAGCTCCCTCCGGCGGGAGGGGCGGGACGCCGGGGCAGCTCGAACGTGAACGCCGCCCCGCGACCGGGCTCGCTCTCGACGCCGATCGTTCCGCCGAAGGCGGTCACGATCTGCGAGACGATCCACAGGCCCAGGCCCAGGCCGCCCGACGACGCCGGCTGCGTTCCCCGCTTGAAGAGGCGCTCGCGGTCGTCCGGCTTGATGCCCGGCCCGCTGTCGGCGACCGTCACGGCCACCTTGTCGTCACCGCGCAGCGCGATCTCGACGCGGACCGGAGAGGCCGGGGCATGCTTCTGGGCGTTCGTGATCAGGTTGGTCAGCACCTGCTCCAGCCGCATGCGATCCCAGTCGCCCCACAGCTGGTCGACGGGGGTCACCACGTCCAGCGTCCGACCCTGGTGCGTGAACTGGTCGCGAAGACGATCGCACACGGCCTTCACCACCGCGACCAGATCCAAGGGCTCGAGGACCACGGACAGCTTGCGCGAGGGGGAGCGCGAGATGTCGAGCAGATTGCTGAGCAGGATGTTCAGCCGGTCGCATTGCCGCTGCGCCTTGCGCAGTCGAACGCCCGCCTCGACGGGATCCAGCTTGCCGCGATCGGCCGCCTTGATCAGCGCGTCCAGGTAAAGGCGCAACGACGCGAGCGGGGTCCGGATCTCGTGCGCCGCCACGGACAGCAGATCGTCGCGCCCATCGATGGCCGCCTTCATCTGCTCGGTGTTCTGGGCGACGCGCCGGTTGATCTCCTCCTGGACCGCCGACCCGTCGAGGGATGCGTCACGCATGAGCGTCAGTGTGGGTCCGGCCCGGCGACAGCGCAAGGCACCGCCGCGGGGCGGCGTTTCGCCCTTCGGTCGGAATTTTGGTCCCCCCGTCCCTCAGGATGTACCAAATGGTCCATCTTTCCAGGCGACCCCACCATTCATTAACCGTCCCCACTAGGGACGTCAGGGAGGCCGATATGTCCAGAACTGATACGACCGGCGAGCGAAAAGGATTCAGGATCGAACACGATTCGCTGGGGGAGGTGGCGGTTCCCGCCGACGTGCTCTTCGGCGCCCAGACCCAGCGCGCCGTGGAGAACTTCCCGGTCAGCGGGCGGCGTCTTCCCCGGCGAATGATCCGCGCGCTGGGGTTGCTCAAGCGCGCCGCTGCGCAGGTGAACAAGGCGACCGGCGCGGTGGCGGCCCCCCTGGCGGACGCCATCGTCCAGGCCGCCGACGAGGTGGCGGCCGGCCGCCACGACGACGCCTTCGTGGTCGACATCTTCCAGACGGGCTCGGGGACGTCCAGTCACATGAACGCGAACGAGGTCATCGCCAACCGGGCCATCCAGCTGCTGGGCGGCGTCGTCGGGTCGAAGACCCCCGTCCATCCCAACGACCACGTGAACCGCGGCCAGTCCTCGAACGACGTGTTTCCGACCGCCCTCAACATCGCGGCCGCCGAGGCGGTCACCCGCGACCTGTCACCGGCCCTGGGTCGGCTCCACGCTGCGCTAAACCACCAGGCGCGCGCCTTCGACGACGTGGTGAAGACCGGCCGCACGCACCTGATGGACGCGGTTCCCGTCCGACTCGGGCAAGAATTCTCGGGATACGCGGCGATGATCGCGGCGGCGCGCGATAGGATCGCCAGCGCCCTGGACGGCATCCTGCGGCTGCCGCTGGGTGGTACCGCGGTCGGCACGGGCCTGGGCGCGGACCGCGCCTTTGCCCCGGCGGTCATCGCGCGCGTGGCGGAAGAGACCGGCCTTGCCCTGGTCCAGGCGCCGAACCTGTTCGAGGCGCTGGCCACGCGCGACGCCGTGGTGGCCCTCTCGGGCAGCCTGCGCTCCCTCGCCATCTCGCTGACCAAGATCGCGAACGACATTCGCTGGCTGGCCTCGGGTCCGACGGCGGGACTGGCCGAGATCCACCTGCCGGATCTGCAGCCCGGCAGCTCGCTGATGCCAGGGAAGGTGAACCCGGTCATCCCCGAGATGGTGGTGATGGTCTGCGCCGAGGTGGTGGGGCGGGACGCGACCGTCGCCTGGAGCGGCGCGGGCGGCGCGTTCGAGCTGAACGCGATGACCCCGGTCATCGCCTCGGCGGTCCTCGAGTCGATCGCGATCCTGACGGCGGCCGCGGACCTCTTCGCGACCCGGTGCGTGTCCGGCATCGAGGCGGACCGCTCCCGTTGTCTCGCCCTCGCCGAGCGCAGCCCCTCGCTGGTCACCGCGCTGGCGGGTGAGATCGGCTACGACCGCGCCGCGGCGCTGGGCCGCGAGGCGATCGCGTCGGGGAAGACCATCCGTGCTCTCTGTCGGGAGCAGAAGATCCTGCCCGAGGAAAAACTGGAACGGCTGCTGGATCTCAGGGCCATGACCGGGCCCTGAGCACGCGATCCCAGCCGCGCCTCAGTGACGCTGGCGGATGATCGGATTCATCCGATCGCTGCGCAGCACGGTGGGAAACGCCTCCGCTTCCGCGGGCTCGGCGTCGTCGTCCCGGCTCGCCGCCATCTCCACCCCGGCGTCTGTCTCGATGAACGGCCCGCCCAGCTCGTCGATGTCGATCTCGTCGTGCAGGGCCGCGTCGTTGTCATCGCCGCCGGTCGCCGACGAGAGGAAGCTCTCCCCCAGGTACTCGGCGAGATCGTCGGGGGGCGGCCCTTCCCTGGTCTCCGGCTCGGCGACGAACGCATTGGCGCGGTCGTGCCGCGTGATTGATCGCTTCTTCATCGGCTCTCCTCCTGCTGGCATGCTGGCCAGACTGGAGACCCACTGAATCAAATTCCGTACCGTTCGGGACGACGCCGGACTTTCGCGGCGCATCAGCGCGGCTCTTTCCCGACCCGGTTACGATTGAGGAACAGCCGGCTGACGCCGTCACGGAGGGCGCCCCGCAGCCCGTCGAGCCTGTCCATTGCGGACCGGTCGGCCGCCCAGCCTGCCCACTTCGGGGAGCGCCGGACCGGGGAGCCGGCGGTGCTGTTGGCAAGGATCTGGCAGGGAAGACGGGCATGCGAATTCGCGAGATCAAGCTGATTCTGGCTCCGACGGACTTCAGTCCCACCTCGGATCGCGCGCTGGACGTGGCCATCGACATCGCGCGGATGACCGGGGCCTCCATCGAGGTTCTGCACGTGAACCTGGAAGCCATGTGGGTCCTGCCTCCCCCCGGAGACGTGATTGCTTCGCCCGTCGACATGACCGAGGTCCTCGCGAACTCGTCGATGCAACTGGACGCCGCCGTCGCCCGCGTGCGCGCGGCCGGCATCCACTGCACCGGCGTCGCCGAGTCCGGGCGTACCGATGCCGAGATCGTCGACTACGCCCGCAAGCGGGAGGCCGGCCTGATTGTCGTCGGCTCCCATGGCCGGCATGGGATCGGCCACGTGCTGATCGGCAGCGTCGCCGAGAAGGTGGTCCGACATGCCCCCTGCCCCATCCTGGTCGTGCCCTCGGCGGAACAGGAGGAGCCGCGCGTGAGCCCGGCGGACGAGGAAGCGGAGCCGGAGCTGAGCGCCGCCCAGCAACCCGCCTGAGGTCAGTTCCCCGGGCTTCCCAGCGTCGACGGCATCGACCGACCTTCGGTGCCCGTCGACGTTCCGGAGCCGGTAGGGGAAGCGCCCAGCCCGGTATCGGACGGCACGATCACGCCCTTCGCGGACGAGGTCGCGGGCGGTGGCAAGCTTCCGTCAACCGGGACCGGCGCAGCCGCCGGAGACGGTGGAGCGCCCGACGACGTCGTGCCGCAGGCCAGCGTCATCACGGCCAACGCACCGAGCACGCCCCGGAAGCAACAGGCACCAAGCGATGCGATCATTCGCGCAATGTAAGCACTGCCGGCGGCGTCCGGCGCAGGAAATGCCGGCGCCATGACAAGGTGCGCCCTTGCTGAATGGCTTGCCGGTTGTCAGATGGGACGGATGAGGATCTGGTCCAACACCGAGCTACCGCTGCGCGAGTTCCTGCGCCGGGTGTACCAGAAATACGAGAACAACACGGTCAGCGACACGGCGGCGGCGCTCAGCTACTACTTCGTCTTCTCGCTGTTTCCTTTCCTGTTCTTCCTGGCGACGCTGACCGCCTACCTGCCGCTGGGGCACTCGATCGACACGCTGCTGGATCGGCTACGGGCGGTGCTTCCCGCCCAGGCGATGGGCCTCATCGACCAGCACCTGCACGACCTGATTTCGCGCCCGCGGCCGCGGCTGTTGACCATCGGCGTCTTGATCACGCTGTACAGCGCGTCGCGTGGGGTGGACGCGGTCCGCAAGGGCCTGAACCTGGCCTACGACGTCAAGGAGAGCCGCCCCTTCTGGCACACGGAGGCGCTCGCGTTCGGAACGACCATCGCCGGCGCGGTGTTCGCGCTGGTCGGGGTGGCGGCGCTGGTGGCCGGCGGCGACGCCGGCCTGTGGCTGGCGCGCCGGATGGGACTGGGCACCGCGTACCTGTTCGCGTGGCACTGGCTGCGCTGGCCGGTGACGGCGCTGCTGATCATGCTGGTGGCGGCGATCAACTACTACGTGCTGCCCGACGTGAAGCAGCGGTTCAAGTACATCACGCCGGGCTCGATCGGCGGCACGCTGGTCTGGCTGCTGGGCACGTGGGGCTTCAGCGAATACGCGGGCCACTTCGGCACCTACAACGTCACGTATGGCTCGATCGGCGGCGTGATCGTTCTCATGACCTGGCTCTTCATCTCCGGATTCATCTTCGCGATGGGGGGCGAGGTGAACGCCATTCTCGAGCACGCCTCACGCGACGGGAAGGCCGAGGGCGCTCGCGCCGAGGGCCAGGCGCCTCCACCGCCCGAGCAGCGCCCGAGCGCGATGCCCCCGGGTGCCGCCGCCAACCAGCATGCGGCCGAGCGCGCCCCGGGCGGAGACGGCGCGCGCCCGTCCTGACGGACCTCCCGGCGCTCCCGCGATGTCCCGTCCCTACTGGCGGGCCCAGAGGGGGAAGAAGACCAGCTCGGTCGTGGGCGCCTTCGTCGACGCCGCCGCGACGTGGAACGCTCGCGCGCCCGTAGCCCCGTTCAACGGAGGACCCGAGCCGCCGGCGCCGCCCGTACCCACGCCCCGGGGCAGCACGCTGGCGACGCTGGTCGCCTGGGCCGCGCCCTCCGACGGGGGCGGCGTGGCCGGCCGGCACACCGGCGCAGTCTCGGCGGCCGCCTGCGCCTGGCGCGGCTTGCTGGCCGTCCCGACCCCCACCAGGGTGAAAGACAACAGACCCAGTCCGATCATCCAACCAAGCTGTTCCGATATTTTCATGACTAAGTCGTCCTTCCGTCTCGAGCTTCATTGACGCTCATGACGATGACGAAATCAGCAACGTTCGCGCCACCGCCGGGCCGGGCAGAGAAATCGGAATCCGCGCGGATCGCGGCGCAGTTGCGGCGCGACGATGGCGCGGCGAGCCCGAAGCTGGTTACGGTGACGGTACGCCGGTCGTCCGCATGTTCACGTTATTTCCCGGCGTCGGGTCAGGCGTCGACGGTCACGTCGCCCAGCGCGTGCGCCTGACAGGCCAGGATCAGGCCGCGCGCCTTCTCGCCGGCGGTCAGGGCGTCCTCGCTCTCCATGGCCACCCGCCCCGAGAGCAGCCTGGTCTTGCACTGGCCACAGATGCCGGCGCGACACTCGAACGCGATGTCGATGCCGGCGGCCTCCGCCGTCTCGAGGATGGTCTGCCGGGGCGGCTGCGTCACGACCTGACCGGAACGCTGGAACCGCACGCTACCCTCCTGGGCCGCCGCGGCGGGGTCCCGGGGGATGGCCGGGGCCGCGCTGGCTTCCAGCGTGACGGAGACGGCCGCATCGACGGCGGCGGGCGCGTTCGTGGCGCTCGACACGAAGGCCTCGGTCCGCAGAGCCGCGTCGGGGAGCCCCAGCCCGCGCAGGATGTCCTGCATCGCCGCCATCATCGCGTCGGGGCCGCACAGGTAGACGGGGCCCCGCGCCACGTCGGGAACGAACGCCGACAGCATGGCGGCGGTGATGGCCCCGCGAGCTCCGGTCCAGTCGCTGCCTTCGCTCTGACCGGGCTCGCGGGAGAGCGTCTGGCACACGTGCAGGTTCGCGAAGCGCCGCTGCAGGTAGGTCAACTCGTCCGCGAAGATCAGATCCGCGCGGCGACGGACCGCGTACACGAGATAGATCTGTCCGGGCCAGCACCGATCGGTGAGATAGCGGATGATCGCCATCAACGGCGTGATCCCGACCCCGCCCGCGATCAGCACGACCCGGTCGGCCTCGGCGCCGGTGAAGACGAAGCGGCCGGCCGGGGCGGACACCTGCAGCATGCTTCCCACGACGATGCGCTCGTGCAGGTGCACCGACCCGAACCCGCCGGCACCCCGCTTCACCGTGATCTCGCACGCGTGTCCGCGCGTCGGGGACGAGGCGATCGTGTACGACCGGTTGACGCGCTTGCCGTCGATCGTCAGCGCCACGTTCAGGTACTGCCCGGGCGCGTGCTCGAACGGCAGCGGCTGTCCGTCGGGGCGCATCAGGCGGAACGTGCGCACGTCCGGCGTCTCGTGGAAGACGGCCGCCACGCGTAGCTCGCCCGACCAGAAACGGGGCCTCACCGGCGCGCGCACTGGCGCCGGCGGGGTAGCCGGCCGCGCCGGTCGCGCCC
>Ga0105240_10005892_pt1 | contig 18151 bp, 11 predicted proteins | sample KBSC54metaG_FD_80426 | JGI IMG/M metagenome (GOLD analysis project Ga0105240, IMG submission 80426) | Corn rhizosphere microbial communities from Kellogg Biological Station, Michigan, USA - KBS C5-4 metaG | ecosystem: Host-associated > Plants > Roots > Rhizosphere > Soil | place: Michigan, USA...
CCACCTGGGTCACACAGGTTGCCTTCAAGTGCAACCCGTCCCCACCAATGCCGCCCCCGCGAGCTGCGGCCCGGTCGCTGCAGCGCTCGCGATCAGCCCCGACGGTAAACGCCTTCTGGTCGCCAATATCCAGAACGATTCCGTTTCCTTGATAGATCTCACCAGTGGCCGGGTGATCACGGAACAGGATCTGCGGCCGGGCTTGATCGATGCCAAGCGCCACGGTGAATCCGGTGGGAGCTTCCCCCGCGCTGTGGCATGGGTCTCGGCGGACCGTGCCTACGTCGGCAGCGTGCGCGACCGAGAAGTTATTTCACTCCGCATCGAACCAGACAAGATCCGTGTAATGCAGCGCCTTCCCGTACAGGGTGCGCCGGCCGCTCTACTATCTAACCGTCTCGGTTCACGACTCTATGTTGCTCTCGACACGAGCGGCCAAATCGCAGTGTTCGATACCCGTCGCAACAGTCTGGTCGAAAAGTTCAACACGGTTGCGCCCGAGAGTGTCTACGATGATCGCAAACTACTGGGCGGAGCGAACAGCAACGCTTTGACGCTCTTGCCTGATGAGCGGACGCTGCTGGTGAGTAACGGTGGTCAGAACTCCGTCGCCATCGTGCGTCTCAGCAAGCGAGCCATGGGCGCGGCAGTGGCGTCGCATGCTCATCCTCAGCCGCGTCGCGCAAAAGCCGATGACGACGATGATGAGCAAGAAGCTCAGCGCGCCTCAGCGACCGTAGGTCTGGTGCCCACCGGCTGGTACCCCACCGGTGTCGCAACCAACAAGGATGGTTCGATCTGGTACATCGTCAACGGCAAGAGCCCTAGGGGGCCCAACGCCGGTTGGTGTCAAACCAAAGGCCAAACCTTCTGCGACCCTGGATTTGGCATAAACGGTGTGACACCCCGGTTCGGGGGAAACCATGCGTCCACACTCTTGGCTAAAAACCAGTACATCGACCAGTTGCAGACGGCCGGATTTCTCACCATGCCCGCACCGGACGGGCTCGAGCTGGCGCGTCTCACTAAGCAGGTTGCTCATAACAACCGTTTCGACCAACCCGAGCAGACCGAAGCCGACGAGCGTTTGTTTTCTTTTTTGAAACAGCACATCAAACACGTCATCTACATCATGAAAGAGAACCGCACCTACGACCAGGTCCTGGGTGATCTCGAAGTCGGCAATGGCGACCCGCGCCTCACGCTGTTCCCCGAACGGATATCCCCAAATCACCACGCCATTGTTCGAAACTTCGTCACCCTCGACAACCTCTCCGTGAGCGCGGAAGGGAGCATGACAGGCGTCTATTGGACGTTCTCCGGACAAACTACGGACCTGCTGGAACGCACCGACCCTTCGACTCTGGCGACCATCTACAAGGGCGAGAAGGGTAACTTTCCATACGGCTCAAACCGCGATGCGGACATCGGCTATCCCACTGCGAAGGAGCGCCATGCCGCCGATCCAACCTACGGAGAAGATCCGGATATTCTTCCGGGGACACATAGTGTCTACGACGTTGACGGGCCGGGCGGCGAGGCGGGTACCGGCTACCTCTGGAACGGCGTCCTGCGCGCCGGTCTTTCCGTTCGTAGCTATGGCGTCTTCGCCCGGGTCTACAACCTCATCAGGCCCAACCCAGAAATCTTCGCCCGTGACAGCCGCACAATCTCGCCGAAGTCCATCGCAGCCTATGAGGATCTCAACTGGCCGGTTCCTGAGTGGATTAAGCCCATCCCGGATTTCTACAGAGTACGCGAGTGGCAGCGCGAGTTTGCGCAGTTCTCGCAGAAAGGTTCTGCGCCGAGTCTCATGGTGATGTACCTGTGGGAGGATCACTTCGGTCATTTTGATCAGGCGATGGATGGCGTGAACACGCCGGACCTGCAAATGGCGGACAACGATTACTCCATTGGCATGCTGCTCGAAACCGTAGCCAAGAGCCCCTTCGCTAAGGATACTTTGGTCATCGTCATTGAGGATGACACTACCGATGGTCCCGATCATGTTAGTGCCGAGCGGACCGTGGCGCTTTTTGCAGGAGCATATGTGCGGCACCATGCCGTCGTGTCGAAGCATTACACGACGGTCAACATCGTCAAGACCATCGAAGCGGTGCTCGGTATCCAGCCTGTCAGCCTAAACGACGCGCTCGCCGTCCCCATGTCCGACGTCTTTGATCCGGCCCAAGAGAGCTGGACCTACCACGCGATTGTTCCAAACATATTGCGCTCGACCAAAATTCCTCTTCCTCCGGAAGAGCACGCCAGCATCGAACATCCGACGCATCCGTCGGCGTACTGGATTAAAGCCATGGTGGGGCAGGACTTCTCAAAGGCGGACCACGTTGACCCTGTCACCTTCAACCGCGCGCTCTGGCGCGGGCTGAAGGGCGGTGAGCCTTACCCTGTCACACGTGATGGCGCAGATCTCCGCGCCAACCGGCAAGCTATTCTGGAGCGCGTGCGCCAGGAAAAGACAAAATTATCTGCCGCCGGCAGGTCGAGTCCGAATTAAGGTCTTGCCAGGGGCGTGTTCCACATCCAATGCTCCGTCCTGTGTGAACAGGCTCTCATGGGAGACCAGCTGCGCTATTCCGGATAACGGCATGGCGTCGGCCGCGCTCGCGCGGATGAGTTGTTAGGGTGTCAATGCGGCCCCGCGCGAACGGATGATCTAAAGGTTAGGAGTGTCTCGCTGAGGCCTGCGCTCAAATGCCCTGGGTGCCGCTGCCGAGAACATCCACCAGTGCTCACCGCTCCGATGGCACAAAACTTTCTGCCTTGTTGGGATCGCCGGTTCCCTTGTATTTTGGGTAGGCAGGGTACAAGTACACGGGGCGACTGAAGGTCCTGTTCGCCGGATCGTGCATGAACGTCCGCAGCGCGGCCTCTAGTGTCTCCGCGTCGGCGGAGGTGTCGTTCGCGTGCACCTGTCTGAACTTATCCAAATCCACATGCGCGCCAATCATTCTATCGGGCGCATGTCCGTTCTCGACCCAATCTTCCAAGTAACTCAAATAGTCGAAGTCGTTGGCACCCGCGCCCCCAGCGCAGTGACCCATACCGGGCATCATGAAGAAGCGCAGGAAGTCTCGAGTGGCGGCCCGCCCGCCCATCGTCTTCTCAACCGTCTCGTAATAGTCGACTGTTTTGAGAGGAGAGATGCCACCAGCGCCTGCGTCCGCCCACCCGTGGTAGAGGATCAGCTTACCGCCGGCGGCCTTGAACCGGCGCAGGTCGGGGTCAGTGCCGCCGTAATTGACCTCCATCATGCCAAGCCGCTGGTAATCGTGATCGAAATCGAAATTCCGACGCTCCCACTTAGGCCCCGCATCAGGCACGAACGCCAAAAAGCGGAAGAAGTCGCGGCTAAAGGGCGAGCCGTCCTCGAAGCTGAGGAATTCGAGCTCCGCACCGGGCATCGACCCATTGGCATTGGGGTATATCTGCTGTCCCGCGGAGGTCATGGGGCCGGCATAGATTTTTCTGACAGCCTCCACCTTCGCGTTCGAGAGACATTGAGTAGAGTCCCCAACCTTGCAGAGTAGTGAGGCTGGATCGAATTTGCAGGCCTGCGGATGACTGATCACCCCGTCCTTCAGGCCATCGTCCATGTCGCACTTCGAGAGCGCGGCATTATGTAGAAGCTGCGCATCCGCTTTGGTGAGCAACGGTTGACCGTTCTGGTCCTCGACAGCGAGTGATGCCCAGAGAATATTGAGCAGCGTCGCGGAGAGATTGATAGCCGGAGCCCCGGCCACAATGCCATCGAAGTCCCATGGAAACCGCTGGGCTTCCACCAAACCCTGTCGGCCACCGGTCGAACATCCAGTGTAATAGGACTTGCCGGGTGCGTCACTGTAGAAGCGCTCGGTAATAGCTTTCCCAGCTAGTGCTGCTACGTGCGTAGCTCGAAAACCGTAGTCGACTTCAGCTTGGAGATTGTTGTAGGCCCATGCGGCATCATCACCGCGGCCTTGGTGGCCCATGTCAGAGGCGAGGCACGCGTAGCCCTTAATTAGAGCGTTCTCACAGCCCAGAAACCCGCTCGAAATGTAGGACCTTCCACAGTATCCGCCGCAACCGATTTCCAGAAATTTGTGATTCCAGTGGGACGCTGGCAGCCAGATCTCGAAGCCAACGTTCGGAGCAACATAACCGACGGCGCGGCAATAGGCGGGGCGGCCAGCCGATGCCGGCACGAGACTCGCTTGCGTGACCTGCATGGGTGTGTCTTGCACAGTGGTGAAGTCAGTGGTGGCTAGAGCCTTACACTGTGCGACACCTAGCGAGGTCACCTGCGCCCAAGCCCGCGATCCAAACACGAAAACGGCGACCAACATAAACACTGCAAGTATCCGCGAGGTACTCATAGTTCGTTCTTTGCCTTAATTCGTATGCGATTACCGCAAGGGATCGCCGACGGCGGCACGGTTGCGCGCGGTCCAACCGGCGGTCACTGCATTGCGCTCTTATTAGACAACGCCGCGCTCTTACGCTGGAAGTCCGCTAGTGCAAGCGCACGATCGCCGTCGTCGGCGAGCTTCGGGAACGCTTCGCGCAATACTTGGAACTGCCGGGAGGTGAGACTAGCGAATAACTCGTCGTTAAGTTGCTGTTGTAGGGGCGCAATCTCTCGAAAGCGGCGCTCGCAGGCCGGCGCAATCATTAATCTGACGCGCCGTGCATCCATCGGGTCACGCTTTCGCAACACGAGGCCGGCACGGCACAGTTTGCCGGACTCCGTTGTGATAAAGGGTCCGGAACAATGCAATCGCTCCGCGACTTCGTTGACTGTTAGTCCGCCGCCTGACGCACTTTCCCGCAGGTGGCTCAAGATTTCATACTGTGGGGAAGAGACGCCGATTAATTCCGCGAGACAGGCACGGACGCCTTCCAAGCGGCGAGCGAAGACCATAAAGGCGTGCAAAAACACCCGAAAATCCTGGTCTGTTCCGTCGGTCAACAGCTCGGTACGTCCGACGGTCGCGGGTCGGCGGTCTGTCATAGCAACTGGCCCCCCAGGGTCATCTGAACTGCATTGTCTTTTAAACTTAGCTAAGTATATTAGCTATAGGTAAACTGTTGTCAATCGGATGTCGAGGTCATTGTTGCCGTGTCGGAAGTGGGCATCGTGCAAGCGATGCGCATGATCTGGGAGGTGATGAAGCTCATCGTGAAGCCGTCCGGCGCGGTTTCCCATGCTGCGGCAGTCGAGAGGGCGGTGGACGCTCAGGGCAACGTCGGGGTTGTGTTGAGCGGCGGTAGCCTCGATTTAGAGCGGCTTCCGTGGCAGATGTAAGTTCTACGGTCCTGCATCCGACGCGATTGAGTGGGCCATTTAGGCTACGACCCCTTCGACGACAAAAACCCCCTATCGAAATAGCTGATTCGGGGTGCGCCGTCTCATGGGGCCAATGCCGAGCGAATAAGCCTTGCCGCTTGCGCACGGGCTGGCGTAGGGTAGTTACAACTTACGCCCGCCGAGCCTGCGATGCGAGATGCACGCAACGATTTCTTTGCAAGTCTGTTCCTGGAGAGTAGATCTGCGCTGCGTCGTTATGTCCGGCGGTTTGTTGGGTCGAGGGAGACGGCCGAGGAGATTGTGCAGGAAGCCTTTCTTAGGACTTACGAGCGGGCCGAGAATGTTGAAACGCCCCGCGCGTTCTTATTCACAACGGCGCGCAATCTAGCGTCCAAGCTCAAGCGCGCTGAGCGTGTGGCTAAAACCGATTTGGTGGGGGATTTCGATGACCCGGGGGTCGTTATCCAGCAGGCCTCGGCCGAGGATAGCGCTCTGGCGGATGAGGAGGCGCGGATCGTTAGGCAGACAGTCGACCGGCTGCCGCCTAAATGTCGTGCCGCCTTTGCGCTTCGAGTATTTCACGGCTGTTCATATAAGGAGATCGCGGACAAGCTCGGTCTTTCGGTGAAGACCGTGGAGAAATACATCGCACGCGGCCTGGATGAAACGCACGCGCATTTGAAAAGGCGATATAGGGAAAGGAGCGGTCGTGGCTGAAGTGCATCGGATTCGCAATCAAAGGGATGCGGAGCGGGAGGCCAGCGTGTGGCATGCCCGGCTTAACGCCGATGAGATATCCGCGGCGGACCGTGCGGAGTTTGAAACCTGGCGAGCTGCTTATCCGCAGAATGCACGCGCTTTCGATGATGTGTCTACTACGTGGCGCCGGTTGCTCAAATCCGGTCCGATGGTGCGTGCCGTTTCGTTCGGTCAGGCGATGGACGCGGCTGCCAACCCCCCTTCCTCAGTGCGGCCCTGGTTGCTCGGGGCAGCAGCGGCGATCTTACTAGGAGTAAGCGTATTAGTAGGGATTTACTGGTGGCAGGGCCGGAACGAGACGTTTCTCAAGACGGAAATCGGTGAGACCGCATCAGTGTCTCTGCCGGATGGCTCCAATCTGGAACTCAACAGCAACTCTGTTGCGAAAGTGCAGTTCGACCCTCACCGGCGAGTCATCCGGTTAGAACGCGGAGAAGCCTTTTTCAAGGTAGCGCACGACGCGCAGCGCCCGTTTTGGGTTGTCGCTGGACCCTCGTGGGTACGCGCGGTCGGTACAGCGTTCAACGTGTACCTTCGGCCTACTGACGTGGAAGTTACTGTGAGCGAGGGGGTCATCAAAGTATCGGCGGGGCGTGCCAAGCACGAAATTCCTTCGGATGATGCCCTCATCACCGAAACGGTATCGATTCTCAAAGCGGGCGATCAGGTCGATATAGGCGGACCTGCGGCGACGATTCGCGCCTTGTCGTCCTCGGAGCTCAACCGATCGGTCGCTTGGAGGCAAGGGAGTCTGTATTTTGAAGATCGGCCGCTCGCCGAGGTGATTCAGGAGATGAGTCGCTACACGCCGCTGCAAGTCAGGATTGAAGATCCTTCCCTAGGAAAGCTACCTATTGGGGGCACATTCCGCGCAAATCCGCAAGGCGCCGAAGCGTTGCTAACCATGCTGCGGGTCGGATTGGGCTTACAAGTACGCCGCGAGGGACAGGATCGTGTGTTGATTAATCGCCGGCCGGATCAACAGCGATAAGCGTGTAACCCTACCTTGCAGCGTGAAGGACGATGAAAAGTCGTGCTCTAGTTTTATGGACCCGATGTCGGTGCGGGTCTTCATGCAGTGGATTGAGAGGTCTGCCGTTGCGTTGTTGCAGTCAGTCGTTGCGGTCAGAATTTAACTAGGGGGTTTTTCGCACCCGTGGGGTCGTAGTGCGTGGAGCGACTCAAGAGCGTCGCCCAAACACAAGACAACGGGGGTGCTTATGGTCTTCTCCGCGAGCTCACTATCGAGCACTCGGTGTGCAGGGTTTGTCATGGCGTGGCAAGCGTTTCTTTGCGCGACTAGCGTGATTCTTGTGGCGCCCGCGCTGGCTGTGGCGGATTCGGCCCAATTTCACATCAACGCGCAACCTTTGCCGCAGGCGCTGAAAGCGTTTGCCGCGCAGGCGCAAATGCAGTTGCTCTATCAATTCGATACGGTACGCCACCTCAAAGGAAATCCCGTAGAAGGGGACCTGGAGAAACACGCGGCGCTGCAAAGGCTTCTCGAGGGTACAGGCCTCGAAGTGGTTTACGGCGACGACGATGATGCAACGATTCGCCCAATACATCCCACTCCAAAAACTAACTCGACCGAGGACAATCGATCCTCCAATATCAACAGCAGCACCGAGCATGAAGGCGCTGCAACCCGGAATCGCCTGCAACTGGCTCAAGAACTTCCTAGAGAGACTACGACCGTAGAACAAGGCAGCACGCAGCCATCGCAGCAGTCCCCTAGAGCCTTTGAAGAAATCGCAGAAGTCGTCGTCACCGCGCAGAAGCGCGCGGAGAAGCTCCAGGATGTGCCGATTTCCATTGCGGTACTGAGTGGAAAGACACTAGATACGTCGCCTATCCAGGGCACCACGGAGGCTCTCAGTCAGGTAGCGGGAGTAACCGTGTATGAGCAGTTCCAGGGTGGCGGGACCCAGGTGACGATCCGAGGTGCCGCTGCGGCGTCGCCCGCCGAAGGCGGTTCGAGCCCGGTAGCCTATTACTTGGATACGGTGCCTTTCGGGTTTATACGCAATTCGTTTGAGCCGGATGCCAACGCCTATGACTTGGATCGCGTCGAGGTGCTGCGTGGACCGCAGAGTACGTTGTACGGAGCGAGTGCGCTCAATGGCGTTGTGAGGGTCCTAACTAATGATGCAGACCTACACCATTTCGAAGTCAAGGCTAGAGTCTCAGGGTCGGATACGGACGGCGGCGGCGGTAACTATCGTGGGGATATTGCGGTCAATGTGCCCATCATCGACGGCAAGCTTGCAGCGCGGCTCGTGCTAGGCGACCAGAAGGTTAGTGGTTGGATTGATGCGCCAAACTTAAACAAAACGGATGTCAACTACGGCAACATACGCAATTATCGCCTCAAAATTAATTCCCAGCCGATCGATGCTCTATCGATCGGGCTATCGGCCTGGAGGTCGGATGCGAGCTTCGGTGCGCCGTCCGTTTCGAACGACAACAATGAACAAACCACCCTACTGGCGCAACCGGTCTCAACAGTTTATGACGCCTACGGTTTGAAGATCGCGTATGACTTCTCTTGGGCGACTCTTTCGAGTGCGACGAGCTATCTTGACTACAGCAACCTAGACACTCTTGGCTTGGGCGGCGGCGTCCTGTTTCCCGGACCGCCAAGTCCTCTCTTCACGGACCACGAATCTCGACTTAACTCGGAAGAGCTGCTGCTCAGTTCAAAGGGGGATGGCCCTTGGCGCTGGTCGCTCGGGGCGTTCTTGCGATATGACAAGGATCAGTGGTTCGCAAATTTGCCCGGAGTGGGTTGGCTTGCACCGCTCAACTATTATGACCGTTCCCGCTCGGAAGCGATTTACGGCGAAGTCACGCGTAACTTTCTGGAAGATAAGCTTGAATTGACCGTGGGTATAAGGCAGTTCCACGACAATGTAGGGACGATAGTCAAGACCCTCTTTGTCGGCGGCTACATACCGGTGCAGGACTTCTCCTTTACCCATGCATCGCCACGCGCCGTATTGACCTGGAAGCCGAGTGCCGAGTGGACCGTGTACGGATCGTACGGAGAGGGCTTTCGTAGTGGTGTTGCGCAGCTGCCGCAAGTCACGGCCGTCGCCCCGAATCTCGCGGCGACCCGTCCGGATACTCTCAAGAACTACGAAATCGGCACAAAAGGTAATCTCTGGGACGGACATCTATCCTTCGATGCCGCCGCATATTACGTGGTATGGCGGGACACCCAGCAAAGCCTGGAAATTCCTGTGCCTGGAGGCACGTTCTCGCAGGCGCTTGTCAATAGCACCGGAGTCAGCGGGCCGGGGTTGGAGTTTGGGATTGCGGCGCGAGTGCTTCAGGATCTGGAACTCGGCCTGACATTCGGGTGGAGTGATCTTACGTTCGACCAAGATGTTTACAGCTCTGGGTTGCTCCTGTGGGGTAAAGGAACACCGCTGAACCTTACATCAAAATACACCGGGAGTGCCAACGCCGCCTATCACTTTCGCTTGGGCAGTGGCGGTTTTGAAGGCAAGTTGACCGCCTCCGCAAGCTATAGCTCCGCGACCCAGAATGTTGAGATTGAGGGCACTGCGCGCGATTTCGTTCCGGGTGACAACATCGTGATTGTTCGATCAGGGTTCTCGGTGGAGTCTCCCGGACACCGCTGGACCGGAACGCTCTTTGTCGACAATTTGACTAACGAGCGCGGTACGGTGATCAGGAACGCCCAGTCTCCGGATTGGTCGTCCCATGTCCGGCCCCGTACGATTGGCTTGCAACTCGAGCACAACTTTGCAGACTAACAGTCTGACGGCGGTGCAATCCGGCGCCGGACAGCCGGCGTCGGCCGGCAGCGGTCCGGCTGGTGTGAGCTCGTCTAGGCTCGTGCAAAGTTTGGTGCTCGCGAGCGCTGCCTGGGCTGGAATGTACTCGCGCGCGGTTCTGGGTCCTCTGCAGGAAACAGTTAAAAGCTCGCTACTCTTGAGCGACAACCAGATGGCCATCTTACAGGGGACGGCGATGGCCGTCCCCATGGTCTTGGGTTCGATTCCGCTCGGAATCGTGGCCGACAGAGTTTCGCGGGCGCGCATGCTGATCTTCTTCTTAGCGCTCGCCATAGCGTCGTTTCTCTTAACGGCAATTGCGCCGCGATTCTCGTTGTTGCTTCCGGCGCGTTGTCTGGCGGGCTTAGCTTCGGTCGCTCTAATGATCGCGGCCTTTTCGTTAGTCAGCGATTTGTATGCTCCCGCAGAGAGGGGTCGAGCATCCATGGTGCTAGTGACCGGCGAAATCCTCGGATCACCGGCCGCGTTTGCCTTTGGAGGCAAGGTGTTGGTGCTCGTCGGGTCGACCGTCGCCCTGACAACCTATCACTGGAACCTGGCCGACTGGCGCTGGGCCGTCTTGTGGATGGGTGTGCCGCTGATTCCGATTTTGTGTCTGCTGATATTACTTGTCCGGGAGCCGGCTCGTCATGAAATGGTGCAGGCACGGCCGCGGTTTCTGAGCATGTGGTCGGAGCTATGGCAGTACCGGCGTGTTGTTACATCGTTGCTTTTCGCGCGTGCGATGGTGTGGATCGCTGATGGAGCCATATTCGTCTGGGGAGCGCCGCTATTCGCGCGAAAGTTTGGTCTCAAGCCCGATCGAGTCGGGGCTCTGATGGGTCTCGCGCTGCTGGTAAGTGGTGTACTGGGACCGGCGTTGGGTGGCCCGCTTGCAGACTTCTGTCAACGCCGCAGCGGCCCGCGGCGTGCTGTGAAGTTTATGGCGGCAACTGCGCTGATCGGAGTGCCCGCAGCCTTGTTTCCCTTCATGCCCACGGCCATTTGGATGTGCGTTCTTCTAGCGGTGTTTGTAACGCTCGGCATTAGCATTTTGACTGCGGGAGTAGCGGTATCGATCGTGGTGATTCCTGGAGAGCTACGCGGCGTGTACCTGGGCATCACCTATACCGCCGGCGCACTATTCTTTATGGGGCTAGCGCCGTTGGTGGTAAGCGAGTTATCAGGGATATTGGGGGGAGAGCGAATGATCGGACCCGCCCTCGCAATGGTGTGTGCCACCGCGAGTCTCGCGGGGGCGGCAATTTTCTGGTCAAGCGCTGCTTACTTCCCCGGCGCCAGTACGGAAACATGATATTGTGGTGGTTCACCATCACGACCGTGCCCCTACCTAGTATGAGTGGACTGCTATCCGCCGAGCGTATTGCCGACGCTGTCCATTGGCGCCGTCAACTTCATCAACACCCCGAGCTTGCCTACCGGGAACATCAAACTTCCGATTTTGTGGCGGCGCGCCTCGGCGAATTCGGCCTTGATATCCATCGAGGCCTTGCGGGCACCGGGATCGTGGGCACTCTCAAGCGTGGCACGAGCCCGCGTACCATCGGTATTCGCGCCGACATGGACGCGCTTCCCATCGAGGAGAAGAGCGGAGTCGCTCATTCTTCGCAGCACGGTGGCGTGATGCACGCCTGCGGCCACGATGGTCATACTGCGATTCTGCTGGCCGCCGCTCGGGCTTGCGCGGAGATCGAGGATCTTGACGGCACCGTTCACTTCATCTTCCAACCTGCAGAGGAGAACGAGCAGGGCGGTAAGCGCATGGTTGATGACGGGCTTTTCAAGCTATTTCCATGCGACAGCATCTATGGCCTGCACAACTGGCCTGCCATTCCCCTCGGCACTTACGTTGCGCGCGACGGCCCCATTCTCGGCGCCTTCGCTATCTTCGAGATTACGCTCACGGGCCGAGGCTGCCACGGCTGTTTCCCACATGAAGGCAACGACGTGGTCCTTGCCGCAGGGCAGCTCATTTGCGCGCTTCACACGATTGCCAGCCGCAGCGTTGACCCACGTCAGGCAGCGGTGGTCTCAGCGACCCAAGTGCATGGTGGCGACACTTGGAACACTTTACCCGACAGTTGTGTTATCCGCGGCACCACCCGCTGGTTCGACCCTCAGGTCGGCGACACGATCGAGCGGCGGATGAATGAGCTCGCTCAGGCGATCGCCGCCGGCTATGGCTGCCAAGTGCAGGTTCGCTACGAACGCCGAATTCCGGCCACCATCAATGATCCTACTGCAGCGGAGTTCATCCGCACCGTGGCTTCGAACTCACTGCCACAACTCAAGCGTGTCGACATTGAGCCCAGCACGGGGTCGGAGGATTTTGCATTCATGCTGGAGCAGGTGCCGGGCTGCTATGTACTGTTGGGTACAGGCAAGCTAGGCGACAACCCCTTGTTACATTCGCCGCAGTTTGACTTTAACGACGCAGCCCTACCGCTTGGCGCGGCATTGTGGGTGGAGGTGGTTCGCAGTCATTTGCGAGTGATGTCGTGTTAGCTACGGTATGCTAGCCGAGCGCAACACGCGGTAGGTTCCGGCGTCCGAGCGCCAAAATCACCGCCCCTATAAGACTAGCGGTCACAAGACCGCCGCTGAGGCCCGTCCAAGGGCCGCCTGATCTGCCATTTCCCTCGATAGTAAGCTCACCATCATGGGAGACAGGCCAAGGCCAAATATCAGGCCGGTCGCAAAGAGCACGGCCATGCAAGTGCCTCGCAGGCTGCTCGGAATCACAATGGTGGACAGCGTGACGCTGAGTGCTCCGCCCAGGGCCATGAACGCGGTGAGTGAGATGCTCGTTGAGACTACCCCTGGAGTTAGGTTTACGTATTCCCAGTAGAGCGAATAGGGTAACCAACAACGGTACGGCAAGAAACCATCACCCAGCGCCAACCGCCTGATTCTTTGCCTACTGTTGCGAGGAGTGCACCGCCGAGCGTGAAGGTGCCGATGCGCCGGCAACCTCGCCAACCGAGACACCCATGGTAAACCCCGCGGCTAGCGAAACACCGGCCCGCGTTGGCTCGGCCGCCAGCACCACTGGCTCACAAAGTGGCGGACGACGGCCCCAGCTAGACGGTCTGGATCTGGGAGGGGAGACGGCGGCTGGGCCGGTCGGTAATCCGGGCTTGGCGGTGTGGCCGGCGGATACGGCGTAGCGACTTCCGGCACGCGGGCCTCGCTCTCCGGGGGCGACTGGCTCGGTGTTGGATCCTCGCCACGGCGGCAGCACGTTCCAGCAGGCTTTTGACAACTGGTATGCCATCATATAGCATTGCATGCCATCATACATAATGAGACAAAGACGGCCTGACACTTGCGGGGGTCGCCAGGGCTCACCCTGGCAGGGGTAGTGACTGCAATTGAAGCGTTAGCGGGCCGGCCTACAGTAGGCGGCATGTTGGTTGCAACGGCGTGGTTATGTAGGGGGAATGCGCGCTGTGTCGCTTGATAGTCTGTCGTTGTTGGTAAAGGTTGGCGCGCCGCGGCGCAGCCAAACGCTATTCCCCCGTAATTTGAACGCTCCCCGATGTTGGGAGCTGGCGCTAAGGGGTGCCCTGCGGGGCTGGCAAACAAAGGTGAAGATCATGCGATTCATGTGTCGACATGGCGTGCAGGTCCCTATGCTCGCGGTAAATTTCTCGCTGGCGTTGTTGCTGCTTGCCGGCCAAGAAGCCCGTGCGAGCGAAGCCGAGCAGCCGGCGCAAGAGCAGGCCGCCGATACCGGCGCGCTGCAGGAAGTGTTAGTGACTGCGCAACGCAAGTCGGAGAATATTCAAAAAGTAGACCTCGCCATCACGGAGCTGACTCCGGAAGTCTTGCAATCTAACAGTGTCAACTCCATCCGCGACTTGAGCTATTTGGTCCCCTCCATGTCGATACTGGGCGGCCGCTCGAGAGACGATCTGACAATCACCATTCGCGGCCAGGGGACCAATGGGGCGGGAATACCGGGGGTCATCACCTACCTGAATGAGATGCCGATCCCTACCGATAACCTGGGGCAATCCGCCACCGGCCCGGGGCTCTACTACGACATGGACAATATCCAGGTGCTGGAGGGCCCGCAGGGCACACTGTTCGGACGAAATGCGGTCGGTGGCGCGGTGCTCTACCAGACGAAACGGCCGACAAACGATTTTGGCGGTTATCTCCAAGCCGGCTATGGCAACTACAACGATCGTGAGGTGCAAGGGGCACTCAACCTTCCAGTGATCAGCGACACACTGCTGGTGCGTTTGGCGGTGAATGCTCAGGATCGCGATGGTTTTACGAAGCTCCTGATTTTCCCAGCGCTCACGCGCGCACCTGATCTGGACGACGTAGACTACGTGGCGGAAAGGGCGACCGTAACCCTGAAGCTCGGTGAGGGCTTCCAGAATGACCTGATTTACGACGGCTTAAATTCCCACAATCATGGAACTTCGACGTCAATCATCACCAACATGGATGTCAACGCGTATCCGGCTAATGCCTTCCCAGGATCCGCTCAGCTGTTTGCCCTGCAACAGGCGGCCGGACCGCGCACGCAGATAGATCCCGTCACACTTCACTTCAGCGACCGGACCTGGTCCTCCGTCGAGGACATCCTGCGTTACGACATAACAAATGGGATCGTCTTCCGGAATATTCTCGGTTATTCGCGCACCTATACGAATTTCAACGTCAACATCGGTCCATACCTGAACTATGGGCCGGTGCCGCAGCACATCCGGCAGCTGTCGGAGGAAGCTCAGTTCCAAGGCAAGAGCTTCAATGACCGGCTTGAGTGGGTCGTCGGCGGCTTTTACATGAACGCGCCGTTTCAGCCGTTTGACTACAGTCCGCGTACCGTGTTGGGCGGGTCCTCAATTCTCGGCTCGCAGACCGCTACCCGCAGCAAAGCCGTCTATTTTCAGACGACTTACGACCTCTCCGCGTGGGTCAACGGGCTGAAATTGACCACAGGCTTCCGCTATACCTGGGACAGCAACTCGGGCACGCAACAGATCCTAACCGGCGATGGCGCCTGTACCACCGACCCGTGCACTCAGTACAACGGCACCACCTCGAGCGCTCCGACCTGGAATCTTAATTTGGGTTACCAGGCGACGGAGGACACTCTGGTGTATATCGCCTCACGGCGCGGCTATCGGACCGGCGGCTTTACGGCCGGTCAAGATCCGCAGCACGATACCTACGGGCCGGAGTATGTGCTCGATGAGGAGCTAGGACTTAAATCGCAGTGGCGGCTGGGTCAAATGCCGGTGCGCACCAACATCGCTATTTATCACCAGGCCTACACCGATGTGCAGGTTACGCAAACAGGCTCGCTCGCCAACGGCGCCGGCAGCTCGGGAAGCGGCACCATTTCGTTTACCGGCAACGCCGCCGCTGCCACGGTCCTGGGCACGGAATTTCAGGGAACGATCGTGCCGACCAAAAATCTGGAGCTCGGCGCGATCTTCAGCTGGATCCACTACAAGTACACTGACTTCGGTCCGGGTGTCGATGCAGCGAGCCTGACCGCCGTACCCAACAATGGGCTAGCCCCGTATCAATTCGGAGTGAACGGGCGTTATACCGTCCCGCTAGGTGCTCGAATGGGCGAGGTTTCCTTGGCAGCCAATTACAGTTGGGTCGATGCAACGTTGAATCAATTTCCGGCGACCCCCGGAGGCGACGTACCGTCCTATGGATTGTTGAATCTAAGCTTGGATTGGACTCACATAGCTGGCGAAAATTTGAACGCCACGTTCTTCATGACTAATGCGACCAATACATTGCACAACTTCGGTTATGGCCCCGTCCCGGGCGGCAGCCTTTATCCGTACGGTCTGAATTATTCGATCGCCTCGTATAACGAGCCTCGGATGTATGGCATCCGCCTGCGCTACAGTTTTGGTGCCGGTGAGGATTGAACGACGGAGGTTATCGGTGCAGTGGGTAACCAGTCAGCCTCGAGCGCGCAGCCCTGGCGCACGTCGATGATTACGGAGCCCGCTGTGCGCTCTATTTATGATTCTTGCGCCCCGCCGGCGAGGCGGCGTCTTCACCTCCTGCGTTGCGCCATAGACGCTCCGCTTCGGCGAGATGTTTGGCCATGGCCTGTCGTGCCGCATCCGGTTTTCTGGCGGTGACGCACTTGAGGATCAGGCGATGCGCCTTGAGACCGCCCTCGCTCACATGCGGCTGACTCATGGACTGATTACGCACCTCGCGTAATACGTCCGAGATCGAATCGAGCACGGCTAGGAGCAACTCGTTACCGGATGCGCGGGTCAACTCGCGGTGAAATTGAAAGTCGAGCTCGCTAGCGGTAGAAAAGTCGTTGTCTTCGAGTGCGCGTTCGTGGTCGTCGCAAAGCTTGCGCAGGCGTTCCAGATCAGGCGGCAGTGCACGCTGCGCCGCAAGTCCTGCAACCTGCACCTCGACAGCCGTGCGGACCTCGTTGACCTTACCGTAGTCAAGTCCGTCGTGACCCCGAACCAGCAGTCGCATCGATGCCACCATGTCACCGGAGTTGATTCCGGTTACTTCGACACCGCGGCCCGAAGTAGCGCGTACCAGGCCGCGAGCGGCCAAAGAACGTACGGCCTCGCGTACGACGGTGCGGGAGACTTTGAATTTGTCACCCAACTCGCGTTCAGACGGCAGCCGGTCGCCGGGCCGGATTTGCCCGGAAACAATGGCTTCGGTCAGCTGCTCGGTGACTTTATCGGACAGGGTCAGCGAGCGCGTGACGCTCTGAAGCGATTCGAAAGAGGGCTTGACCACGGGCGCTCCTGGCAAAATGGGCTCCCATCGTACCGAATTCCACAGCAGCGCGGACCGTAACAGCGTAAACCGATGGCGATTGAACCGGCGTAGATGGTATGCCATCATACATCTATAATAGCATTCTACCTAAATGAGGGTGCACGATGTCCTGCGCGCGCGTGTTGCTCACAGCTGCGATCATGCTGTTGGTCCTTCCCGCCTGGGTGCCGGCGGCAGCGGCAAGCGGCGTTCCTCCTGCCACACAAGAGCGCATGGTCGAGTGGACTATTGAGTCTCACAAGGCCTATGCCGACCCTTTCAACGACGTGGATGTCGATGTCATCTTCAGCAAAGATGGGCAATCTTGGCGCGTGCCGGCGTTCTGGCGTGGCGGCCAACAGTGGACGGTGCGATTTGCGCCCCCCGTACCGGGTCAATACAACTATCGGCTGCAGAGCACAGATACCGCCAACCCGGATCTCAATGGGCATGACGGCCGCGTAACCATTACGGCATACAGCGGCTCGAACGAATTACTGCGGCATGGAATGCTGCGAGTGAGTGCCAACAAGCGCTACTTCGAGTATGCCGACGGCACCCCCTTTTATTGGTTAGGTGACACATGGTGGACGGGACTTTCCGATCGGCTCAGTTGGGAGGGCTTTCAAAAGCTCACCGCCGACCGACAGGCTAAGGGTTTCACGCTGGTACAAATCGTCGCCGGCTTGGTGCCCACTGAGGAGCTGCCGCCGGTGGATCCGGGTTATCACAATGAGGGAGGCGCAGTCTGGGATCCGGACTTCAAGCGGATCAACCCCAAGTATTTCGACTACGCCGACCGGCGCATCCAATATCTGATCGATCACGGCATGGTTCCTGCGATTGTTGGAGCCTGGGATGAAGTTCTCGCCCAGATGGGCGCGCCCAAAATGAAACAGCACTGGCGCTACATCATTGCGCGATATGGAGCCTATCCGGCGTTCTGGATCCTGGGAGGCGAGGTGATGGATCCTCCCGAGGAAGTTGGACAACGTTATCCGGACAGTATCCGCTCCGATATCGTGCACGGTTGGACTGAGGTAGCCAGATACCTGCGAGCCACCGATCCCTATCATCATCCTCTTACGGTTCACGAGGCGCCGCCGCCCTATGACACGGCGCTCCAGGATGAGTCATTGACAGACTTCGACATGTTCCAAAGTAGTCATTTCGGCTGGGCAAGTATCGGTGTCGAAGTGGCACAGCTCGATCAGCACTACTCGCGCACGCAGGTGAGGAAACCGGTCGTGGAAGGCGAGATTGGTTACGAGAAGCTGGGTGAAACCCACTTTGAGGACTTCCAGCGGACTGCGTTCTGGCTGTCGATGCTAAACGGAGCAGCGGGCCATACGTATGGCGCCAACGGCACATGGGAGGCCTACACCGATGACAAGCCGTTTCAGCGCGTTCACTGGTCGCTGTTGAGTTGGGAGGAGGGGATGGTTCTCCCCGGCTCGTATCAAGTGGGGCTGGG
>Ga0105240_10005893_pt1 | contig 18150 bp, 12 predicted proteins | sample KBSC54metaG_FD_80426 | JGI IMG/M metagenome (GOLD analysis project Ga0105240, IMG submission 80426) | Corn rhizosphere microbial communities from Kellogg Biological Station, Michigan, USA - KBS C5-4 metaG | ecosystem: Host-associated > Plants > Roots > Rhizosphere > Soil | place: Michigan, USA...
CACCAGCGAGTCCGCGCATCCGTAATACAAAAGCCACTTATTGTGGAAGTACACCAGCCCCTCAGCAAACGTCGTTCCCGCCGCGTACTGTCCTGTCTTCTCATATGGCAACTCCGGCTTCAGCACCGGCCTGTCTGTCTGCGTCAGCAGATGCGCCGGATTCGCTCCGTCAAACAGCGCCTCGCCTGCCGCATATGCGCTCGGTCCCAGCGCCGGATCGCCTCCCTGCTCCGCATTCTTGCCGTTGTAGAGCACCACAATCCCCGTGCTCGTCAAAACCGGCGGAGGTCCCGTCTCCGGAAACGTGCTGTCAAAGTGACCGAGGCGCGGTCGCAGCAGTTCCACCGGCTTCCCATTCGTCCCCTCCACCGGCGTCCAGTGAATCGCATCATCCGAAGTCGCGAGCCGTATCGATCCCTCACCCCAATACATCCAGTAGCGCCCGATGATCTTCGCGGCAACCAGCCGCCCATCCTTCACCCGCGTCACAATTCCCGCCGACTTGTACTTCAAATCGGCATACTTCCCGCCCAATGACGTCAGAAACGCAGGACCATGCTTTGTCCAGTGCTTCAGGTCCCGCGAAGTCGCAATCCCCACCGAATACGTTTCGCGATTCCACTGCGTGTACGTCAGCACATACATGCCGTCTTCGCGCTCCACAATCCGCGGATCCTCTACACCGCCCGGCCACTCACGCGCCTTTTGTTCGTCCTCTGTCGGATAGAACACCGGCTCACCCGAACGCTTGAAGTGAATGCCATCCTCGCTCTCCGCCATTCCCAGCCGAGATGTATGTCCGCCAATCTCCATCGCGCCCGAGTTGTCCTCCGCGCGATACAGCACATATATCTTGCCGTGCCGCACAATCGCTGCCGGATTGAATGTGTGCAGCGCCTCCCATTGCACCGGCTTCTTCGCGATCGGATCCTGAAACGTCGAACCCGGATTTGGCGACAACACCGGATTCCCAGTCGCCGGCCGCGCAAATGGCCCAATCACCCAGGGCGTCGCATCCTGCGCATTTAGCCCCGTCGCACCCACCAACACAGCCAATCCAGCAATCAATTTCAGAACGTTCTTCACCATCACTCTCCGCACCGCAAATCTTACGCGGATCCCCACAGCCCTGCCCCGAACGAAAGCTCCGGGTGCCCATAGTTTCAATCCCGAAACGCGGTCCCAGATCACTGAAGACTAACAATCGACAACTCGGACCACCCACTGAGAACCACGAACTGCTCCGTGCCGGGTTGGCCCAGGTCCGTGTGTTCGGACTCGGAGACCAGGAACCTCGACAGCCTTCATCAATCGGTTTTGCAGTTTATTTCGCAAATTCCCTCATACTTGAATCCACCAGCACTCCGACGCCAAGTAGCCCGCTAATCTCCTGCCGGAAGAAATCGCTCTGACCGCGCCTCTTCAGCCCAAATCACCTGCTCATATGTCCAGTTTTTGAAGATATTTGCGACTAACCATAATCCGGACAAAAACATACAACAGCAACGCGCTGCAACCCAAAGAAAAACCGGACATTTACGCCCAAGAGATGAGGGGACGCCCCCTCTCTTTGCACATCCTGGGCGAGAGCGTTTGAACTCCGACTACCACTGCGAACTACGAACTAAGAACTGTGAACTGGCTTATAAAAACTCAACCCCGCATCCCCCTGCTCCAGCACACGAGTTCTGTCCAGTACTCCAAACCGCTGTTCCAGCTTGTCCCTCCGCCGATGCTCCGCAATCACCACCGCGTCCTCTGCCAGCAGTCGTGCTGCCTCTCCACCCAGCAGCTCCAGCGCAAGCGCGTACTCATCCTCTGCGTCGTAAGGCGGATCGAGGAACACCAGGTCGAACACAAATCCCTCGCTCTCCGGCCGAATCTTCCTCAGGAACGCCGCCACACTCACCGACTCCACTCGCACCACTCCGCGCAGCCCAAGGCTCTCCAGATTCTTCCGCAAGACCTTCAGCGCCCCCTCAGCCCTCTCCACCACAACAACCCGCGCCGCTCCCCTGCTAGCTGCCTCAATCCCCACCGCCCCCGACCCGGCATAGAGATCCAGAAATCGCGCTCTCTCAATTCGCGGCGCCAGCACGTTGAACAGCGTCTCGCGCATCCGATCGCTCGTCGGCCGCGTCGCCATCCCCGCCGGAGCCTCCAGCTTCCTCCGCCGCAACGTCCCTGCAATCACACGCATCGCGATTCAGGATACCGGAACGCTGCATCTCGCTGAACGCCGCCCGCACACGACGCAGGGTGCGCCTTTTACAATTCCTCTATGCGCGGCTGGACAATCCCTCTTGGACGCTGGATGGGTGTGGAGATGCGTATGCACGTCTTCTTCCCCGCGCTGGCGCTCGTCTGTCTCGGTCTCAGCGGCGCCTCCGGAGTCCTCCGCGGCCTGGCTCTCTTCTGCCTCTGTTGCGCCGCCGTCTTCGTCCGCGAAACCGCACGCCTCATCGTCGCCGCGTATCTTAACCTCAAGCTCCGCGCTGTCCTGCTGCTCCCGATCGGTGGACTCTTCGCCTACGCCAACCCCGAAAGCCAGGAAGCCGCCAACAAAGGTGCAGGCGAATTTGCAATGGCCCTTACCGGCCCCATCGTCAATCTCGTTACCGCCCTCATGATTGCCGCCACGGCCATCGGCTCCGGCGGCAACGTTTCCCTGCTCGCCGCTCCGCTTGTCACCCCTGACCACCTCGTGCGCAGCATGGTCTGGATGCAGGTCGGACTCGGCCTCCTCCATCTCCTCCCTGCCTACCCGCTCGACTTCGGTCGGTTATTGCGCGGCAACTTCGCTCGCGTTCATGGCCTCACACCCGCTGGCCGTGCCGCCTCCGGACTCGGCCAGCTCATCGCTGTCGCGGTCATGCTCGTCGGATGGCTCCTCGTCCACAGCCCCTGGCTGATCATCGCGGGCTTCTTCATCATGATCGGCGCGCAGATCGAAGATCAGGGCGTCTTCTTCCAATCCGTCGTCGATACCGTCGTTATGCGCGAAGTCATGCTCACCGACTTCGCCACACTCTCGCCGTCCGACACACTCGCCGACGCCCTCGGCCGCTGCGTCCACTCATTGCAGGAGGATTTCCCCGTCGTCCGCGGACCGCAACTCGTCGGCATCGTCTCCCGCCAGCGCATCGTCGAAGCGCTCCGCAACGACGGCAACGGTTACATCCAGGGCATCATGTCGCGCGCTTTCCAGGTCGCCCGCCCCGAGGACACGCTCGGCACCACCATCCGTCGCATCTCCGCCGGCCACGGCCTCTCCCTCATTCCGGTCACCGAAAGCGGCAAAGTCATCGGGATCGTCAGCGTCCAGAACCTGATGACGTCCATGTCTCTGCTCTCCGAACAACGCCGCCTCGAATCCGAAGAATCCAGCGATTAGCGTCAGTTCAGATATATCGGCTCTTCGAATATCGAGGCGCTCCCGCAAACTGACGCGCTCACTTCTTTTCGTCAACTTCTGTAAAATCCGGCAAGATCCGGGACGTAGAGCCGAATATCCGATATTTCTCAAACCGCATCTCATTCAGAATCGTCTCAAACGGGGCATAGACCTTGAAGTCTTCCCCCCATTCGTGGATAACTGCGGTCTTACGTTGACGAGATATGGAGACACTCCTCGACGGACAGATGAACGTCCTCGTCCCTCTCACCACAGGCGCGTACTCGACGACGACGTCAGACCGATGCAGTGGGAGTCTCTCCTCGAGATCAGCCTGAATGGTCAGTCTCATGATCGCTCCGGTCATCGGATTCACGGCAATCTCCCCATGGAACGGCGCATTCTTTTTGAACGGAGCATTTTCGAAGTCGATCGCAAGACAGCAGAACTCTGCCGAAAAGAGCGGCGTCTCCTGTGGCACCTGGTACCGGAATACGGCCATCGGTCCATCAATTCCCTTTTCCCAGCGGCTCCAAACGATCTCGCTGTGAGGAGATGTAGCGGCCGTCAACACCGCCGCGAGGATAGGGCCGAAAGTGCCGATGGTCCGCAGCATCTGCCCACCAGGTTCGCTCGGAACGTGCTTGCGAGATACCTGTTCGATATCTTCCCTTCCGTTGCGAATGCGCATGGCCGCGTGCTCGATCTCTCCTTCATGCAGCGACTCATCGCCTGTTGCCGTTTTCCAGGTCTCCTCTTTCTTCGTGGGCGACTCGTGATACTGAACGGTCGTGCGGGTTGCGAAGACATCCGGAAATTTCGGGATCACAGTACGCACGTACTCGCCGGCACGCAGAATCATCTGCTTCTGCGTGGCCAGGTCCGGCTTCGGCGCGGAAAGAATCTGATCTTCTGGCGGTTTCAGAAACATGGACTGGTCCGCAATCACCTCAAGAGCCTCCCGCGCCTTCTTCCCATGCACTTGATTCTGCAATTCCAGCAGCCTCGCGGTGCTCAGCCGTTCCATCAATTCCATGCCTTGAAGCTGATTTCCAAGCGCAGCATCGTCCGTCGCGCCCGAGCCTACAATCGCCTCTTCCAGCATCTTCACTGTGATTTGACGTCGTCGCGGGTGCTGATCGTAGAAGACTGGCTCATCGTAGTAGTCGAGGTACGTGTGCGCACTCAGATCCGCCCTGTCCACGGCAACCTTCAAGTGATGATATTCGTCCACCACAGCAGTCGGTGGAGGATCAAATGTGAGCGAGTAGAAGCTCTTGGCTTGCCGGACGCGTTCCCTGATAGCGTCTCCGAGATTGCGAGCAACCGTAATCATGCCTCCACCTGAACGGACTGCAATCACCGGAAGCGACAAGAAGTTGAGATCAGTGGGATCGAATGCGCTCTTGGACTGTGGCCCCTCTAGAAACTGCTTGTCTGCAGAATTGACAACGGGCACCGGATTCCCATCGGCATCAAACACTGGCCACTCCGAAGAGCCCCACAGCGAGATCCGCGCCTCGCGTATCCGGGTCAACAACTCGGCTGAGACGTCGACAAGCCCTTCCGCTCTCCGCTTATCTATCTGCCAGCCGTTGCCTATCCAGAACACCAACTTTCTTCCCAGCTTGCGGCGTTCCTCTATAGCGATGGACCCGAGCGCAACAATCGAGTGAGTGACTCGCCAACTCACGGCTGCGCCCTTCGTCAGATTACCTATGTCTTTAGTGACCTGAGACGGGGACCAGATACGGTCCTGCGACTTGGGATTCTCGATCTCATTCACAATTTCGTTGCCGTTCATCGAGGCATGGGGCGTGACGAAGAGACCATCCGTAGTAAGTCGGTAAACAATCGTCGGCGCCTGCAATCGCCCGCCATCCGCCAGGAGAAAGGTCCTGGCTTCGCGCATCGCGTCCGCAAACGCAAGTCTCTCCTTAGCCGTCGCTTGATCCCGAGGGTCATCTGCGGTCGTGCCGTGTTCTGCCCTTGCCTTCGGCACCATGTTCAGCTCATCGATAACCAGCACCACCTCAGTCATCTCACTCGCCCGAGCGCTCGCTCCATCAACTTCCTCGAACGTAACCACCTTCCGTTCTTGCTCGTCGTCGAGCAGAGTGAAGTCTTTCCCGGCGAGCCCTGACACAGGCCCTCCTGCTTTGTCGGTCACAGACAAATCGAGGTGCATCAGCCCGCGAGTCGCATCAGGCATATTCGGTGCCAACTGTTCCGACATACCGAGTTGAATCAGCGGAGGAGCGCTCGGCTCAACCGATGGAGCTTGACTTTGCAGCGACGGATGGCTTGACTGCGCAGCCGAGATCGCCGCAACGAGAGAAACCAGCGCCGCACAAGCTCCCGCAGAGACCAGACTCAATGCCGCCCCAATTCGCATCGATCGTCTTCCGACTTTGTTTCTGGCCTTCGCCATCAAGGCGCCCCAACATAGTAGCCGGCATTCGTCCGCACCCTCACACCCGGTCTGTCAACCGCGACTCGAATCTCGTGATACTCCGTGCGACCGTGTTCCTGCGCCTGCTCGAAACTCAGCGTGTAATACGTTGCTGCATCGCGCAGTGCCCGGTTGATCTCGGCCGTGATGTCGTTGCCTTCGCTCATCACGAGACCGCCGGAGTGCTCAGAAAGCACCTGCAGCGACAGATCAGCATACTGAGCTTCGGAAACCTTCTTGACCGGCTTCAAAGAACCGTCATAGGCGAAGAAGTTTTCGTTCAAGCCATGAGAGATGAGCGTGTTGAAGCTCAAAGGCGCAAGAGCGTAGAACGCGATCCGCGATGCCCGGAGGCCGTTCGAAATTTCGACAATGTCATCAAACAGCCACTTCCGCTGATCCACCTCATAGTTGAACAGCAGCGGCCAACCCGGGCTGATGAAGAGGACCAGTTTGCGGCCCTTTGGCCGTGCATCGGGCGCAATCATCTCCTTCACCAACCTGATTGCCTGATCACTCCGCTCCACATCTCCCCACATGCCGGCAGATCGATCGACAACGCGCAGAGGAGACTGTGATCCGTCGAGAGCTGCCATCAATGCGGCACCATCTTTTGAAGGTGGCGCAATCTGCTTCAGCCTTTGATTCTCGAGAGCCCAGATGGACGTCGCATAATCGAGTTTGCCTGCACTCCGCTTGAGGAATCCGCTTACGCCGTCTCGTTCCCGCGCGACGGTCACCGGCCCTGAATTCATTGCGTCGATGATGATCTGAATCTCGGCCGGAGTTGCAGCAGGATGCGCGACATCCGTCGCACTAAACGCAAGAATCTTCTGCTCACGGTGGTCGTCGAAGACTCTGAAGTCGGCTTCTTGAAGTCCGCTGATCGGATGCCCCGCCTTGTCCGTAACCTCGACCAAGATTGAGATCTTCCCATCGATTGCGAGATCATCTCTGAAGGAAGACGGTGCGCCCGCGCCTTGAGCAGCAATCACCGGATTGGTAAATAAGCAGACCCATAAAGCGAGAGCATTCGCAGTACTGATTGCCGAAACCCGCACAGCCTTGCTGGCTCCCATCGATTTTTCCTAATCCTCGGACGGGCAATTCTATCGTAGGGTTCTGCGATTCGCGGGGCGTTCACGTCGCACGACCCTCACCTACTACCATGTTCTAAGCAATGCACGATACTCTCGCGCCCGGCCTCTACCTCGTCGCCACCCCCATCGGCAACCTCGGCGACATCACCCTGCGCGCGCTTGAAGTCCTGAAGAACGTCGACCGCATCGCCTGCGAAGACACCCGGCAAACGCAGAAGCTCCTGAACCACTACAGCATCGGCACCAGCACCATCAGCTACCACGAACACAATGAGCGCGACCGCGCAGCCAAACTCATCGAGGAACTCAAAGCAGGTGCCCGCATCGCCGTAGTCTCCGACGCAGGCATGCCCGGCATCAGTGATCCCGGCACCATCCTGGTCCGCGAAGCCATCGCCGCCGGCGTCACCATCATTCCACTCCCCGGCGCCAACGCCGCTCTGAGCGCCCTCATCGCCTCAGGCCTGCCAACGGAAGAATTCCGCTTCATCGGCTTCCTGCCCGAGAAAGCCGGTGCTCGCCGCACCCGCCTCGAAGCCCTCGCAGCCCAGGCGCGCGACTCAGCGCAAACCGTAATCCTCTACGAGGCTCCGCACCGCATTGCCGACACGCTCCTGGACCTCGAAGCCGTCTTCGGCCCCGCCCTCCGCATCGTCGCCGCCCGCGAGCTCACCAAGCTCCACGAAGAGTTTCTCCGCGGTGCCGTCGCGGATGTCCGCGTGCAACTCACAGCCCGCGACCGCATCCGCGGCGAATTCGTCCTGCTGATTGAACTCTCTCCCGACACCAACAAGCTGGATGCCCCACGTCTCGCTTCTGAGATGAGGGAGTCCATCTCAGATCAGATCAGCCGTCTCCAATCCGAATCAGGCCTCGACGAAAAAGAAGCCCTCAAACGTCTCGCCCGCGAATCCGGCAAATCCAAAAGCGAAGTTTATCGCGAACTCCAGCGCGAACGTGCCAAACGCCGCTAGGCGCTGATCCCTAGTCCAGTGTCTCCCTACGTCGCTTGTTCCCTCGTCACCTACGCCCCCTGCTTAACTTCCGTCGCTTTGTCATTACGGAACGTCACCGTCCACTTTTTCCCGTCCGCATCGTACGTTACCGTCCGGTTGCCCTCCGTCTTCGGATCGTCCGTCTGGATCTTCTGACCCACAGCCAGCCGTGTCTGTAGCTCATTCATTCCCTGTTTCGGCTGGTGAGCCTCCACCGCGATCCACACGTCCTTGGGCCAGTGCGTATAAATCGTGTGCGGATCGTCGTAGAAAAAGAGCAGGTCATCGTAGTACTGCTCTTCTGCCCCGTCCCGCGCGCCCACCGGCGTTGCATATTCCTTCTCGTCTCCCGGCATCGTGAACACCACCAGCGCCTGCTTCTGCCCATGGCTGATGCCGTCATCCACGTCCTTCGGCACAGACGTCTCCACTGCCTTCTTCACATCCATCTTCTGCAGGGGAGGAACCACGCCCACCTTCTTCTTGAAGTCCACTCGCCCGCCCGTATAAGCGAAGTAAGGCATCGTGTACCCGTTCTTCATCCACACGCTCTTGCCTGCCAGATCCTTCACGTCTTCGAAGTGCGCCGGAAACTCCATGCGCACCACGGCAACATCATCCTGCGTCAGCTTCTGCTCGTCCCCTTGCTTCACCACGCCGGGATTCTTCCGCTTGTTTGAAACGTGCCAGATATAAATTGCAGCAATCAACAGCATGATCACCGTCGGTATCAAAACGATCTTCCAGGGCTTCATCCAACCTCCAAAGTTGCGCAAGATCAGCTTGCCGGAGCCGACCTCACACTCTCCGGCCCGTTCTCCCGCGGACGCAACGACTCGGCGCTCAACTCATCTGCCTGACGCAGATCCTTGAACAGTGCGGCCCATACACCTGCGATCGCCAGAGAAGCAATTCCTCCGAAAATCGTGGCACGCACCGCACCCAGCCACTGCGCCGTCAGCCCGCTTTCAAACTCACCAAGTTCGTTGGATGCACCAATGAACAAAGAGTTCACCGCACTCACTCTTCCCCGCATCTCCGGCGGCGTCGCCAACTGCAGCAACGACCCGCGAATAATTACGCTGATGGAATCCGCCGCCCCGCTCACCGCCAGTACCGCCAGCGACAACCACAAGCTCCTCGATAGCCCGAATACCACGATGCACGCGCCAAAAATCGCCACGCACACAAACATCCGCTTCCCCGCTCTCCTGCTGATCGGGAACCGCGCCATCGTCAGCGACATTGCAAGCGCGCCAATCGCCGGTGCCGCCCGCAGCGCGCCCAGTCCGCGTGGCCCCGTGTGCAGCACCTCATTTGCGAAAATCGGCATCAGCGCCACAGCACCGCCCAGCAGCACAACGAACAGATCCAGCGACATCGACCCCAGCAACAACGGCGAGTTGCGCACATATTTGAACCCCGCCATCACTACCTCGAGCGACGCCGCACGATGCTCCATCCGTCCCAGCCGCACCCTCAGGCTCAGAATCAGCACCAGGAACCACGCCAGGCTGAATAGGGTGAACACATACACAATGCCCGCGCCCTCCAGCCCCGCCGCAACCAGCCGCTTCCCTAGCGGTAGCGTAAACAGCAGACCGCCCAGCGCCGGCCCGGTCACATTTGAAAGCTGCCAGATGGCTCCGCCCCACGTCACGGCATTCACAAAGTGCTTCTCCGGCACCAGGTGTGGAATCAAGGCCGAACTCGCCGGAGCCGAGAACGCCCTTCCCGTGCCGATCAGGAACAGCACCGCATAAACATACAGAATGTGCTGCGTCCCACGAACCGCCAGCGCCAGGAGCGCCGCCGTGCAGAATACCTGCAGCGTGTAGCACCACAAAATCACCTGCCGACGATCGAACCGATCCGCCACATGTCCGGCCGGCAGCAGGAAAAACAGCCCCGGTAGAAACAGCGCCAGCCCCGTATACCCCAGATCGATCGCCCGGTGTGTAATCGAATACACCTGCCACGCCACCGCAACCGCCTGCGCCTCCGCCCCCAGTATCACGGCGACCCGCGCCAGCTGATACCGTGTGAAGTCGCGCGAGGCAAAAGCCTCCATCCCTCGTCGTGGAGGCTTAGTGGAAGGGGAATCCATTTCCCATTCAGGTTAAATCCCCAACGCCCGCCCCCGATACATCTCTGCAGCCAAACTCCAGGTAGGTTTCAAGCCGGTATCGCGGGGCTGACCGAAGCCGCCCCATGGTTCACGCCCCCGTGCTGATGGCGCCGATCTCAGCCACACACGTTCGTCACAGTGCATCCAGCACGCATATGCCAGAATGGCCAACATGCGGATTCATCTCTATGCTGTTTTGTCTTTAGTCGCAGTTTCCTGCTGTTCTGCGCAATTCACCCGGACAATCAAGTGTCCGGCCGGGAGAGTTCACAAAGACACTCGTCAGGAGATCAAAGACACGGGGAAAGCTGTCGGTGGGGAGGAATACTGTGTGCTGGAGTTGCCGGGTTACTTAGAGGTACACGATGGACCCTATCGATTCTGGTTCAATCCAGATTTCGAACGAGCGGAGGGAACTTACAAACTAGGGCGCCAATTCGGCAGGTGGAAGGAATGCGATCGATTCGACCACTGTGAGCAGAAAAATTACCCGGAGTTCGACCCCGATGAGAAACAACGGGCGGGCGTGAAGCCGGAGGTTCCCGTCGCTTATGACCACGGTAAATATGTCTTTGATTTCAGCTCCTGCAGAAGAACTGCAATTACGCCGACAAAAGGCTTCGTGACCGGCACAAACATAGGTCTCAACCAGGTGGATGCTCTTATGGTTACGTCACGCAGGACGACGTAGTCTACCAAGACGATTCGCAGGCCCTGTGCGATAGGCCGGAGTTCTCGGTTGTCAAATCCCTGCAGTCAATCCTTGGGTATGTTGCCAACCAATGCCGTTGGACCTCTGTCCGCTTTGAACAGGTTCGGCCTGTGTTTCCGGTTTGACCGTTCTTGGTATCGAAGACAAACCCAGACCCTCGTCCTGATCCCCGTCACTCATACCGCAGTGCCACCATCGGATCGACCTTCGAAGCGCGATGCGCCGGCAGGAAGCCAGCCAGAATCGCAACCGCGAGCAGCATCCCAACTGACACAATCGTGCTGACCATCTCACCATGCACCCCGTACAGCATGCTCTCGATCAGTCGCCGGCCTGCCAGCGTAATCGGAATGCCGAGCACGATCCCGCATGACACCAGCAACAGCGTTTCACGCATCACCAGCCAACGCACATCGGCGCGGTCTGCGCCGAGCGCGATCCTCAGCCCGATCTCATTCGTCCGACGGCTCATCGTGTACGACATCACCCCATAGATGCCTATACACGACAGGAACGCCGCGAGCAGTCCAAAGAATGTTGAAAGCTGGGCCACGAGACGCTGATTTGTCATCGTGCGTGCTACCTGCTCGTCGAGCGTTGTGACATTCATGATCGGCAGAGTGCGGTTCACAGAATGTATCGCCTGCTGAACTGCATGAGAAACAGCGTTGTAATCACCGCTGTAGCGTACCTCGAAATCGCCAAAGCCCCAGGACCTTTGCCTGTATGAGAGGTAGTTGACATTCTTCGTCTTCTCGCGCAGATCGGAGAATTTCACATCTTTCACAATCCCAATCACCTCGTGGTCAAGATCTTTGCCGTCATCATGGATCGTGAAGTGGCGGCCAATCGGATTCCCTGGAGGAAATAAAGTCTGTGCGATGTGTTGGCTGATAACGGCGACGCGCTGCGAATTCGCCGTATCGTCGTGATTGAAAGTTCTCCCCGCCAGCAGCGGAATCTGCATCGTGGCAAAGTATCCATCGCCTACAACGTTCTGATGGACGCCGACATTTTCGTTGCCGGGCATGCCGGGCACAAGCACGGCCTCGTTCCAACTTCCCTCGCGGAAGGTGAACGCAGAAAAGCTTGCGGCCTTCACGCCGGGAATCGCGCTCACGCGAGACTCAATTTCCTCAAACATCGCAGTCATACGAGGGTCGTTGTCTTTCATTCCAGTGGATTGGGAGTCGATGTTGAGCCGCAGCACTTCCTGGCGATTGAAACCAGGATCGATCCCATTGAGATTTACCAGTGTGCGCAGAAACAGTCCCGCACCGACCATCAATACGAGCGAGAGGGAGACTTGGGCAATCACAAGGGCCTTTGCGAGCGGGTTCTTCGCGCTCGTGTTGCTTGCTGCCCTGCCATCCTTCAGTGACTCGGCCAAACGAAGCCGCGTTGCGCGAAAAGCAGGCACGGTCCCGAATAGAAGAGCAGTGAGCACTGTAACCGCACAAGTAAAGCCAAGCACGCGAAGATCGAGGCCCGCATCGACCGGCATGGCTTCCGGGCCGCCAGAGACCATGCGAAGCAGAAGACGAACAGCCGCTGCCCCAAGAGCCACCCCGACCGCGCCTCCTCCCAATGCAAGAAGCAGGCTTTCCGTCAGCAGCTGGCGAACCAGGCGGCTTCGCCGGGCGCCCATCGCTTGGCGAACGGCCAGTTCCCGCGCGCGAGCACTCGAACGCGCCAGCAACAGGTTTCCAATATTGGCGCAAGCAATCAACAACACCAATACCACCACGCCCATCAGAATCCGCAGCGGCTGAGAGAACTCCCGCCGAACGGAGGAGAGGCCGGTTGCAACAGACGTCAATGGAACCTTGATCCTGTCGAGTTTCTGAACATTCTTCTCGCTCAGATCCGCATCCGTAAATCCGCGCGTGATCTGCTGCAGCATCAGGTTTACGTTCGAGGTTGCCGCCGCCATCAAAACGCCTGGCTTTAGCCGCCCAATAATGTTCAGGCATTGCGTGAAGTTTTCGTTGTAGAAATCCCACCCCGGCGGAACGCTCTTCGTCATGCTGGTCGGCACCCAGATATCAGGTGATTCTCCCACCTTCGTGCCGAAAAACTCGCTCGGTGCCACGCCAACCACGTTGAAGAAAGCAGAACCAAGCTTCACCTTGCGGCCGAGAATATCTGGATCGCTGGCGAATGCCCGCTGCCAGAAACTCTGGCTGATCACCGCGACAGGATGATCCCCCTGCGACTTGTCGTCGCTCTCTTCCAGCATCCGTCCGAGCTGCGCCTTAACGCCCAGCATCGGAAAATAGGAGCCGGACACCAGCACAACGTGCATCATCTCGGATTCAGTCTTCACCTGGTCCGACTTGTCCGCCACGAACCCATGCACATCGTCCGTCATGCTGAAAACCGCCGCCACATCGGAGAAGACCTCGTTTCTCCTCTGCAACTCGCGATAAAAGGGATACGAATAAAGCTCGCTGTCCCCGATGCTGTTCCCGATCCCGTCGTCACTTCCGGTGCCAAGCAGCACCAACTGTCCAGGTTCTCTCACCGGCAACGAGCGCAGCAATACCGCGTCAAGCAGGCTGAAGATTGCCGTGTTTGCCCCAATCCCAAGTGCGAGAGATATGATTGCGACCGCAGTAAGTGCCCTGCTGCGCATCAGCGCACGTGTACCGTACACAACATCCTGGACCAGATCATGCAGAATCTCGGATGTCCAAGCCATATGGCTTTTCTCCTTAATGCGTGTCGCGTTTCCAAAACGAAGTCTGGCAGCGTGCGGAGCTTCAGCCGCAGACATTCCTTTATCAATGAGCTGCTGTTCGCGCAACTCCAGGTGGAGCCGAATCTCTTCATCGAGATCGCTGTCCAGCTGATCGCGATGTCTCAGTACCGTCAGCCGTCGAATCAGTTCGCGAATCCACTCCATCGCACTCCTCACGCCGTCTGGACCACTCGGGCAATGGCGCCCATCACGCGTTCGAACTGGCTGATCTCAGCTTGGAGCTGTTTACGGCCCGAAGCAGTCAGGGTGTAGTAGCGGGCCCTGCGGTTTCCCGCCGTGACCCCCCACTCTGCTGTCACCCAACCTTTAATCAGCATGCGCTGCAGAGCCGGGTAGAGCGATCCCTCTTCCACCTGAAGCACATCCTCAGAAGCTTGCTGAATTCCCTCAGCAATTTCGTAGCCGTGCAATCGTCCGCTCACCGACAGTGTCTTCAGGATCAGAAGGTACAGAGTCCCAGGTGGTATCTCATCGCGCTCGTTCTTCGCACGCTTTCCAATTCGAATTAGCGCCGTCATTATTCCTCACGATCTCTAGCATAGATAAACTATGCCAGTATGCGAATCACACACCCGTCTGTCAACCAAACTGTGACGGGTGCAGACTTCAGCACGCGCGTCGAAGAGGGCAGTGATTCATCAGGTTTTGTGCCCTCAGTGGCGGATTTGTGAGGACATTCTCAGCGCGGCTGCTCCTGCGCTCTGCAGCAAGCTCCCTGTATCCTGATTCTTGGATTCACCCGCTCAGCTCGATACTCCCACCACCAAGGCTGCGGCCGCTGTCACCCTCTGCGGAGTCTGTGCCTTCCTCGAGCTCTATTGCACGCAGCCTCTTCTCCCCCTGCTGGCTCACATCTTTCACGCCTCCAAAACTGGCGTCGGCATGACCGTCTCTGCCGCCACTCTCGGCGTCGCCATCGCCGCCCCCATCTTCGGAGCGCTTGCCGAACGCCTGCCCCGCAAACGCGTAATCGTCTACTCCATCCTCGGCGTGTCCATTCCCACGCTTCTCGCCGCCACGTCCACCTCGCTTGCTCAGCTCATCTTCTGGCGCTTTCTCCAGGGCATCATGGTTCCCGGAATCATCGCCGTCGTCGTCACATACATCGGAGAGGAGTGGCCGCCCGAGCGCGTAGCTCTCATCATGAGCTTCTACGTCAGCGGAACCGCCCTCGGCGGCTTCATCGGACGCATCTCCGCCGGCATCCTCGCCGACTACTTCTCCTGGCGCATCAGTTTCCTCGTCCTTGGCCTCGCCTCTCTTGTGGGAACCGCCGCAGTCGCCGCATGGCTCCCTCACGGCCGCCGTCGGACTCCACACTCCCCCTCCGCCGCGTCGCCTACATTTCTTTTCCAAGTCCAGCAGATGTTCCGCAACCGCCGCCTCGTCGCCACTTTTGCCGTCGGGTTCAATGTGCTCTTCTCCCTCGTCGGCGTCTTCACCTGGATCAGCTTCTACCTCGCCGCTCCTCCTTTCTCGCTCTCCATCACCGCGCTAAGTTCCCTCTTTTTGGTCTACCTCATCGGACTCATCGTCACACCCTTCGCCGGATACCTCATCACCCGCATCGGTCTCCGCGCTGGAATCGGCGGCGCCATCTGCTGCGCAATCGCAGGAGCCCTCCTCACCCTCAGTCACTCACTCCCCCTCGTCATCCTCGGACTCGCCGCCCTCTCCAGCGGAGTCTTCATCGCGCAGACCGCCTCGCAGAGCCATCTCCGGGTCGCCTCCCCGCCCGGGGCCCGTGTCACCGCCGCCGGAATTTATATCACCTGCTATTACCTCGGCGGAACGGCCGCTGGCGTGGTCCCCGGAGCGTTCTGGGCGTGGGGTAAATGGCCCGCCTGCGTCGCCTTCATCGTCCTGATGCAGCTCATCGCCCTCACCATCGCCCTCATCGGCTGGCGCGCCGTTACGCCCACGCAATCTCAACTCCCGGCCCGAAATGCCGCAATATGAAGCCCACCACACAATCCCTGAACCCTGCCACTTCCTCTTCTCATCTATTTACGGTGAGTTCTTTGCCGCGGCGGATCGAAAAGAAGGTCTGCGGGAAGACATGTATCAGGGCCTGACTTTAGTCGGGCCGAAATTGCTCAACATTTGCCCCGGGCTTCAGCCCTGCACTGCATCAGAAATCCGGAGACCGCGAAATCCCTTAACGCTCCACCTCCGCAACCAATCAGGACCACCGACCCGCGCTAGGAGAGAGTTTTGCCCGAGTTGCAGACAGAACCGCCAATGCCCCAAAGAGGCGCCGCGGCGACCACCGTCCAGAACCCGAACGTCGACGCACACGCGGCTTGGAAGCCCCGCGTAAACCCCTGGCTCATCGCGGCCACTGTCGCCCTCGCCGCCTTCATGGAGGTCCTCGACACCTCCATCGCCAACGTTGCCCTCCCCCACATCGCCGGCAGCTTGGGCGCATCCACTGACCAGAGCACTTGGGTTCTTACCAGCTATCTCGTTTCCAACGCCATCGTGCTCCCTCTCGGCGGATGGGCTTCCAGCCTCATGGGTCGTCGCAATTTCTTCGTCTTCTGCATTACCGTCTTCACCATCGCCAGCTTCCTCTGCGGCGCAGCGCCGACTCTGCCCATGCTCCTCGTTTTCCGCGTCATTCAGGGAGCAGGTGGCGGCGGCATGCAGCCAATGGCGCAGGCCATCATGGCTGACTCCTTTGAGCCCCACAAACGCGGACAGGCCTTCGCACTCTACGGACTCGTCGCCGTCCTCGCGCCCTCCATCGGCCCCACGCTCGGCGGCTGGATCACCGACAACTACACCTGGCGCTGGATCTTCTTCATCAATATCCCCGTAGGCATCCTCGCCTTCATCCTTGTCACGCGCCTCGTTGAAGATCCCCCGTGGATCAAGCCTGATAAGTCCAAACTGCGCAACATGGACTACATGGGCCTCGCCTTCCTCACCCTCGCCATGGGTGGCATGCAGATCATGCTCGACAAGGGCGAAGAGCAAGACTGGTTTGCTTCGAACTTCATCCGCGTCTTTGCCTTCATCTTCGTGGCCGGCATGATTGGTCTCGTCGTATGGGAGTGGCGGCAGAAGGACCCCCTGATAAACCTGAAGCTCTTCCGCTTCAAAAACTTTGCGATCTGTTGCTTCCTCATGATGCTCGTCGGCGGTGTGCTCAACGCCAACACCGTCCTCCAGCCGCAGTTCATGCAGCAGCTCCTCGGCTACAACGCCACCACCGCCGGCCTCGCGCTCACCGCCGGCGGCATCGCGCTCGTCATCGTCATGCCTCTCGCCGGATTCGCTACCGGCAAGATATCTGCGCGCACTCTGGCCGTCGCGGGCTTCATCATGTTCATTGTGACGTTCCGCTATGCTGCCTATGTCACGACCTTGCAGATGAGTTTTTCGCAGGCATCATGGCTCCGCGTAGTCCAGATGCTCCCGCTGCCCTTCTGCTTTATCTCCATCACCAACGCGGCCTACGTCGGCATGCCGAAGGAAGAAAGCAACCAGGTCTCCGGTCTCATCAACTTCGTCCGCAATCTCGGCGGCAGCATCATGATCGCCATCACCAACGCGCAAGTCACGAGCCGCGCCATGTGGCATCAGCAGCACCTGCAGGGCTACATGGACTCCGGCTCCAATGCCTTTGCGCAGCATCAGCAGGCGCTCTCGGGATTCTTCAATGGAATCTATGGAGCCGCGAACAGCACCAGCCTCGCTCTCGCATCCATTTACAACCAGCTCAACGCGCAGGCCCAGATGCAGGGATACCAGGATGTCTACATGGAGCTCTCCTGGATGTCGTTCGGCCTCGTCTTCATGGCCTTTCTCCTCAGCAAGAACCGCCCCGGCCAAGGCCCCGGCGCCGGCGCCATGCACTAATCCGACAGCCTGAGGTCGTCAGCCCTCGGAGCGAGCAGGGACCTTCCGGTCCCTGAATGCGACGGACGAGGCCTTCAGGCCCGGTATCTTGATCGCAAACACGCCGGGTGCCCAAGGAATTTTCTAACTGCTTTTGTCTATGCACTGGGCAGGTAGGGGGTGCCCCGTCCAGGGTCTGCTGGGCAGATGGATTAGTGCTCCATCAACTCGATTAGCCCGACTCACCCCGAGGTATCCGGCGACGCGTTGTCCCCGATTCCAACCCCGCGTGATAGCATTTGCGCCAAATCTCCCTGAAGAGAACAGGACGGCTAATGACTCTCAGCAGAAGACATGTGCTCAGATCAGGCGTTGCCATGCTGGCGGCAATCACGTGTGAACGCTCTGCCTCCAGTCAGTCAACCACCGACCAAATCTGGACCCTCGAGAACGAACTGATCCGGCGCGAAGTAGCTTTTCGTCCCGGCACCGGCCTCTACACCACGCAGCTTTACGACAAAGCTACCGGAGCGCAGCTACTGCCTCCACGAAGAGACATTGCTAACGCACGCGCAGAGTTCTCGTTCAACTGCAATGGCACGCCATGCACCAGCCACGGCAGAGACTTCGAACTCCTCGCGGCAACTCCCGCGACCACAAACACCGGCAACTCCCTCTCCGTACGGCTCAAGCACAAGAACATCCCACTCGAACTCACAGCGATCTACTCCATCTACACAGGACACTGCGCCTGCCGCAAATCCC
>Ga0105240_10005895_pt1 | contig 18149 bp, 9 predicted proteins | sample KBSC54metaG_FD_80426 | JGI IMG/M metagenome (GOLD analysis project Ga0105240, IMG submission 80426) | Corn rhizosphere microbial communities from Kellogg Biological Station, Michigan, USA - KBS C5-4 metaG | ecosystem: Host-associated > Plants > Roots > Rhizosphere > Soil | place: Michigan, USA...
AAGAATGAATTTCCCGATATAGAATCCGTCACCGGGATGAACAGGAACAAACTGGAATTCCTGATAGACGGGCATTTTCAAAAGCTGGACGCCATTGGGGTAGACAGCGGGTTCTTTCACATGTTCGATCTTCCTTTTCAGGAAGGCAATACTCACAGCCTGCACGACAATGGCGACATCGTATTGACAGCATCGGCCGCCAGCCGTCTCTTCCCCGGACAGGACCCGGTAGGCCGGACAGTATACAACGGTGATAAAGTGGGATTCAGGATTGTCGGGATTATAAAGGATATACCCGGAAGCACCCATTTTCAGGCGGATGCAGTGTATGTCTCCTCCAGAAAAACAGAAGCGTTGAACTGGCAGGCTTATACTACCAGCGGGTCCAATTACCTGTTGCTAAAGCCAGGCGTGAATGCAGCGGCATTCTCAAAAAAGATGACGCCATTTTATGCCAAATATCATTTTCCGGAGAGGGTTACGTTGAATTTCCAGCCGGTGACATCCATTCACCTATACTCCACGGTCGAGAATGAGCCTTTTGTCAACGGCAGCATAAAGAATGTGTATATTTTTTCTATCATCGCCATACTCGTCCTGTTGATAGGATGTATCAACTATGTCAACCTTACCACGGCACGTTCTTTCCAGCGACTGAGGGAGGTGGGCGTACGGAAAGTGCTGGGCGCCAGTAAAAGAAGGCTGATCCTGCAATTTATTACCGAGTCGGTACTGTTTTTTATCATCAGCCTGCCGGTGGCGCTGCTGTTAGCGACACTGTTATGGCGCCCCTTTGCCCGGCTGATCAATATAGATGCAGGCACATTCTATTTACTGGACATAAAATTTATTCTTGCCGCTGTCGGCATCAGCATTATTACGGGCGTCGCGTCCGGCCTGTATCCATCCCTACTCGTATCCCGCCTCCATCCGGTGTATATCCTGAAAGGCTGGCAAAAGAAATTCAACATAAGCCTGGATATCCGAAAGCCCCTGATCGTCTTTCAATTCGTGGTTTCCGTAGTATTGATCATTGCCACGCTGGTAGTTTACTCCCAGTTGCATCTATTGAACAATAAAGAATTGGGATTTAATAAAGAAAATCTGATCGTTCTGCCCTGGGACAGATACAAAAGCCCGGATGCTTTTAAGAACCAGCTGAAGGAGAATAAGGATATAAAGGACGTGACCATCGCCAGCTGGGAAGTGGGGCAGAGATATGGGGCTACTACTACTTCGACCTCGAAGCTGGACTCCACCAAAGACTGGGAATTCGCCTTTGTGGACGGAGATCTCGACCTTATACGAACGCTTCAGGCCAAGCTTGCCAGGGGAAGGGATTTTTCAAGAGACTATGCAATAGACATGACGAACATAGACTCGCTTGCATGGCATTCCAGCGTCCGGATAGGAAGCGATGAATTCAACCGGCTGCTGGCTTCGCAATCGGTCATCGTTACACAACAGACGGTAGATAACCTCCAATTGAAGGAGCCCGTCGTTGGTCAGTCGGTGGCAATGGGCGGTCTTCAGGGCACCATCATCGGGGTGGTGAAGGACTTTAACGGCATCTCCCTCTTAAAAAAGCAATCCATGGTGGTGCTGAGGGCGCAGCCTGTTCAAAACCATGGGTATGCTTATATCCGGATGGACGGACGAAATACCTCTCAAACCCTTGCCTATATTGAAAATACCTGGAAACAGTTTTTCCCGGCTAAGGGTTTCGAGTTCTCATTCGTAGACGAGAAGATCCAGCAGCTGTATAGCTCCCAGCAAAAGCTGGCGGGTATATTCAATTCCTTTGCCGCGCTGGCGATCCTGATAGCCGTCATTGGCCTTTTCAGCCTGCTGGCAATATCCGTGCGGCAACGATCAAAAGAGATAAGCATCCGTAAGGTACTGGGCGCAAGTGTCGGCCAGATCGTACACCTCCTGTCAAAAGGTTTCGTAAAGCTGATCCTGGTGGCCATCGTCATTGCTTCTCCGCTGGCCTGGTGGCTGATGAACAAATGGGTACAGGACTTCGAATACCGAACGCCTATTCACTGGTGGGTATTTGCGGTGGCCGGCTCGTTTGTCGTTATTGTCGCCCTGTCGGTGATCGTACTGCAGGCCATCCGGGTAGCGATAGCCAATCCGGTGGTCAATCTGCGGGCGGAATGATCAGGTCTTGTTCCTTTTCCGGTATTCGATGGGTGAATGCCCCATCAGCTTGGAGAACATCCTGGAGAAATAATACTGATCGTCGATACCCAGCTGCCCGGCGATCTCTTTTACCGTCATATTGGTGAGCAGGAGGTATTGACATGCCTTTTGTATCTTGAGATGGTTGAAGTATTCGATGGGAGAGTAGCCCGTCCTTTCCCTGAAGATGGCCGAGAAATGCGATATGGAAAGCTTGGCGAAGTCCGCGAAATCCTGCAGCGTCACGACGGAATGGATCTTTTTCTGCATGAAGGCTATCGTCAGGGCAATGACATCTTCCTCTTTCTTATTGTCTACATAATTGAATTTTTCCTCATACAGCAGGGATGAAAGGAAATGATAGAAGATCATGTTGACATAGCGGAGATTGTCCTGGCCATATCCTTTTTCCAGGTTGGAATAGATGTCCTCGAACAGTTTGATCCTATTCTCATTATAGGTGAGCTCGGGTTTGTAGTTCCGCGAGTTCTGTAAGATCAGCTCCACAATATAGGCGGCAATTTCGCCCTTGAAATGTATCCAGTAAATAGTCCATGGGTCCTTTTCATTGGCGGCGTATTTATGTGCGGTGCCGGCGGGAATGGCGACGAATTGAGAGGGACTTATCTCCATTCTTTTCTTATCCACCTCGACCCATCCCCTGCCTTCCATACAATAGATGATGATATGCTGACTGATCCCGCCCGGTCGCTCGACATAATGGAATTTGGCCTTTGGGTAATGCCCGATGTCGGTGATATAGATCTGTCTTGTCACCGGGTCTTTGGTCAGGAATTCCGTCATGATCTTCTTTGGCAGAACGATCAGTTTCTGACCTTCGAATCCTTCACGTTTGCGCAGCGCTCTCGATCTTTCCAATTCATATGGGTTTTATGCAAAATACAAAAAGAAGAAAATAATCCATCATTTTCATAAAAAATACTATTCTTTTTCGTTCCGGATAATTCGACTTTTGATAGACCAAAGCAATAGTCCTTCTTACTAAACAAAAGACACAACCTACTACTAAAACGATTGTAATGCCACTAATGCAAATCCCCCGAATTAGTGGACATGGACGGATTTTCCGTAGCATTGTCCATCCGAGAATTCTTTTTATTCTCTTTTCCCTGGGCTGTATCCTTCCGGCGATCGCTCAACAGCGACAGGTGCAGGGCATTGTTCAGGATGCAAAGACGCACAGTCCCCTTCCCCTGGCGACTATCCATGTCAGGTCCAAAGGCGCTTCCGATATGACGAAGATCACGGACAGCAGGGGACGGTTCAGCTTCAACGCTGCACCCGGGACCAGCCTGGAAGTAAGCTACACCGGATATAAGAGCTTACAGGTCTCCGTCCATGATGACAGCGTCACGGTTACCATATTGATGGACGCCGTATACGGCAAGCTGGAGGATTTTGTATTCATCGGGTATGGAAAGGAAAAGAAGCCCGACCTTACCAGTTCCATCTCCAGCCTGTCATCGAAAGATATCAATGAGCTGCCTGCCACCAACCTGGCCAGCGCTATTGCGTCCAGGACCCCGGGTGTGGAAGTCCACAGCAATGGCTACGCCCCCGGTTCGGGCAATTCCGTCAATGTTCGCGGTCTTAACTCCATCACCCAGAGCGAAGGTCCATTGTATGTGGTCGACGGCGTGGCGATCACGGGGGATATACGGGATATCAACCCTGCTGACATCGAGTCTATAGACATTTTAAAAGATGCAGCTGCCGCGGGCATATATGGTTCCCGGGCTGCGGCAGGCGTTATCCTTGTGACAACCAAGCACGGCAAGGCGGGTCTGGCCACTATCGATTTCAGCATGTACTATGGCGTGCAGACGCCTAATAATCCCTATCATATGCTGGATGCCAAGGGCTATTACAACCTGAAGAAGTTTGCTTTCAACGATGCAGACCCCGTGACATTTGCCCTCGACAGTCCCGATGCGAAATTCTTTAACCAGTATGAGCTGAAAAGCATCGCCAATGGCTTTAAGTCCTATGACTGGCTCAAGGCCGTCACCCGCTCCGCGGCGCCCATGCAGAACTATTCCATCGGCATATCCAATGGGGTAGGGAAGAACAAAGTATACTTCAGCGGCAATTACCAGGATCAGAAAGGCATTATGATCAACACCGGGTACACCCGATATGCCGGTCATTTCAGTATCGAATCCGACATCAACAGCGTATTCAAGCTGGGCGGCTCCGTGAATGTCGACCACAACATTACAAAGGGTGTCACCGCCAGTGTGTATCAGCAGGCATTGACACAAAGTCCCCTGATGCCCATCTTCGATTCCACGGGCGCTCCACTTGTGATCACCGATCAAAGCACCGGCACCCTGACCATTCGCAACCCCATGACCTCGGCCCTGTATTCTGTAAATAATTATACGGCCAACAGGACGATGGCCAATCTTTATATAGAGATCACACCCATCCGCAACCTCGTATTAAGAAGCAGCATCGGCGCCGACCTGCTCAGTGCCGAGAGTGATGTATACTATCCCAGGAACACCGGTGAAGGTTTTGCCACCAATGGCTCCGCCGAAGTGTATAACACAAAATCCACCGATGTGCTTTGGGAAAATACGGCTACTTATAACTGGTCAAGAGGGGATCATGACCTGAACGTGGTGGCGGGCGCGACGTATGAAAGAAGAGAGAACACCGCCATGGATATGAAGGGACAACAGTTCCCCACCGACCTGCTGACATTTAAGAATATGGGCAGCGCCGGCATCAAGACCCAGGATAACACCAACTATGACGGCTGAATCGTACAGTCATACCTCGCCAGAGCCATCTATAAGTTCAAAAAGCGTTATATCCTGAACCTCACCGGCAGACGGGACGGCTCTTCCAGATTTGGTCAGGACAATCGTTATGGATTCTTCCCTTCCGCCAGCGTTGCGTGGCGTCTGATCGACGAGCCTTTTATTGGTTTCAAGCTCAAGTCCTTTTTGTCCGACTGGAAGATCAGGGCCAGCTACGGTCTGATAGGTAATCAGAACCTGCCCTACGATGCCATCTATACAAGATACAACAACGCCCAGTATCCTTTCAACGGCAGCAATGCCACCAGCGGATACCAGGTGGGCGGTACGGCCGGCAATCCTACCCTGGAATGGGAGCGTCAGCATCAGTCCAATATCGGTATGGATATCGCGGCTCTGGGCAATCGCGTATCGTTGAGCGTGGATGTATATAATAAGAATATCACCAGCCTGTTGCTGCCTTTTAACCTCGCGCCTTCCTCCGGGTTTTACAACGAACAGATCAACGTAGCATCGATGAATACGAAGGGCGTGGACATCAATTTACAGGCCACGCCGGTAAAGACCCGCAACTTCGAATGGCAGATGACCTTTAACTGGTCGAGATATAAGAGCAAGATCACCCATCTGCTCCCGGGTCGTGACTCCGTCAGCCTGTCCTTACGGGTAGGGCAGCCACCCAGCGGGGTACTGGTGAACTATGTGTTCGACGGCCTGTATCAGCAGGGAGATGACTTTACGCTGAACCCGAACGGCAAGCCTGGAGATATCAAGATCAGGGACCTCAACCACGACGGCAAGATCACTCCCCAGGACCAGACCATCGTCGGATACAATATCCCCGGCGGATGGGGCGGTTTCTGGAACTGGTTCCGTTATAAGAGTGTTACACTGACAGTTCTGGCTTCTTACGAATACGGGCAGCAGCTAAACAACCTGCCTTATACCAACCTGACGTATTACAACTCCTGGTTTGGCAATATCGGCAACGTTACAAAGGAAGGCGGCAATTATTGGACACCCACGAATACGCATACGAACATCCCCCGTCCCAATGCATTTGCCACTTCTCTCAAACCATTGCCCGGCGGCCCCGATCAGGGATCGAGCTATTCGATCCAGAAAGGAGACTATATCCGGATAAAAAGCATCACCCTGGCGTATGACATCCCCAGTTATTTGACGCAAAAGATGAAGGTGAGGAATATGAACGTATATGTGCAGACGCTGGAACCCTTCCTCTTTACAAAATACAAGGGGCTGGACCCGGACAATGGCAATCCCACTCAATTGGAGAACTATCCCAGGTACAGGACTTTTCTCGTAGGCGTAAAATTAGGACTGTAATTATTAAAAACATTTTTATGAAATTATTTCATCGATATATGAGCGTAGGTCTGGCGGGTATGATAGCCCTCGCCGGATGTAAGAAGTCGCTGAACTATACGCCGGAGGTTTTTGTCGCGCAGCCACAGGTGTTCAAGGACCAGGCCGGCGCCACGGCGGCCGTCACAGGTATCTATACACAATTACAAACATTGAAAAAGTCCGATTATGCACTGATCGGCATCGTCGGTACGGACGAAGCGCGCTGTACCTATCAGTCACAGGGCTATGGGGATTACTGGGCCAATGTCACGGGCCTGGATGTCTATGACATAAAATTCGGGAGCCAGAACTATCAACTCACCGGCTTCTGGCAGGATTGCTATATCGGTATCGCCAATGCCAATGCCGCCATCCAGGGGATACCCAATGCCTCTATTGCCGACCCATCTGTCAGTAGTCGGCTCTTAGGAGAATCAAAATTCATGCGTGCCCTGTTCTATTTCTACCTGGTACAGCTGTATGGGGACATACCGCTCCGTACCGAAGCCACTCCTTTCTCGGCAGGCGTCAAACGCACGCCGGCAGCCGATGTGTACAAGCTGATCATCGACGACCTGAAATTCGCCGTCGCCAACCTTTGGGTAAAAAGCAAGAATCCCGGCATCGGCAGGGCCAGCGTAGAGGCAGCCAGGGCGCTGTTGGGTAAGGTATACCTCACTCAAAAGGATTATACTAACGCAAAAACTACTTTTGAAGACCTGATAAACACCAACGGGCTTACCCTGCTGACCGACTATTCCCAGCTTTTTGACGGACAGCATGAGAACAATGCCGAGTCTTTGTTCGAGATCCAGTATTCTACCGACGCCAATAATACACAAGGTCTTCAAAATCTTTTTGGCTCCTATGCCGGACCTCCCATACCCGGCGAATCCTGGGGTAGCCATACACCTGGTTCCGGGGGCACTGTTGTGATGGCCACCGCCTATTATTCTGACACCGTCTTTGACAAGAACAATGATAAAAGATATCTGGCTTCCATCTGGCCTCATCGTTACGACGGCAATGGCAATACCATGGACTGGTGGGTCGACCCGGGTCTGCCAACCATTAAAAAATATGATATCAGCAGCTCCGACATCGATATCTACAATTCGGGCAAGAACCTGTACTATCTGCGTGCGGCGGATGTGTACCTGATGTATTCAGAAGTGTTGAACGAGCTGGCACAGACCAGCGCCGCCCTTGCCCCTCTCAACAAAGTACGCAACAGGGCCGGACTGAAGAACCTGGAAGACAGCCTTGGCAGAACGCCTACGCAGGCCGAACTTCGTACAGAGCTGCTGGATGAGCGTACACGTGAGCTGGGCGGAGAAGGATGGCGATGGTTTGATCTGAAGAGGACCGGCACGCTGGTGTCGAGGGTGCAGACGCATAACAACCCTCGCGCTTATTATGTCACCATCAACGGCAGCGGCGATCCGCACCCTGCGCAAAACATTACAGACAAGAACAACCTGTATCCCATACCGCTGAATGAGCTGCAGACCAATTCGGCCTTGTCGCTGACAGATCAAAATCCCGGCTACTGATGACCCGCCGATCCATACTAATCTTTTTGCCAGGCCTGTGGGGGATCACCTCACAGGCTCAGGCTTTGCATGAATACAATGACAGCGTGGTATTGTCGAACAGCCAGGTCAGCATTATTCTGCATACCGCAACGGGCACGGTGGATTATCATTTTGCAGGTGGCGGCTCCCTGGACAATACCGTAGCGTATGTACAGGATATAAATACGGGTATGCTGTCCACTGCCAGCCTGGAACAACATCCATACAGCACTGACGCGGTAGAGGATAGCCTGGGCAAGGGCATCCGTATCAACATCAAGCATATGGATGACAGACATGCCCTGTACCTGTTGCAACGGATCACCCTGTATGCCGATGGCCCCTATGTATTGACCGACCTCGTGGCAGCCAGCGTGACGGGACAAACCGTGATTGAGTCACGCAATATCAGTCCTGTTGCCGTATTGCCTTCCGTAAAAGGCCGGCTGACTGTCCCCGGCAGCGAACCCCGGATACTCGATGAACCATTTGACAATGATGAGTGGGTAGGAGTGAAAGAGCGTCACTGGCCGGATGCCGCAGGCATCAGCTACGACTTCTCTTCTGTATATGATAACAGCATGATGGCCGGTGTCGTGCTCGGCGCGGTCAATCATGATTTCTGGAAGACAGGCATTATTTATAAGACTGCCGCTATTAAGGGGCAAGTGGATTCTTTTATCCTGTATGGCGGAGCCGCTACTCCCGACAAAGACGGCACCCACGATCATGCCCTTCATGGCACGATGAAAGGAAACTTCGTACAGTCCCCCCTGGTATACCTCGGTGGCGGCGCGGATATACGATCCTTGTTCACTACATATGGCCGGATAAATGCAAAGCTCAACGGCAGCCTGACCTGGAAGGGTTACGCCCCCGTGTACTGGAACAGTTTCGGCGTGGAAGGTGTGCTGGGGTATGAGAAGGTAATGATGCCGCCGGGTGTGGGAAAGATATCCGACTATCTGCACACGTTGGATAATTTTTCCCGCTGGTCACATCCTGTTCTCAGCGTCGACAGCTACGATCAATCCATTTATACGACAGAGCTGCTGACCTCCCTCGGTAAATATGCAAAGAAGAATGGCCAGCAGATGGGGTTTTATTTTATTCCTTTTGCCATATGGACCTGGAAAAATACAATGGATCAGACCATGGTGGCCGGTACTTCGTATACATTGCGGGATGTCGTGTTAAAGGACCAGGATGGCAAACCTATTGCCTATAAGGATGGGGACTGGGGCGCTTTTCCGCTGGACCCAACACATCCTGCCACCCGTCAGTCTATTATCGCGCAGCTGCAAAAGGCCAGGACCATCGGGGCCAGCTTTTTGAAGATCGACTTCCTTACGGCGGGAGCATTGGAATCCACCAGCCGCTGGGACCCGTCGGTGCGTACAGGCCTGCAGGCATATAATTTCGGCATGAAGATGCTAAAACATCTCATCGATTCTATCTTAGGCCCCGACATCTTTATCACGGAAGCCATCTCGCCCATGTTCCCCCACCAGTATGCCCACACCCGGTTTATATCCACCGATGTCTACTCCCATCTGCGGGATGATGAAAAAGGTTTTCCCGGTTGGGGTAGTACGGAGTCTTCCCTGGCTACGGGCAGCCATTTAGGATGGGTACAGGGTACCCTGTGGCCTTATACCAACCTGGATGTATGCATCATGCAGCATTTTCAGAAGAACCCTGAGCTGAGCGAGCAGGAGATAAAAGTACGTCTCTATGCCATGATGGTGATGGGTAGCATACTGGGCGATGGCTCGGATTTCCGGCAGCCACTGGCGGCGGAGAGAGGAAGAAAATTCCTGAACAACCCAAGGCTCTGCACTTTTTTCAGCCGGCCGCAGGCATTCACGCCCCTGCAATTCCCGGATGGAGACAGCTATGACCAGCAGATGGCATTTTATCTGAAGGGAGATACGACCTTGCTGGGGCTTTTCAATTTTTATAACCAGGAGCCGTACAAGATCAGCATCCGATTGCAGGACCTCGGGTTAAAAAAAGGGAAATATATTTTAAAAGACTTTATAACAGACGCCCCTTTGGGGGCGATAGAAAATGAAACGCTCGCCATCAGCGTGCCCCCGAAAGACGCGCTCATGGTCCGCATCATACCAGAATAAAAAGAAATTGCATATGAAGAACGTAAAAGCATGGGTGGAGAAGGTATCCATACCTACCTATAAGATCGGCCAGCCTGAAAAAAATCCTATGTTCCTGGAGAAACGGGTGTACCAGGGTAGCAGTGGTGTCGTATATCCACATCCTGTCATCGAGCAGATAGATGACAAGAAGTCCAGCCAGGTATACGAGGCGGTGTACCTCGAAAATGAATTTTTAAAGATCATGATCCTGCCCGAGCTGGGTGGCAGGATACAACGTGCTTATGACAAGGTAAAAGAAAGAGATTTTATTTACTACAACCAGGTCGTCAAACCCGCGCTGGTGGGACTGGCCGGGCCCTGGATCTCGGGAGGCATCGAATTCAACTGGCCCCAGCATCACCGCCCCAGCACGTATAGCCCTGTGGACTTTACCATAGAGGAAAATGCGGACGGCAGCAAGACCGTCTGGGTAAATGAGATCGAGCTGATGTTCCGTACAAAGGGCATGGCGGGATTTACCCTGCACCCCGATAAAGCATACCTGGAAATAAAAGGAAAGCTGTTCAACAGGACGCCTTTCCCGCAAACTTTTTTATGGTGGGCCAATCCGGCTGTAAAGGTCAATGAACATTATCAGTCCGTCTTTCCGCCGGATGTATATGCCGTATTTGATCATGGCAAGAGGGATGTATCTGACTTCCCCATTGCGACAGGTACCTATTACAAGGTGAACTATGCGCCCGGGACGGACATCAGCAGATATGCCAATATCCCCGTACCCACGTCTTATATGGCGATACGAAGCAAATACGATTTTATGGGCTGCTATGAGAACGATACACAGGCGGGGATGCTGCATGTGGCCAGCCATCATTTTTCACCCGGCAAGAAACAGTGGACCTGGGGTAATGGAGATTTCGGACAGGCATGGGACCGTAATCTGACCGATGAGGATGGCCCATACATCGAATTGATGACAGGCGTATTCACGGACAATCAGCCGGACTTTTCCTGGCTGCAGCCCAACGAGGAAAAGACTTTCGAACAATATTTTATGCCATACAGCCAGGTAGGCATGGTAAAAAATGCTACAAAGGAGGCCATGCTCAACATGGAGTGGGAGGGAGAGCAGCTGCGTATCCGGGCCTATGCAACGGCAAACTATGACCAGGCGAAGATCCGGGTCTTTCAGAACAGCGAGCTTAAAAAGGAATATGCGACAAAGCTCTCGCCCTATCATGTCTTCGACGAGACACTCACAACCTCCGGTGCGCACGAACAGTGGAAGGTTGTTATATCCGACGGGAAGGCCGGTGTGCTGGTATCCTGGCAGCCCGAAAAGCTCGAACACAAAGATATCCCGCCCGCGGCCACGGCAGCAAAAAAGCCCGAAGACATCGGGCAAATAGAAGACCTGTATCTCAATGGTCTCCATCTCGAACAATACCGCCACGCGACCTACAATCCGGTGGATTATTATATGGAAGGATTGCGGAGAAGCCCCGGGGATATACGCTGTAACAACGCCATGGGGCTGCTGCTGCTTCGCCGTGGTCAGTTTGAAAAGGCCGAACCGTATTTCCGCACAGCCATTAAAACCCTTACCAGCCGCAATCCCAACCCTTATGATGGCGAGCCGTATTACAACCTGGGTTGGTCATTGAAATTACAGGGCCGGCTGGACGAGGCTTTTGAGTCCTTTTACAAGGCCACCTGGAGCGATGCCTGGCAGCACAGCGCCTTTTTGAACCTGGCGAGGATCGCTACCGCACAAAAGAAATATACAGAAGCGCTGGCTTTGGTAGAAAGATCGCTTGTGAGGAACTATCACAGCCCTACAGCCCGTCATCTGAAAGCAGCGCTGCTACGCAAAAAAGGTGGCCCGGCAGAGGCATTCATACAGGAGTCGCTCGCCATCGATCCATTTAATTTCGGAGTTCTATTTGAAAGCCCCACATCACGGCAAAAGATGAAAACCTTGATGCGGGATGCCGTACAAAATTTTCTGGAGATATCCCTTGACTACGCCCAGGCCGGACTATATACCGAGGCGATGCAACTATTGGAGACGTACAATGGCCAGTCAACGCTCGTAGGATATTACAAAGCCTGGTTCGCCTACCAGGACGGACAGATCGAAGAAGCAAAAAACCTTTACAAGCTCGCCGCCGCCGGAAACCCCGATGGTGTTTTTCCCAACAAGATCGAGGAAGTGCTGATCCTGCAAAAGGCCATCGAGCTCAATCCTTCGGATGCAAGAGCCCGTTATTACCTGGGCAATTTCTGGTATGACAAACGTCAGTACCCCGAGGCCATCGCCTGCTGGGAAGAAGCCATACGGCTGGATGCCGGCTTCCCGACCACGTTCCGCAACCTGGCCCTGGCTTATTACAACAAATCAGGCAGAAAAGAACAGGCGCGGCAATACCTGGAAAAGGCATTTGCGCTGGACCCATCCGATGCGCGTGTGTTGATGGAGCTGGATCAGCTGTATAAGATCACCGGTAAACCTTTTGCGGAAAGACTTGCTTTGCTGGATAAATATCCGGTATTGACAGAATCCAGAGATGACCTGTATTTGGAAAGAGTCACACTCTTTAACAATCTGAAACAATATGAAAAGGCCCGTCAGCTGCTGGCCAATCGTAAATTCCATCCCTGGGAGGGCGGAGAAGGAAAAGTAGTAGGACAATTCCTGCTATGTCATATCGAGCTGGCAAAACAGGCGCTTGCCCGGCAGGACTTCCAAACAGCCATCGATCTCCTGTCCGCTGTACAGACCTATCCGCTGAACCTTGGCGAAGGCAAGCTCTACGGTACACAGGACAACGATATCAATTATCTCCTCGGATGCGCCCTGGAAGGACTCGGGCAATCCGGGCAGGCCATGACAAAGTTCAGGGAGGCCACCGTCGGCATCAGCCAGCCTGTACAGGCCATCTATTATAACGACCCGCAACCCGACAAGATCATTTACCAGGCGCTGGCATGGCTCAAGCTGAATGATCCATCAAAAGCCGCTGCCATTTTCCAGAAATTTGTAGAATTTGGCCAACAGCATTTCGACGATAGGATCACCATCGACTATTTCGCCGTGTCATTACCCGATATGCTGGTCTTCGACCAGGACGTCAATCTGCGCAATAAGATACATTGTACTTACCTCATCGGCCTGGGATATCTTGGCCTGGGCGATGAGACCAGAGGTCATAAATATCTGCAGGAAGTGCTGCAGATGGATATAAATCATCAGGGAGCGGCCGTCTATTTGCAGATGTCCAACTTTATTACACAGGCGTTAAAACAGGATGTGGCATGCTGAAGGAGAAGATAACCAGTACCCTGTATGACAGGCTCGACGGGAAAGATATATTCTGGATCACATTGAGAAATGGGACGACCACCGTCCGGGTGACCAATATCGGATGTTCCATTACGTCCATTCATACCCCGGATCGCGACGGAGTCGTTAAGAACATCGTAGCGGGTTTTACCACCCCCACGGAGTATATCCGTAATCCATGGTATTTTGGATGCATTGTGGGAAGATATGTCAATCGCATCGGCGGCGCATTGTTCTACCTGGACAGACAGGCTGTCCGGCTGTCGACGAATGACGGCAATAACCATCTGCATGGCGGGTTCGAGGGCTTATCCAGGAAGATATGGAGTCTGAAAGAGACACTGGACAACGGTGTGATACTCGAGTATACCAGCCCCGATGGCGAAGAGGGCTATCCCGGCAATCTGCAGGTACAGATGAAGTATACCTTACATGAGGACAACAGGCTTGAGCTTGGCTACACTGCTGTGACGGACAAACGCACACCTGTTAATCTGTCCAATCATTCCTATTTCAACCTGTCCGGGTTCGACATCCCGTCGATCAGGGATCACATGGGGATGATCAATGCAAAGGGCTATACGGAAAAATATGCGCAGAATCTCCCCACGGGTAATATCCTGCCTTTGGAAGGAACGCCGCTGGACCTTTTAAAGCCTGCGCGCTTTGGCGATCGCATCGACCGGCTGGCATTCGACAGGGGATTCGATCACAATTATGTTTTGGATGGGAACCAGCCCGCAGCCGAGGTATATGATCCTTTGTCGGGTAGGGTATTGAGGGTGATCACCGACAGACCCGGTATTCAACTGTATACGGCCAATTGGTGGGATGGGTCCCTGCATGGAGCGCATGATCAGTTCTATCAACAGCACGGAGCGTTTGCATTGGAGACGCAGGCGTTCCCGGACAGCCCTAACCGGCCGGAGTTTCCCAATACTATCCTCACACCGGGGGAGATATATCGCACCAACACTATCTTTGAATTCGATATAAAGTAACCTCATGTCACGATCTGCTTTCAACAACACGTATATCCTAAGAATCTCCTTTATTTCAGCATTAGGAGGATATCTTTTCGGATTTGACTTTGCCGTTATTGCCGGCGCCCTGCCTTTTTTAGAGCGACAGTTTGGATTGAATGAATATTGGGCGGGATTCGCTACCGCGGTCCTTGCCATTGGAGCCATCATCGGCTGTCTCATAGCTGGCTCCGTCAGTGACAAGTACGGCAGGAGGAAGGGATTGCTGGCCGCAGCGGCCATCTTTGGCCTTTCTTCTCTTTCCATGGCCTTCTCGCCATCGAGAGATGCTTTTATTTTCTCGCGTTGTATGGCAGGTATTGGTGTGGGTATGGCGTCCATGCTATCGCCTATGTATATCGCCGAGATCTCGCCGGCCCATTTACGGGGGCGTATGGTGGCTACAAATCAACTGACGATCGTCATCGGGATCCTGATCACCAATATTGTCAATTACTCATTACGGAATATAGGCGAGGATGCCTGGCGGTGGATGTTCGGACTGGGTGTACTTCCGTCCGCCCTTTTCTTTATCGGCGCATGGTGGTTGCCCGAAAGCCCCCGCTGGCTGGTACGTGCGGGCAGGAACGATCTGGCCGTTACTGTCCTGGAAAGGATAGGGGGCGCAAGTTTTGCTCAAAGCAGTCTGACGGATATCACCCGCACGACAGGCGGCGGCAGCAAAGGCGTCGGTTATGCGGCCGCATTTCAAAAGGCAGTCCTGCCGGCTGTACTCATCGGCATCGGGCTTGCAGTATTTCAACAGCTCTGTGGCATCAACGTGGTGTTCAACTATGCCACGACCATCTTTCAGAGCATTGGCGTGCCGCAGGACGGTCAGCTGTTACAGACCGTATTTATCGGGGGTGTGAACCTGTTGTTTACCCTGCTGGCCATGATGCTGGTGGATAAACTGGGTCGTAAGCCGCTGATGTTGCTGGGTGCCGTGGGACTCGCCATCCTCTATCTCATCGTGGTGATCATGCTGGGGAATAAGAGCCCGCAAGTATCCTGGTTCCTGCTGGCCGCCATCGGGACCTATGCCATGTCGCTGGCGCCCGTCACCTGGGTGCTGATCTCCGAGATATTCCCTAACAAGGTGAGAGGAGCCGCTACTTCCATTGCCGTGGTAAGCCTGTGGATGGCCTATTTTATCCTGACATTTACGTTCCCCATCCTTTATAAGCATTTAATGGACCATACATTTTATATTTATTCGGGTATTTGCATGCTGGGCGCTCTCTTCGTCGCCATGAAAGTAAAAGAGACCAAGGGGAAGACATTGGAGGAGCTGGAGGAGGTTATTGCCGGTCACTAAGTCTCTCTTCTCCTTACCACCCGGTATTGATCGGGAGACATGCCAAGATATTTTTTGAACAACCGGGAGAAATAATACGGATCATCATAGCCCACCGTCTGCGCGATGTGCTTGATCTTTGTTTCGCTGCTATACAACATCAAGCAGGCCCGCTGGAGCTTCAGGTGAATAAAATAGTCCATTGGCGACATGCCGGTCGCCTTCCGGAAGAGGCTGGAGAAATGACTGGCCGAAAGATTGATCCGGGAGGCCATATCCTCCACCGTCAGCCTGCTTCCCAGTTCCTTGCGCATATGGAGAATCGTATCGTTGATCAGATCCTTGGCATCCTGCTTCTTCTCGTCCCGGTATTTTTCCGGATAGAGAAAGGTAGAGACAAAATGATAGAGAATGAGATTGGTATGGCTCAGGTTCTCTTTACTATAGCCCATTTCCAGGTTGCGGTACATGGTATCCCATAGCTGTAATCCTTTTTCATTAAAGGAGATTTGCCTCGCCCCGTCGTATAACCCAATGTCGAAGACACGGTTGAAAGTGGCCATGTCCCTGCCGCTGAAATGTACCCAATAAATTGTCCAGGGATCCTGTTCGTCGGCGCCATAACGCATTGGCTCTTTTGTAGCAGGAAGAAGCATGAACTCATCGGCGGCCACTTCAAAACGCCGCCCCTTTATCGTATACCATCCTTTCCCACGGAGGCAATAGATAAGGATATTGTCAGCACAGCCATTCTTACGTTCCCTGTAATGATAAGCAGCTTTGGGGAAATAGCCGATATGCGTGAGATACAATTGGCTGAGGACGGGGTTGGCTTTTATAGCATTTTTCCATACGGACTCCGGCAGACTGATCAGCTTCTCCCCTTCAAATCCATCTCTTCTTTTGAGACTATTCATATGGCTGCATTTATTTTTTAAAGGTATAATAATCGGATAATCCATCAAATTAAAAGGATAGACTATCAGGATGGATTTCATATATTGATTATTTTTTACTTACTTGCATTGGATAATGATTGCTTGCTAAAAAGGGCTCACGTGGTTATAACAATGTATAACAGGTATTCTGACCTGGAACTAATGCAACTGCTTAAGGAGGGTGATCAAAAAGCCTTTACCGAAATATACCATCGCTATTGGAAGAAGCTTCTTCTAATGGCCTGGAACTTAAGCAATAGAAGCGACCACGCAAAAGACATTGTTCACGAGGTATTTATGTCCTTGTGGGAGCGGAGGAACACGATCGAGATCCAAAATCCCGCTGCCTGGTTAGCCACCTCCGTCAAATTCAGCTTGTTCAAATACTTTCAGAAAGAATATCGCCGGACCCAGCTGGCCAGGGAAAACTGTGTTTTTGACGAAGCCTCCTATGATGAGCAGGCTCTCGATGCCATCTTTTTACAGGAATATATCGATGGCATTGTGGAAGAAATGCCGGAAAAATGCAAGCTGGTATTCAAATATAGCCGCGACCTGGGTTTGAAGAACACCGAGATCGCCCAAAAAGTACATATCTCCGAGAAAGGGGTAGAGGCGAACCTGACCCGCGCCCTGAGGATACTGCGCAGCGAGCTAAAGGATTATGGCTTGACCATCGTGGTATTACTCGCACACTGCATATCCTGGTTCAAATAATTTTCTCCACAGATGTAGGGTAAAGCCGCGCTCGCGGTACATAGTTTACAAACACTCCTACATTGGACCAGCAAGCGATCAATGATCTAATTCAAAAGGTTAAGGAAAACACTGCTACCGACGCTGAGAAACAGGCATTAATGGACTGGTACCGCAGTACTGTCTATCGGGATGCTGAGTTTCCGGAGGAAGAGGCTTCCGTAGAGGCAACCATGCTGGCGAGGCTGCAGACGTCTATAGGAACAAAGAAAGGAAGAGGACCCCGCAATTGGTATATCGCGGCCGCTTCCGTGCTATTGCTGCTGGGCATCGGAACGGTGGCCATCCTGCGAAAGCCGCATCAGCCGGAGACCCGGGTGGCGGTACAGCCAGCCCATGATATTGGACCCGGGGCCAATGTCGCGACCCTGACGCTGGCCAATGGATCTACTATCTCGTTGACGGACGCCGCCACGGGCAATATTGCAGAACAGGGTGGTATTCGTATTTCCAAATCCGCCGACGGTCAGATCGTCTATACGGTGGCTCCATCGACCGCCACCAGCGGACTGCCGGACACCGGCGCGACTTTCACCTACAATAAGATCGAGATCCCGGCCGGAGGACAGTATCAGGTGGTATTGCCCGATGGAACAAAAGTATGGCTGGATGCGGCATCATCCATTACCTATCCTACCACATTTAATGGCCCGGAAAGAAGCGTGAAAATTACAGGAGAAGTATACCTGGAAGTGGCCGCTAATGCACAGAAACCATTCTACGTTAACATCAATAAAGAAACAATTATACAGGTATTAGGCACT
>Ga0105240_10005896_pt1 | contig 18148 bp, 19 predicted proteins | sample KBSC54metaG_FD_80426 | JGI IMG/M metagenome (GOLD analysis project Ga0105240, IMG submission 80426) | Corn rhizosphere microbial communities from Kellogg Biological Station, Michigan, USA - KBS C5-4 metaG | ecosystem: Host-associated > Plants > Roots > Rhizosphere > Soil | place: Michigan, USA...
CGCTCCGGCCCGGCGAGCAGCGGGATCACCACCTCGGCCAGCTCGGCGAGCGGCGACTCCGCCTGGTTGACCAGCGCGACAACCGTCGCCCCGGCCTCCTTCGCTGCCCGCGCCGAGATCAAGATGTCGGGGCTCTGTCCCGATTGCGAAATGGCGAGGAACAGCGCACCCCTCAGCTTGCGCCAGGGCGTCGCATAGAGCGAGGAGACCGAGGGTGCATAGGAGGTCACCGGCGTCCGCGCCCGCGTCTCGATGAGATATTTGGCAAAGGTCGCGACGTGATCCGAGCTGCCTCGCGCGCAGGTCAGGACCAGCGGCGGATCGGCCGCGCGCAACCGCTCGCCGAGCGCGCGTAGCGGCGCGGCAAGCTCGTCGCGCTGGCGCTCGGCGACGGCGGCCGCCTCCGCCGCCTCGGCATACATCAGCGTCTGCTGGGCGCCCCTGCTCACGCGACCAGCTATATCGGCGCCAGCGCGCGCTGTCACAGATTCCCCTCCCTTCAAGCGAAGTGGATCATCGCCTAGACTGGTGCGCGTGACGCCGCGCTTTCGCCTCCTTGCTCTGGTCAGCCTGTTCCTGGGCCTTGCCGCGACGCTCCGGGCGGCGCCGGCGACCGCGCCGATCACCGGGACCTATGGGCTGTCAGGCGTTGCCGACGCCGGCGGCGAGCTCCGGCTTGATCCTGACGGGCGCTATGACTGGGCGGTCAGCCTGCGCCGGGTCAATCGGTCGAGCACGGGGCATTGGAAGCGCGACGGCGACCGTATCATGCTCAGCGCCGACGATCCGGAAAACCCGTCCGGCTTCACCCGCGCCGAGATCTCCAACTGGGACGAGCTGGCCGAGCGGCGCTACCTTCGGGCAACGGCCGAAAACAGCTGGACCGGGCTGGTTGATCGCTGCCCGCTGCTGCGCATCAAGACGCTGATCTACCCCGCGCCGGCGGATCGCACCCCGGAGGCATGGCGCCGTTATGCCCATAGGACTGCGCGGGAGGCGGTCGCCGCACGCAAGCGAGCGGACACCGCGATGGCGCGCTGGGCCGCCACCAGCGACGGGACGGCGGCCTGGACCGCCACCCTCGGCCAGGCCTCGGCGGCGATCGCTGCCTATCAGATGGCGAATTATTACGCCGAGCAGGCGCATATCCGCGCGGGGCTCGATCCGCCGCCCTGGGAGCTGCTCACCTATCCCGACAAGTGCCTGCCGGCGAAGCGGCCGCCGGCCGATTTCGAGCCGCTGCCGGCCGAGCGCCATCCCCAGATCGGCATCATGATCGGCGACCGCGAGGGCGCGAGCGCCTTCCTTGGCGCGAAGCTCGAGATGATCTTCTCGGATGGCGCGCGGGTCGCTGCGGTGAGCGGCCCCGGCGGCTGGATCAGCATGCCCGTCCGGCCCGGCCAGAGCCTCGCGGCGATCCGCCTGTCGCTCGACGAGTCCGATCCGGCGCCGATCCGGGTCCCGGTCGCGCTGTCGGGCGCCGGGGTCGTGGTGATGGACATCAACCCGATCGCCGGCGACGCCCGCCGTCTCGAGCCGACCATGTTGCAAATCGCGGCCGACGGCAGCCTGAGGGGATCCCACGGGGTCTACCTGCGCTAGCGCAAGCTCAGTCGTGGCCATCCTTCGCGGACGGCGCGGCACTAGCGGGCTGGAGCGGTGCGCCGAGCAGCAGATGCATCGCGAGGTCGTCGGAGCCCGGCTCGACCGCGGCATTGGTCAGCACGACGACGCCGCGCCGCGCCGCTGGCTCCAGCATCATCGCGGCGCGAAACCCGCCGGTCCCGCCATTGTGGAACAAGGTTTCACGTCCCTCGGCCGGCTTGGCGATCAGCCAGGCAAGGCCGATCGCACCCTGGGCGGTGCCCAACGGCCGCTGTTCGGCGGTGGTCAGCTTCATCGCCGCGGCGATCGGCGCGTTCGGATCCATCGCCGCCCGCATGAAGGCCAGCATGTCGTCGGCGGTCGAGCGGATCGCGCCGGCGCCGGCGAGCGTCGGAATCCGCCAGGGAGGGGTCGGCCGCATCTCCGCATCATGGCCCTGGGCGAAGCGCTTGCGCTGATCGGGTCCGAGAATAATCGCGGTATCGCGCAAGCCGAGCGGCGCGGTGATCAGCTCCCTGACCAGGTCCGCATAGTCCTTGTGCGCCGCGCGCGCGAGCAGATAGCCGAGCAGGCCGAAGCCGAGGTTCGAATATTCGAACTCGCTGCCGATATCGCGCGTCAGGCGATATTGCGCGAGGAATGCGAGCATCTGCTTCTCGCTGTAATCGGCGTAAGGGTCGCGCTGATTGCGCGGCTTCATATTGTCCGGCAGCCGCGGCAGGCCGGAGCTGTGCGTGGCGAGATCGCGCAACGTGATCTTACGCCCGCCGCGCTCCGGCATCTTCGCGCGCGCGGGCAGATATTTTTCTGCCGGATCGTCGAGCGAGACCTCGCCCTTGGCCACCATGTCGGCGAGGATCAGGGCGGTGAACACCTTGGTCATCGATCCGATCTCGAAGATCGTCCGCCCGTCGAAGGCTGTCGCGCCGACGGGTCCGCGTGCGACGATCCGCTGGCCCGCCGGATCGAGCACGCCGACGACGATCCCCGCGCCCGGCCGCTGCGCGATGCGCGCGTCGATCAGCGCGGCGATCGCGGCGTCCGACGGCAGCTGCCAGTTCGCCGGCAAGGGCGACGGCGCAGGCGCTGCCGTAGGCATGCCGGCGGCGAGCACCAGCGGCCAGCTTTGCCCGTTCTGCCGCCATTCGCCGCGCCAGCTTTTCGCGGCCGCATCCCAGCTGCCCGCGAAGCTCGCCGGCGGCTTCGCCAGCTGGAAGGCGAGATGGTCGCCCGAGAGGGTGACCTCGCCGAGCGGCAGCCCCATCGCCTTCTGATCGAGGCTATCCAACGTGCCGCCGAGATTGCCGTCCGCCCCGGCGGCAAGATGCACCGCCAGCCGCAGCTGCTTGCCGGGCAAGATCGCCAGCACGCCCCACCAGTCGCCGCTGGCGCTTTGCGATCGGGCAGCCTCGGGAACCATGGTCAGCGCGAGCACCATCAGCAGCCTGGCGAGCGGTCTCATTCCTCCCTCCCCTTCGGCGCGTCAATCACACTAAGCGCGACTAGGTCTTCACAGGCTCGAGCACGACGACGGGAAATATCCGGTCCGTCTTCTTCTGGACATCGGCGTAGCCGCTATAGAGCCCGCTCATCTTCGCCCAGAGCCGCGCCCGCTCCTCGCCTGTGGCGACCCGGGCCCTGGCGCGGAACTTCTCGCCCTTGATCTGAACCTGCACAGTCGGGTCGGCCAGAATGTTGAAATACCAGGCCGGATGCTGCGGCGCGCCGCCCTTCGAGCCGACGATGACATAGCGGCCCTCGTCCTCGCCGTAGATCAGGCCGAAGGTCCGCGGCTCGCCGCTGCGCCGGCCGGTCACCGTCAGGATCAGGTTCGGCGCCTTGGCCGGACCGCCGACCGCAGTGAAATCGGCCCAATAGCCGTCGGCGCCGTCGGTCGCGAGATAGCGGCGGACATGATCCTGCAGCCAGCTGTTCTGCTCATCGGTGACGATCTTGTAGACCGACATGGCACTCCCCCTGCCCCGCTTGTTGGCCCGTCAGCATTGTGGGGCGAGTTGCGACAGCGCAAGCCAAGGGTTAGGGACGAGGCAAAAGAATTCCTCGATCCGGAGAGCGGGATGGACGGCCTCGGCGTGATGGATCCGGAGCTATATGGTCGCGGCGACCCGTGGACCGCCGGTCTGCCGCTCGATCTCTACGCTCAGCTGCAGGCCGACGCGCCCTGCTACTGGCAGCCGCTTGCCGGCGCACCTTTATGGCTCGAGGGCTGCTGGGTGGTGACCCGCTACAGCGACGTTCTCGCGATCATACGCGATACCGCGCGGTTCTCGAACGCGCACGGCACCTCGGTCCGAGTCTATGATCCGATGGTGGTCGAACGCGGCGGCCAGCCGAACATGCTGTCGTCGGATGGCGCGGAACACCAGCGTATCCGGACCGTGACCAGCCGGCTGTTTACGCCGCGCGCCGTCAACGCCTGGAAGGATCAATATCGCGCGATCGCTGCACGCCTCGTCGAACACGCGCTCGACCTCGGCAGCATCGACTTCATCGCCGATCTAGCCTGCTACATGCCGCTCGATGTGATTTCCGACATGATCGGCATTCCCGCGGAAGATCGCGAACAGGTGCTGGCCTGGACCAACATGATCACGGTCCCACTCGATACGACAACCATGCCGTCGCGCGAGGATTACGAGGAGGCGTTGCATGGGCTGTGGAGGTACGGCCTGACGATGTCTGCGCTTCGCCGAACGACGCCCGGCGACGACATCATGTCGGAGATCGCAGCGGCTCATGCCGGCGGGCGGCTGAGCGATGACGAAGTTTCGGGTTACATGTTCCAGCTCGCCGTGGCGGGCAATGAGACGACCCGCAACGCCATTGCCTTCGGTCTTCACGCCCTGTTGAAGCGGCCGGAGCAGCTGGCGCTGCTCCGCAGCCGCGATCGCGATATGCCGGCAAGCGCAGTCGAGGAAATCCTGCGCTGGTCGGTTCCATTCCTCCACACCGTCCGTCTCGCTCTCGAAGACGTCGAGCTGCACGGCCAGACCATCCGCGCCGGTGATCCGGTCGTGTTGCATCTCGCCTCAGCCAATTTCGATCGCGCCCAGTTCGATCGGCCGGAAATCTTCGACATCATGCGTTCGCCGAACGATCATCTCACCCTTGGGATCGGCGCGCATCTTTGTCTCGGCATTCATGTCGCCAAGCTCGAGATCAAGATCCTGTTCGAAGAGCTGCTGGCGCGCGCGCCGACGCTCGCGCTCGACGGCGAGATCGAGTTGCTCAGTGACAATCAGCTTCACGGTATCGGCCGTATGCCGATGATTCTCTCACGTCGTACGCAACCGGTCGCTGCCTGGCCCAGGCAGAGCGCTAGCAGGCCAAATTGATAAGAGGCCGTCCATCGGGGGATCGATCATGCAGCCAGCGACCCGGTCTTTCTTCTTCGCCACGGCCTCGGCGATAGCGGCCGCGAGCCCGGTGCATGCGGATAGCCCGCCGCCCGCGTCCCCGTACCAGCTGCCTCCGGAATGCAAGGCGGTTCTGGTTCGCTCCGTCGAGCATGCCTCGATCGAGCAGGGCGCCGAGCCGAAGCTCATGGCGAAAGGCACGGTCTCGTCCGCCGGCTGGAAGGACGCACAGTTGCGCTTCCGCTCCATCACCAAGTTCAGGTCGCGCGACGCATCGGCGGTCTACGCCTTCGTCGCCTGCCCGCCCGAAGCCGGCGCCGAGGTCCCGACGCCGATCACGGCAGCAGCCTTGTGGAACTTGTCGCCACAACTCGGGCGCGTCTATCACGTCGTCGTCGAGGCGGCGACGAACTCGGTGACCCTCGATCTCGACAAGCATTAACGCCGGTACCGTCCCGCCGATTGCCGCCAGTGCATAATCATGGCTGGCCGCGACCGGCTTTGTGATATCGAATCCCCTCGGGAAATGCCGACGGGTGGTCAAAAGCTCGATCGAGCGGAGATGGGGGAGATGACGATGCGCCGGTCAATGACGCTGCTGCTGCTCGGCTTGTCGACCTTGCCATTTGCGGCCTGGCAATGGGCCAATGCGGCGAACAGCGAGGCGAGCACCCAAGGCACTGCGGCTAGCAACGCCTTGCTTGCCGACGGCAACAGCAATGACGATTGGCCCGGCTTCGGCCGCACCTATGGCGAGCAGCACTACAGTCCGCTCGCCGAGATCAACGACGGCAATGTCGGCCGGCTCAGCCTCGCCTGGTATCGCGACCTCGGGCCGAGCAACCCGGCCTCGATCCCGATCAAGATCGGCGACACGCTCTACTATGCCACCGGCATGAGCGTGGTCGACGCGGTCGATGCGCGCACCGGCAAGTCGGTCTGGCGATATGATTCCCGCGTTGCCGATCACGTTGTCGGCACGGAGATGCGGGCGTCCTGGGGCATCCGCGGTCTCGCCTGGTGGAATGGCAAGATCTATGTCGGCACGGTCGACGGTCGGCTGATCGCAATCGATGCCAAGTCCGGCAAGGAAGTCTGGTCGGTCCAGACGACGCCCAAGGGCAACGGCCAGTTCATCACCGGCGCGCCGCGGGTGTTCAACGGCAAGGTCATCATCGGCCAGGGCGGCGGCGACAACACGCCGACGCGTGGCTATGCGACGGCCTATGACGCCGAGACCGGCAAACAGCTCTGGCGCTTCTGGGTTGTACCGGGCGATCCCAAGCTCGGCTTCGAGAATCCGGCCATGGAGATAGCGGCGAAGACCTGGAAAGGCGAATGGTGGAAGTTCGGCGGCGGCGGCGAGCCGTGGAACGCCTTCAGCTATGACCCCGAGACCAACACGATCCTGATCGGTACCGGCAACGGCTATCCGTGGAATCAGCAGGTCCGCTCGCCGGGCGGCGGCGACAATCTGTTCTTATGCTCGATGGTCGCGGTGGACGCCGACACCGGCCAGTATAAATGGCACTATCAGTTCAACCCCGGCGAGAGCTGGGACTTCAACTCGACGATGGACATGCAGCTCGCCGATCTCACGATCGACGGCAAGCCGCGCAAGGTCGTTATGACCGCGCCGAAGAACGGCTTCCTCTACGTCATCGACCGCACCAACGGTAAGCTCATCTCTGCGGAGAAGATCGCGCGCGTCACCTGGGCGACGCATATCGATCTCAAGACCGGCCGACCGGTCGAGGTGCCGGGCGCGCGCTTCCCGCCAGGCACCGAATTCGCGATGTGGCCGATGACCGCAGGCGCGCATAGCTGGGAGCCGATGGCCTACAGCCCCAAGACGAAGCTGGTCTATATCCCCAAGATCGAGCAGGGCGCGGTCTATACCAACGGCGATTACGTCGGCCCGAACTGGAAGCCGGTCGGCCTGACCTTCGGCGCGCCGATCAAGGATCCGCTGCAGAACACGACCGCCTTGCTCGCCTGGAATCCGGTGACGCAGAAGCAGGCGTGGAAGGTCGACACCGTTGCCGGCTGGAACGGCGGCGTGCTGGCGACCGCCGGCAATCTCGTTTTCCAGGGCCAGCTCAACGGGCGGTTCAGCGCCTATGCCGCGGACAGCGGCAAGGAGCTCTGGCACTTCCCGGCGCAGGCCGCGATCCTCGCCGCGCCGATCAGCTATCGCGTCGGCGGCAGGCAATATGTCACCGTGCTGGTCGGCATGGGCCTCAGCCCCTCGACCAACTCCTACACCCATGGCGGCATCGCGATCGATTCAAGAACGCAGAAGAAGCGCGTGCTGACCTTCATGCTCGACGGCAAGGCCAAGCTGCCGCCGGCGCCGCCGCCGTTCATTGCGAAGGCACTGCCCGACCCAGACTATCGCGCCGATGCGGCGTTGGCGAAGGCCGGCCAGAATCTGTTCAACAGCAACTGTCTCGTCTGTCACGGCTGGAATGCGGTCGGCGGCGGCGGTGCGCCGGACCTGCGCATCTCGCCAGTGATGATGGCACCACCCTCCTTCGACGCGGTCGTGCGTGGCGGCGCCCTCGTCGCCAACGGCATGCCCAAGTTCGGTGAGCTGACGCCGCAGGATCTGCTCGCGCTGCGCCAATATCTCCGCAGCCGTGCCGCCGATCTCCGCACGGCCAAGCCTGATCCGCTCAGTCCGGTGCCAACCCAGGACAAGAATTGACCGCGCGATCACCGGCTTGCAGAGTCTCGTTTACCGATAGGGATGACCCTCATCTCACGCTGGCTGGAACGGCGGATGGAGAGGTCCTGATGCCCTGAGGCGCTGATGTCGGCCATGGGTGATTAGCGGACAGTCGGCTTTCGACGTGCGCACTCGAAGAATGGGTCGCGAAGGAGAGGATCGGACGATGATTGGCTTCCTGGCGCGATAGCTATCCCGGCGATGGCCGGATGGCCCGTTCAACAAATCTCAACCGACAATGTTCTAAAGCAGGGCGCACCTTCGGGAGGCCGCAATGCGCATTATCGAGAACTCCCCCGAGTCTTTCCGGCTTGAAGAGTCCTCCGAGCGCCTTTCCGCGTTCCTGTTTACGGTTGCCGTCATTTTGGCAATCGTCATAATCGCTCGGCATCTCAACCCGAAGCAGCTGATCAATGCATTTCTCTTTGCCGGAGCGGCGGTCTTCTTTCGGCGAAAAGCCCAAATCAAACTAGATAAAGCCGCCCGTCACTGCGAAATATTGCGTCAAGATATGTGGCGGCAGTCGGATCGATCCGTACCGTTCGAAAACATCAACGATGTGCAGGTCGAAATTATGCGACCGGACACGTCCGTCCAAATTCACAGCCGGCTCTGCCTAGAGACCTCGCAAGGAGCGCTTCCGCTAACAGCCGGTTACCGAGCGGACCTGGACCGGCACATCGAGCTGCGCGAAGCCATGGTCGATGTCATTTTCAGTGGAAGACCGCGACCGGCGCCGCTCGATGCCGCCAAGCTCCTGCGGGCCGCAGGGCGACCGATCGCCGCAAGCATGCGCGCGTAGGCCCAATCTTTGCCAGGGCGCTGCCCGACCCCGATTCTCGCGCCGATGCGGCCTTGGCGAAAGCCGGCCAGAATCTGTTCAACGGCAATTGTCATGACTAGAACGCCATCGATCACGAAACCGAATGGTCTGTGTCTCGGAAAACCCATGGGACGCTCACGGTGTCTGCGGAGCGGGCAGTGACTCCACGCCGCACTAACGCTTACATACCTATCCTAGGCTCCGCCGCGCGCGAAATGCAGCCTCGACAGCAGGCATGACGAGCCACCCAATATTTTCCCGCATTGCGTCGAGCTCCTTCGCGGTGCTGGACGAAACGTGGAGAAATTGAGAGTCGCATATGAAGTGCACCATCGGGATTGACGGGTCCAGGCGCTCGGCCAAACCATGAAGATTGAACTCTTCATTGAAGTCGGTGGCCTCGCGAAGCCCCCGAACGATATGGGTTGCTCCAATGACCCGCGCGTATTTTAGCAGGCTTTGGTTGGCGTATTCGCCGATCTCAAGGACATCATGGAACAGCGATTCTGCGTCGGGCCAAAGCTCGATGACCGATTGCTTGATGAGGCCAAGGCTCTCTTCCACAGTGAATGCACGCTGCTTCCGGACGTTCGTGCCTATGGCGATATGCACCGCATCGAATGTCGTCAGCGCCTTGCGGATAATATCCAAATGGCCGCGCGTGATTGGGTCGAATGATCCCGCATAGAGGGCCTTGGTCTTTGTGGCCTTACGCATATCCCCCCCGTATCCACCCACGCAGATCCGGGGTTTATGGAGTCTATTCAACGAGAAGCATAGCCGCTACCCAGGGTCGATAGCAGACGGTCTCAGATGCCCGTGCGATCCTCCGACCGCGGGTCGGCGACCAGTTCCCCGCTGTGCAGAATCCCTGCCATCGCCCGGTCGCGCCAGGCTTCCGTCGAGTCGTAATAGCGCGCGTCGGTGTCGACAATCGAGAGAAGCACGCCGGTCTCCTCCCGCCGCAGCCGGCCGGTGACGACGCCGTCCGGGCGCATGAAGAAGCTCGGCCAGCAGCTCCGCGCCGCCGAGGAGTTCGGGCAGCTGATCCACATATGGTTGCTGCCGGCGGCGGCATGCATCATCGCCGGCTGGGTGATGCCCGGGTAGGTCGTCGCCGGGTTGAGCTGTTGATGTTCGGCGCCGATCTGCGTCTCGATTTCGGCCCAGTGCGCGTCACTGACATGCGCGGCGTTGTACGAATGGAACATCAGCTCGACGCCCTCGCGCTTATAGGCGCGATAGAGCTCGGGGTAGCGGCAGTCGACGCAGATCAGCGCCCCGCAGCGAACGCCCTTGATGTCGACCACGGAAAGATGGTCGCCGGGCGAATAATGGGCGAGATCGCCAGTCGTGCAGGCGGCGTCCCCGGACAGGAAACGCTTGTCGTAGCGATCGACGACCCTGCCCTCGTCGCTGATGAAATAGAGGCTGTTGTGCGGCTTGTGGGGCGGCGTCAGCTGGTGGGCCGAGCCGACCACGACCCAAAGCTTCAGCTCGGCCGCCAGGGCCATCACCTCCCGCATCGCCGCCGACAGCCCTGCCCAGTCGACATGCTCGTTCGAGGCCATGTCATTGCCGGCGTAGCCCGACAGGCACGCCTCGGGGAAATGGGCGACATCCGCCCCCCGCGAGGCCGCTTCCCGCATCTGGCCCAGCACGAAGCCGCTATTGGCGCGGACATCGTCGCTCGTCGGGAACTGGCATGTCGCAACCTGAAGCTTCATGACTCGCCCCCGCTTGGCATAACCCCTTGGCATCCACTATCGACTGCCGGCGCGCGGGCATCAACGGGACAGGACGGCGATGGCGGGACCCTATGATCATCTGATCGGCAAGGAGCTGGGCAGCGGCCGTACGAGCTGGGACCGCGACAGGGCGCAGCTCTATGCGGTCGGCGTCGGCGCCGGGCTCGACGACAATCTCAAGGAACAGCAGTTCACCACCGACAATACCCCGGGCGTCACGCAGCAGGTGCTGCCGACGATGATCGCGATCATGGGCACCGAAGGCGCCTGGATGGGTCAGCTCGGCATGGGCGGCGATCCGCGCTATCCGGCCGGCATCGTCCACGGCGACCACAGCATCCGGCTGGCGCGGCCGATCCCGACCGAGGGCGCGGTCGATTGGACCCGCAAGGTGGTCGGCGTCTACGACAAGGGCTCCGGCGCGATGGTCATCGTCGAATGGGCGTTCACGCTGGCCGACGGCGAGTATCTCGGCGCGTCGCGGATGGGGCTGTTCGCCATCGGCAAGGGGGGCTTCGGCGGCCCCCGCAATCCACCGGACGAGCAGCCCTGGGCCAAGCCGGATCGTGCGCCGGACCTCACCGTCTCGAACGCCATCGGCCTCAATCAGTCGCTGATCTACCGCCTGCTCGGCGACAAGAACCCGCATGGCACCGATATGAGCCACGCCAAGACCGACGGCTTCGACCGGCCGGTGTTCTACGGCCTTGGCACCTTCGGCGTCGCTGGCCGCGCCCTGCTCGGCGCGCTCTGCGACGGCGATGCGACCCGCTTCCGCCGCATCGACGGGCGCTTCTCCAAGCCGGTCCATCCCGGCGACCAGCTCGAGACGTATATCTGGCGGACCGATGACGGCGCGGTCTTCCAGACCTACGCCAATAACGAGCGGATCGTGCTCGACCGCGGGCTGTTCCACTTCGCCTGAGATTGCCCGCGGCGCCGCTTGGCCATAGATTTGAGCCAGAGGATCAGGAGAGGTCGCGATGCGGGTCACGAAATTGTCCGATGCGGGCGGGGTCTCGGTCGAGGGCGTCGATTTCACCCGGCCGGTTCCGGCCGATGTCTCGGCTGAGCTGATGCGGCTCTATGACGAGGAAGGCCTGCTCGTCGTCCGCGACCAGACGCTGACCGAGCCACAGCTGCTCGCCGCGACCGAACCCTTCGGCGGATCGGAAGTCCATGTTGCGACTGGCGACATGGACTCCGCCTTCCCCGGCGTCAGTGTCATCAGCACACGCGGCAACAAGGGCCATGTCACCCCCGAGCAGCAGGATGCGATCGTCGGCGACATCGATTTCCACACCGACCAGGCCTATGTCATCGCGCCCAATCGCGGCAAGCTGCTCTACGCCGTCGCCGTGCCCGAGGAGGGCGGCAAGACCGGCTTCATCGACGGCGCGCGCACCTATGACGCGCTGCCTGCGGCGACCAAGGCGAAGATCGACAAGCTCCACGTGATCCAGAGCTGGAAGCACGCCCAGGCGACGATCGCGCGCAATCGCGGCTTCTATGAGAAGGGCGCGACCCAGCTCGCCGACGATCGCTACGCCGACGTCGCCTATCCGCTGGTCGTCCGCCATCCGCGCACCGGGCGGAAGAGCCTCAACGTCCCGCCGCTCTGGGCTGCCGGCATTGTCGAGCTGCCGGGCGCCGAGGGCGAGGCGCTGGTCGCCGAGCTCATCGCCCATATGCGCAAGCCCGAATTCGCCTATTGGCACGCCTATCGCCTCGGCGATGTCGTCGCCTGGGACAATTGGCGCTACGTCCACGCCGCCGGCGGCACGCCGGGCCGTTACGTCCGCACATTGTGGAGCACGGTGATCAAGGGCGGGCCGGTGATCGGCGAGGAGATCGCAAAGGCCGCGGCTTAGCGCTGCCCCCTTCGTCACTGAGCGGCCTCAGAGCGAAGCCCGCAACCGCTCCTCGTAGCGATCCGCCAAGGCTCTGAGAGCACCCGCCGCATCGCCCTCGAAAGACGCGCCGTGCATCACCGCCAGCCGCGCGGGCTTGAGCTCGGCGAGCTTGCGGATGGTCGGTGCGGTCGCCGGGCCGAGGGCGGTGGCGCCGAACAGATCCTCGGCCAGGATCGCCGGCCCGACGATGTCATCGGCCGTCATCGCCGCGGCATCGCCGACATGGCTGAAGAGATCGCCGCAGAACAGGGTGCGGCTGGTCTCCTCGTACAGCACCTGCGCCTCCCAGCCATGCGGTACATGCGGCGTCGCGATCAGCCGCACGCGCTTGCCGCCAAGATCGAGCAGCTCGCCGTCGGGCAGCGGCACCGGCGGCCGGTCGGCAAGATCGTCGAGCGAGACCATGCAGCCAAGCGGATTGAACAGCACCTGTGCTTGCGGCGCTGCCGCCAGCCATTGGTTCATCGCGCCGCATTCATCGGACTCGACATGGCCGAAGCTGATCCAGCGCAGCGCGTCGAGCGGCATCAGCTTGGCGACGGTGGCGGAGACCAAAGGAAACATGCCGCGCGGGCCGGTGTGGAACAGCAGAGGCTGATCGGCGAGGATGAGGAACTGGTTGAAGGTAAAGCCCGCCGGCGGCGCGACCTCCGGCACATAGGTCGACAGCCGGTAGATGCCGTCGGCGATCGCCTCGCATTTGGTTTCCATGGCTCGGTCCATCCAGTGAATGCGTCTGCACATTATCCGTCATTCCCGCGAAGGCGGGAACCCAGGCGTGCTCTTCCTACCACGCTCGAGCGCTTCGCCACGCTCCGAACAGTTGGGTTCCCGCTTTCGCGGGAATGACGAGCGAGGGTGTGGTCCTCTGCTACGCCGCCTGACCGATACAGCGAAGGCCCATCAACGTTTCGTGCTCGACTCGCTCGCATGACCTGGGTCCGAGCGCGAGCTCCGCGATCATGGCGGCGCGTGTAGCCCGAATAGTCTTGCTAGCGCATCGATTTCGAGATTGACCTGACGGCCCGGCGCAACTGCATCAAGCGTGGTCTGTGCAGCGGTATGCGGGATGATGTTGACTCCGAACCGCGCCTCGCCGGCAAGATCCTCAACCTCGTTGACGGTCAGTGAGACGCCGTCGATCGTCACCGAGCCCTTCGGCGCGACGAAGGCGGCCAGCGCACGCGGCACGGAGATCGTCACGCGCGTCGAATCCCCTTCGGGCGCCGTGGCAACCACCTCGCCGACGCCATCAACATGGCCGGTGACAATATGCCCGCCTAGCTCGTCGCCGATTCGCAAAGGACGTTCAAGATTGAGCCGCGCGCCTTCCTTCCAAAGACCGGTCGCGGTACGCGCCTGGCTTTCGGCCGAAACATTGACGGCAAACCAGCCGTCTCCGCGATCGACGATAGTGAAGCATGCGCCAGAACAGGCGATCGAAGCACCCAGGGCAGCGGCCGCGGTATCGTCGCGACAGCTGATCCACATGCGCAAATCGCCACGCTGCTCGACGGCCTCGACCCGACCGATGTCGGTTATGATGCCAGTGTACATGGGCCCCTCACGCCGCCTGAGCGATGCAGCGCAGGCTTTGCAGGGTCGCATGCATTGCCTGCGCGGCTTCCGCGCCCTTGATCCGGAAATGGTCGTGGAACAGACGGTGGTGCACATCATGCTCGTGGAAATGATGCGGCGTCAGCACCACCGAGAAAACCGGCACCTCGGTCGTCAGCTGCACCTGCAACAGGCCGCGGATCACCGTCTCGGCGACGAACTCATGGCGATAGATGCCGCCGTCGACGACGAAGCCGGCGGCGACGATCGCGTCATAGCGGCCGCTGCGCGCCAGCTTTTGCGCATGCAGCGGGATCTCGAAGGCGCCGGGCGTGGTGAAGATGTCGACCGCCGAAGCCGGCACCCCGAGCGTGGCGATCTCGTCGAGGAAACCGCCATGCGCCTCGCGGACGATCTCCGCATGCCAGAGCGAATGGACGAAGGCGATGCGTACGGCATCGCGTGGGCTGTCTTTGGTCGGCGTCATGGCGCTTCTCCCAGGGTGGGTTAAAGGACCACGACTCAGGGAGACGCCGGCGCGCGCGGACAGCCGTCCGACACGCGCTGGCAGTTCTCATAACCGGACTATGACCGTCGGCTCCGGGATCGCACCGGCTCTGCTCGTCCCTCTCCCGCCATGCGGCGAGCGAGGCGCCCGCGGGCTCGTCCCTCTTGCGAGGGCATTACCGCCGGTGGGGAGTTTCACCCCGCCCTGAGAACGTAGACCGCCGGCTTAGGCGGCGGGGCCGATGTTACGGCGACTGATGGTGGTCCGACAAGCGGGGCTCGATCGCCGTTGTCATTTCCGCGAATGCGGGAATGACGCGGCGCTTAAGCCCAGCCGCGATAGGCCGTTGAGGTCGACCGTTCCTCCAGCTCGACGCCGTCGGCCAGGGTGTAGCAGCCCGGCGGACCCTGGATCGCCCAGCCACGATACTCGCCCTGGCGCAGCGCATCGTCCCGCTTGCGGTGCCAGCCAGTGTCGACCTGATCGCCGTAGCGAAGACGATATGGCATGAACGGTGACCCCCGGTCCTTCGCCCCCTTATCCCGTTCTCCGATAAGTTATCTCCATTTTGGAGTGAAGTCGGGGCCGGAATGATTGCGGCGAATGCCACCTCAGCAGCGACAAACCGGGGACGAGGCCCTGCTGGCGGCCCCCGCCACGAGCCTTGTCCCGCCTCTCGGGCCGGCTATGGTTGCGCGGGTCAGTGGAAGGAGCGGATCATGATCGAGCTGTACGGGATCGGCAGCCCCAATGTGCACAAGGTCATCATCGCGCTGGAGGAGCTCGGCCTCGGCTATAACCTCCGCCATGTCGACTGCCCGATGGGCGAGCAGTACGCGCCCGAATTCACCGCGCTCAACCCGAACCAGAAGGTGCCGGTGATCATCGATCCCGATGGTCCGGGCGGCCAGCCGATCACCCTGTGGGAATCGGGCGCGATCCTGATTTATCTCGCCGAGAAGACCGGCCAGTTGCTCTCGCCCGATCCGGCGACCCGCTATCAGACGATCAAATGGCTGATGTTCCAGATGGCGAGCGTCGGCCCGATGTTCGGCCAGCTCGCCCATTTCCGGGTCTATGCCAAGGGCGAGGAGCATGCCTACAGCCGCGCGCGCTACGCCACCGAGGTCAGGCGGATCTACGACGTGGTCGAAGGCCGGCTGGCCGAGACGCCCTATCTCGCCGGCGATGATTATTCTATTGCCGACATCGCCGCCTGGCCGTGGCTGTTCAACACCGCGCGGCGCTGCATCGACAAGGCCGACGTCCCCAATGTCGCGCGCTGGATCAAGGCGGTCGGTGACCGGGCGGCGGTGATGCGGTCGATGGACGTGATGCAAAGCATGGCCGGCCGCGATCTCGACCAGTTCGCGGTCGAACATCCCAAGGAGCTCGACCGCTATCTCGGCCGCGGCGACTTCTCGCGCGCCACGCCCGAGGCGATGCAGGTCTGACCATGGCGACGCTGCGCGCAGCCGAGCCGCCGGCGGCAGACAGCTCGCGCGTCGTCCGCCTCGAGCCGGCCTATGACGATCGCGCCGCGGTGTGGAACTCCATCGTCGGCGATGCGCCCTATGACCTGATGATGGCGCTGCCCGGCTATACCATCGCGCCGGATCTCGACCCGTCGGTCATGCCCTGGTTCCGCCGCTACTGGGCGGAGAACGGGCGCTGCGATAATGCGAAGCTCGATCCGCTGTTCCGCGACGCGCGGTTCATCGCTGCGGTGCGCGAGGTGATGGACACCGAGCTGGTTTGCCCCAATCGCATGATGGTCAATCTGATGGGGCCGATGGGCGAAGGCCCGCCGCATCGCGACACGCCGAGCTTCCGCACCGCCGAGCCGCTGCCGATCTGGTTGCTGTGGGTGATGCTCGCGTCGGATCTGTTCGAGGACTGGCGCATCCCGAGCTGTGCGGCGGTCAGCTGGTTCTACGACGGGCGCGACGGCGCCTATGAATATTGGCCCGACGGCCGATCATCGCCGTCGCGCCGCGAGGAGGGTCCGTTCGGAAACAGCGCGGTGATCGCCAACAACGAGCGCATGTTCCACCGCGTCGGCGCGATCGGCACGCCCGAGCAGCGGCTGGCGCCGGGCACGATCACCCACGCGGCGACGATCGATCATCTCGGCCATGAAGGCTGGACGCTAATCGAGGACGGCAGACCGGTGCGCAGCCTCGGCATGGACGAGCTGCGCATCTCGATCCTGTGGAACGCCCTCGCCTTCCCGACCGAGCGCGCGCAATGGCTCTACGAGCGCGGCGAGGAGCAGCTCACCGTCGCGATGATCAACGCCGAGTTGGCGAGCGCGCTGCGTGGGCGCGGCATCGATGCGGTGCCTGAAGACCCGCGCGTTGAATCGGGTTGGACGAGATTGCTCCGCACCGAATTTCCCATGCCCGACCTGCCAAAGCTGCTCGGCGGCGCGGCGAACTGAGGTCGACCCGATGGCGCAATCGCATCCACGCATGATCTGGGGGCCGGTCAACGCCGAGGATCTCGCGCCCGTTCCCGGCACCGACTGGGTCATCACCTCCGGCATGACCGGCCCCAGCGCGCCGATCGGCCGGATCTATGCGATCGACGCGCGTGACGGCAGCAGTAGCGAGATCTGTCCCTATCGTCTCGGCATCGCGCTCGACGAGGCGCGCTTCGGCCCGCAGCCGACGCTCGATCCGCTCGTCTTCCAGCCGCATGGGATCGACGTGACGACGCGCGCCGATGGCAAGGCCGAACTGCTTGTCGTCAATCACGGCGGGCGCGAATCCGTCGAATATTTCGAGATCGACGTCGCCGGCGCGCGACCGATGCTGCGCTGGATCGGCGGCGTCGAATTGCCCGGCACGACGGTCGGCAATGATGTCGCCGCGCTACCCGGCGGCGGCTTCGTCGTCAGCACCACCGGCGATGCCGCGGGCCGCTTCGCGATGACGCTGGAAATGGGGATGAGTGGCGTCGACACCGGCGGCGTGATGGAATGGTCGCCGGCCGGCGACTGGCGCGAAATCTCCGGCTCGCAGATCAACACCGCCAATGGCGTCGCCGCATCGGCCGACGGCGAATGGGTGTTCGTCGCCGGCTTCGCCACGCGCGAGATCCGCAAGCTCCGCCGGCTCGGCAAGGATCCCCAGGCGGTGACGATCGTCACCGAGATCCTGGTCGACAATCTCACCTGGACAAGCGACGGCGCGCTGCTCGCCGCCGGCCCGCACAGCACGACCATGGCCGAGGTGGTCGAGCATCACTTCTCCGATAACCCGAAGCTCGCCCTGTCCTCGCGCATCATCCGCATCGACCCGACGACGATGGCGGTCGAAACGGTCGTCGAGGTTGCCGCCGAGGATTTCGGCAGCGCCTGCACCGGGCTCCACGTTGGTGACGAGATCTGGGTCGGCGCGGCGCGTGACGAAGGCGTTGCGCGCTATCCCTATTGCAGGAATTGACGCGGGCATCCGGAGAGGAGCGACGAATGGACGAAGACATGGCGCGCATCGTCGCGACCACCGGGACTGTCGTCTCGCGACAGCTCACTGAGCTTTACGAGACTTTGAACCAGCATCTTCCTGACGAAATGCAGCTGCGTCTGGGAATCGCCTCCGTGTTGGCAGAAGTCGGTCTGTGCATTATTGAGCCGGCATTCAAGGCGTGCCCGGCGCTCAGGACCGAATTCGAGCGGCGACTGGAGAAATACGGCCGGGCAAGCTGACGCGTCGCAGGCTACCGCTGTTCCGCAGCCCCCTCGACCTCGACGATATCCGGATCGTCCTGCGCAGGCACTGCCGGCGGCGCGCGGGTCTTGAGCGCGATCAGCACGCCGGAGGTGGCGACGATCGCCATGCCGAGCAGGCTGATCCCGTCCGGCACATGGTCGAACACCAGCCAGCCG
>Ga0105240_10005897_pt1 | contig 18146 bp, 15 predicted proteins | sample KBSC54metaG_FD_80426 | JGI IMG/M metagenome (GOLD analysis project Ga0105240, IMG submission 80426) | Corn rhizosphere microbial communities from Kellogg Biological Station, Michigan, USA - KBS C5-4 metaG | ecosystem: Host-associated > Plants > Roots > Rhizosphere > Soil | place: Michigan, USA...
CCAGGCCGGAACCATGACGGATTTGGGCCCCGGCTACGCCTCGGGGGTGAGCACCAATGGTCAGGTGACCGGTTGGTCGGTGCTCAGTTCACTGGCTTGGCATGCCTTCCTTTACACGGGAGGCAAACTGAACGATTTAGGCACTCTGGGGGGTGCCGTGAGTGAAGGGTTGGCCATCAATAACAGCGGGCAGGTGGCCGGTTGGTCAGGCCTGACAAACGGCACCCAACACGCCTTCCTCTATAGCGCCGGCGCGCTCACAGATCTCGGAACGCTGCTGGGCGGCACCAACAGCCGAGCCACCGCCCTCAACACCGCCGCCGAAGTGGTGGGCTCCTTTGATACTAATGACCTTGGCGGACTCCACGCTTTTCGGTACGTGGGCGGCACGGCAACTGATTTGAACAGCTTGATCGACTCGAGCGCCGGTTGGGTTTTGAATGAACCCGCAGCGATCAATGACCACGGCTCCATTCTCGTGAGCGCGATCCGTCCTGGTGACCTTTTCCACACGCTGTTGCTCACGACTTCGAGCTCCTCATCGTCCGGGTTGTTGTCCATCAATATTATCAGCAACAGTCTCGTGATTTCCTGGCCGGCCACCATCACCGGCGTTCACTTATATCAAAACCCCGACCCCGCCACCACGAACTGGACGCTCGTGAGCACTACTCCGGTCCTCACCAATGGCGTGAATCAGGTGATCTATACCCCTGTTCCCGCCGGCAGCCAGTTCTTCCGCCTGCAATCGCCCTGAACCTCCGTTTCGGTAAGCACTCGTCCTCACGCAGCGGTTGGCCGCTCCTTATGCAAAAGCTCCGATCTCTTCATCTTTATCTTGGCTGTTTCTTGGTGAAGGGACTGTTTTCCCGGATCTGAATCTCACGCGGAGCCGCGGAGGTTTCCTGATTCATCCATCTTTGCAATGCTATAGCCGACAATCGTGTAATTTAGGCAAAATTTCTTGTGCAAGTGCGAAGACGCCCTTTTTGTTTTTACCCTTGGCACGTTCAAAGAAGCTTTTCGCATGCATTCCCGTCCCTCTTTGCGGTCTTTGCGGTCTCTGCGGCTTAGCGTGAGTTTTCGGTGCTTTCCCCGGTTTGGTTGCGGCTTTGCCGCGCTAAGCCTCCGCGCCTCCGCGTGATCTCAGGCTTTGCGTGCGACTCTCACCGCAGCGAATGCTCCGGACCCGCTTTCGCCCCGTCGCCTGGTCCTCTAATCCCGTTTTCCGCCCTTTTCGTCACCCGCGACTTGCGTCCGCGGCTAAACAGCGTTTGCTGAGGTCACGATGCGCATTGAAACAAACCGCGGTCCGCAGTAAGAGAGACTGTGCTCCTGGGAACTGATGCCCCCAGCCAATTGCGCGAAAACCCGCCGCAACCGGGGAGGCGACGTCTCCTGATTTTCCTGATGGTCTGGACGTTCCTGGTTGGCTTGGCCCTGTGGTGGCTGCTGCAGCCAGGCTCAACCGGCGAGGGAGCGAGGACCTGGGTCATGCATCGCGGGGATGCCGCCCCACAGCCCTTGGGAGAGAAGGTGCGCGACTGGTTCCGATTGGTGGACCTGAATTTTCAGCGCGTTTATCCATGGATCCTGCTCGGCCCCTATGTGGCGTGCCTGGCCTGGTATTATTCCTTGGAACGCGGCCGGTTCGGTTTGAGCTTGCCGGTGCATGTCGGGGCGTGCGCGCTCTTCGTGCTTGCTTCTTATGCGATCAATACACGCAGCAGCCTGCGCGTGGCCCGCATGGTCATTATCACCTCCTTAACCGACGAGCAACTCTACTCCGGAGAAAAAACCAACCGCGTGCGGGTGGAGGTCTCGGAGACCTCCTCAGGCCCACTGGCTGGAGAGTCGCTGGCCGGCGGCCGGTTCACACGACGCTCGGGACCCAACTCGCTCCCAGACCTCCTGTCGTTTAACCACCACGGGGACCACAACTCCGTCTTTTCTAACTACTTCCCCAAGTTCGAAGGAGGCCCGCCTGACCTCCCGATCTTGCGACCCCTGACCACGCTTCTCGATTTGATCGCCTATGGAGCCATCATTGGTCTGGCCCACTCGGTCCATTTTTATCGACGCTTTCGCGAGCGGGAACACCGGGCTCTGTTTTTGGAGTCTAATCTCGCGAAGGCCCGGCTGGGAGCGTTGCAGGCGCAGCTTCACCCGCATTTCCTATTCAACAGCCTCAACGCCGTGGTGACGCTGGTGCGGAGAGATCCTAAACTCGCCGAGGCCATGCTCACCTCACTTAGCGACCTGTTGCGCCTCACCCTCAGCCAGTCCGAACGGCAGGAGGTGTCGCTCCGCGAGGAGTTAAACTTCGTTGAACGGTACATGGAGATTCAACAAACCCGTTTTGGAGATCGCCTGCATTTCGAACGGACGATCCAACCCACCACACTCGAAAGCATGGTCCCTACCTTGTTGCTCCAGCCCCTGCTTGAAAATGCCATCCGCCACGGGATCGAACCCGCCGAGAGGCCCGGCCTGGTGCGCCTGAGTGCGTTCCGAGAACAAGGCTCCCTGGTCTTGGTAGTCGAAGACGATGGCGTGGGTTTGACGAAAGCCACGCAGCAACCGCCTACTCCTTCGGCCAGGATTTTACCTGGTTCGAAGGCTAGGAATGGGATTGGGTTGCCTAACTTGCGCGCCCGTCTGGAGGCTCTCTATGCGGGCCGTTATGGTTTCGACATCAGCTCTCCGACCACGGGTGGCGTTTTGGTACGAATCGAGATCCCCTTCCGACGAGAAGGTCCGAGCCAAACGGCCGAGGCAGTGGAACCCCAATGAAGGTGCGCGCGATCATCGCCGATGACGAACCGCTGGCACGCGAGCGCGTCCGCTCACTGTTAGCTGGTGAACCGGACGTTGAGGTGGTCGCAGAGTGCTCCAATGGGACGCAGACTCTGAAGGCCATGCAGGAGCATAGGCCCGATCTGCTCTTCCTCGACGTGCAGATGCCGCGCCTGGATGGTTTCGAGGTGATCGAAGCGTTGGCCCCGCAGGAGGTGCCGGTGGTGATCTTCATGACGGCTCACGACGAGCATGCCATTCGTGCCTTTGAAGTGAACGCCCTCGATTATCTCCTCAAGCCCTGCACCGAGGCGCGCTTCCGAAAAGCAGTTCAACGAGCGCGTGAGCAACTCCAGGGGGCAACCCATGGCCAACCGGACGCAAAGCTCGGCGAATTGGTGCGCCACGTCCACGCCTCTACTCCCGGCGGCGGACGCATCCTTGTCCGGTCGCCGGAGCGGATCGTGTTCCTAAAGCCTGAGGAGATCGATCACCTCGAGGCGGCCGGCAATTACGTGGTGCTCCACGCCGGCAAAGAACGGCATATCGTGCGAGAGACCACTGCGGCGATGGAGGCCCGGCTCGAACCCGCCGGGTTCATGCGCATCAGTCGCTCCACGATCGTAAACCTCACGCGCGTTCGCGAGGTGCAACCCTTGGGCCCTGGCCAATATTCCGTGCTGCTCAAAAATGGCACCCGCCTGGATATGACGTGCAGCCTCGGCGAGCTGCAAGCGCGTCTCTCACAGGTCTAAAATGAGTGGCGGACGTTCCGGGGCAGGTAACCTTCTCCACATATTTCGCCGGCCACCTCCGGCTCTGCTTTAGTCCCGCTCCTGGTCCGTTTCGTCCCGCAACCGTCACTCCCTGGTCACATTCCTTTAGGGGCCGTTCGCAATGTGGCGCAAGGTGCCACGAAACAAAAACCTTTGAATCCATGACAACAAAGTACGTCACACTGAGCTTCGTCATAGCGCTCGCCGCGGGTGGGCTTTGGTTCGGCCGCATGTCCTGGCGCGTGCGCCATCAACTCGTCACGCTCCATGTTCGCAACGTTCCGCTGGCCAAGGTGTTGAAGAACGTCGAGAAGCAGACTCGGAGCACCATTCGAGCGGAACGTGGACTCGACACTCGTATCACGCTTCGCTTAACCGATAAACCACTGGCCTACGTTCTGGATCGATTGGCAGAACAAGCGGGCGCGCGTTGGTCCACGGTTTATGCTGTGTATGAATCGCCGCGATCGCTCGGTTCACTGGACGCAGCCTTGCGCGCGGATGGCAAGCTCGAACCGGCTGGATGGATGCGGTTAGCCCCGATGATGACGGACCTTAAGGAACCCGGTGGGCCGGACGACGCGCTGCAACCAGGACCCAATCCCCAGATTAAATCCATCCCGGACGATTCCACTCCAGGCGGGCGGGTCGTCGCGACCGAAGACGCCGTTTTTAACGGCCCGGCGGCTAAAGGACCAGGCGGCCCGTCGGCCGCGCCCCGAATCATGCGCCTGGTCAGAAAAGGTGGCCCCGACGGTGCTGGAACAGAACAAGAAGACTGGACTCCTGAGGAATTGATCCTGGAAGCCGATTTGAACGGGCGCCTGGGCAAAGAACGTCCCGAAAGCGCCACGCCCGAGGCGGCGGCTCAAACCGCGCAGAATGTCAGAGGGCGCTGGACCACGTTGTACGTGCTTCGCAAGTCGATGTTTGGGATCGGCTTTGGCGGCATGCCCATGCGCGAGCCGCTGCCGGGCAAAGGGAACTCTGGAGGGCCATTGGCCAGACCGAATGCTGAGGGCGCGAGGCTCAAACCCGCGGATTTGCAGCAAGCCGCCACACGTGAACGCAATGAACAATTCGCCAGGCTAACGCCCGATCAGCGGGTCCAACGGGCTCGCGCTCGGCACGGCTTCGACCAGAATTGAAACCCACACGACTCATCCAGGAAACTCTTATGATACCGCAAATTGATTCGTTAAACCCAATGGTTCCCCGGCCCTCGGCATGCTCTGCACCAAAGTCCCAGCAGAATTGCCGTGTCCTCACCCGCCTGGCGCGTGCCTTCACGCTCATTGAGTTATTGGTGGTGCTCGCGATTATTGCCATCCTGGCCAGCCTGTTATTGCCGGCTCTGAGCCGAGCCAAAAGCAGGGCCTACAACGCTGTTTGTCTCAATAATCTTCGGCAACTCGGCATCGCCACCCGGGTCTATGCGGAGGACAACAATAATCGTCTGCCCGCTGCCGAGATTCTGCCCACCCAGCCGATCGACGCACAGAAACCACTGCCGCGTATCGCCGACGTCCTGGCGCCCTATATCGGCAGGGCTTCCGGCACCAACACCAACAGCACGACCGTGTTAAAATGCCCCAAGGATCTGGACGGGCTCTTCGCCACTGAAGGTTCGAGCTACGAGTGGAATTCCGAGTTGAACGGCCACCGCATTGACGAGACTCGATCCAAAGAGATCTTTCTGAAAAGGGTGACCGTCATCAACGGGAACGTTCTGGAGGACACTACCACCAACCTGACGCTGCGGTTCCCTCCCGAGACCACCCCGCTCCTGCTCGACTATGATGATTTCCACCCCCGCCCGCCCAAGTCGGGAAAGAATGTGGTGTTCATGGACGGACACGTGGCGCCGTTGGACGCGGTGGTGGATTGACCCGGCACAGGAGCGCGGACGCCTCCGTCCGCGCGTTCACGTTGGGTGGGCTCGGCGTGCCCTACGAATGCGCCGGCCCGGGTCGACGCCGCGGAATCGCCGCATGCCACCACACCGGTGCCAAAAAGATCGCGATCAGGACGTTGAATGCGATCCCGACCGCGCAAACTTCGCCCAGGCTGGCCATGCCGGCATTGCTTGACCAGGCCAAGGAGGCAAACGCGGCGATCGCCGTGCCGCCACACAGCAATAAGGCGCGGCCCACCGAACGATAAGCCATCTTGAGGTCCCCGTGATAACGACGCAACGCGAGTTGCATGAAAATGCTGTAATCCACTCCCGTCCCCAGGACCAGCGGGATAGCCATTAAGTTGAGTAAGTTCCAGGACCAGTGAACCAGGCTCATGACCGTCAGCAGACACAGGCCGCTGAGCAGGAGCGCCCCCAGGCTCAGCAGAATCTCCGGCGCCCGGCGGAAGGCGAACCACAGCGACAGCAAGACCAGGAAGATCATCGGCGCCACCACCATCCACAAATTCGCCTGAACGCGTGAGAAGATCGCGTGGCCCAGCAACTCCCACCCGGAAAGCCAGGCTTCCTCGGCCGGGAGTTCGCGTTTCAGCAATGAGACATCCCGCTGGGCCGCCGCACCGTTTCCCTCGGGATTGATCAGCCCGAGCGCCAGATCGTTGGTGGGACTGTGTGCGGTGACTTTTTCCAGGATCCATCGGCTCAGTTGATTTGTGGGCCGATAAACCCCGGGACTGGAGCTGGCAATCTGCCAGATGCTCAGGATCCGGTCCGTCAACCCGAGCGAGTTCGCGGCGAATCCGTTGGCCTCCGCGGCCCGGCGGAGCAGCCCGCGTTCGCCAGCCAGCACGCCGGCGATGGCCCGGTTCCTGGCCTGAAACTCGGGACGCGGCCACAGCGGGGTCGGGAGAGTGAAGCTACTGATCAGGTGGTTGGTCAAAGCTCGCGCGAGAATGGACTGGATGCGGTCCAGGCGTTGACCGGTTTGCGACAAGTCATGGCCACCAACAATGAGCCAGAGCGGTTCGCGCTGCTGATTCAGGTTGGCCTGAATTTCCTCCAGAGCGGCGTAGGCCGGGCTGCGTCGAGGGCGGAGCGCATTGGCCGTCGTGTCGATCGGTGGCAAGCCGTAGAACACCAGGACGAGGACGGAAAAAAACAGAACGGCGAGCGTGACGCCAAAAGCGGTGAGAACGCGACTCCGGTTCGCCCGGGCCGGGACAGCGACGTCCGCCGATTCCTCACTGGCAGCCGTCTCACGCTGCTCGGTTCGATTTGGAAAAAGTGGCGGCAGAAATTCAAAGATCATAATCGTGGCCGCCAACGCGACTCCCAGCCCCACGAGCGTCCCGAGTTGGCCCAGCCCAGGCAACCCACCAAAGTTCAGCACCAGGAAAGCCGTGATCGTGGTCACCGCCGCCCAAAAGATACTTGGAGCGATCGCGTGGCGGATTTGTGGAATGGAAAGGTTGGGGTGCGCCAACGCCTCCTGGTAGTGCACGACCGCGTAGTCGACCGCCAAGCCCAGCAAGATGGCGGCGAATCCCATGCTGACGACATTGATCTTCCTGTAAATCAAACCGCCCAAAGCAAGCGTGCAGCCCAGGATCAAAGCCAATAGCGTCAGCAACCAAAGCATCGGCTTGACCCGGCGATGGGCGAACCAGAAAAGCACGGCGATGATCCCCGCGGTTCCTCCAACCGAGGTCGTGATGTCATGCTGCATGCCGGCCGCGGTCTCGGCCACCAACGCCGGCCGGCCGGTATACCCGACCGAGACGGCCTCGGCACCGGCGCCGCGGGGCACGGCGGATTCTGCCACCGGCATGATCGCATCCAACCATCGCTTGCAGTCCCGGTAGCTTTGGAGCTCGCTCCGCGCCTGAACATACACAATCCGAAACTTGCCATCCGGCGAGCTGAACAGGCCCTGGCCTTGGGCCATGGAAGGCGTCGCCCCCGCCGCATTCCCCGGTAGGCGTGTCAGGCCGAAGGGATCATAACTGAGCCGGGCAATGTCTTCGGGAGAGAGCGAGGTGGCCAACTCCTCGCGCGTAGCCGCCAGCACGGATGACAGCTTGTCCGGTGCCAGCCGGTTGGTCAGTTCATCGAAAACCGGCGGAGGTTGGTTGAACCAAAGATAGGCCACCAACTCGGCGAGTTGGTCCGGATGTTCCAGCCAGGGCGGTTCCCAAGTCACGTTGGCCACCAGATTGGTTAGGCCGCCCAGCCTCTCGCCGATGGCGCGCGCCGCGCCTTCCGCGGTTTCCGCTTCCGGTGCCTTCACCGTCACGATGAGTTGTCGCGCGTTGGCGAAATACTGCTGGTAAAGCACTAATCCCTCCACCTCCTTCAGGTCCGCAGGCAAAAGGTCGAACACCTCGACATCGAAGCGAAGGCGCGCCAACCCGATCGCCACCGGCACCAGCAACAGGAGCCAGATCCAGCGACCCGGATGGCTGAGGCTGGGAGGCCTCATGGCTGAGCGGTTGGGTTGAGAAGATCGTACCAGGAGGGCGCCCCATTTCGAAGCGGAGCGAGCTCCTTTCGTATCTGTCTTAAATTTCGGTGCACGATCATCTGCCTTCTCGTTCCCGCCCGTTGTTTCGAAACAAAGTCTGTCGCGGTAGCGCGCATCCCCGGGAGGGAGACTCGCTGCGCTCGGCAAGGGAGGGCCTGTAAACTGTAAAAATGAGTCACCGGGACCACCCTACCTTAACCATTCGAAACCGTGCAGCAATGGGGGACAACTCCCATGCTCCGCGCGGCCTGGGTAAGCTTTGGCCGCCCGAAGCCTGGACCCTGGGGTTTTGAAGTGGTGGCGCTCCTCTTCGGCATTGCCATCGTCTCGATGGCCGCCCAATGGCGCCGCCGCTTGAGTGCACCCGCAAAGACGGCGCTTGAGGCGGGGGAGGTTCTCCCGGATTGAGCCGCTGCTATTTGGAACTCCGAGCCCGAACACCAGGCCGGCGGGTCTCAGCCTTTCGCTCCGCATTCCGCTCCGCTCGCATTTCTTCCGTCCGCCGTGCATGGGCCTCGCAGGCCTCCAGTAACTCCCATTCCTCCTTGATCAATAAATTCTGCGGCAGAAAGCCGCTCCACTTCCTTGCCATAGCTCTACCTTCGTTGCCGCGCCGCGCGGCGCTATGAGGAATTGGCCCACTCTCGCGGTGGTCTGTGACCGACGGTTATCGTCCGCTGAACCACGCCTGCGGCTGTGCTTACCGCGATGACCTCAGAGGCCGAGACGGATTCCCAATCGTTTTCCGGCCATGCCCGACCACAGGCGAGAGCAGCAGCCCCACCATCCACCGCCAGAAAGCATGCTCCCGCTTTCTCGGCGCTCATCGTGTCTCCGCGGTTTCACAAGTTCACTTCCGATGAACCGCAGAGGCGCACCGCCGCTGGTCTCAGTGCCACAAATGCCGTAACGCCAGCGTGGCCAGCGTCAGGACCAGCATCAGGCCGCTCGGCATGAACTTTTTGGTTTTCGTGAGCCGAATCGCAAACACCACCAGGAGTAACGCGAGGACAGTGTCAATAAGGACTTGGCGAACTCCGGGCTGGAAGAGGCTGGGAATCGAAGCAATCGCCAGAATCGCCGCCGAAACCGCGGACATAATGAGTGATACCTTGCTGCCGGCCTTCAAAAAACCGATCAAGCCGCCGACGATCAGCAGGACAATGTAAATCCACAGAATGGTGGCCGGGTTCATAAATATAAACGTGCGATGTGGGCCTAAGAGAGCAGAAAGACTTCCACGCAGCAAGCCGCAACCTCCAAGCCCCGCCGTGCCGGGTGAATCCCGGCAGCACCTCCGCTGGGTCAAGCGTAGTCCGTTTGGCCGCGGGCAAATTTGAGCACCGCCCGATTAATCCTGAGTTAACCGGAGTTCTGCCGGATGCGCCCGTTCAGGCTGTTGGCCTTCCCCTGAAGGTTTGATGATTCTGTAAACATGATTTTGTGAGTCCTTGGCGCTCGACCGTCCCCCCCGCTGCCTGAGTTACAGAATCATGCTTACAAAATCATTTTCGTCGTACCCCTTCGATCTCACCTTGGGGAGCGAGGCCTCAGTCCTCGGCCTCTGCTTCTCCGAATTGGGCGGTGAGCGCCCGCGCCGCGTATTTTTTACCACCCAGCGCAAAACCCCACAGCAGTTCCAGGCCGTCGACGTCGGGCAGTAGCCCCCGGCCTTGGGCAGACACCGCGATTTTGGCAATTCCCACCAGTAAAGGTGGGCTCCCGTCTGGTCCCGGCGAGACCGCGCCTTTCCTGGAAAGTGGCGTTCTCCCTGCTTCACCGGTGCATCGTGGGGCAGGTGAGTGGTGCCTTTTGCATCCGAACTTGCAACCGGAGCTTTGGCTGGGCTTAACATAGTGATCTGACATGAAACGTATCGGTATTCTGACCGCCGGTGGTGACACGCCGGCGTTGAACGCAACGATTTACGGCGCCGTGGTGCGGGCCAATCAGTTCAAAATCGAGGTGTTCGGCCTGATCAAAGGCTTCAATTGTCTGTTCAATCCTCGCGTTCCCCATCTCCACCTGAACCCGTTATATCAATCGATCCCCGAGCTTGATCCCACGCGGGGCGGCACCCTGATTGGCTCATCGCGGGATTACGTCGATCCGGAAAAAAAGGGGGAGCTTGATGCGATCGAAAAGCGCCTGAAGACCCTGGGCATCGAGGGGCTCATCTGCATCGGCGGCGACGGCACACTCAACGGTCTTCAACCACTGGCCGAGCGATTGCCCACGGTGCTGGCCCCCAAAACCATTGATAACGACCTGGGCTTGAATCACCCCAGCGAACCCGATGAGTGGGTCCGCGTGAACGATGCCTCCTCCAAGCACGGTTACAATTATAAACGCGCTTCCTCCAACGTGGCGTTCGATCTGGAACAAATTGTCAACTACGCCACCCCCGGCTTTGCCACCGCCGTTTTCGTCTCCGCCAGCGGCGTCGAGCGCATCCGCAGCACCGCCGAAAGCCACCGCCGCATTGCCATTATTGAGGTCATGGGTCGCCACTCCGGCTACCTCGCCCTCGGCTCGGCGTACGGCCGTCCGGATATCATCCTCGTGCCGGAGCACGCTCCGGACCTCGAGCGTCTTGCTGAGCGCGTCAAACAGCTTTATGATCTCCAAAAGAACGTAGTCATCGTTTGCGGTGAAGGCATTGTGGATGAGCAGGGCCGAGAACTGGGGGCGGAAACCAAATCCACCGATCCCTCGGGAAATATCGTGCTCAGCGGCGCTGCGGAAGCCCTGCGGTCGAAGCTGATCCAGATGATTGGCGACCGCTACTTCCAGCTCTATCGCCGGGGCGAGTCAGCGAAGGAGTCCATTTTCATCCGCAAAGTGGGCCATACTCAGCGGGGTGGACGGCCGATTCTTTTCGACCGGTTCTATGCCGCCCAGCTCGGCGCTAAAGCAGTTGAACTCCTCGTCGAAGGCAGGAACAATGCAGTCTCGATTTTGCAATACAATCAAACACACGGCTTTCATGTGGCGGGCTACGACGCGAACCGGTTCCGGGATCGCTGGGGCCTGATTCATGCCCGGAAAATGCACCCCGATCTCTACGACCCAAAACTGATGAAACCATCCCGGCTCGGCATCGAGTACTTGTTGCCCATCTTCACCGACGCGATTGGGCAGGATGATATGGAGCACACCCGCCAAACCCTGTTCGCCGCGGGCAACCTGGCCGAACCTTATCACTCCATAAACACTGACGTGCACAAACGCATTCGCTACCTGGAATCGGAGGTCGCGTGAACTCCACTATCGTTCCACCGCCGAACCAACTTCTCGATTATATTAACCTGAAGCTCGCGCTGCTCGGGTTAACCCCCGTCGCGCGCGGGGAGGGGACCGTGTTGAATGAAAGCTTGGTCTCCCTGATCGCCCAGTTTCGCCAGAAGGAACGTCTGCTGGCCAACCATGTTTGCCCCTCCGACCAGCGGATTCAGACCTTCCTGTTCGATTATTTTCAGGACATCCCGGTGCCCAGGCTTCCCGCGCACACCTTCATTCTGGACCGACCCGGCATGGCTCGCGTCCTGTCGCTGCCTGTGGACCGCGATGAATTTGTGTCGAGCATCCTCAGCTCTTACCGCGTTCGCCAGGGCGTCCTGCACAACCCCCGGAGCGACCGGCGCACCACCCAGGGAATCTTCCACGTGGCGGAGGGCGGCCTGCCGATTCCGGACGATAAACTGGCTGTTCCCAAAGCCACGTTTGGGAAGATCCTAAACCAGGCCCTGCTCCCGCCCCGTGAGTTGATGCGCCTGCCCTTCACCGCCAACCAGCCACATCCTGCCGAATGTTTCGTCTCCCTGCTCCTGCGGCCGATCGTTTGCCCGGAAGTGCCGGGTTTCTCCCCCGAAAAAACCATGGAGATCCGCTTCTTTGCCCCCGCCAGCCTGGTGAGCAATTTGGATTTCGTGGAGAACATCTTTGGCAATGGCGGTGACCCGGGGTTAACCGAAAACGATGCCGGTCTGGATGCCGAACATTGGACGGGACACACGGGCTGCGTGATTTTGGCGCCGCACTTAACAAAGTTGACGAAAAAGGCGGTGGGGTTGCCCCATTGGGATGCCGCCAGTGAACGCCAGCGCCGCGACGGAATGTGCTGGCGCGATGAGTGGGAATTTTACAATGGCGGCCAGGCTTTCAAGCTGACCTGCCGGGATGAGAACGGCGTAATCCTCACCATTATCGCCGACAACTACTACGGGTACTGCAAAAAGGAGGTAAAAACTCAGATCAGCTTCGCGGCTAACCTTTTCGGGCTTTGCGAAGAGGAGCATTCCGGTGGCGCCCTGGTTTTTCCAAGCTACGATCTGGGCGAGGATTTCAGCGGGGAATTGCACGTTAAAGCGAAGGGGCACTCCTTGGCCGAGGCGCTGGCGCTGTGCCGCGACTCGATGGAGCCTCAACCCGAGGGATACGCTCTCGATAAACAATTCCCGGATATCATCTATGTTCCGGAAGACGCGCGGTTTGATCTCCATAAACAGAGGATCTTCTGGCCGGGAGGAGCCAAGGAACGCAGCATCAAACTGCTGCCCGATAAAGTCTATGTCCGCCCTTCAGGTTACAAAATCCGCATGCTCAAACCCTCCAAAGGCCGATCCTGGCGCCTGGTGGGCACGATGGCCGAGGGCACGCTTTGCCATAAGCCCTGCACCGTCTCTGGCGGTGGGAAATCCGAAATCTCCAAACCCATCACCGACGCGATCCTCACCGGGCCGGTCTTCGTGGCGGATTTCCAAAAGGACTTCGACCAGGTCCAGCATTTGCTCGAGCACGACTACACCGGTCGTTTCAAGAATCCTGAGAAACTGGATAAGCGGCCCATTCTGAGCGCTCAGCGCTCCCTGGGCTCGGTCATCAAGTTGCTCACCCCCGACGAACGCGACTATAAACCGGATTACAACCAGTGGGTCGAAGCCATCCCTCAGCACATTAAGAAGCTGGTCTTTGTCGTTAAGCGGTACTACAAGCCAGAATGGGGCGATCGCTGGCGGGAGCATTTCAGCGTCGACATCATCAACGGAGCGCCGGCCAACGAGCTGAAATGCCATAGCCGAAAGCTCATCACGACCTACTTGCGCGTCGGCTTTGCTCCCGACGGTTCCTGGCGGACCTTCGGCTTGCGAACCGATTTCCATCCCGCCGTCAAACTCCAGGTCGAGGACGACATCACGGCCTCGGTGGTCGTGCCCGCCGCCGCCGTTCTCACCGCCCCGGAGTCGAGTCCGGGCCGGTCGCTCAAATTCGTCAAAAACGCCGAGCTACGCCTCTTCCAACGTCCCGATGACGCAATCCAACCCGGCTACGACAAAAGGACAGAATCGGATTTTGCCCGCACCGATAATTTCTTCTCCAATTACGAGCCACTCCCGTCTCCTTTGGCTCGCGACATGATCGAGGACTCGGTCACATTCTACCAGTTCACGAAACCGATGCAGTCGATCATTCGCCAGGTGGCGGGGAATGGTAAAGACGGGTTCTTCGTCTCTCCCTCGCAGCCGCGCCTGGTGGAGGGGAAGCCCACGAAGAACCCACGCTATTTACAGATCCGGCCCGATTTGCTCGATCCGCAGGGAACGTATCTGGCCGGCATGGGGGCTCGCCTTCAGCGCCGTTTACCCCTGGATAAACCGGTTCTCAACCCGGTTACCGCTGTCCTGCCCGGCCGCCGGAACAACCCGCCCGAGGGTGAAATTCGTTCGCTGGCGGTCTACAACCCCATTCACTATTTCGAGCTGCCCGAGCTGTTCATGGAGTTCATCAGCAGCATGACCGGCAAATCGCCCTCGACCACGGGTGCCGGCTCCGAAGGAGCGCTGACCAAGGGGCCGTTCAACGCTCTTCCCCCGATCATGGATCTCAACAACGCCCTCGTCTCTTGGATCCTGACCGGCCACAACGGCTTTGTGACCGCCGCCGGCTACGTGGGACCACGTTGCCGGGTGGATCATGATATCAGCCTTCTCGTGCCGGAGATCTGGTGCCGCATGTTGCCGCAAGAACGTGATCCCCGGTTCCTCCTGGCCAACGATTATCTCGAACAGTGCAAAGACTTCGATTTCGCCGGGCGACGCATCCTCGCCAGCCGGCTCGGCTACCGTATCAACGCCCGCTTTGTCCACGCCTTCTTCGGTCGCGTCTTCAGCCACCCTCACGTCGTGCTGACCGAGGAAATGATGAAACCGGAGCTGCAGTCGATGGAGATTTTCGCGGATGGAATGGACAACATCGTCGCGACCCAAAAGCGCGTCGCCGCAATGTATTTTGCCGACGGCAGCATCGCCCAGGCCTGTCCTCCCCTCCAGGCGCTCTTGCATGTCATGCGTAATGACCTGTGGGAAGGCAAAGACCTCCACCATCCTGAGCTGCGAAAGCTGTTTACGCGAGAATCCCTGCTGGGCAGCGATTGGTACGCGCAGCGCCTGTCGGCGAAACAGGAAGTCGACCGGCGGCTCTGGAGCCGACACGTGGATTATTTGACCCGCTTCCTCAAGAAGAGCGCCTACGCCGACGAGGCCGCCCGCCTGGGCATCTCCGCCCGGCTCGCCTATGCCCACAAAACTTTGGCGCTGGTGGAATCGCCCGCATACCGCGAAAACTTGCGCGGCACCCTGGGAGCCGAGCCCGTGCAGCCCTACCTGAAATCCTCTCCCGCCAGGACCTCAAACCCCGCTGCAACGCCCGTCGCACCCGCCTGAATCCAGCAGCCCTCGTTCGCAAGATCGCGCACGTCCGTAGCTCGGTTGGCGCATTTGCTTCTCAGAGAAACTGTCCTGACCCGGCGGGGCATAAACCCCATTCTGCCTGGCCGGTTTCATGGCACGTTGAAATGAAGAGTTATGAAATCGAGCACGAAAAACAGAGCCAAAGGCATCGCGAAAGAGGCCAAGGGCAAGACCAAGGAAGTCGTCGGTCACGCAACTCGGAACCGGCGCCTGGCCGCCAAGGGACGTGCTGAGTCCGCGGGCGGCAGAGCTCGGCGAAAAGTCGGCGAAGCACAAGGCGACATTGAAGAGGCTGTCGAGAAGATCTGAATCCGCTCCCGCGGTGGGCCTAATTCTCCGTCACGAGGTCGAGGTGACGGTCCAACTTGGTGGGGAGGTTCCGCCCTTTCCGGTTTTTTGCCCGGGGGCATAGTCGAGCCATGGAGGAAATTGTTCCGCAGATTTTTCATTGGACGGCTTTCCACCCGGATATCGAGCAGGAGGTGCATTCGTATTGTGTGACCGGGCTGGGCCCGGTGGTGCTGATCGACCCCATGGTGCCTCCGCAGGGACTGCAGTGGTTTGAAAGGCACGCAAATCCGCAGCACATCTATCTCACCAATCGCCTGCATTACCGCGGTTCGCGTCAGTTTGTAGAAGCGTTTAGCGCCGTGGTGTGGTGCCACGCGGCGGGGTTGCACGAGTTTGAGCCGAGTGACCGGGTGCGCGGCTTCGAGCACGGAGATCTCCTGCCCGGAGGAGTCCGGCCTATGAAGGTGGCTGCGTTGTGCCCGGAAGAGACAGCCCTTCTCATTTCGCTGGGCAAGGGGGCGCTGGCTCTCGGCGACGCTGTGATCCGGGAGAACGAACACCTGGAATTTGTGCCCGACTCCCTGATGGGCGATGACCCCGCGCGGGTGAAGCGAGGCTTGAAGAAGGCGTTTGCGGCGCTGCTCCACGAGTCATTCGAACACCTCTTGCTGGCGCATGGGCGGCCGATTGTAACCGGAGGCAAGAAGGCATTGCGCCAAGTGGCCGGGCGAAGCGCCGCGGCACACAGGCCGTAGCATAGCCGGCTCGAAAATCCCGAAGCGGTCTCCGCCGCACATCCGCACATTCTTTTTTGCGCCGCCGGTGCCGGTTCAGGGCGAATTGCCTGGACATTGACTCTGCCAAAGTCAGGCGTTGCCGAAATACAGAAAGGCGCAAACCGAGGCTCACCGTTTGTCGCGCGAGCGGCTCGGGGCAGACTTCAATTCCTCGATTAGGCCTGAGGCCAGCAATTGCTCCATTACGGAATAGACAGTCGCCCGGTGCTCCGCAAAAAAGCAAACCAACCGACGCTCCCCTTTCGCGGCCCGCTGATCGTATGCCACGCGCATCCGCTCAACTCGCAATCGCCAGTAGGGTGCCAGGCTGCCTTCCAATTGTCGGATGTCACCCTTCCCATGAGCAAGGCCTTTGATCGCACGCCAAAGCTTGCGCCGCGGTTCAGGGGGCAGAGATTCCAGAAAGCCCTTCACTTGCTCGCCCACGATCACGCGATTGGTCATGCGGACATATCCTTATCCAACGCTCCGAGATCATGAAGTTTCATCCCACCTGCCTTATAGACTTCAAGCGTGGTGGTGAATGCCGGGTTGCTCATTAACTCCATGGTCTCGATGAGCGCCTCGATCCGATCCCTGGACAGATAGACGCCCACGATTTTCCCGCGCCGACTGATGGCGAAGCTGTCCTGATCAACCAGCTTGTTCAACTTGGCTTGAGCTTCGGTTATGTTCACTATGGAATCGCGTGTCATTCCATATAGGTTAACCCCGGACCGCCACCAGTTCAAAGGAATTAGGGACGGCTGAACCGGGTGCTAACTCTTCCGCGAGAGGTTGGTTCCCCTTTGCCAGGACCACGAAGCCCTCGCCTCATTTCCTCGCCCAGCCCAGTCTCCATCCCGTCTGCGTTTATTTGGGTCTTGAGCGAAGGTGTGCGGGTGCTCTGGTGCAGCGGTCAGGTCCTACCATGGCAGCGGGAGCTTGGGATTGCATTGGTAGCCCTTCGGGTAAATGCTGTGGGGAACCACATAGCCAATCATGCCGTAGCTCATGCACTCCTGGTAGCCCTTCGGAAGGTTGTCGAGAATGACCTTTCGAATGGTGCTGATGGCCTTACGGCGATCCTCCGGCAATTCCTTCACGTATTCAGCAACAGTCTTGGCGGTGCTTTTCATAGGTAATCGCACACCGTCACCTGCGACCTCAACGCTGTCAATCGCAACCCGGTGTGCGATCGATACTCGCCGAATGGCAACGCCACGGTTCGGGTGTCTTCACCGAGGTGGGAGTCTCACGCAAAGACGCCAGGACGCAAAGATGGATGGATCAGGAAACCTCCGCGGCTCAGCGTCTCCGCGTGAGATTGGAAATTGTGGATTTTTGTTTGCGCTTGTGCCAGGGTCTGCCACCTTTCGAGGCGGGCCCCTCAAATATGCAAACAGATGGTGACCGATGAAATGAAAGATGTGGCTTACGAAAATTTGCTGCTGTTGGCAGGTATCACCTAAGATCAGCTCACATTCACCTCTAATTTCCAGCGGCTGAAATGTACGCCGTCAATTCTCGAAAAGATCCATTTAACGCGAAGCACAAATCAAAAGCATGAATCCATCAGTCCTTAAGACAATCCTCACGGCTCTCGTGACCGCCGGCCTCGCGATGACAGCGCTGGCCGAGGGAAAGAAGCCCAACATCGTCCACATCGTCGCGGACGATCTGGGTTGGAAGGATGTGGGCTTCAATGGTTGTGCCGACATCAAAACGCCTAACCTGGACACGCTGGCCGCGGGGGGCGCGAAGTTCACGCAGTTCTATGTTCAGCCAATGTGCACGCCTACCCGGGCCTGCCTGATGACCGGCCGTTACCCCTTCCGCTACGGCTTGCAAACCGCAGTCATTCCATCCGTGTCCGCCTACGGCCTGGATACCACCGAGTGGCTCATGCCGGAATGCCTCGGCGAAGCCGGCTACAAGACGGCGATCATTGGCAAGTGGCATCTCGGCCATGCTGACAAAAAGTATTGGCCTAAGCAGCGCGGCTTTGATTACCAGTACGGTGCGATGATCGGCGAACTCGATTATTTCACGCACGACGAACACGGCGTCCTCGATTGGTACCGCGACAACAAGCCTGTCCGAGAGAAAGGTTACACGACGCAACTTATTGGCAACGATGCGGTCAAGTACATCAATGAGCAGGACCCGTCCAAACCGTTCTATCTGTACCTGACTTTTAACGCTCCCCACACCCCGTACCAAGCACCGCAGGAGTACATTGATCGCTACAAAAATATCGAAGACCCAACGCGCCGGACCTACGCCGGGATGGTCGCCTGCCTCGACGACCAGGTTGGC